>Ga0187893_10008746_pt1 | contig 15843 bp, 18 predicted proteins | sample MA1701074metaG_FD_139574 | JGI IMG/M metagenome (GOLD analysis project Ga0187893, IMG submission 139574) | White microbial mat communities from a basaltic lava cave in the Kipuka Kanohina Cave System on the Island of Hawaii, USA - MA170107-4 metaG ... | reverse complement strand
TGTTCCACGCTTCCTTCAGACCCCACCTCACGGTGACGCCCTTGCGCTTCCCTACCCTTCACCTCCACCAGGTTGGGAGAGGGACTTGCACCCTCTAAGTCAGCCGGCATGCCCGGCACGCGCGATAGGCGCGCGCGGCGCGCGCGGTTGGCGTTAGGGCGCTTGCCGACACGATCACTAACACATCCACATCACTGCCTTCGCTTGGCGTCCCCCAGGCGTGCGAGCCGAACAGAATAACCTGCTCCGGCTGGAATTCGGCCACCAGCCGGCGGGTCAATTCTTTGAATACGAATGGAGGTAGAGCCTTCATTGAAATAAAAATGTCAGAGTGAATAGGGCCGCGGGTACTTGATGGTCACGTCATACTCCCAGTTGCTTTCGTATGAGATCACCAAGGCTCTCTTTGATTTCTTGGTGACGTGGTACCAGAGCCTGTTTGCCCGTTCTTGGGTTAGCGTAAATGTCGTGCTTCTTTCCGTGCCGTTTCAAATAACAACCTGCATTCACTAGTTCGCGGATGAAGTGATCTCTTTTCACGTAATCTCTACGGTGACATCTTTTGTCCGCGAGCCTGGACGTTGCACGGTGAACTCTTCCTCCAGCATCAAGTTGTAAGCATCCCTGATGTTTTCCTCCAACGTTTCCAGGGTTTCGCCCTGGCTGAAGACGCCGGGCACCTCTTTCAGTTTACCGACATACCATCCGTCGTCGATCCAATATTCAAGTGTAAAATGTCGTTCCATTCTGCTACCTCAACCACTATCAACCGAAGATCCACATCACTATACTCGCCGAGCGTCCCCCAGACCTACGAGCCTAACGAAATGATCGCCGCAGGCGGGAATTCGGCCACCAGCCGGCGGGTCATTTCATCGCACCCCGCGGCGCTCGGCACGGTCAATTCATCAAATTAAGTCGCTTGGGCCGTTCTGCCGACATTCTCAAACAACGCGGCGAGGGGCACATGGAGATTGACGCTTTCGAATTCCACCGTGGCCTCACCTTCGAAGGCATACAGCACCCAGTGCCCGGAGGCATCGAGGCGGAAACAGTCCACGGTGAAGCTGTCCGGGTCGATAATGAAATACTCCCGCAGGCCTTCAAGCTTGCGGTAAGTAGCGAACTTATCGCCCCGGTCATAACCGGCGGTGCTGTTAGACAGCACCTCGATAATCAGGCTGGGGAAACGCTTGCAGGTGTCTTCGGCCCGATCCCGCGGGTCACAGGTGACGAACACATCGGGGTAGAAATAGGCGTTTGCGGCATCAATCTGCAGCTTCATGTCGCTGATGTACACGCGGCACGGCCCGCCGCGCAGGTGCTCTTTCAACAAGGCGAAGACATTCCCCGCGGTGGTGACATGCGCATCCCGCGCTCCGACCATGGCGTAAACTTCATACACAACACCGTTCAGGTATTCGTGTTTTTCAATCTGCGTCTTCTCCCACTCCAGAAACGCTTCTGGCGTCATGCGCAAAACGGGCTGAGGTGTTCCCACGGCGATCTCACTCCATCAAAAAGTCAAAATTATCCTCCCCCGGGTCGTCAAAATCGGTGGGCGCAAGGAGTTCTCCCTTCTCGTTTTTCTTCTCGGCATAGTAATCACCATGATGCGGCGTCATCACATCAAGGACCAGGCCTTGCTTGCCATCTCCCTTTAAGGATTCCGGTGTGATCCAGGCATCATGAAAAACGATATGGCCGGAGTCGTCATTGGCCCCGAAGAGGACCCGCTGATATTTTCCTTGCCGAAAAAACTCTTTCCCTTGCTCATCGCGATCTTTGGCCCCCTTGATTTTAAATTCTTCATTCGCAGCGCCCCATGCCCGATCGCAGTAATGGGCCGCCAACCCCTTCAAGGCGGAACCCGGAATGATCGGTACGCCATAGGTTTATCCTCCCACCCGCCTACCTCGTGCTCTGTCTACCTTATTGTTCGATTTTTTGGTTGCGCGACCCGCTGCGTTTCAGGTGTCGAGCTGTTTGCCGCTTTTTTTCCCGGGAACCCCTGCGACTCAGCTAACTAAGCATAAACTCGATGAATTTCCTGTCAAATATTTTACTGCGCTCGCCTCATTTTTATGGTATGCGGCGCCGATCCAACCTCCGATGTGCAGCCGGCTTTATAAGCTCAAGTCCGACTGCGTGGGCGTTTAGTTCCTGGATGCCAGCTTCCGCTGGCATGACGGTAAAGGGCTACTAGCGTGACATGCCGCTCTATCACTGCCCACTCCCCGTTCCCATCGCGGTCGGAAAACCGCGCGTCCTATTCGTCCCCGACATCGTAACCCAAATTGGGCCCAAGCCATCGCTCCATCGTCTTTGGGTCCATGCCCTTGCGTCGCGCATAGTCGTGTGCCTGATCGCGATTGATCTTGCCGACACCGAAATAGCGGGCTTGAGGACATGAAAAATACCAGCCACTGATGGCGGCGGTGGGGTACATGGCGTAAGAGTCGGTGAGCTGGATCCCGGTACGGCGTTGCACATCTAACAATTGCCATAACAAGCTCTTTTCGGTGTGATCCGGACAGGCGGGATAACCGGGCGCGGGGCGGATCCCTTGGTAGTTTTCCTCGATCAGCGCCCCAATGTCCAGATCCTCGGCCGGGGCGTAGCCCCAGAATTCCTTGCGCACGCGCTCATGCAAGTGCTCTGCGAACGCTTCCGCCAAACGATCGGCAAGTGCCTTTAGTAGGATAGCGCTGTAGTCATCGTGCTGGCGCTCAAACTGCGCGATCCTCGATTCCATTCCGAAACCCACCGCCACGGCGAAGGCACCGAGGTAGTCTTTCACCCCGAGCTCTTTTGGCGCCACGAAGTCCGCTAAGGCGAAATTCGCTTGTCCGGGCGGCTTCTTCAGTTGCTGGCGAAGCGTGTGTATGACCAGCAACTCCCCACGCCGCGAGTCATCGGTATACAGCTCGATGTCGTCATCGCCCACGGTATTCGCCGCAAACAACCCGAAGACAGCGTGGGCCTGAAACCATTTTTCAGCCACAACTCGCTCGAGCATGTCCTGGGCGTCTTGATAAAGCCGCCGCGCCTCGACTCCCACCACTTGGTCATCGAGGATTCGGGGAAAGCGGCCTGCGAGCTCCCAGGCTAGGAAAAAGGGCGTCCAGTCTATGGTGGGGCACAAGGCCTCTAGCGGGTAATCCCGCAAGGCCTGGACGCCGAGTAGCTTGGGCACCGGTGGCAGGTATGAGCCCCAATCGACGGCCATTTTATTCTCGCGAGCCTGTTTCAGGGTGAGCCAGTCTTGGCGTGCTTGGCGCCCTTTGTGGCGTTCACGCAGCTCGGCGTATTCGCCTCTCGTCTTAGCGACAAACGGCGGCTTAAGCTCTCTGCTGATGAGCTGGGCGGCGACGCCCACGGCACGCGAGGCGTCTTTCACGTGCACGGTCGGGTGCTCGTAGGCCGGCTCTATTTTCACCGCCGTGTGGGCGCGCGAGGTGGTAGCCCCCCCGATCAACAAGGGCGTCGAGAAACCTTGGCGCTGCATCTCTTTAGCCACGTTGACCATCTCATCGAGGGAGGGCGTAATCAGGCCGGAGAGGCCGATGAGATCTGCGTCATTCTCCATCGCCGCCTGGAGGATCTTCTCGCAAGGCACCATCACGCCCAAGTCGATGACCTCGAAGTTGTTGCACTGGAGCACTACGCCGACGATGTTTTTCCCGATGTCATGCACATCGCCTTTGACCGTGGCCATCACGATGATCCCGTTTGTTCGGCGCCCCGCTCCGCCCGCGCGATCCGCCTCGACAAAAGGCACCAGATAGGCGACTGCTTTTTTCATCACCCGCGCGCTCTTCACCACCTGAGGCAGAAACATCTTGCCGGAGCCGAAGAGATCACCGACCACGTTCATGCCGTCCATCAGCGGCCCTTCGATCACCTCCAAAGCTTTTGCACATTGTTGGCGCGCCTCTTCTGTGTCCTCTTCGATGTAGTCGGTGATCCCCTTAACCAAGGCGTGCACCAGCCGCTCGGTCACGGGCGCCTCGCGCCACGCCAGGTCCTCTTTCTTTTCCCTAGTCGCCGCGCCTTCTTTGATGGTCTCGGCGAATTCGACCAGCCGATCGGTCGCATCTTGGCGCCGGTTTAGAAGCACATCTTCGGTACGTTCCAGCAGTTCCTCGGAGATCTCTTCATAGATCCCTAGCTGGCCGACATTGACGATGCCCATGTCCATCCCCGCCTTGATCGCGTGATAGAGAAACGCGGTGTGCATGGCTTCCCGGACGACATTGTTGCCGCGGAAGGAGAAGGACACGTTACTCAATCCCCCGCTCACCAGGGCATGGGGGAGATGGTGCTTGATCTCACGGGCCGCCTCAAAATAAGCCAGCGCATAGTCGTTGTGCTCTTTCATCCCTGTGGCCACCGTCAAGATATTAGGGTCAAAAATGATGTCCTCCGGGGGAAATCCCGCTTGTTTGGTTAAGATCTCATAGCATCGTTTGCAGATCGCGAATTTGCGCTCGATGGTGTCGGCTTGGCCGCGCTCATCGAAGGCCATCACGATCACGGCGGCGCCGTAGCGTCTTACCAGCCGTGCCTGCTCGATAAACTTTTGTTCGCCTTCTTTCAGACTGATGGAGTTGACCACGCCCTTGCCCTGGATACAGCGCAGCCCGGTCTCCAAGACACTCCACTTGGAGGAGTCGATCATGATAGGAACCCGGCTGATATCCGGCTCCGAGCCGATGAGATGAAGAAACTCGCCCATCAACGCCTCAGAGTCGAGCATGCCTTCATCGAAATTGACGTCGATGATTTGCGCGCCGTTGTCCACCTGTTGCCTGGCAACCTCCAAAGCGGCCTCGAGGCTCCCGTCTCTTACCAGGTTCGCGAACTTAGGCGAGCCGGTTACGTTGGTGCGCTCGCCCACATTGATGAAGTTGCTCTCTGTAGAAATGGTCAGTGGTTCTAGCCCGCTTAGGCGGCAATGCCGCGGGATCTCCGGTGGCTTGCGCGGTCTCACGCGTCTGACCGCTTGGGCAATGGCCTGGATATGATCAGGTGTCGTGCCGCAACAACCGCCAACGATATTGAGAAACCCGCTCGCCGCAAACTCGGCGATCAACTCCGCCATATACTCCGGGGTGTCTTCGTACTGGCCGAACTCATTGGGGAGCCCGGCATTGGGATGCACGCTGACATAGGTATTGGAAATCCGAGACAGCTCTTTTACGTAGGGGCGCAGGTCTTTGGCACCCAAAGCGCAGTTTAAGCCGATGCAGAGAGGCTCTGCGTGCGATACCGAGTTCCAAAAGGCCTCGGTGGTCTGACCGGTGAGCGTGCGTCCGCTTTGATCGGTGATCGTGCCCGAGATCATGATGGGGAGGCGAAACCCGTGTTCTTCGAAATGTTGATCGATAGCGAATAAAGCGGCTTTCGCGTTTAATGTATCGAATATCGTCTCCACCAGGAGCAAATCAATGCCGCCCTCGATGAGCCCGCGCACCGCCTCTAAATAAGCCGAGACCAGCTCTTCGAAGCGGATATTGCGATAGCCGGGGTTATTGACATCGGGAGAGATGGAAGCGGTTCGGTTGGTAGGCCCCAATACGCCGGCTACGAAACGCGGTGCCCCATCATTCGCTTCGAAACGGTCCGCCGCCTTTCGGGCTAACGTTGCACCGACCTTGTTGAGATCATAGGCTAAATGCTCCAGCCGATAATCTGCCTGCGATATGGAGGTCGAGTTGAAGGTGTTGGTCTCGAGGATGTCACACCCCGCCTCTAGATACGCTCCGTGTACGGCCGAGATAATGTCGGGGCGGGTGATGCTCAGCAGATCGTTGTTTCCCTTGAGATCGGAGGGGTGATTCGCAAAGCGCTCGCCGCGATAATCCGCCTCTTCCAAACTGTAGGCCTGGATCATGGTCCCCATGGCGCCATCGAGTAGCAGGATCCGCTCCGCGAGCAGCCTATCGAGCAGCGCAAGGCGGGAGTCGCGTGTAACCGTCGGTTTTTTCTCTGCCATGGTCAAAAGCCTTAGTCCCCGATCAGGATTGTAGCGTCTGCTACGCTTTGTCTGAAGCGGTATTGTCCCCTCAGAAACAGCGTTAACGTTAGTTTAGACTGGAAGCGCTTGGGCGCCGGTAAAGACCGAGGGGTCAATGTTCCTTGTGAGGATCTGTTATGGCAGATCACCGCATCGCCTTGCAGCGTATCTCTCGTGAGACCTTCGCAACTCTTTTGGTAACTCGTTATTTTAGCGTTCTCTCTTCGCACAAACGCCGCCTTGCGCCCGGTTCTTTTGCGACCGATCGGCCAAGTAGCGCACTTCGCAATGTATCCCTCTTTTCTTTATCTTTCGGAAGGTGCGGTAACAGCAAAAGTGGCCGGCTCGCATCTCATGCCGCGTTGTATTTCGTCAGATCCGCCGTTTTTAATAGTTGGGCATATCCCGATTCCTTCTGTGAATATTTCACACAATAGAGGTAAAAAAAAGCACAGAAATCTGTGAGCTTGGCGTGCAGACTGTGATCTCTTTAAGTCCCCCTTCAGCCAATGGGGACTTAGGAGGAAGAGTCTTTGTTGTTCAAATCCTCCGAAGGAGGTAGCAAATGGAAATCCGTGAAACCACCCAAGGCCTTCTAGGCCAAGCCGCTAGGTGAGATCTAAAAAGTCGCGGGGTCGCGGCTGCGAGTAACATCATCACAGATCCTTCAAACTTAGTCCCCAGTGTCGGTAGCGCTGTGCTTACACTCGAATACCGATAAGCTAGCCGAGAACCTAACCTGGCGGTCGAGAGGGACGCCGCAAAAAGACGCGGCGCCCCTCACCTTCTAATGTTACGCATGCGCGAAATGGGCAGGAGGTTACATGTGAAGATTGAGTCAGCAATGAGGAAACACGAAGAGCAGGTGATGCGGTTGCCCAATGTCACGGGCATCGGCATCGGAAAGAAGGCGAAGAAGGACGTGATCAAGGTATTCGTGACGAAAAAGCTGCCGGAATCCGCCCTGCAACCCCATGAAATCGTTCCCAAGACGCTGGAGGGTTACCAGACCGATGTCGAAGAGATCGGCGTCGTGACGGCCCAGGCGTTATAACCCTATAAAAGGAGATATGCGATGAACTCAAAACAAGATGAAGGCAAAATGGCCTTGTCCGCAAAAGCCAGGGATGAGACGTGCAAGGCGCATAGCGCCTGCGTCGAGGAGTTCCTGCAGAAGCCGATGGCCAATGTCGTCGGCTTGGCGGAAGGGATCAAATGGAAGAACGGCAAACCTACCGGCGAGCCGGCTCTTCTCGTGCTGGTCACCCATAAGTTGGAAAAAGGTCAGGTGGGCTCCAAGGATCTGGTGCCGGCGAAACTGGGCGATATGCAAACCGATGTCCTCGCCGTGGGCTATCCTTTCGCGGGCGGCGAGACGGAGCCTTGGGGCGCCGGAATTCAGACGCTCGGCAAACGCGTCCGGCCGGCGCAAGGCGGCTACAGCGTGGGACACAAGGATATCACCGCGGGCACGATCGCCACTTGCGTCTATGATATTCTGCCCGGCGGCTCGGTCAGTCCACCCGTGCACGGCGTGGGGATCCCTAGCAAATACTATATCCTCAGCAATAATCATGTACTCGCCAACAGCAACGCCGCTTCGCCCGGCGACGCCGTGCTGCAGCCGGGGCCTTTCGACGGCGGAGCGGATCCTGCGGACCGCATCGCTACCTTAACCCGGTTTATTCCTATCACCTTTGATCCGCCGACTCCGTTGGCCAACCAAAACAACCTGGTGGATTGCGCCATTGCCGAAGGTCAGTTCCATGATCTCAACCGGCTGGTCTACTGGAACGGCCATGTACGGGGCTGGCGGCGCAAGGCCAACGTCACCGTGGGTATGCTGGTGAAAAAGACTGGCCGCACCACCAACTTCACCACCGGCAGAATCACCGCGATCAACGCGACGATCGATGTCGGCTTCGGCGGCGGCAAGGTCGCGCGCTTCAAAGACCAAATCGTGACCACCAATATGTCCGCCGGCGGCGACTCCGGCTCCCTGGTGCTGACGCTGGACAACGTCGCGGTGGGGCTGCTATTCGCCGGTTCAACGACCTCGATGATCGCCAACCAATTCGAGAATGTGCGCTCCCTGCTCAGGGTGGAGGTTGCGGAGCAGATTCTGTAACCGGGCAGCATTCTAGTACCGGCGTGTACGCCTAACCCGACGCTCAAATGGGACGCGCCACGAGCGGCCCGTCCCATTAATTCACACGTTGGGAACGGGGAAAAGAGACGTCGGAGAAACGGAAGAACATGCGATGAAAAATATCTATTGTTACTTGCTACTGGCGGCGTTGTGGGTTCCCATAACCGGCTGCGAGGCGGAGTCGGACGAGCAGAACAACATCTTGACGGCCGAAAAAAACTTGAAGGATCAGCTCGGCATTGTGACGGTCAAGGAGAAATATGAGGATGAGCTCATGGCCATTCCCGGAGTGGTCGGCGTAGGGATCGGCGACTGTAACGGAAAGGAGTGCATTGTTGTATTTATCCAGGATCGCACTGCGCAGATAGATCGAGAGGTGCCGGGAACGCTTGACGGCTACCCCGTCAAAATCGAAGTGACCGGGCTAATCAAGGCGCTTCCGCAATGATAACGATTAGTTAGAGCAAGTCGGGTAAAGTGGGAAAAAGCGACGCGTTGAACGCCGTAATTGCCTAACTATCGCATCAACTCGGACTGCCAACTACGCTACGCTTCGTCGGCAGCCGGTTATGCATCACGTTTAGGTCTGTAATCGCCGAAAATGACCGGCAACATGGCCGGTATAACTGTAACGAAGAGAGTTTTTGCAGAGTAGAGCACAGCAATGATGGCCCCGTTACATATACCTCTTTCCAACCTGGCCTGTTGGCGGTCTGCACTCGTCCGCCAGTCACGTCTATTATTCGTCGTTGCCGTTGCTGGCGTCTCGGCCAATTCGGCCGTGGCGGGATGGAACACGACGCCCGAGACCATCGAGCAACATCTAACCTGGATTTATCCGCCATCTACCGCCATGCCCAAGCACCCCTTGCTCTTTGTCTTGCATGGTTGCGCGCAGACTCATACCGAGATCAAGGAATTCGGCAATCTGGCCCCAACGGCTGAAGCTAACGGTGTCGTGGGCGCTGTTCCCTTTGTCGGCAGCGAGTTTTTGGCAATCAGCAGCAGAGATGCTGGCACTACGATAGGGCAGTGACGAGAAAGACCATATCGACGAGCTGGTTAGACCTGCCAATGGGCTGAAGGCTCGAAGTGCTCTGAGCATCGATCCCAATCGCGTCTACATCGTCGGTTTATCTTCCGGAGCCGTAATGGCGCTGGTGGTATCACGTCAATTGTGAAAGAGACGGGCACAAACCCCGGCGTGTTCAGGAAAGGAGCCCGTCCCACGCCATGAAAGCTTTCCATTCCAGAGCAACATGCAAAAGATGGCGCTCCTGCCTGATGTAGATGTGCAGCACTATCGGCAGATGGCCGCCTGCTTGGGGCTGGTACCTCGGCAGCACTCAAGTGGTGGGTTATAGGGGCCAGGTCGGTTTGTTTATGATATATTGGGATCATGCCCCGCCACCCGCGTGTTCACCTGGATGGAATACCTCTGCACATCGTGCAACGCGGCCACCACCGCGAGCCATGCTTCTTTGGCGAAGAGGACTACTATACTTACCTGCATTGGCTCGGTGAGGCATTGAAGGAGACAAGCTGTTCACTGCACGCCTATGCGCTCATGACCAACCACGTGCACCTGCTCCTCACCCCCAAAAGAGCAGCGGCGGTACCGAAGCTCATCATCTCCTTGGGCCGGCGCTACGTGCAGTATATCAACCGGCAATACCGGCGTACGGGCACGCTCTGGGAGAGCCGCTACAAGTCCTCACTCATCCAGGCTGCGACTTATCTCCTCACCGGCATGCGTTACATCGAACTGAATTCCGTTCGCGCGGCGATGGTGGACGATCCGGCCCACTACCGTTGGACCAGTTACCGAGCCAACGCCCTCGGACAAACTTCGCCGCTGTTAATCCCTCATCCGGTCTACCTGGCACTGGGCGCGACCGACAAGGCACGGCGAGTGGCCTACCGCGGTTTGTTCCAGTCGCCTCTCGATGACGAGACCCTCAGCGCCATACGACTCGCGCTGAACCAAAGTCAACCCTTGGGCAATGAGCGCTTCCATGCCAAGATCGAGCGCATGACGGGGCAGCGACGCGAGGCGAGGCCGCGGGGTCGGCCGCGGCTAGAGCGCGATGTTGCTGGCTAAGCCATCGAAGGGCAGGGAGAGTCGGGAATGTGAATAAGTATTGCGACCCTGCCCCCTTTTTCTCCTTTACCTTCTCTATCTGCCCTCGCAAAGGCTCGCTCTTGTGGTTCGCCGCTCCTTAGCCCATTTGCCGCATTGTTCAGAGAGCACGAGGCCTTTGTCGTGATGCAGGGCCGCTTTTATCCCCGCGTGTTGCGCTCCACCCAGCGCCCGCCCTTCTCCGTCAGTTCCTTTTTCCAGAAAGGCACGCGCGACTTCAGTTCTTCGATGAGAAAACGACAAGCCGCAAACGCCGCCTGCCGGTGAGCCGACCACACAGCGCACAGCACGATGGGCTCGTTGGGTTGCAATTGCCCCACGCGATGGATGACCAAAGTATCCAAGATAGCCCAACGGGATTTTGCCTCGCGCGCGATTTCCTCTAGGTGCTTCTCGGTCATGCCCGGGTAATGCTCGAGCGTCATCGCAGCGACCGCCGCGTCTTCATTAAAATCGCGCATCGTCCCGACAAACACGGCCGTGGCGCCGAAACCGCCCTTCTGAATCGCCAAGCTCTGTTGATACGCGCTTAGCTCCGCCCAGGGATCGAAAGCCTGGATGCGGACTTCAATCATCATTTAGACCTCCTGTGATCGGCGGCAAAAACGCGACTTCGTCGCCATCGGCGACCACCGAATCCTCAGTTGCATATTGCTGATTCACCGCTATCAAGATATGTGACGGAAGCGCGGCTTCGCCCGTGACTTTCGCCCAGATCCTTCCCGCCGTGTCCCCCGATTCAAAGGCCACCTCCTCCTCCGCACGCCCTAAGCGCTCGCGTAGACTCGCGAAGAAACGCGCCCTCACGCTCATGATTCATCGTGACGCCTATGGTGTTGTACAATGCGATCTTACTTTATTTCTCAAGGCTAAGGACCATGACCCCACTGAGCCATTTCAACCGCCGCGGTGAGGCGCATATGGTGGATGTGGGTGCCAAACCGATCACCCATCGCCTGGCGAAGGCCGAAGGGTTCATCCTCATGCAGCGCGAAACCTTACGAAAGATTCTGAAGGGTGACCATAACAAAGGAGATGTACTCGCTGTGGCGCGCATCGCCGGAATACTAGCCGCAAAAAAAACCGCCGAGCTCGTTCCGCTCTGCCACCCCTTGACTTTGACTCGGGTGGAAGTCTCGCTTGAGCCGCGGGAAAATGAGCCTGCTATCCACTGCCTGGCCAGTGTAGAAACAGACGCCAAGACCGGTGTGGAAATGGAGGCATTAACCGCCGTGCAGATCGCCTTGCTCACCGTCTACGACATGTGCAAATCGGCGGACCGCGGGATGATCATCACCGATATCCGGTTGCTGGAAAAATCGGGTGGCAAGTCGGGTGTATGGAGGCGAAAAGCCGAATAGCCGAATAGCTATAGCGGCCGTTGTCGTAGGCGGAACGCCTAGTGCCGATCCCCTCGCCACTAGCAGTCCGTCTCAACTTCTCGGCCAGAAGCTTCGAATCACGAGCAACAAAATATCAAAACCAACCCCGCCTACGATCCAGCGAATGATTTCCAACTCGCGTTCGACTACGGCCAAGCGTTTGTCCAAGTTCCGAACCTCTTCCCGCACGCCTCCGATCTCTCCCCGGACGCTAGCTTCGAGCTCTCGTACACCGCTTTCGAGCTCGTGGAGACCGCTTCCCAGTTCGCGAAGGTCACTTTTCTTGGCGAGATCGCTCGTGTTTCCCCGATGCAGAAACTCAGCGAGTAGCACCGAGGCAGCCTTGCCGTGGCCTTCTCTTCGGATGCACCCGCTTCCTTTAGCGCCTCGTAGATCTCGCGGATCATGGTGGTCATGGCGCACGGTTCCTGAGAGACACCGCAAGCAGCGTCGCGGTCTGGCACCTATTCGTATTTAATGTATTTGAACCGTGGATCATCCGGTGTCCCTTCCAGGGCGCTGCCCTCCTCCACTCCAGGCTGCCACTGAATCACTTCCTCGATCTTGCGGGCCAACTGGAAATCCTTGTCCGTTATGCCTTTCGCCGCATGGTTCATCAGCTTTACGATGACGAAGGCATAGGAGACCGTGAGATCGGGGTGATGCCAAGCGGCCTACGCTAGGTGGCCCACGGTGTTCACCACCATCAAGGTCGCCTTCCAACCTGAAGTCTTGTACCTGCGGCGGATCCAGCCTTCTTTCAACTCCCATTGCGGCAGTTCGGACTGCAGCCGCGCCACGATTTCTTCCTCCGAGTACACCCGTTCCTCTTTCTTTTCGCGCCATTGTGTCATTGCCCTACCTCCTCACCGATTTGCTAGCGTTTGCGACGAGAACCGCATCGCTCCGCGCGGGATCTTCCGGCGGACGCGCGCTACCAAGGTCGCGTCGAGCGCTGCGATTCGATCTCGACGATGGCAGAGTGCACTGCGGAAGCCGAGATAATCGGGTTTCAAGCTCAATAAGGGGCTGATGTCATCAACGCCGAGCGATCCCGCGAGCCCAGCACGCAAACCGAGACCTTGTGCCCGCCGAACGAACTCCCCAATCTGCGTATCCTCGAGCCAATCGCGTAGAGACCCCTCTTCCTTAGCCGCCGTGTCGAGCATGACCCCGTAGAGACCCGACTCTGCGCCGCGCTGCAACAGGCGCCACTGCGGTGCCCGATCCGCGAACAGCACCGCGGTGATCTTCGACCCTTGCGCGCAAAGCCGCTGAAGCTCGAACCACCACTTCGCGGGCGGCTTAGGCTCAAATACCCCGACCTTAACGATATCGACACCCGCAGCCAACATTCGTTTCACTGCAGGGGCGAGCACATCCGGCGCGCACGGCAAGTCTCCGATCGTTGCGCTAAGCGCACGCTGCGCACCGACAAAGCGTGCGATCTCGAGGGCAAGCTCAGATGAAACCGCGCCTAAAACACCTGTCGCGGGTCGTTTCAAGTCGATGACATCCGCCCCCTGTTCCAGCACGATTCGGGCTTCCTGCAAGGATTGGACGCTGGCTAGGAAAGCGGTCATAAACCCTCTGCTTTTTGGTTAGCTTTCCGACGAAACGATTCGATACGCTCCATCAACCACCCCCACGCTAATCTTTCCCGTTCGCCGGCGGTCTTTTCCAACGCCATCTTCAAATACCCTATCTCGTTATCTATCTTCTCCGCCGGCAACAGGTGCAGGCGGCTAACCAAGATCGCCGCTTCGATGACGGCCGCCTGCGCCCGATTAAAGCCCTTGAAGGCCGAGTGAGTTTCTTGATGGACGACATTGCAGAAAAAGCGAGGCCGCCGCTCATTGTCTTCCATACCTTCGATCTCAAGTTCCATGTGCGCCAAGGTATCAACAAGGCGCCAGCCCCGCACCCGATGTGCAGGGACGGTGGCCCAATCGCGCCGGCCGGTAAGGCAGCCCGCGATGACGGCTACGTTATCCGTCAAGTTCACTACCGCCTGTCGCGAGCGTTGCAAATTATCCAGGGTGGTGGACGGACGAAACGGCGCGAGCACCACGTGCTCGCTTTGCCAACGAAACCCCAAAGGGGCGATATGCGCGGTGTTATCCGCGTTGCGGGTCACGATGACTGCTTCATAGATCATGTGCGTCCTCAGTACGAAGCGTCCCGCGCTCAACTTGCCTCAGAGCTTGTGAGAAAATCTGCTGCGCTCGCGATCTCGCGTTCCGGCGGTGCTCGGGATCCTCAGGTATTTCACGATACACTCCGGTTGCTCGTCTCATCCTTGAGACTCGCCCCTGCGGGGCTGGCGCACCGTTTCGCTCCCGGCGCAACGGTCCTGTGCTCCGGCGCAACGCGACCTCCCCTCGCTCGCGACGATTTTTTCACAAGCTCTCAGAAGGCGCGATGGGTGATACAGCATAGGGTTAGACATGCGCAAAGTCTACGCGGGTATAGCTTGAGCAGCCGAGGGCGTGACATAGTAGGTGAGGGCGTTAAGGAAGCTCTGACAAATCGTCCCTGGGATTTTTCAGAGTCGAAAGCAAAAAGTGTGTTTTTGCCCTTCTCGATTGTCTCAAACACCTATGTGTTTGAGACATGCGCGGTACTTCCTCTTTGGGCTGGGTTTCAAAGGGAGAGGGCCGCTATTCTTTGAGCTACCCTAAGGAGGGAAAATGGCAATCAACAAACGAAAACCGAATTGGGTGCTAGTCGTCGCGATGCTATTTGGCAGCCCCATTTTCGGCGCAGAGAAGCCGGTCAACTGGAACGGGCTGCCCCCGCCGTACGACACCCCTTCCGCAGACAACCCCCCACGCGTCCTCGCGCGCCCTGCCGGTGCTGAGCTTACGCTACCCGCGGGTTTTCGCATACAAGAGCATGTGGGGGATCTGCCCGGCGCGCGGTATATGATGCTGGGGCCGAAGCAAGAAGTGCTGGTCTCCTCCATGGAGACCGGTAAGGTCTTCGTGATTGGAAAGCGTTGGCCAAAAACGCTGCTCTCGGGCCTGCGCCGGCCTTACGGGTTGGCACTGCACGAGGGCTGGCTTTACGTAGCCGAACCGACTTCGGTTAAGCGCTACCGGTATGATCCGGAGGCGTTGACGGTGGCTGAAGGCCAAGAGGTGATCGCTCTGCGCGGCATGGGAGGAGGCCATCTCACGCGAACCCTGCTGATGGACCCCTTGGGCAAGAAGCTGTATCTGAGCGTCGGTTCGGGTTCGAATGTGGACCTCGGTGAGCCCCCCATACGCGCGGCTATCAGCCGTTTCGATATCGATGGGACAGGCCAGGAGCTCTTTGCTTCAGGCATACGCAACGCCGTGGGGCTGCGCTGGTATCCTGGCAGCGACACGCTTTGGGCGACCTCCCACGAGCGCGATGACTTGGGCGATGATCTGGTGCCGGATTTTCTGACCAGTGTAAAGAAGGGCGATTTCTTCGGCTGGCCATACGCCTACATCGGCCCCCACGAAGACCCGCGCCACCTCGGCGCAGCGCCCGATAAGGTGAAACAGACACGCTACCCGGAGGTCTTGCTCGGCTCGCACGTGGGAGCGATGGATCTGTGGTTTTATACCGGAACGCAATTCCCGCCACACTATCGAGGCGGTTGCTTCGTGGCCCTGCACGGTTCTTGGAACCGCTCGCGCCGCGTGGGCTACAAGCTCGTTTTTGTTCCTTTCAAAGCCGGCAAACCTATCTCGGGGCCGGAAGACTTCTTGACCGGTTGGATGGTATCGCCCGATCGCGCTGAAGTCTGGGGCCGCCCGGTCGGCTTGCTTGAGCTAGCAGACGGTAGTTTGCTCGTTTCCGACGACGGTGCCGGCAAGATCTGGCGCGTATCGTATAACCCATAACCTAAGGAATAACCCTCATGTCGGTCCTGATCTGCGGCTCTATCGCCTACGACAACATCATGGTTTTCCCCGGCCGGTTTAAAGACCACATTCTGCCGGAGAAGATCCATATCCTAAACGTTGCCTTTATGGTGCCCGAAATGCGGCGTGAGTTCGGTGGCTGCGCCGGTAATATCGCTTATAATCTCAAGCTGTTGGGAGCAGAGCCGCTGCCCATGGGCACGGCGGGCAAGGACTTCGGCCCCTATGCCGAGTGGATGGAGCGCTGCGGTATTCGG
>Ga0187893_10008745_pt1 | contig 15843 bp, 14 predicted proteins | sample MA1701074metaG_FD_139574 | JGI IMG/M metagenome (GOLD analysis project Ga0187893, IMG submission 139574) | White microbial mat communities from a basaltic lava cave in the Kipuka Kanohina Cave System on the Island of Hawaii, USA - MA170107-4 metaG ... | reverse complement strand
GAAGCGGCGAGCTGCAGCAGGACGCGGGCGCGATGCTCGTCGTGCTTCACCTCCTCAACGGGGATGTGAAGGGGGCACGCGCGGCGATGGACGGGTACAAGGCGATCGCGGCGTCGTACGGCGCGCCGTCGACAAGCGCGGCGGAGCTGGCGGGGATGTCGGAGAAGTTGCTGGCGGCGGAGGGGATAGACGCGATGTCGCCCGAGCTGCTGCGGAGCTCCGTGTGCGCGGGGCTGTCGGCGGCGCCGCGTCCGGTGGCGGAGCGTCCGAAGGAGGAGCAGAAGCCGGAGGAGAAGCCTCTTCCGCCGGCGAAGAAGAGGGTGGAGGTCAGGAGCGAGTTCGTGTGCGCTTCCATGTTCACCGCCGCCGAGGTGCAGGCCCTGGGATTCGAGGAGGCTCGGATGGAGAACTGCTGCACGACGACGAGCGAGGAGCGGGGCGACACGGAACTCGTCCTCCCGGTGCACGCATGGAGGCTGGCGAGTCGGGAGGAGCGTGGTCACTTTCCGAGCACGGCCGTGCGGATCCGGCTGCGGATCTGGGACACGGAAGCGCATGTGCGGGAGGTGGTGAACGAGTGGCAGAAGCGGTGCGAGGGGTTCCGCGGGGATCGGAAGACGGAGTGGGTCCAAGCCCACGCTCTGGGGCAGGACAGGCTCTTCATCTTTTCGACGAACAGCCTGGTCAACACCGAGCAGCACGCGTACCGTTTCGCGCGCGGAGTCTTCGACGTGGAGTTCCGCGTCGAGCTCGGCGGGGCCGGCCATCCGCGGATCGACGTGGAGACGGGGAGGAGGCTGGCCGCGGCGGTGTACGAGAAGCTCCAGTAATCACCCCGTCCCCGTCTCGCGCGCGGGGGCGGCGGCGACTTTGTCGGCGACGCGGCGGATCTTCGCGCCGACGGCGTTGAGGCGGCGCTCGATGTGGTCGTAGCCGCGGTCGAGGTGGTAGATGCGCTGCACCTCGGTGTAGCCGTGCGCGGCGAGGGCGGCGACGACGAGGCCCGCGCCGGCGCGCAGGTCGCTCGCCATGACGGGCGCGCCGTGGAGCTCGCGGACGCCCGAGACGATCGCGGCGGACTCGTACTTGCGCGCCTGCGCTCCCATGCGCGAGAGCTCGGGCAGGTGCGCGAAGCGCTCCGGGTAGATCTTCTCGGTGACGACGCTGATGCCGTCGGCGAGCGACGCGCACGCCATGAACTGCGCCTGCAGGTCGGTCGGGAAGCCTGGGAAGGGGAGCGTGTTGAGGTCGATCGGCTTGAGGCGGCGCGGGCCCTTCACGCGGACGGCGAGCGCGCCGACGTCGAGGTCGCAGCCCATCTGCGAGAGCGTCTCGAGGACGGCGGTCATGTGCTCGGCGCGGACGTTTTCGACGACGACGTCGCCCTGCGTGATGGCGGCGCACGTCATGAAGGTGCCCGCCTCGATGCGGTCGGGCATGACGGTCCAGTCGATGCCGTGGAGGCGGTCGACGCCGTGGATGGTCATGCGGTAGCTGCCGATGCCCTCGATGCGCGCGCCCATCGCGTTGAGGAGGAGGGCGAGCTCCTGGACCTCGGGCTCGAGGGCGGCGTACTCGATGACGGTGGTGCCGCGCGCGAGGACGGCGGCCATCATGACGTTGGCGGTGCCGGTGACGGTGGAGCCGAACGCGCCGCCGAGGTAGACGGTCCCGCCGCGGAGGCGGCGCGCGGGGGCGCGGGCGACGATGTAGCCGTGGTCGACGGTGATCCTGGCGCCGAGGGCCGCGATGCCGCGGACGTGGAGGTCGACGGGCCGCACGCCGATCGCGCAGCCGCCCGGGTGGGAGACGTGCGCTTCACCGCGACGGCCGACGAGGGGGCCGAGCGTGCAGATGCTGGCGCGCATGGTCTTGACGATCTCGTACGGCGCGCGGACGGCGCGGTCGTCTTCGACGGAGAGCGTGAGCGTGTGGCGGTCGCGCGCGGAGCGGACGCCGAGGGTGTCGAGGAGGGTGCACATGGTGCGGACGTCGCCGAGGTCGGGTACGTGGCGGAGGACGAGGCGGTGGCCGCGGTTGAGGAGGAGGGCGGCGGCCATCATGGGCAGGGCCGCGTTCTTGGCGCCGTTGACGCGGACGGATCCGCGGAGACGGTGACCCCCGTTGATGATGAGCTTGTCCATGCTTCCCCTCTCTCGGCCGACGAACATTATAAATTATAAAGTGTAATTTATGAAATGCAAGCGGAAAATGCGGGAAGGGGAACACGCGGGCCGCGCCGTACGCTGGGCAGGTAGGGGGCGATGCATGCGTTTCACCCTGGCCCTCGTCGTGCTCTCCGCCGTCGCGTGCGCGGAACCGCCGGTCCATGAGAAGATCCGCGGCGACCCGCGCTATCCGGCGCTCTACCCGCAGGCGCGCTCGGAGCCGGAGATCGAGGAGTTCTTCGCGATGCTCGACGCGAAGGAGGCGAGCGCGGGCCTCTGGGGTGTGCCGATGTCCGATCCGCTGGGCGGGCTCGTGTTCCTGGCCTCGCGAGCCGCGAAGGGCGAGAACGTGCTCGCGGTGCCGCCGTCCATGACTCGCCGCAGGGCGCCACCGGCCGCGCTGCCGGGGGCGCTGCCTCCGTCGGCGGACCCGTACGCGCTCCTGCGCGACCTCGATGGCGCCATCGGGAGGGACCCCTACAACCCCGAGGGCTACGAGCTTCGCGCGAACGTGTTCGATGCGCTCGGCTGGGCGGCCCGCGCGGACCGCGACCGGCGCAGCGCGAAACTGCTCCGGATGCGCGTCGGCGAATAGAATCGTGTCGTTGCGGACGCGCCCTCGCGTGTCTCCTCCGCGGAGGGAAACGACATGAACCGACTCATCCTGCTGGTGCCGCTCGCCCTGGCCGGCTGCCTCGAACGCAGCGAGGAGATCACCGTCAAGGCCGACGGTTCCTGCGACGTCGTCATCGCCTACAGCGGCGACCCGGGCGACTTCAACGACCTGCTCGTCGTGCCCGACGGCCTGAAGGTGGAAAAAGGAAAGGACGGCGACCGCACCGTCTGGACCGCGCGCGGCACGATCCGCGAGTGGTCGCGCGACCCGAATTTCCCGGTCGATACGCGCGTGCGCGCGACGACGCGCGGCGACGTCCGCGTCTACGACTTCGAGCGCACGCTTCCGCAGATGGACGCGCGCGAGATCGCCGCGATCGACGACGCGTTCTGGAGCCGCGAGGACGCGAAGGCGATCCTCGCCCGGATGACCGAGAAGGGGATCGCGGGCCTCACCGACGACGAACAGCGGAAGCTCTTCGACATCGCGGCCGACGTCGAGCGCGAGAAGCAGATGGCCGTCGTCGCCCGCGCGATCAAGGCGCGCGAACTGACGTGGCGCGCCCGCGTGGACGCGCTCGCGCGAGTCGAGGCGGAGTACCGCGAGAAGCTGACGGGCGCGACGCTCGCGGCGGCGATCGGCCGCCGGCTCGAGACCGTCGACAGGTTCGACGCGTTCGCGCGCTCGCTGCGGGACCGCGCGGCCGCGCTCGTGCCGGGCCTCGGGCCCGCGCTCGAGGAGGAGGCGACCCGGATGCGGGCGGCGCAGGCGGTGAGCGACGACTCGTTCAAGCTGACGGTGAAGCTGCCGGGGGAGATCGTCGCGGGGAACGCGACGAGCGTCGACGGCGGCGAGGCGCGGTGGGAGATTTCGGGGAGGGACCTGGGGAGCCGTCCCCTGGTCCTGCGGGCGACGTCCATGGAGCGCGTGAAGTGATGGACGTCGGGCGGGTGTTCAAGGACCACGAGCAGGAGATCGTCGGCATCGCGTGGCGGATCCTGCGGTCGATCGAGGACGCGCGCGACGTGGCGCAGGACGCGTTCGTGCGGCTCGTGGCGGAGGCGCGCGGGGGCGTCGCGATCGAGAACGCGCGCGCGTGGCTCCGTCGCGTGGCGGTGAACCTCGCGATCAACCGGCTGCGCCGGCGGCCCGCGCCGCCCGCGCCCGCGGTCGCCAGGACGGACGACCGCCGCGCGGCGATCGACCGCGCGGTCGCGGAGCTGCCGGAGCGCCAGCGCGTCGTCTTCCTCCTGCGCCACGAGCAGGGGCTCCCGCTCGCGGAGATCGCGGAGGCGCTCGGAATCGCGCCGAGCACGGCGGGTGTGCATCTCACGCGCGCGCTCGCGGCGCTTCGCGCGCGGCTGTCGGAGGAGAAGCCATGAACTGCGCGAGTCGCGAGGAGTGGCTCGGGGCGCTCGTGATGCGCGACCTGCCGTTCGACGAGGAGGCGCGGGCGGAGGAGCATCTCGAGTCGTGTGCGGAGTGCCGGGCGCAGCGCGACGCCCTGGCGCGGTTCGTGGCGGAGCTGCCGCCGCCGGCGCCCGTGCCGGCGACCCGATCGCGGCGCGGGTGGGCCGTGGTCGCGGCCGCGCTTCTCGGCTGCGTGGTGGGCTTTCTCGCGGCGCGCGCGCCGGCGGGGGCGCCGCCCGGACGCGCGGCCCCGCGTGCGACGGCGACGTTCCTCTGTCCCGAAGCGGTCGGGTTCGTGCAGCGGGGGCTGGATGGAGTGCCCGCGGACCGGCGTGCCGCCATCGCGGCGCGGCTGCGCTGACTGCGCGACGAGCTTCAGCTGCTCCTGCCCGTCACTCGGTCAACTTCAACTGCTCCTGGGCCCACTTCTTGATGTTCGGGTCCGCCGCAAGCTCCGCGGCCTTCTTGTAGCGTTCGGCCGCCTTCGCCTTGTCCCCGAGCCGGCGATGGAGCTCGCCCACGAGGTACGTGACCTCCGCCTCGACGCGCTTCTCGAGCTTGCCCGCCGCGAGCGCCTTCTCGTACTGCTCGAGGGCCTTCTTCTGGTACGCCTGCTCCAGCTCGAGCGACTTCGCGGTCGCCTCGACGGCGTCGTCGATCACGGAGTTGTCGCCCTTCGCCTTCGCGAGCTCGTCGAGCCACCTCTTCGCCTCGACGTTCTCGCCGTGCTTCCTCCAGCACCAGAGCGCCGTGTATTTGAGCAGGTTCGTGTAGTGGCAGCGTCCGCGCGCGTCGCCGCGGCGCTTCTCCTCCGCCTTGATCGCGTCGGCGTTCGCCTTCGCGTCCTTCTTCAGGGCGGCGATCTTCGTGTCGCAGTCCTTCACGGTGGCGAGGTCGCGCGTCTCCATCTCGCGGCGGTCGGCGACGGCCTTCTCGATCCGGCGTGCGACCTCGAGCTCCAGCTCCGCGCGGTTCTTCTTGCCGAGGTCCATGGGCATGACCTCGAGTCCCTGGTCGCGGCGCAGGTCGGTCCACTCGTCGAACGCGTCCAGCCAGACGGTGCCCTGCTGTCGGGCGCACCACGCGGCGCGGAGCCACCCGAGCGCGGCGGCCTCCGGGGGCGCGTCGCGCAGGACGGCGGCCTGAGCGATGAGGTCGTACTTGGCGTGGCCCGCGATCGCGTCGGGCTTCATCCCCTTGCGAACGGGGACGACCGGCTTGAGTTTGCCGAGGATCTTCGCCTTGGCCTCCTCGGAAAGCGCGTGCTTCGGACCGGCCGTCTCGCCGGGCCTGGTCTCGACGGCGAAGTCGTCCTTCATTCCCGAGTAGCCGCACGACGGGCAGGTCCACGCGAAGTACTCCAGGGGCGTCGTCTTGAACGCGTGGTAGCAGAAGTCGCGGTCGAGCCCGCCCCAGGCGAGCGTGTAGTCGCGGGAGACGACCTCCCACGTCTGGAACCTGTGGCCGTCCAGCGGGCAGACGGCCTCCACGATCTTCTTTTCGTCGCCGAACGGGAGCACGAGCAGCAGGGCGGCCAGCGCGCGCATCATCGGGCCTCCAGGACGCGGTCGATCCCTTCCAGATCCCTGTGGAATTGGACGACGCCGAAGCCCGCATGGAAAGCGAGTTCGCGGACGCGGGCGCCCTGGCCCGCGCCGATCTCGACGAGGAGGGTGCCTCCCTCCTTGAGGCGGGCGCGCGCGCCGGCGACGACGCGCTCGACGGTCTCGAGCCCGGTCGGGCCCGAGACGAGCGCGACTTTCGGCTCGTGCTGGAGCTCGGGGGCGAGCTTCGGGAGCTCGTGCTCGGCGACGTAGGGCGGGTTGGAGAGGATGGCGTCGAAGCGGTCGGGCCCGAGCGGCTCGAGGAGGTCGCCGTGGCGGACCTCGAGGCGGTCGGACACGCCGATGAGGCGCGCGTTCTGGCGGACGATGTCGATGGCGCGCTGCTCGATGTCGGTGGCGACGCCGGTGGCGCGCTTGTGCCGCGTGAGGACGGCGATCGCGATGGCGCCGGAGCCCGCGCCGATGTCGGCGAAGCGTCCGTCCGCCGGCAGGCGCCGGACGGCGAGCTCGACGAGCGTCTCGGTGGCGGGCCGCGGGATCAGGACGGACGGGCTGACGACGAACTCGAGGCCGTAGAAGCCGGCGGTGCCCATGATGTAGGCGACCGGTTCGCGACCGTCGGCGCGGCGCGACACGAAGCGGTTGAACTTCTGGCGGATCTTCTCGTTGAGCGGCAGCTTGCCTTCGACGATGAGCTTCGCCCGCGGCATGCCGAGGGCGTGCGCGAGCAGGAGTTCCGCGTCGTCGCGCGCGCCTTCGATGCCGCACGCGGCCATGTACTTCTCCGCGCTCTTGAGGGAGGACTTGATGGAGTGAAGATGCGTGGAGCCCACGTGGAGAATCTAGCAAACCCCGGGCTGAAATCGCTCGATCCCGCGCCTTCGCGCGCTACTTCCTGTCGGCGCCCAGCTTCTTCAGCTTCTCCTCGCGCTCGATCTCGAGGAGCTTCGCGATCATCTCCGAGAGGTCGCCCTCGAGGAACTCGGCGAGGTTGTGGACGGAGAAGGTGATGCGGTGGTCGGTGATGCGGTTGTCGTGGAAGTTGTAGGTGCGGATCTTCTCGGAGCGGTCGCCGGTGCCGATCTGGGAGCGGCGGAGGTCGCGGCGCTCCCTGGCCTTCCGTTCCTGCTGGTGCTCGTAGAGCTTGGCGCGGAGCCACTGGAAGGCGAGCTTGCGGTTCTGGATCTGGGAGCGCTGGGTCTGGGAGGAGACGACCACGCCCGTGGGGAGGTGGGTGATGCGGACGGCCGACTGGGTCTTGTTGACGTGCTGTCCGCCCGGGCCTCCCGCGGCGAACGTGTCGATTTTCAGGTCCTTGTCGTTGATCTCGATCTCGATGTCCTCGGCCTGCGGCATGACGGCGACCGTCGCCGTGGACGTGTGCACGCGACCGCTCGCCTCCGTGGCGGGCACGCGCTGGACGCGGTGCGTGCCGCTCTCGTAGCGCAGGTGCTTGTAGACGTCCTCGCCCTCGATCGACATCGTGCCGTACTTGAGCCCGCCGAGGTCGCCGTACTGCGTCTCCAAAAGGCTCGCCGTCCAGCCCTGCCGCTCCGCGAACTTCTGGTACATGCGGAAGAGCTCCGCCGCGAAGAGCGCGGCCTCGTCGCCGCCCACGCCCGGCCGGATCTCGACGATCACCGAGCGGCCGGACTCCTCGTCCGTGTCGAGCAGCATCGACTCGAACTTCTTCAGCAGCTCCGTCTCGCGTCCGGCGAGCTGGTCGATCTCGCCCTGCGCCAGCGTGCGCATCTCCGGGTCCTTCTCCGCCTCGAGCAGCGCCTGCGCGTCGGCCTTCTGGCGGCGCACGGTTTCGAGCTCGCGGTACGGGACGGCCCACTTGGCGAGCGACGCGCGCTCGCGCATGAGGGCGGACGACTTCGCCGGGTCCGAGGCGACGGACGGATCGCCGAGCAGGCGGTCGATCTCGTCGGTGCGGTCGGCGTGCTTCCTGACTTGTTCGAGCATGGCGGACGATCTCCGTGAGCGGTGTGAGGGAACGGAACGGGATCGCCGCTACGTGTGCTTGGACGCGTCGGTCTTGCCGCCCTCGGTCTTCGGCTGGATCGCGGCCTGCTGGGCCTTCTGGCCGACGGCGGGGGCGAGCGTCGCGGGCCCGGCGCCCGGGAGCTGCGACTGGAGGGTCTTCGACGAGCGCGAGGGCATCTTGGTCTCGGCCGGCTTCGGCTTCGTCGACGCCTTGTCCTGCGCGGCCTTCGCGGCGGTGCCGGCCCACCGGCGCTGGAACTTCTCGACCATGCCGGCGGTGTCGACGAACTTCTGCTTGCCCGTGTAGAACGGGTGGCAGTTCGAGCAGATTTCCACGAGGATCTGGTCCTTCGTGCTGCGCGTGGTGAAGACGTTCCCGCAGCCGCACTTGACGGTCACGTCCTTGTACTCGGGATGGATGCCCTTCTTCATGGGGCGCGAAGTCTACGACATGAGCCGGGTGAAATCAAGTTCCGCTACGACCGGTTCCCGCGGAACCCGGTCCTAGTCCTCGTCCTCCTTCTTCTCCGGCTTCACGCCCCGCTGGGCCTCCCACCACTTCCTCCACTGGTCGGGGTCCGGCCCGAACTTCTGCTTCGTGATCGCCTGCAGCGCGCGCGAGGCGGCCAGCCGGACGTCCTGCTCCGTTCTCTCCGCGCCCATCAGGTCGACGAGCCTGCCGATCGCGCCGGTGTCCTTCATCTTGCCGAGCGCGTTGCAGATCAGCATCCGCACGCGACTTTCCGTCTCCGTCTCCAGCATCGCGTAGAACGTCTCCAGCGCGTCGGTCCCGCCGAGGTCCGCCAGCGCCGTGATGCTGTTCGCGCGCACGTCCGCCGACGTCGAGCGCAGGTAGTCGATGAGCGTGGGGATCGCCTCCTTCGCGTCGAGCTGGCTGCAGACCAGCGGCACGAAGTCGCGCCGCGCCTCGGGAGCGTTGCTGGCGGCGGTCCGCACGGCGAAGTAGGCCGCGTTCTCGATCTCGAACTTCTTCGCGAGCGTGACGATCGCGCTCGTCGCCTTCGCGCGGATGTTGCGCTCCGCGTCGACCACCGCCTTCGACAGGTCCTGGACCGAGTCGCGGTTGCCGAGCTTGCCCATGCCCTCGATGGCGGCGCCGCGGACGGCCGGGTTGGGATGCGCGGCCACCTTCGCCAGCGTGCGTGCGGCGTCCTTGTCCTCGAGCTGCGTGAGCGCGTTGATCATGTAGACGATGAGCTCCGCGTTCGACGACGTCTCCAGCTGCTCGCGGATCGCGCGCGCCGCGCCCTTCTCCTTCGCCCGCGACACGGCGGCGAAGAGCCAGACCGCGATATCCGGATCCGCCGTCGCCGCCACGCGCACCGCGTAGATGAGCCCCTCGGTGCCGACCCTGGAGAGCTCCTCGACGATCGGCTCCCGGTCGTCCGGGTTGAGCTGGTCCCGCTTCGCGTCGACCAGCTTGCGGACGAGCCTGTCGACGATGTCCTTCACTCCCTGCTGGACCGTCGGATCGGACGGCGGAGGCTTGCGCACGCACTCAGCGCACTTCTCGCCCTCCGTGGACACCTCGGCGCGGCGGCATGCCGCGCACCACGTCTTGCCCGGCGGGGGAGGAGTGACGGGGCCGCCCACGACCGCGGCCTCCTCGCCGTGCGGCCGGATGCGCAGGAGCTCGATGCGCGCGATGTCCTCGCGCTTGATGTGGGCTTCGCACTGCTTGTCCCACATCACGATCACCTGCGACTCGGTCAGTTCCACCAGCACGCAGTCGACGACGTTCCCGTTGCGCAGCGTGATGCGGTGCGAGTCTCCCTTCTCCGCCAGCGCCTTGTCCTTCGGGTGCATGCGGTAGAGCAGGCTCTCGCCCTGGAATTTCCGCACGTAGACGTCCGTCTCCGTGGTGAGGATGAGCTCGTCGACGAGCGCGCCGTCCTTGGCGTAGAAGCGCACGGTGGGGAGGCTGTTCTTGAGCTTGTGGCGCGAGTTCGATTCCTTCCACACCGTGAGGTCGCTCAGGTCGACGAGCACGCAGTGCCAGCCCTCGGCGGCCTTGACGACGGCTTCGTTGGAGAACGCGCGCTCGTCGAGCTTCTTGCACGTCGGGTCCCAGCGCGCGGTGAAGTAGACGCACGTCTTCTCGGCCGCTTCGCGGGCCACTTCCTCGCCGAGCTGGGCCGGCTTGCCGGCGGTCCACTTGATCTTCCCGCCGATCTGGGCCGACGCCGGCGCGGCGGCGGCGAGGAGAACGAGCGCGACAGCGGTGGTCCGCATGGAATGGCCCTCCTTCACCCCCCTCATCCTACACGAACCATCGTCGCGCTCAAGAGGCGCTTGCAACCGGCCGTCACGGACGCCGGGTGGTGGCGACGCAGACGCTCCCTGGCGCGACCCATCCAGTATGCACCAAGTCTACCCACGGGACCCCGTGCGTCAAGTCGCGAAATGCGAATGTGCGTCTTGCGACGCCCCGCGCCTCCAGCCAGTCCACACCAGCGCAACAGTCACGCAAGTCACGCATTCGTTGCTTGACCCCGCTCGAACGGACGCATACCCTGCCCCCGTCGCCGTCGGGACCGCGAACTCCGGAGACGGGCGTCCGTCTCCGGCGTCAGCTGTAGAAGACACGAGGAGGGATCCCCATGCGCCGCATCATCGCCGCCCTCGCTCTCGGCCTGCTCGCCGCCTGCGTCCCCGCGCAGCAGGCGCCCATCGCCGCGCGCATCGACTCCATGCCGCGCCTGATAAAGGAGGGGCGCGTGATGGACCTCAAGGAGCTGTCGGGACTGCTGGCCGCGGCGCGCGCGAAGGGAGAGACGCTCAAGGGTCACGGTCTCAGCGTCTTCGAGGGGACCAGGCCCGAGCGCTTCGAGTTCGAGATCGTCGACATCGCCCACAACTACATCATGCCGAAGCACGACCTCATCATGTTCCGCGGGTCGCACAAGAAATGGCTCGACGGCGGGAACGTGATCGCCGGCATGAGCGGCAGCCCCTGCTACATCAACGGCAAGATGATCGGCGCGCTCTCCTACCGCCTCGGCAGCTTCCAGAAGGACGCGCTGGGCGGCATCACGCCGATCGAGTACATGGTGCGGGAGGCGGACCGGCCGGCCGAAACGTCCCGGGTCTTCGACTTCGACAAACGAGGCCCCGTCCCCGTCTCCACGCCCCTCTCGTTCCGCGGGTTCGGGCGCCGCACCCTCGACGCGTTCGAGAAGGACTTCGAGGCGGCGAACTTCGTCGTCGCGCGCTCCGCGGGCGGCTCGGCCGTCTTCCAGCCCGACGACAAGTTCGAGGACGGCGGCGCGATCGGCGCGTCGCTCATGCTGGGCGACTACGACATCACCGCCACCGGCACCGTCACGATGGTCGACGGCGACCGCGTGCTCGCGTTCGGGCACCCGTTCTTCGGCGCGGGCGAGATCGAGATGCCCATCACCACGTGCGTCGTGCACACGACCTTCCAGGGACTGGCCACGGCCTACAAGATCAGCTCGCCGCACAAGGTCGTCGGATCGCTCGTCCACGACCGCGCGAACTCGATCACCGGCCGCGTCGGCAAGCAGGCGCGCATGGTGCCCGTGACGATCACCGTGCGCAACCCGAAGGTGAAGACGGAAAACGTCGTGCGCGTCACGTGCATGGACCACCCGATCTACCTGCCGCTCCTCATCAACATGGCGCACTCGGAGGCGGTCAACGCCTTCGAGCCCTCGGAGAACCCGCACCTCACGACCTCCACGGTGAGCGTCTCCCTCGCGGGCGGCCGCAAGCTCGAGTACGTGGACATCGACCAGTACACTCCCGGCGGCGGCTTCTTCTTCTTCGGCGGGTCCGGCCTCACGAGCAAGATCATGCAGCTCGTGCGCAACGAGTACGAGAAACCGTCGGTCGAGGGCGTCGAGATCGTCACGGAGACCGTGAACGAGAACCGGAGCGCGACCCTGCGCACGGCCTGGGCGCACGCGACGGAGGTCGAGGACGGCGGCACCGTGCGCATCCACTGCATCCTCAAGCGCCATCGCGGCGCCGAGGTCACGAGGGACATCGACTTCAAGCTGCCGAAGGGGCTCGCGAAGGGAACCGAAGTGGAGATCACCGTGGGCGGCGGCGACACCGTCGCGCCCGAGCGGGCGCCCGCGTCGAACCTCAACGAGTTCATCGAGGCGCTCGCGAAGGAGTACAAGTCGACGTCGATCGTCGCAGTCGCGAGCCTGCCCAGCTACAACATGATGTATCGCGGGAAAATCCTGGACTCGATGCCGAACTCGGCGCTGGCGGCGCTGGTGCCGACGATCGACGAGACGGCGTACCTCGCGCACGCGAGCCTGCGCGCGTCGGTCGACACGGAATGGGTGGTCACGGGAAGCGGAACGGTGACGGTGAAGGTGAAGTGATCGATCCATGGACTCACGGAGTCATTGAGCCATTGAAGAGGACGCACATGCGCAACATCCTTCTGCTGGCGACGGTCCTTGTCATCGGCGGGATCGCCGCCGGCGGCGAGACCCGCATCTGGGACGTCTCGCGCCGCGACTCGTTCGCGCGCGGCGAGGAGTTCGAGAACCTGGTCCTGTCGTCGCGCGGCGAGCTGCGGCTCGGGTACGCGAGCGCCGCCGTCGAGGCGAAGGACGAGCCGTCGTTCTGGTGCGGCCTCGCGCTCGACGACGGGAGCTTCCTCGCGGGCACGGGCAAGGGCGCGATCTACCGCGTGGCGGGCGGCAAGGCGGAGAAGGCGGGCGAGACGAAGGAGATGCTCGTCACGTCGCTCGTGAGGTCGGGCGACGGGGTCTACGCCGCGACGATCCCGAACGGCAAGATCTTCAGGCAGGACGGCGCGTCGTGGAAGGAGTTCGCGACGCTCGAGTCGAAGTACGTGTGGCAGCTCCTGCCCGCGCCGTCGGGCGGGGTCTACGCGGCGTGCGGATCGCCGGGAGCGGTCTTCGCGGTCGACTCCGGCGGCAGGGCGACGGCGGTCTTCGCGCCGTCGAAGGACTCGCCGCTCAAGTGCGAGAACGTGCTGACGATCCACGCCGACGGCGACGGGCTCGTCGCGGGCACGGCGGCGCCGGGGCTGCTCTTGCGCCTGGCGGGCGGGAAGACGCACGTGCTCTACGACTTCGGCGAGGGCGAGGTGAAGTCGATCGCGCTGCACCGCGACGCGTGGTACGTGGCGGTGAACAGCGGCGTGAAGGCGGCGCCGAGCGAGTTCCTGAACGCGGTGGAGAAGGCGCAGGAGAAGAAGGACGACGTGCAGCCGAAGGACCCGCAGGGGACACCGCCGGCGCCCGCGCCGCAGGACCCGGGCCTGCCGTCGCCGCCGTCGGGCGGGGGCGGGGGCGGCGCGACGAGCGCGATCTGGCGGATGGCGGCCGCGCGCACGGAGCGGGTCGTCGAGTTCGCGACGAGCTACGTGACGGAACTCGCGGCGGCGGACGACGGGGTGTACGTCGGCACGAACAACAGCGGGCGCGTCTTCCGGCTGCTGGCGGACGGCGACCACGAGCTGCTCTTCGACTTCGCCGAGGGCCAGGTGCTCGGCTTCGTGAAGCGCGATCGCGCGGTCGCGGGCGCGCTCATGGGGAGCCGCGCGGCGCTCCGGACGTTCTCGGGCGAGCGGGCGAAGCGGGGGACGTACGTGTCGGAGGTCCTCGACGCGCGCTTCCTGACGCACTGGGGCACGCTGTCGCGGATCGGGAGCGGCGCGTACCGGGTCGAGACGCGCTCGGGCAACCTCGCCAAGGCGGGCGAGGGGTGGAGCGACTGGCAGGAGCCGGCGGGCGGCAAGGTCGCCAGCCCCAAGGGCCGCTACCTGCAGTTCCGCGTGACGATCGAGGACGCGGCGGCGCAGGTGCGCGCGGTCTCGATCGCCTACCGCAACGAGAACCAGCGCCCGCGCGTGAAGGACCTGAAGGTGGAGTCGGTGCCGGCGCGGTCCGACGGAGGCTTCGCGCCGATGAGCGGCGAGCGCGGTCCGGCGCCGCGGCTGGGCGAGGGGCACTCGCTGCAGAAGCGCATCCAGTGGCGCGGCGAGGACGACGACGGCGACTACACGGTCTTCCGCATCTACTACAAGCCGGTGGACGGCGGGACGTGGGTGCCGCTGCTCGGCAAGGACACGACGCCGATGTTCGAGCACGCGTGGAACACGGAAAACGTGCCGGACGGGAAGTACTTCATCCGCGTCGTGGCGAGCGACGAGAAGGCGAACCCGGTCGACGAGGCGCTGACGGGCTCGGCCGACACGGACCCGTTCGTGATCGACAACGGGAAACCGGAGGTCGAGTTCTCGTTCGCGGGCGCGAACGTGTCGGGCACGGCGACGGACAAGGCGTCGAACATCACGCGGATCGAGTGGAGCGTGGACGGCGGGGAGTGGCACGCGGCGATGCCGAAGGACAGGCTCTTCGACGACGTGAAGGAGGAGTTCGAGTTCCGGCTGAGCGGGCTCGAGTCGGGCTCGCACACCCTGACGGTGCGCGTGCTGGATCACGAGTCGAACGTGGGGACGCTGTCGAAGACGTTCGATGTGAAGTAGGGTTGACGGCCATCCGGCGGGACGGCCCCTGCGGGCGGGCTACGGGACAATTCGCTCCGCGGACGGGTGTCCGCGGACCGATCACTTGTTGAAATACGCCTTACCGCTCTTGTAGACGATGCCCGGCAGGAAGAGCTCCGCGGGCTCCATCTCCTCGATCTGCTGCAGCTGCACCGTGGGCTTGATGCGGGGATACGGGAAGTTGTCCATCAGCCACTTGAAGGCGGCCTCGGGGGCCGCCTCGATGACGTGGAAATTCTGATAGAAAGCGCGGCCGTCGTTGGCGGAGACGAGGACGTTCCACTTCTTCATAGCGCCGACCTCGTCCCCAATCTCCCCGCGGGATTGCATCGCCGTGTTCATTATAGCACCTCCCCGGAACCCGCCAATCACCCAACGGCCCGTCCCGGCGCACCGTACTCCGTTCCGCGCCGGGCGTGTCGGGCGATCACGCCTTGACGATGGCGCCGCAGTTCGGGCAGTTGACGAGCTCCATGGCGAAGAGGCAGCCGCAGTAGGCGCACGCGACGCGGCCGGCGATCGACTTCTCGTCGAGCTTCACCAGCTCCGGATAGTGCTGCTCCAGCTCCGCGCTGCTCATGCGGTCGTCCTCCGCGGCGGGCGACCACGCGACCTCGATCGCCACGAGCTCGTCCGCGCGGATGGCGGCGCGGTCCGCGAGCGCGGCGCGCAGCGTCCCGGCGTCGGGCGATCCGCCCGTGCCGCAGAGCGCGCGTCGCGTGACGGTGACGAGCGTGACGACGACGGTGCCGGGGCCCTCCGACGGACGCGGGGCGGGGACGGGAGCCTCGTCGCGGCGCACCTCCGCGCCTTCGCTGCGGATCGTCTCGCGCTTGAAGCGGGCGCGCGCACGGTTGCGGGCGGCGTTGAACAGCGACTCCGCCTCCCATCGCGAGAGACCCCGCGCGACGTCGCCGCCGTAGAGCCACGAGAGCTCCGCGCGCTGGAGCGCGAGCACCGTCTCGTGCAGGATGCGCGCGCGGCCGTCGGCCGTCCCGCCCAGGCCTTGCGCCGCGAGTTCCGCGAGCCGCTTCTGGAGCGCGGGTCGCGCGTGCCAGTCCACGCCGACGGCGAGCGTGGAGAGGTGCATGTCGGGATGCGTGGCGGCCCACGTCCGCCCGGCCGCCTGGTCGAGCGATCGGCGCGAGCGCGACACGGCGAGCATGAGCAGCAGCAGCACGACGACTGCGGCCAGGAACACGACGCACTGCGTGCCCGTCATCGGGCTGCCGGAGCCGCCGGACGAGCCTCCGGACGAACCGCCCGATCCGTAGTCGCTCGACGAGTAGTCGCTGCCCGACGAGGAGGAGCCGCCGGAATCCGAGCCGCCGCCGAAATCCGAGCCGCCCATGCTGCCGCCCGTGTCCTGGGCGAGGATCAACGCCAGCGCCAGCGCGATCATCCGTCACGCCGCCGGCATCGGGACTTTCGCGAGGATCGGCGCGAGCAGCCGCGCGACCGTCTCGAGCACGACCACGTCGTCCGCGTCGAACGCGTGCGCGCGACGGTCCTGCAAGTCGAGGAGACCCTCGCAGTGGTAGACCACGCGCACCG
>Ga0187893_10008744_pt1 | contig 15843 bp, 11 predicted proteins | sample MA1701074metaG_FD_139574 | JGI IMG/M metagenome (GOLD analysis project Ga0187893, IMG submission 139574) | White microbial mat communities from a basaltic lava cave in the Kipuka Kanohina Cave System on the Island of Hawaii, USA - MA170107-4 metaG ... | reverse complement strand
CGGGTTGCGGGTGAACGCGACGCCGGTGCCGGAGTCGGCGCCCATGTTCCCGTACACCATCGCCATCACGTTCACCGCCGTGCCCATGTCGTGCGGGATGCGGTTGAGGCGGCGGTAGACCACCGCGCGCTCGGTGTTCCAGGAGTTGAAGACCGCGCCGATCGCCGCCCAGAGCTGCTCCTCGGGCTCCTCGGGGAAGGCCTGGCCGGTGCAGGTCCGGATCGCCGCCTTGAAGGTCGCCACCAGCGCCTTGAGGTCGGCGGCGCAAAGCTCGTGGTCGGCCTGCACGCCCGCCTCGTGCTTCCGGGTCTCGAGCAGCAGCTCGAAGGGGTCGCGCTCGGCCGAGCTCTGCGGCTTCATGCCGAGGACGACGTCGCCGAACATCTGCACGAAGCGGCGGTAGCAGTCCCACGCGAAACGCGGGTCGCCGCTCGCCGCCGCCAGCCCCTCGACCGTGGCGTCGTTGAGGCCGAGGTTGAGGACGGTGTCCATCATCCCGGGCATCGAGATCTTCGCGCCCGAGCGCACGCTGAGCAGGAGCGGGTTGCGCCGGTCGCCGAAGCGCGCGCCCATCGTGCGCTCGATCGCCGACAGCGCGCGGCGCACCTTCTCGCGCAGCCCCGTGGGGTAGCGGCCGCCGTGGCCGGTCACCCAGGCGCAGACGCCGGTCGAGATCGTGAAGCCCGCCGGCACCGGCAGCCCCAGCCGCGCCATCTCCGCCAGCCCGGCGCCCTTGCCGCCGAGCAGATCCTTCATGCCGCCGTCGCCGTCGGCCCTGCCGCCCCCGAACCCGTAGACCTGCCGGTCCTTCGCTGCCGCCGCCATCGCTGTTGCGACCTCCCCGTCCGCGCCGCACGCGCCGCACGCGCCGCACGCGCCGTTGAAAAAACGGGGCGCGAGAATGGCGCGCCGGGAGCGAGGGTGCAAGGGCGCGGCGCAGGGGCCGCCGCGCGCCGGCGGTCATCCGCTCGAGGCGGCCGCCGCCTCCCAGCGGAAGCGGTCGCTCGCCCGCGCGAGCCCCGGGACGATCAGAGTGCCGCCCCGACCGTCGTCGAGCGGGAGGACGAAGCGCAGCCGCGCGACGCCGAGCGCCGCGCCGAGCCGCTCGGGCCGGATCGCCGCGACGCGGATCGTGCGGGTGTTCGGCGCGGGGAGCGGCTCGAGCGTCCCGGTCGCCGCCCTCTCCTCCTCCGCCGACACCCCCGCGATCTTCCACCGGTTCTCGAGCAGCGCCCACGGCACCCCCTCGGCCTCCATCGCCGCCGCCGATCCCTGCGCGACCTCGATCACCACCACGAACCGGACGCCGTCGACGAACGCCGTCTCCTTCGTGAGCGGCCATCCGACCGCATTCCCCGCGGCCGGATCGGGCAGCACGAAGGTCGCCTCCGGCTCCACCCGCACGTCGAACCGGCGTCCCGCCACCGAGTAGGCCAGCCGCACCCCGTTCTCCGCGCGGACGCCGCCGACCAGGTTGTCGGCCAGCGAGTTGCGGCGGAGCACGAAGCGGCCGAGCGGGCCCAGCGGCTCGAAGACGCGGTCGCGCGCCGTGCTCCAGATCTGCTGCGTCAGCCCCTGCTCCTCCTTCATGGTCCGCGAGAGGCAGTCGTACTCCCGGAACTCGTCGTCGCGCGCGTACGCCGACTGGAAGGTGAGCACCGCCTCCTGCGGTGTCGTGAAACCGTCATGCCGCGGCACGAGGCAGCCGGTGGCGAGAGGAGCGGTCAGGAGTGCGAGCAGGGTGCGAGGACGCACGCGCGAGCTCCGCGTTGCCCGGGTTGCCGTCGGCCGCGGGGTTCCTACTACAATCCGGACCTCTCCCGGAGAAGCGCCAAGCCCGTGAGCCGCCAGAAGATCGGCGAGATCCTCGTCGCACAGGGCGCGATCAGCGAGGCGCAGCTCCGCGACGCGCTGGCGTGGCAGCGCGGGAAGCGGGCGAAGCTCGGCGAGGCGGTGGTGCAGCTCGGCTTCACCGACGAGGCCACGGTCACGCGCGCGCTCGCGAAGCAGTCGGGGATCCCGTTCGTCGATCTCGAGAAGGGGAAGATCGCCGCCGCCCTCGTCCAGCGCGTGCCCAGGGAGACGGCGGCGCGCCTGCGCGTGGTTCCGCTCATGGAGCGGGACGGGAAGCTCGTGGTCGCGGTGGACGACCCGGCGACGGCGCTCCAGCTCGACGACCTCTCGTTCGTGCTGAACGCGCCGGTGCAGGCCGCGCTCGCCTGCCCGTCGGCCGTGGCGAAGCGCATCCACGAGCTGTACGGCGTGCAGGTCGGCTCGCCCGCGGCCCCGGCGCCGGCGCAGGCCGGGGCGCTGCCCGCGGGCGCGACCGACGACGACGCGCCCATCATCCGGCTGGTGCAGCAGATGATCGACGCCGCGCTCAAGGCGCGCGCGAGCGACATCCACGTCGAGCCGCAGGCGGAGCGGCTGCGCGTGCGCTACCGCATCGACGGCCTGCTGCGCGAGGTGGCGGCGCACCCCCGGCACCTCCACCCGCCGCTCCTCTCGCGCCTCAAGATCATGGCCGGCCTCGACATCGCCGAGCGCCGCAAGCCGCAGGACGGCCGCATCCTCACCCAGGTCGAGGGGCGCGACCTCGACCTGCGCGTCTCGGTGCTCCCGAGCAGCCACGGCGAGACCATGGTGATGCGCCTGCTCGACCGCGAGAAGGGGCTGGTCTCCCTCACCGACCTCGGCTTCCACGAGAAGGACTACGAGCGCTTCCAGCGCATCATCGCCCGCCCCAACGGCATCGTGCTCGTCACCGGGCCGACCGGCTCGGGCAAGACCACCACGCTCTACGCCGCGCTCAAGGACCTGAACCGCCCCGACCGCAAGCTCATCACCGCCGAGGACCCGGTCGAGTACCACATCGCCGGCATCAACCAGTGCCAGGTGCACGCGCGCATCGGGCTCAGCTTCGCGCGCATCCTGCGCGCGATGCTGCGCCAGGCGCCCAACGTGATCCTGGTCGGCGAGATCCGCGACCGGGAGACGGCCGAGGTGGCGATCCAGGCCTCGCTCACCGGCCACCTCGTCTTCTCGACGCTGCACACCAACGACGCGCCGTCCGCGCTCACGCGGCTGGTGGAGATGGGGGTCGCGCCGTTCCTCGTGAGCGCCTCGGTCACCGCGATCCTGGCGCAGCGGCTCGTGCGCACGCTCTGCCGCGAGTGCCGCGTCCCCGCCGAGCCCGACGAGGTCGAGCTGGCGCCCCTCGGCATCCAGGCCGAGCAGGCGCGTTCCGCCACGCTGTTCCGCGAGCGCGGCTGCGGCGCCTGCGAGAACTCCGGCTTCCGCGGCCGCAAGGGGCTGTTCGAGCTGCTCGAGATGGACGGAAGGCTGCGCGAGATGACGTTCCGCGGCGAACCGCACCTCAAGATCCGCGAGGAGGCGATCCTGGCGGGCCGCATGTCGACGCTGCAGGAGGACGGGCGGCGGAAGGTGCTCGGAGGCACCACGAGCGTGCGCGAGGTGCTGCGCGTCGTCGCCGGCAACGAGTGAGCCCCACCCCCGAGGATCCACGATGGCCGCCTCCCCGATCGCCCGCGAGCTGCTCGAACTCTGCGTGAAGCAGGACGCCTCCGACCTCCACGTGACGGTGGGGCGGCCGCCGGTGCTGCGCGTGCACGGCCGGCTGGTGGACGTGGAGGGGCGCCCGCCGCTCGGCGCCGCCGACACCGAGGCGTTCGCCCACGCGATCGCGCCGGACCGGTCGTGGAAGGAGGCCGGGGAGGTGGGCACCGCCGACTTCGCGGTCGCGCACAGCCCCGAGGCGCGCTTCCGCGTGAGCATCTACAAGCAGAAGGGGAACTGGGGCGCCGCCTGCCGCCTGATCCCCAACCGGATGCTCACGCTCGAGGAGCTCGGGCTGCCCGACGTGGTGAAGGAGCTGGTGACGAGGCCGCGCGGGCTGCTGCTGGTGACCGGCCCGACCGGCTCGGGGAAGACGACGACGCTGGCGTCGATGGTGAGCTACCTCAACCAGAACTTCGACCGCCACATCGTCACGATCGAGGACCCGATCGAGTACTACCACCAGCACGACAAGTCGGTGATCATGCAGCGCGAGCTGCACGTCGACGTGCCGAGCTTCAGCGAGGGGATGCGCCGGGCGCTGCGGCAGGACCCCAACGTGATCCTGCTCGGCGAGATGCGCGACCTCGAGACCATCTCGGCCGCGATCACGGCGGCGGAGACCGGCCACCTGGTGCTCGCGACGCTGCACACGACCGGCGCCGCGCGCACGGTCGACCGCATCATCGACGCCTTCCCGGTCGAGGCGCAGGAGCAGATCCGCGCCCAGCTCTCGGTCTCGCTGATCGCCGTGATCTCGCAGGTCCTGCTGCCGCGCGCCGACCAGCGCGGCCGCGTGGCCGCCTTCGAGATCATGATCATGACCGCGGCGATCGAGAACCACATCCGCAAGAACGAGACCTTCAAGATCCCGTCCGCGATCCAGACGTCGCGGCGCCTGGGGATGGTGCTGCTCGACGACCACCTCGCCGAGCTGTGCAGGAGCGGGAAGATCGACCGCGAGACCGCGCTGCGCGCCGCGCAGTCGCCCAAGGACCTCGAGCCGAAGCTCGCCTGAGCCGCCGGCGAGGACCCCCGATCCCATGGCAGCGCCGCGACGCAAGCTGATCGGCCAGATCCTCAAGGAGAGGGGCTGGATCCACGAGGGCCACGTGCAGGAGGCCCTCGCGATCCAGCGCGAGAAGGGCGGGCCGATCGGCCGCATCCTGATCGGGCTGAACCGCATCCAGGAGGGCCAGCTTCAGCTCGCGCTCGGGGTGCAGCAGGGCCTCGAGATCGTCGACCTCGAGAAGGTCGAGATCGCGCCCGGGCTCGCCAAGCGGGTCGACGCCAGCTCGGCCCAGGTGTTCAAGGTGGTGCCGGTGCGCGAGCGCGACGGCGTCCTCGAGGTGGCGCTCGCCGATCCGCTGAACGCGCACTTCCTGCAGGAGCTCGAGGTGCTGGCCGGCTCGCGCGTGAAGGGGCTGATCGCCGACGCCGAGCAGATCGAGCGCAGGATCAAGCAGCTCTACGGCGACGCGGGCGCCGGGGCGTCGATGAAGGGCGTGCTCGCCGACGTGGCGAAGGGGGGTCCGATCGACGCGTCGGACCAGGCGGCGGCCGCGCACGCCGCGCCGGTCGTGAAGCTGCTCAACTTCATCCTCTTCCAGGCGGTGCGCGACCAGTCCTCCGACATCCACCTCGAGCCGTTCGAGCACGAGTTCAAGGTGCGCTACCGCGTCGACGGCGTGCTCTACGAGATGGAGCCGCCGCCGCTCTCGCTGGCCGTCCCCCTGATCTCGCGGGTGAAGGTCATGGCCAACCTCGACATCGCCGAGACGCGCGTCCCGCAGGACGGGCGCATCGAGCTGTCGATCGGGGGCAAGCCGGTCGACCTGCGCGTCTCGACGCTGCCCACGCTCTTCGGGGAGTCGTGCGTGCTGCGCGTGCTCGACCGCAGCGTCGTGGCGCTCGACCTCGACCGCATCGGGCTGCAGGAGGAGGACAAGCGGCTGGTGCAGATGCTGCTCGACAAGCCCCACGGCATCGTGCTGGTCACCGGTCCCACCGGCTCGGGCAAGACCACCACGCTCTACTCGATGCTCAACACCAGCAACGATCCCTCGATGAAGATCATCACCACCGAGGACCCGGTCGAGTACGACCTCGAGGGCATCGTGCAGGTGCCGATCAACGAGGAGATCGGCGTCACCTACGGCGCCGTGCTGCGCACGATCCTGCGCCAGGACCCCGACATCATCCTGGTGGGAGAGACGCGCGACCTCGAGACCGCGAAGATCGCGATCGAGGCGTCGCTCACCGGCCACCTGGTCTTCACCACGCTGCACACCAACGACGCCCCCTCCGCGGTGGTGCGCCTGATCGACCTCGGCGTCGAGCCCTACCTGCTCGCGGCCACCCTCAACGCGATCGTCGCCCAGCGGCTGGTGCGCCGCATCTGCCGGAGCTGCAAGAAGCTCTACGAGCCCGGGCCGGAGGTCGCCGCGCAGCTCGAGCTCTCCCTCGAGGAGCTCGCCGCCAGGCGCTTCGCGTTCGGCGAGGGCTGCGACGAGTGCGCCCGCACCGGGTACAAGGGGCGCGTCGCGCTCTTCGAGATCATGGTCGTCACGCCGCGGCTGCGGAAAGCGATCCTCGAGAACTGGCCGCAGGGGAAGCTGCGCGAGCTCACGGAGGAGGAGGGGATGGTGAGCCTGCGGCAGGCCGGCCTGCGCCGCATCTTCGAGGGCGTGACGACGGTGGAGGAGATCGTGCGCGAGACGTTCCTGGAGGCGTGACTTGCCCGACAAGATCCAGCGCAAGAGCGGAGGGGCGCGGCCGGCCCCGGAGCCCGCCGGCCCTGCGGCCGATCTCGCCGGCGCCACGGTGAAGCGGCGCTTCCGCCGCGCCCGCATCAAGCCGAAGGTGCTGGTCCAGTTCACGACGCAGCTCGCGACGCTGCAGAGCGCCGGGCTCCCCATCGTGCGCTGCCTGCGCATCCTGGCCGGCCAGCAGCGGACCGGCCCCTTTCGCGACGCGGTCGCCGCCGTCGCCGGGGACGTCGAGGGCGGCGATTCGCTCTCGGCCGCGCTCGGCAAGCACCCGCACTACTTCGACAACCTCTACCTCAACATGGTGAAGGCGGGCGAGGCGGGCGGCATCCTCGACCAGATCCTCGAGCGGCTCGCGGTCTTCGCCGAGAAGGCCGACGCGATCCGCGGCAAGATCAAGGGGGCGCTCACCTATCCGGTCTGCGTGATGCTCTTCGCGGTGCTGGTGGTGGCGTTCGTGATGATCTTCGTGGTGCCCCGTTTCGAGGAGGTGTTCCGCCAGCTCAACCAGACCCTGCCGCCGCTCACGGTCGCCCTGCTCGGCGTCGCCAACTTCATGAAGCGGTTCTGGTGGGTCTTCCTGCTGGCCCTGGGGCTGGCGGTGGTCGGGCTGCGGCTCCTGATGCGCGTCTACGGCTTCCGCCGCCTCGTCCACCGCCTGCAGCTGCGATTCCCGGTCTTCGGCGACCTCGTGCACAAGACGGTCGTCGCCCGCTTCGCGCGCACGTTCGGGACGCTGCTCGGCGCCGGCGTGCCGATCCTCGAGGCGCTCTCGATCATCCGCGACTCGGTGAGCAACGTGGTGGTGGGCGAGGCGCTCGAGTCGGTGCACAAGAACATCAAGCAGGGCGAGACGATCACGCAGCCGATGGCCGAGAGCGGCGTCTTCGACGACATCGTGGTCAACATGGTGGACGTGGGCGAGCAGTCGGGCAACCTCGACCGCATGCTCATGAAGGTGGCCGACGCCTACGAGCGCGAGGTCGACGACTCGGTCTCGACGCTGTTCCGCATCATCGAGCCGCTGATCCTGCTCTTCCTCGCGGTGGTCGTGGGCACCATCGTGGTGGCGCTCTTCCTGCCGATCCTCAAGGTGATGGACACGCTCTCGTCGCAGCGGTGAGCCTCCGCGCACGCATCCTGCTCTCCATCCTCGCCGTGAACCTCGCGGTGACGGCGCTGCTGTGGCTCTACGTCGTGAACGACCTCGAACGGCGCGACGCCGACAACCGCGCCGCGGAGGAGGAGCGCTATCGCGACTACGTGCGGCGCTTCGACCAGCTGTTCCGGCGCGCGCTCAGCGTCGGGGCGACCGCGGAGGAGCGCACGGTGGCCGAGACGGTGCGCGAGCTGCGCGACCATCCCGTGCGCGGGCTGGTGAAGGACGGCGTGGTGATGCAGTTCGGCACCGCCAGCGGGCCGCCGCTCGACAGCGTCGACGTCGACACCGTGCTGCCCGCCAACGCGCTCTACATGAACCTGAAGGGGGCCAGGCGCCGCGCGCCCACGTTCGACGACCGGCTGGCGCGCGCGCGCATCGTCGAGGCCATCCGCGTCGGCCACAGCGTGGAGGAGACCGACGCGCGGCGGAAGGGCTGGGTGGCCGCCCCGATCCGCGTGCGCCGCCCCGGCGAGCGCGAGGCCGACGCGCGCATCTGGGGCGGCGGCTACTTCCTGCTCGACCTGCCCGAGCCGCGCGAGTGGGTGCCGGCCTTCCAGCCGCGCACGCTGCTGCTCGGGATGGGAGCGGGCACGCTCGTGCTGCTCGGGCTGACGTGGCTCCTGCTCGAGCGCGCGGTCCTCAAGCCGCTGACCGACCTCGCGGCCGGCGCCGAGCGCGTCGCGCAGCGCGAGTACGGCCGCGCCGTGCCGGGCGCAGGCTCCGACGAGACCGGCCGGGTCATCGCCACGTTCAACCAGATGATGGCGCAGGTGCGCGACGCCGAGCGCAAGCTCACCGAGGAGGTCGCCCGGGCGACGAAGCGCGCCGAGGAGCGCGGACGCGGGCTGGTGATCGCGCAGCGGCTCGCCGCCACCGGCACGCTCGCCTCGGGCATCGCCCACGAGATCAACAACCCGCTCGGGGGGATGGTGAACGCGGCGCTGCGGCTCGAGCAGGAGGCGGCGCGCGACCCGGCGGCCGCGAACCGCCTGCGCTACGTGCGCCTCCTCGTCGACGGGCTCGCGCGCATCGAGGAGATCGTGAAGCGCGTGCTCCGATTCACTCCGCGCCGGGTCGAGCCGGTGACCGTGCCCGTGCTCGACCTGGTGCGCGGCGCGGCGGCGTTCGCGGAGCACCACGCCAGGCGCGCCGGCGTCGCGATCCACATCGGCGGCGAGGACGCGCCGGTGCTGGTCGAGCCCGGCGAGATGCAGCACGTCTTCCTCAACCTGTTCCTGAACGCGTGCGACGCCATGGCCGGGCGGGGCGGCCGCGTCGACGTCACCGCCGCGCTCGTCGAGGGGCGGGTCCAGGTGGCGGTGGTCGACGACGGGCCGGGAATGACGCCGGAGCAGCGCGAGCGCTGCTTCGACCTCTTCTACTCCACCAAGGAGGCGGGGAGGGGGACGGGGCTCGGGCTCTCGGTGGCGCACCACATCGTCGAGCAGCACGGCGGAACGATCACCGCGGCCTCCGAGCCCGGCCGGGGTGCCACCTTCACCGTGACGCTCCCGGTCTCCGGCGCGCGGTGACCGGCGCCGCGTCGGGCGCGGGAGTTGGCAAGCGGTGGACAGGGGGACGGCGCCCCGGTCGCGCGCCGCGCCGCGCCGGCACGTAACGTTCCGGGCCGCCGGCCGACTCGCCAGCCCCTCCCGGGGGGTTACCTTGCGACCGCGCCGCGCGTAGGAGACCCGCCGTGAGACCGACCAAGACGCTCGTGCCGCTCGTCCTGATCCTGTTCGCAGGCCTCGCCGGACTGGGGCTGGGGCGCCTCCCCGCGCCGTCGGGAGGGGCTCCCGAAGCGGGACCGCTCCTGGTGACCTCCTCGCTCGGCGCGACCAGCGCGATCCTGTTCGTGCTCGATCCCGGCACGAAGAACCTCGCCGCCTACGAGGCGTCGCCCGGGGAGAACGGCGGGCTCCGGCTCCTCGGCGCGCGCAAGATCGAGCTCGACCTGGAGCTCGCCGAGTACCGCGACCGCTCGGACTTCAGCTTCTTCGCGCTCCGGGACAAGCGGAACGATGCGGGGACCGGCAAGGAGCCGGCGGCCGGGCGTTCCCAAGGCGGCGATCGGCGCTAGACTCCCGCGGCGGGTTCGCCGCGCGGGCGCCGCGCCTGCGCTCCGACCGCGGACGTTCCGTTGGAGGTGATCTCCGGTGGCTGATGAATTCATCTCGTTCGACAAGGTCCTGCGCGATCTGCAGATGCAGGAGGACGAGCTCAAGCGGCTGGTCTCCGAGGGCGAGATCCGTGCGTTCCGCGACCAGGACAAGATGAAGTTCAAGAAGGAGGACGTCGAGCGGTTCCGACGCGCACGCGACGCCTCGAAGGAGGAGACGCTCTCCAAGGAGGAGGTGCCGGAGGAGCTCGTCTTCGACGAGGACGACGCCAACCAGGAGGTCGGGATGGCGACCGCGGCCATCGCCGACGACTCCTTCCTCGAGGAGGAGCCGCCGGCCGCGGCCGCCGCTCCCGCCGCGAAGGTTCCCGGCCGCGCGGCGCGCGCGGCGCCCGGCGCGCGCAGGCGCGTGACGATCGAGGACGAGCAGGAGACCGAGGGAGCGCCCTGGAAGGTCGCGATCATGGTCGGGACGCTGATCCTCGTGATCGGATCGATGATCGCGATGGATGCGGCGCGTGCGACCCCGAGCGGACTGACCCGTCCGTTCGCGGACATGTTCAAGGACAAGTAGGCGCAGGGATCGAGAACCGGCGGGTGCGGAGGAGCCGTGGCGGATCCTGCGCAGCCGCATGACGGTGGAAACGTGGCAGCTCGTCGCGTTGGCGTCCTGCATTCGGAACGGACACCGGCGGAGGGCAAGGGGAGGTGCTCATGAGGATGTCGAGAATCGTGGCGTTGGCGCCGCTCGTCGTGGCGGCGGGGTGCGTGGTCCCGCGGTCGCAGTACGACCGGCTCCAGACCGAATACCACGCCGAGAACCAGGCGCGCCGGCAGCTCGAGGACGAGGTGCAGCGGCGCGACGGCGACATGACCGACCTGCGCTCGCAGCTGCGCAGCCGGGAGAGCGCCTACTCGGCGCTCGAGCAGGACGCGGCGCAGTCGAAGGAGCGGATCGCCGAGCTGCAGTCGGCGCTCACCGCGGCGCAGAAGCAGCTCGAGCCGCTGAGCGGCGGCGACGTCGAGGTCCTGCGCACGCGGGAAGGATTCGTCTACCGGATCGCCGACCAGCTTCTCTTCGACCCGGGCTCGACCGAGATCCGGGAGGGCGGCCGCAAGGCGCTGCTCCTGATCGCGAAGGAGATCGTCGAGAAGGGCTACAAGGCGGTGCAGATCGACGGCCACACCGACTCCGACCCGGTCGTCAAGAATCGCGACCGCTTCAAGCTCGGCAACTACGAGCTGGCGATCGAACGGGCGCTCTCGGTCTTCGCCGTGCTGACCAAGGACGGCAAGGTGCCGGAGACGGTCTTTTCGATCGCCGGGTACGGACCGAGCCGGCCGGTCGCGAGCGGCACTACGGACGTCGCGAAGGCGAAGAACCGCCGCGTGGAGATCCACGTCGCCGTTCCGAACAAGGGTTGATCCGGCTCACGGGCGGCCGTGCGCCCGGCTCCACGCCGGCGCGCGCGGCCGCGGCCCGTTCCTCCTCGCGGCGGCGGCTGCCGCCGCCGCGTGCGCGCCGCCCGAGGCGGTCCGGGCGACGGGGGCGCAGTTCCCGCGCCTGGTCGACATGGTGCTCGTGCCCGCGGCGCCGCGCTCCGGCTCCGCCACGGGCGAGGCGACCGCGCCCGACGCCGCCGGGCAGGATCTCCTGATCGACCGCTTCGAGGCGACCGACGGCGAGTTCGCCGACTTCCTGGCGGCGAGCCGCTACGAGCCGGCGGAGCGCGAGGGGTTCCTCTCGCACTGGCGCCGCGGCGACGGCGGGCTCCGGCCGCCGCCGCCCGAGGAGCGCGACCTCCCGGTGCGCCACGTGTCGCTCGAGGACGCGGCGGCGTTCGCGCATTGGCGCGACAAGGAGGTGCCGACGCTCGAGGAGTGGATGCGCGCCTGCCCCAGCCTGCGCGACGGTGCGCTGCCGTGGCGCGGCCGCGCTCTCGCGGGCGCCTGCAACTCGATCGACAGCGGCCTGGTCGGGCCGATGCCGGTCGGATCGTACGAGCTCGGCCGCGCGCCGTCGGGGTGCTACGACGTCGTGGGCAACGTGCGCGAGTGGACCACGACGGCGGCGACCGTCGAGAAGGCGTTCGTGGTCGGCGGCTCGTACCGCCAGTCGTGCGAGGCTCCGGTCGAATCGCGGTCGCAAGGGTCGCTGCCGTGGATCGACGCCGAGCCCCCGGGCGTGCGCGCCGACGACCTCGGATTCCGCTGCGTCATCCGCGACGCCGGCCCGGTCCTGGCCGGCGCCTTCGCCGTCGTCGAGGGGCTCGGCGGCCCGGCGCGCGCGCAGGCGATCGTCGAGCTCCTGCGCGTCGGCGAGCGGACGTTCGGCGAGAACGCGCTGGTCCCGTTCGTGCGCGAGCACGCCTTCGCGCGCCGCGTGCGCTGGAGCCTCCACCTCGCGCAGGGCGAGGGCGCGCCGCTGCGCGGCGAGCGCGTGCGCCTCCTCGGCGCGCCGCCGTCGCTCGCCGCGGGAGACGACCTCTACGTGGAGGGCGAGAGCGCGTTCCTCCGCGTGTCGCGCGCCGACGGAGCGGTCCGGCAGCGCATCGACGCGCCGCTCGCGGGCGCGATGCCCCAGCGCGAGTGGCTCATCGCTCCCGGCGGCGCGCCGGCCCGCTGGGTCGAGGGGCGGCGCGGCGAGGTCGCGCTGGTGGAACTCCCGTCAGGCCGCGCGCGCGTCGCCGGTCCGGCGCCGGAGGGGCGCGACGTCGTCGCGCGCTGGCTCGCGGGGGATCGCGGGCGCGACGGCGCCGTATGGATCGTGCAGCAGCTCGACCTGCTGGAGGCCGAGCCCGGCCCGCCGCGGCACGAGGCCTCCCCGCGGGTCCGGGTGGTGCGCATCGACGAGGCCGGCGTCCACGAGCGGGTCGTTCCGGGCGAGGTGATCGTCGCGCCGGCCCCTGCGGGCGCCGACGGCCTGCTGCTCGTGCTCCATCACGCCGTCGAGGTGGTGCTCCCGGCGGGCGGCTCGCGCCCGGGAAGGGCCTCGCCGCGCGGCGCGGCGCGGGATGGAGCGGCCACTCCCTTCGAGTGGGCGTCGATCGAGCTGCTGCGCGCCAGCGATCTCGAGCCGCAGCCGCGCTGGTTCGTGGCCTGGGAGACGCACGGCGTCGAGCTCCTCCTCCCGCCCGCGCGCGCGCCGCTCGAGCTGCGCTGGACGCGCTACCGCTTCGCGGCGGAGCGCGGCGACGGAGTCGCTACGGTGGAGTTCGTCGCGCCGGAGGAGAACACGCGGCTCTTCGTCCCGACCTCGCGCCGCGGGAGCTGCCTGGTCGACGCCCGTCTGGGACGCTGGTTCCTGGTCGAGACGGCCGCAGGAGCGATCGAGCCGCCGCGCTCGCTGGTGCCGCCGGGCGGCCAGGCCGCCCGCCTCCGCCCGCTCCCGGGAGGTCCCCTGGAGGAGCGGACGGCTCCGCTCCTGCTCGCCGAGGACGGGAGCACGCTCTTCCGCGTGAGGGAGGATCGCGCAGAGCTGGAGCGCGTGGCCGAAGGGCTCGCGATCCCGGCGGCGCTCTCGTGGAGCGGGATCGATCCAGGCGGCCGCCGGCTGGTCCTGCGCACCCGCGACGGCCGCTGGTTCGCGATCGATCTCGAGCGCGGCCGCCTCGCCTTCGTTCTCGAGCTGCCCGGCGAGGTGGCCATCGATCCCGAGCTCCTCGCCGTGGACGGCGACGTCGTGCTCGCCTGCCAGACGACCACCACTTCGGCCTGGCTGCGCTCGACCGGCGACGGACGCCGCCTCGACGAGTTCGGCGTCTCGCGGCCGTCGATCGGCAAGGTGCTCGCGGCCGGGTCGGGCGACCGGGGCCGGCCCGATCCGCTGCTGCTCTTCGACGACGGGCGGCTGGTGGCGCTCGGGCCGCCGGAGGCGGCGAGCGCGCGGCTGGTCGACGACTTCCTGGGGCTCGCTCACGGCGCCGGCGCCGAGGTCTCGGCGGCGGCCGCCCGGAAAGGGCGGTGAAGCGTGGTCGCGGACGGTTTCCTCGAACGCCACGTCATCGCCGTGCGGCAGGCGCTGCGGGCGCGGGCGCAGGTCGCCCGCAAGCGCTACTCGCAGCACTTCCTGCTCGACGCCGCTCTCCTGCGCCGGATCGTGGCGGCGGCGGGCGACCTCCGCGGGCTCGACGTCGTCGAGATCGGTCCCGGGCCGGGCGGGCTCACCGCGGCCCTGCTCGAGGCGGGAGCCGACGTGACCGCGCTCGAGCTCGATCCGGAGTGGGCGCGCGCCACCGCGCTCGCGCTGGTGGGACGCGGCGCGCTCGACCTCAAGGTGGCCGACGCGCTCGCCTCGGCACCGGCCGTCGTCGCCGCCCTCGCCAGCCGCTCGGGCCGCGTGCCGCGCCTCGTGAGCAACCTGCCCTACGCGATCGCCTCGCCGCTCGTCGTGGAGCTTCTGCGCGCCCCGGTGCCGCCGGACCGCATGATCGTCATGGTGCAGCGCGAGGTGGCCGACCGGGTGGTCGCGCGGCCGGGGGACCGGGCGCGCGGCCTGCTCTCGCTGCTCGTGCAGCTGCGCGCGACGGCGCGGCGGCGCTTCCTGGTCCCGGCCGGCGCCTTCGTGCCGCCGCCCAAGGTCGAGAGCGCCATCCTGGAGATCGTGCCCGACCCCGAGCGGGCGCAGCGCCTGCGCGCTCGCGGCAACCTCGAGCCGCTGCTCAAGGCGGCGTTCCAGGCGCGGCGCAAGACGCTGCGCCGCGGCCTCGCCGCGGCGGCCGGCGAGGCGGCGCTCGCCCGCGCCTCGCCGACCCTCCTCGCGCGGCGGCCGGAGGAGCTCACGGAGGAGGAGTGGTTCACGCTCGCCGACGCGCTCGCCTCGCCGAGCGGGGCTTGCGCGGCGGGGTAGCATCCCGCCGCCGCGCCGGACCTGCGCGACCCAGCATGGACGACTTCTCGCGAGTCAAGGACGCCGTCGACCTGGTCGACGTCGTCGCGCGCTACGTGCCGCTCAAGCGGGCCGGCACGCGCATGGTCGGGCTCTGTCCGTTCCACGCCGAGAAGACCCCCTCCTTCGGCATCAAGGCCGGCGAGAAGTTCTTCAAGTGCTTCGGGTGCGGGAAGGGCGGCGACGTCTTCACGTTCGTGGCCGAGCTCGAGCGCATCGAGCGGTTCGAGGCGCTGCACCGGCTCGCGGAGGAGGCGGGGATCGAGCTGTCGGGCGGCCGCTTCGCGAGCCGCGACGAGAAGGAACGGCTGAGCCGGGTGCTCGCGGCGGCGCAGGAGCTCTACCGGCGCGCCTGGTCGAGCGAGGTGGGGGCGGCCGCGCGCGACAGGATCGCGTCCCGCCGGCTCCGGACCGAGTCCGCCGACGAATTCGGCCTCGGGTACGCGCCGCTCGCCCCGGGCGACCCGTGGCGCTCGGGGGTGATCGCGAACCGCCTGCTGCGGGCCGGCCACCGGCGCGAGGACGTCGTGGCCGCCGGAGTCGCCTTCGAGAAGGAGGGCGAGCTGATCGACTCGCTGCGCGACCGGGTGACGATCCCGATCCGCGACGAGCGGGGCCGCGTGATCGCGTTCGGCGGGCGGCGCCTGCGCGACGGCGACGACGTGAAGGAGCCGAAGTACGTCAACTCGCGCGAGACGCTGCTCTTCGGCAAGAGCCGCGTGCTCTTCGGGCTCGATCGGGCGCGGCCGCCGATCCTGAAGGAGGGGCGCGTCGTGCTCGTGGAGGGCTACCTCGACGTGATCCTCGCCCACCAGGCCGGGCTCGACTGCGCGGTGGCCGCGCTCGGCACGGCGGTGACCGCCGAGCACGCGCGCCATCTCGCGCGGCTCGCGCAGAACGCGATCGTATTCCTCGACGGGGACGCGGCCGGACTGCGCGCCGCCGAGCGGGCGGTGCCGCTGCTGCTGGGGGAGCGCCTCGCGGTGAGGGTCGTCGCGCTCACCGCCGAGAAGGATCCCGGCGACTACTTCGCGAACGGCGCGACGCGCGCCGACTTCGAGGCGCTGCTCGCGCGCGACGGCGTGGCCGGCGTCGACTTCCTGCTGGAGCGGGCCGGTCGCCGCGAGGCGAGGTCGGTCGAGGATCGCATCCGCGTCGCGCGGCGAGTCGGGGAAGCGCTCGCGTCGGTGGCCGACCCGCTCGCGCGGGGAGCGGCGGTGAGCCGCATCGCGCAGGAGCTCGACCTCCCCGCCACCGACCTCGACGCCGCTCTCGGAATGCGACCCGGAAGGCGCGCCTTCGCCGCGGCGGCGGGCGCCGCCGGCGCCGG
>Ga0187893_10008743_pt1 | contig 15844 bp, 15 predicted proteins | sample MA1701074metaG_FD_139574 | JGI IMG/M metagenome (GOLD analysis project Ga0187893, IMG submission 139574) | White microbial mat communities from a basaltic lava cave in the Kipuka Kanohina Cave System on the Island of Hawaii, USA - MA170107-4 metaG ... | reverse complement strand
GTTCTCCAGATCGAGCACGGTGTGGATGGCCAGGGCGCCGGCCACCCGGGTCATGGGGTCGATGGACCACTCCCGCAGGCGGGGCGGGGCGGCCAACTGGGCGCCGGGGCCGGAGCGGCGGCGCACGTAGCCTTTGCGTTGCGTCGACTGCACGGCCCAGGGGTCGGCGATGCCTTGGCGCAACGCCGCCTTACCGGAACCGTCGAACTCGATGGGCAGGTTCTTGAAGCACATGCGAACCGTCCTCCCGGTGCGCTCGGGGTCGATAAAGTCAGTTTACTATAGAAAAACTGTCCTTACCGGAATTATCTGGACCGGCCGGGTCCGGCCGCCGTACCCTGAGGGAGACGTGAGCAGGCGGCTGCAACAACAGGCGCGGGCGCTGGGGGATCCCACCCGCTTTGCCATCTTCCAGCACATTTCGAGCGCTCCCGTCCCGGTGCGGGTCGCGGCCCTCAGCCTGCGCTTCAGCCTCAACCACAACGCCGTCCGCCAACACCTGGCCAAGTTGTGCGACGCCGACTTGGTGGTCGAGGAGCAGGCGGCACGGGTCGGGCCCGGTCGGCCGGCGCTGCAGTACCGGCTGGCGCCGGGCGTGCCCGGTACGTGGGGGGCGCAAGGGCCCTACGAAGAGCTGGCCATGCTGCTGCTGGACGTCCTGGTCGAGGGCCAGTCGCCCTGGGCGGTGGGGTGGGCCGCCGGGGAACGGGCGGAAGTGGCGTCCGGGGACGGGCCGCTGGTGTCCCGGCTGTGCCGCGAGATGCAGCGCCGGGGGTTCGAGCCCCGAGAGGCGGGCGAGGGCGAGGTGGTCCTCGAGCTGTGCCCCTTCGTCGCCGCCGCGTCGGCGCAGCCGGACGTGGTGTGCGAGCTCCACCGGGGTTTGCTGGAGGGCTTCGTCGAGGCCGCCGGCCAAGAGGTGCAGCTGACGGTACGGGCGCCGCAGGACGGCGGGTGCCGCATCCAGCTGAGCGATCGGGCCTGACCGGCCCGCCTCGGCTCAGGCGCCTAGGGCGCCTAGCAGGGAGACTAGGGCGCCTGGAGCAGCCGCTCCATCACCACGACGTCGAGCCAGCGGCCGAACTTGCGGCCGACCTCCCGTTCGACGCCGACGGTGAAGAACCCGCACGCCTCGTGGAGGGCGATCGACGCCCGGTGGCCGTCGACGATGCGGGCGAAGATGGCGTGGAAGCCGTGGGCGGTGCCGAGCCGGAGCAGCTCGTCGAGGATGGCCCGCCCGACCCCGCGCCGCCGCTGGTCGCGGCGGACGTACACGGAGTTCTCCACCGACGTGGCGTACGCCGGACGGGGGCGGTGCGGCCCGAGCGACCCGAAGCCGACGATCTCCCGGCGCCCGGCGGGACCGTTCACCGCCACGATCGCCGGGTGGGCGCCGCCGTGCTCCTTGATCCACTGGCGCTGGTCGTCGAGGGTGCGGGGGACCAGGTCGAACGTCACCGTCGACTGGGTGACTTCCAGGTTGTAGATCGCCCGTATGGCGTCGGCGTCGTCGATCTCGGCGAGGCGGAGGTCCACGCCGCGAGTATCATCGATCGCTGGCTGTGCCCTCGGGTACCCGCCCCCTTAGCTCAGTCGGCAGAGCACAGCCATGGTAAGGCTGGTGTCGTCGGTTCGATTCCGACAGGGGGCTCGCCAGGATGTCTGGCGGCGTAGCTCAGTTGGCAGAGCGCTCGGCTCATAATCGAGTGGTCGGCGGTTCGAGTCCGCCCGCCGCTACCAGCAGGAACAGGACGAAGGAAGGAGCACCCGGCCGTGGCCAAGGGCGAGAAGCGAGTGAAGATCACGCTGGCGTGCGAGAACTGCAAGCGCAGGAACTACATCACCACCAAGAACAAGCAGAACGACCGCGAGCGCATGGAGCTCCAGAAGTACTGCCGGTGGGAGCGGGCGCACACGTTGCACCGAGAGACCCGCTGAACCTCGTAACGCGTCCCGCCTGACGGGGGTCTGAACGGGTGGTGGCAGGTCCAGAGCATGAAGCTGCCCTGATCGCAGCGGCCAAAGCGGGCGACCGCACGGCCTTCGACGCCCTGGTCCGCGCCACCTCCGCCGAGATCTACACGCTGGCTTACCGGTTGACGGGCGACGAGGAGGACGCCCGAGACGTGGTGCAGGACGCCTACCTCCGCGCATTCCGCAGCATCAAGCGCTTCCGTGGCGAGGCCCGGTTCTCCACCTGGATGTACCGGATCACCGCCAACTGCGCCGCGACCTACCTGGCCAAGCGGGCCAAGGGCCGCCACGACGAGCTGTCGGACGAGGAGCCGGTGGCCGACACCCGACCCGACAACGACCCCGAGGCTGTCGCCGAGGCGGGCGCGCTGCGGGACCGGGTGACGGCGGCGCTGGCCGAGCTGCCGCCCCGCCTGCGGGCGGTGGTCGTGCTGCGGGACATCTACGACCTGCCCCACGAGGCCATCGCCACCGAACTCGGCATCACAGAGGCCGCGGCCAAGGTCCGGTTGCACCGGGCCCGCCGCAAACTGCGGGAGCGCCTGTTCCCGATGCCCGGAGAGGAGAAGGCTCGTGCCGTCTAAGGGAACTCACAACGACGTGGGTGTCACCTGTGCGCAGGTCGCCGACGCGCTGCCTGCCATCGTGGACGGGCTGGCGGTGGCCGACCTGGAGGTCCGCCGCCACGTTGAGGCATGCCTGCGTTGCCAGGCATGCCTGGCCCAGTACCGCAAGCTGCTCAAGGTCCTGCACCAGGTGCGCACCGAGCTGCTCGAGCCGGCGCCGGGGCTCGTGGCCGACATCCTGGTCAACCTGGAGGCTGCCGGCGAGCGCCGGGCCATGAAGTTCCTCCTCACCGGCCGCCGGGCCGCCTACGTGGGGGGCATCGCCGGCGGGGTCGTCGCCGCCGCCAGCGCCGGAGCCATCGTCCTCGCCACCCGGGCCCGCCACCGCAAGCTTCGCATCGCGAGCTGACCGACGGATCGGCCCGGGACGGGGCGCGTCCAAGGCCCAGGCGGGCGCCTTGGAGCGGGCCGGCCTGCTGACCGCCCAGAGGACCGACCGATCGACCCGGGACGGGGCCGGGATCGGTCGGAACAGGAACCGGCGCCCGGAGGGCGCAGGATCCCTTCGGGGGCACTCGCGAGCTGACCGACGGATCGGCCCGGGACGGAGCCGGGATCGGTCGGAGTGGGAACGGGCGGCCGGAGGGCGCACGATGCCCTTCGGGGGTACTCGGGGGCGCAGCCCCCGAGGTCCGGGCTATCCTGGTTGGGAACTCCCGAGGGGACCCAGGCCCGGAGGGCAGTAGCTCAACTGGTAGAGCACCGGTCTCCAAAACCGGCGGTTGGGGGTTCGAGTCCCTCCTGCCCTGCTCCGCCCACATGAGGTAAAGCCGTGAACCGACAGACGAAGCGCATGATGCAGCGCCAAGGGCACGTGGACCGTGAGGGCGCGCCCACCCGGCGCGAGGCGCCAGCCCGCACCGCGCCCCGTCCCGCCGAGAAGCGGCTCAAGGCGAGCGAGTATCTCCGGCAGGTGCGGGCCGAGCTGCGCAAGGTGGCGTGGCCCACCCGCAAGGAGGTCATCCACTACTCGACGATCGTCTTCATCGCTCTCGTGCTGCTGACGGGGATCATCTTCGGGCTCGACTTCCTGTTCGGCAAGGGCGTCATCTGGCTCTTCGAGGCATGACCGACATCAGCGGATCCACTGAGCAGCTCGACGAGCCCGTCCTGTCCGAGGACGACCTCCTCGGCGTTCCCGCCGACGAAGGCGCAGGCGAGGAGGAGACGCCCCCGCCGCGCGTGGAGTCGCCCTATGACCGACCCGGGTCGTGGTACGTCGTCCACACCTACGCCGGCTACGAGAACAAGGTGAAGTCCAACCTGGAGAGCCGCATCGCGTCGATGAACATGGAGGACCGCATCTACGAGTGCGTCATCCCCATGGAGGACGTGATCGAGGTCAAGGGCGGCAAGCGGGTCGTCGTCCAGAAGAAGGTCTTCCCCGGATACCTGCTCGTCCGCTGCCACCTCGACGACGACTCGTGGCGGGTCGTGCGCAACACGCCCGGCGTCACCGGGTTCGTCGGCCTCGGCGCCAAGCCCACTTCCCTGTCGCGCAAGGAGGTCGAGAGCATCCTCCAGGTCCAGGCGGAGGGGGTTGAGACGAGCGGCCGCAAGCCCGTCCGCCGGCCCATGTTCGAAGTGGGCGAGAGCGTCCGGGTCAAGGAAGGGCCGTTCGCCGACTTCTCCGGCCAGATCGCCGAGATCAACGAGGACCAGCTCAAGCTGAAGGTGCTCGTCAACATCTTCGGCCGGGAGACGCCGGTCGAGCTCGAGTTCTCCCAAGTCGCGAAGCTGTAGGAGGCAAGGATGGCCAAGCGGCGCGTCGCCGCGGTCGTGAAGATCCAGATCACCGCCGGCAAGGCCACGCCTGCGCCGCCCGTCGGCACGGCCCTGGGTCCCCACGGCGTCAACATCATGGAGTTCTGCAAGCAGTACAACGCCGCCACCGAGTCGCAGGCCGGGGCCGTCGTCCCCGTCGAGATCACCGTGTTCGAGGACCGGTCGTTCACGTTCGTCACCAAGACCCCGCCCACGCCCTACCTCATCCGCACCGCGCTGGGCGTGGACAAGGGGGCGACGGCGCCGGGCCGTGACACGCCGGGCGCCCTCACCGACGCCCAGGTCACCGAGATCGCCAAGACCAAGATGCCCGACCTCAACGCCAACGACCTGGACGCGGCCAAGAAGCAGGTCGAGGGCACGGCCCGGTCCATGGGCATCGGGGTCAAGAGGTAGGGGGGAACGCCGAGATGGGCAACAACGGACGGGACAGCAAGCGCCACCAGGACGCCACCCGCAAGTTCGACCGCCAGCGCCAGCACGCGCCGGGCGAGGCCGTCGACCTGGTGAAGTCGCTCAAGGCAGGCAAGTTCGACGAGACGGTCGAGCTGGCGGTGCGGTTGGGCGTCGACCCCCGCAAGGCCGACCAGATCGTGCGGGGCACCGTCGGGCTGCCGGCCGGCACGGGCAAGGCGGTGCGGGTGGCGGTGTTCGCCGCCGGCGAGGCCGCGGCCGAGGCCCGGGAGGCGGGGGCCGACGTGGTCGGCGCCGACGACCTGGCCGAGCGGGTGCAGGGCGGCTTCCTCGACTTCGACGTCGCCATCGCCACGCCCGACCTGATGAGGGCCCAGGTGGCCAAGTTGGGCCGCATCCTCGGCCCCCGCGGCCTCATGCCCAACCCCAAGACCGGGACGGTCACCGAGGAGGTGGGCAAGGCCGTCAAGGAGTTCAAGGGCGGCCGGGTGGAGTACCGCACCGACCGTTACGGCAACATCCACGTCCCCATCGGCAAGGTGTCCTTCGACCGCCGCGCGCTGCTGGAGAACATGCGCGCCGTCATCGACGAGCTCCAGCGGGCCAAGCCGGCGGCGGCCAAGGGCAAGTACATGCGGGGCATCACGGTGGCCTCGACCATGGGCCCCGGGGTCAAGGTCGACCCCAACCCGCTCCGGGCGCTCGACGACGAGCTGTCCGGCGCAGCTGTGTAGGCTGCACGCCACAACTGAATCCGTCGCCGTAGACATCCGGTTCCGCCAAGTGGCCGCCCTGGGGACGGCCCGCCTGACGAGGTGACGACCTCCTCGCTGAGGCCGTCCCGCGCGTGACCGGCCCGAGGAGGAGCACATTGGACAATCCCAGACCGGAAAAGGTCGCCGCCGTCGCCGAGGTGCGGGAGAAGCTCTCGTCTTCGAGCGCGGCGCTGCTAACCGAGTACCGGGGCCTCAAGGTCAAGGACCTGGCCGCCCTGCGCTCGACGATCCGGGAGGCGGGCGGCGAGTACAAGATCTACAAGAACACCCTCGTCCGCCTGGCGGTCCAGGACCTCGAGCTGGAGGGGCTCGACGATCTGCTCACCGGCCCCACCGCCATCGCCTTCGTCACCGGCGACGCCGTCGTGGTGGCCAAGTCGCTGCGGGAGTTCGCCCGCACCAACCCGGCCCTCGAGGTCAAGGGCGGCATCCTGGGCGCCACGGTCCTGTCGGCGGCCGAAACCTCGGCGCTGGCCGACGTCGCCCCCCGCGAGGTCCTGCTGGCCCAGCTGGCCGGTGGGTTCGCCGCGCCGATGCGGAAGATGGCGGGCCTGCTCGCCGCCCTCCCCCGCAACTTTGCCTACGGCCTCAAGGCCCTCATCGACCAGAAGGAGAAGTAATGGCCACCAAGGCTGAGATCCTCGACAGCATCGCCAACATGACCGTCCTGGAGCTCTCCGAGCTGCTCAAGGAGTTCGAGGAGCGCTTCGGCGTCACCGCCGCGGCGCCGGTGGCCGTGATGGGCGGCGGGGGCGGCGCCGCGGCCGCCGAGGCCGCCCCCGAGGAGGAGGAGCAGGACGAGTTCGACGTCGTCATCTCCGCCGTCGGCGAGAAGAAGATCCAGGTCATCAAGGAGGTCCGCTCCCTCACCAACCTGGGCCTGAAGGAGGCCAAGGACCTGGTCGACAGCGCCCCCGGCGCCAAGGTCCTGGAGAAGGCGTCCAAGGAGGACGCCGAGAAGGCCAAGGCCCAGCTGGAGGGGGCCGGCGCCACCGTCGAGCTGAAGTAAGCCGGCGGGCGCGGGCGCGCTGGACATCGCACCGCGCCCTTTTCCCGCCTCGCCGCCGAGAGGAGTTGTAACCTCGAGGCGCCGGAGGTAAGTTGCGCGGAGCTTCGCGTGGGGCAGAGGCTTCACGCACATCGGCCGGGGGGTTCAACGGTGAAGATGGCGGTCAGCTTGTTCGTCCGAACGGCGGCGCGCGTTCGGGTCCCTGTGCTTGTCGCTTTGCTGGTCGGGGCGGCATTGGCGCGCGCCGCGATGGTCGACGCTCAAGTGGAGAATCCGTGCGCATCACCGACCATGGTGGGCACAGCCCAGAACGACAGAATCACCGGCACACCCGGGCCGGATGTCATCGCCGGTTTGGAAGGCAATGACCTCATCGACGGATTGGGTGGGGACGACGTCATCTGCGGCGGTCCCGGTCAGGACTTCCTGATCGGGGGTCCGGGCGCGGACAAGCTCTACGGCGGCGACGGCCACGACCGCATCCTCGGTGGCGACGCGGACGACACGCTCGACGGCGGCGCCGGCAACGACCGCCTCGAGGGCGGCGGCGGCACGGACAGCTGTGACGGCGGGGCCGGATTCAACCAGCTGATCGCCTGCGGCAAGACCTTGGCCCCGGGGGAAGGGGCGACGATCACCGGTGAGGGAGGCGCCGCCGTGCGGGTGCCGCAAGGCGCGATCCCCTACGCAGTCACCGTGGAGGTGGGCGTCGCCCCCAGCACCGACATCGTCGCCCCCCTCGGCTCGCTGCCCCTTTTGGCGGTGCTCCAGCTAGCCCTCAAGCCCCAGACCCTGAGCCTCACCGTGCCTCCTCCCAGCGCGCCGCTGACATTGTCGGCGCCCACCGACCTGCCCGCCGGCGCCCAGGCGGTCGTGGCTCAACAGGTTCCCATCGACTCCCTTGCGGTGGGCGCGATCGTGGACCAGCTGGTGGCGACGGACACGGCCGTGTCGGCGGGCGGGCGGCTCACCACCCAGGCGACGGTGCTTCCCGGCGTCTTCAACAGCGGCGCCTATGCCTTCGTCCGAAACGCCGGCTCCGGTTACGCCACGGGCGTGGTCATCGACAGCACGGGCGCCCGTCCCGGCGCGGTCGTGAGCAACGACACCAACACCCTCGTGTCGATCACCAACAGCCTCGGCCGCTACACCTTGTTCATCAACGGCGGGCCGTTCTCGGTCACGGCCTTCGACCCTTTCCGCGGCTCGAGCGGCTCGGCCAGCGGGAACATCGCCACGTCCGGCTCGACCGTCACCGCCAATATCGGCCCCCTCACCGCCCTAGCCGCCCCGCCCGTCACCCGCGACGGGATCCGCAACGGAGGGTTCGAGCGCGGCAACCTCTCCAGTTGGGCGTTGACCGGAGCGGGCCAGGCCCGGGCCCAGCTGGCATGCTCGGGCGGGACCATCAGCCCCACCGAGGGCAAGTTCATGGGCGACATCAACACCGGCCCCGGCTCGGTCGGCGCCACCGGGTCGGCGATCAAGCAGCGCTTCCGGGTCCCGGCTGGCGTGAAAACCCTCCGGGTCGACTTCAACTTCGTCAGCGAGGAGTTCCCGGAGTTCGTGGGGAGCGTCTTCAACGACTCATTCCGGGCCACGGTGACGACCCCGAACGGCGAGACGACATTCGCCGAGGTGAGTGTCAACCAGTCGGGAGGTTTCAGCATGATCGGTGACTGCGGCTTTCCCGGCGGCGACACTACGACCGGCCAGACCGGGTGGCGGACGGGCAGCGTCGACCTGTCCACCTTCTCGGGCACCGGGGTGACGATCGAAGTGGACCTGCTCTTCAGCGCAAACGACGCGGGCGACGACATCTACGACACCCATGTGCTCGTCGACAACATCCGCTTTTCCACCGTGTGGCTCGACGCCAAGATCCTGCCCAGCTCGACCGCCACTCGCGCCGTCGTCGAGGCCGAGGTGCTCGAGGCGACCGAGCGTCTGTCCCAGGCGGGGGTGAACGTCCGGCTGCGGGACGTTCGCAGCATTGCCGACCCCGGTTCGGTGACCGACCTCGACATCACATGGACGACCGGACCATCGTGTGCCGATGGCCGCGTGAACGGAAGGCTCACTGCGGAGGAGGGCCAGCTCACGGGCCTCAGCCGCTCCGCCACCGCCAACGACCTCAACGCCTACTACATCCGGTCGTTCAGCAGCGGGGCGCGCGGTTTCGCGATCGGGCCGGACGACTTCTGCATGGATGTCAACGTCCTCACCAACTCCGGCGTGGTCCTCGCCGAGGGACGGACCAACCAGACCCTCGCCCACGAGCTGGGCCATATCCTGGTTTCGCCGGCGACCGCGGGCAGCACGCTGGAGCACAATGCGCCGTCGGGGAACTTCCTGACGAGCACCCCCAACGCCGGGACCATGACGAGGCAACAGTCGGAGGCCATCAACCGTCCGGGCGCCCCGCTGCTGAACGCGTAGGGACCGCGCCGCTCACCCGTCGCTACGACGAATCGCCTCGGCGAGGGCGGTCCTGACGTCTGGCGTCGTCTCGGCTTCGAGGGCGGCCCGCAGGGCGGGACGCGACTCCGGGCGGTCGAGCCGGCCAAGTGCCTGCGCGGCCGCCTCCCGGACATAGGAATCGGGGTCGTCGAGCAGGGGGGTGAGGTCACCGACTGCGCTCTCGGCGGCGATCTTGCCGATGGCCTCCGCGGCGCGCCCGCGCACGAGAGGATCGGAGTCGGCGGTCATCGGGCGGATGGTGGCCACCGAGCCCGCATCGCGCAGCTCCCCCAGGGCCATGAGCAAGCGCATGCGGGAGAGGGTGACGTCGCCCAAGGTTGACAGCTGGGCGGAGTCGAGGAGCTCGACGATGAGGGGGACGACCGGCGCTCCCCGCTGGACAGCGTCGCGCAGGCGGTCGGGACAGTCGAAGTCCTCACAGCGCAGGAGGGCGAGGATCGCCTGCCCGTCGTCGGTCTGCTCCAGCGCGGCGACGGAGCTCTCCGGTGAGCGGCCGGCGCCGGGCGAGGGTGGCGCGGCGCACGCGTATCCGAACAGGACGACCGCAGCGACCAGGGTCGGCGCAAGGCGAGCGATGGTCGGGACGCTCCTCGACCTCACCCCCAGAAGCGGCGCCACGGAAACCCAGAATACCGTTGCTTGCGCCCAAGATGGCCGGAAGGTCATCCACAGTGCACGATCGTCTTCATTCTGTCGGCGTCGGCGGCGGAGACCGGGGCGGCGACGGGAAGCCGCTCGCATCGGAGAGGGCGCCCTCGTGCCTGCGGTGTCCGGCGAGCGCACAACCGGAGCTCGTAGGCGCGGCGGGGGCAAACTCGGGTCCTGCCTCCTACGGGGCGATCATCGACTGGCCAGAGCGCTCATGCCGATGGCGTCGAGTATGCGGAGAGCGAGTTCCCGGAAGTGGGCGTAGGCCGCCAGGACCGCCTGCTGATGCGCGCCGATCGCACCGTCAGCCGACCGGAGCAGGAACAACGGCCTCCTTGCCTCTTGCGCCATCGGGACCAGGCCGTGGTAGTGCTTCATCAGGCCGAGGCAGTGGGGGTCGTCGGACGCGGGTGGTGGGTCCACCGGCTCCTCGGCGAGCAATGCCCGCCGGTACTCCCCCGGCACTCGGCGGAGCCAGCGGTCGTAGGCGCCGACGACCCGGTCGAGGCGAACACCGCGCTGAAGGACGATGTAACCCACGGGCGCCATCCGGCCTTGTGGCACCGGCACATCGTCAGCCTTGTCCCTGCGATCGGCCCATTCAGATCGCCACGTGCGCAACGTCGGCCCGAGGTTGCGCAAGCCTTGCAGCGAATAGACATCGGGCGAGAGCGGCACGACGACGTGGTCGGACGCGACCATGGCCGCTCGGTTGATCGCGCCGAGGTTCGGGCCAACGTCGAGCAACACCAGGTCAGCGCCGCATGAGGCGGCGGCGTCGTGCGCCGCCGTCGCGAACGAGGCGAGAACCTGGAACGCACGCTTGTTCCCATCGCCCGCGTTGGGCCAAGCGGTTGCCAGGTCCTGTTCGGTGCTGGAAAGGGCCAGGTCACCCGGGACAAGTGCGAGCCCGGGGACGACCTCGTGAACGTAAGGCGGGGCGACGCCGCCCACGCCTTCGAACAGCGGCGCGACGGTTCCGTAGATTGTCCGGCGAGTAACACCGGTCCACAGCTGCTCGACAGCTTCGTCGTCGATGAACGCGGACGTCATGTTGGCTTGAGGGTCAAGGTCAACTGCGAGCACGCTCACGCCCAGCTCGCGGAGCATCCAGGCGGTGTGGTAGGCGAGGGTGGTCTTGCCCACGCCGCCCTTGTTGTTGAAGAAGGCGACGGTTCGGCTCATGCCAGAAGTCTCGCAACGATGTTGACGAAGGTGTCACTTGGCTGAAGATCCAACGGCGGATTGCCATTGGATCCCATGCGCGCCTGCGCGACCTGGAGCCCGGCGCCGAACCGCTGGACGAAGCCGAGTTGCGCCAGGACACCCGCTATCGTCGGGTTCCTGTAGTCAGTCACGCCCGGCTGGCCGAAGTTGCCCGTGTTCACGAGTCCGTAGGGGCCACCGGGGGACTGGACTTCGACACGATCCTTGAACCAGGTGATCCTGACGGGCGACGACGTTGCCTCGTACGTGCGGTGCATGACGGCATTGCGCACAACCTGTTGCAGTGCCTCGAACGGGACGTTCGCGCGTCGCCCCTCCTTGGTTGACCCGGCGAAGTCGACGTGCTCCTCGATGTGGGCGCGCAGAACCTCCTCGGCTTCGAGGATCAGGTTGGGCAGCGGGCTTGTCAAGCGGTGGGAACTGATGACGGGCGCATCGAGGCTCGTTCCGTCTAGCCGGAGGAACTGGAGCGACGCGCCCGGAAGCCAAGCGAGCGGATCGCGACCCGCGAAGAGCATGCCGGTGGGCGTCGGAACGCCTGACCGGTCGGCGAAACGCAGGCTCGCCAGCTGATGTCCAGGAGATCGCCGGTTTTCGTACAGGACATCGGGCGCCACCAACTGGGGCAGAAGCTCGACTGTGAAACGGGTGACATCGAGGTCCTCGATCGACGCACCTGCGAGCGGCCGGGCGTCGAACGCCAGCGCGCCATGCCGCCTCCGTTCAGTGAGCCGTGCCTCCTCCTCCGGTGTGGCGATGGCGCGGCGGGGGCCGACTCGTATCCACGTCCGGCCGCGGTACTGCACGGGTGGCGCCGCCGACGGCTCGACGACCGCCACTGCGATCGGGACACCGTGGTAGGTGAGCCGCTCGACCCGCATCGATGGGAACGGGTAGATCCGGCCGTTGTCCCGCAGTCCGGCAAGCCGCAACAGGAGCTGATCGTCGATCGTCAGCCCTGTGGGCCTCCCGCCGTCGTCCACGCCGAGGGCCACGACTCCCGGCTGGCCGTGCGCGGGAAGGTCATTCGAGAAGGCACAGATCGCTTCGCACACTCGGTCGACGTTGGTCAGGGACTCCTTCCGTTCGACCAGATCCGACTCCAAGTCCGCAACCAGTCGCGCGATCGCCGCGCCGTCCACTACGCTGCGACCAGGCGAGCGGTCTTGTGTGTCAACGGCGGGGATCCAAGCGGCGCGACGCCCGTGCCGGTCATCCAAGCCAATCCGCGGAGCTTACGCAAGGGGGTGGCGGCCTGCCGCCATGGGTGCCAGAGCAGGAAGACCATTACCACGGCCGCCAGGAGGAGCACCCCGATCACCAAGGATGAGGGCGATCCACCCTCGCGTCGAGCGGCATCGTCTCCGCCAGCACGGGCGCGATCGTACGGTCCTGACCTGCGGAAATCGCCCGTTAAGGGCCGGAACCGTTGACCCGGAGCGGCGGATGCCGTATGCTCACTCCCGGACAAGCCGCGGCTTGACGTTACGCGTCGCCGTAGCTATTCTGGTCTCTGCCGTGCCCCCCGCGCTCCCCCTGCTTGTTGCACTACCCGTGCACGCGCGCGCCCGTCCACGGCCGTTTCGTTCGTGCACTCGTGAAGGAGTGAGGGTTCCTTGGCCTCTCGTCCCGCGCAATCCGTCTCCACCAGCCGGGAACGTGTTTCCTTCTCCAACCTCGACGAGGTTCTCCCCCTACCCGACCTGATCGCGGTCCAGCGGGACTCGTTCCGCTGGTTCCTCGACACCGGGCTGGCCGAGACCTTCCGGGACATCAGCCCGATCGAGGACTTCACCGGCCAGCTCCGCCTGGAGCTGGAGTTCGACGCGTCCGACCCCGACCTCCGCCCCCCGCCCAAGTTCACGGTGGAGGAGTGCAAGGAGAAGGACATGACCTTCAGCGCGCCGATCTTCGTGCGCGCCCGGTTCATGAACGCCACCACCGGCGAGATCAAGGAGCAGACGGTCTTCATGGGGGACTTCCCGATGATGACCGACAAGGGCACGTTCATCATCAACGGCACCGAGCGGGTGGTCGTCTCCCAGCTCGTGCGCTCCCCGGGCGTCATCTTCCAGCCCGGCCGGGACGCCAAGACCATCGTCACCGGCACCATCCACCCCTACCGGGGCGAGTGGATCGAGTTCGACATCGAGCAGAAGCCGGGCAAGGACGTCTCCGCCGGCGCCCGGGTGGCCCGCAAGCGCCGCCTCAGCCTGTTCGTCCTCCTGCGGGCCCTCGGCTACGACGAGGAGGGTTCGCCGGGGTTCCTCGACCGGTTCGTCAACCACTTCGACTTCCTCGAGGGCCAGTGGCAGAAAGAGCGCGACCTGGCGCCCACCCGCGACGACGCCCTCATCGAGATCTACAAGCGGGCCCGGCCGGGCGAGCCGCCGTCGGTCGAGGCCGCCCGCGCCTACTTCGAGAACGCCTTCTTCAACAACAAGCGCTATGACCTCACGCGGGTCGGCCGCTACAAGCTGAACCGCAAGCTCGGCCCCGAGATCGACAAGATCCGCTCGATCTTCGCCGTCGACCTGGACGCGCCGGGCGACAAGCAGTACGTCCTCAGCCCGTCGGAGATCCTGGCCGCCACCACCTACCTGCTCCACCTGGCCAACGGCGAGACGGGCTACCGCCTCGACGACCAGGACCACTTCGCCAACCGCCGGGTGCGGTCGGTGGGCGAGCTGATCCAGAACCAGGTCCGCATCGGCCTGTCCCGTATGGAACGGGTCGTGAGGGAGCGGATGACCACCCAGGACGTCGAGGCCATCACGCCCCAGACCCTCATCAACATCCGGCCCGTCGTGGCCGCGATCAAGGAGTTCTTCGGCACCAGCCAACTGTCCCAGTTCATGGGCCAGACCAACCCCCTCGACGGCCTCACCCACAAGCGCCGCCTGTCGGCCCTCGGCCCCGGCGGCCTGAGCCGGGAGCGGGCCGGGTTCGAGGTGCGGGACGTCCACACGTCCCACTACGGCCGCATGTGCCCGATCGAGACGCCGGAAGGCCCGAACATCGGCCTCATCGGCTCCCTCGCCACCTTCGCCCGGGTCAACGCCTTCGGCTTCATCGAGACGCCCTACCGCAAGGTCGTCGACGGCACGGTCACCGACGAGATCGTCTACTTCGCCGCCGACGAGGAGGAGGAGTACGTCATCGCCCAGGCCAACGCCCCCCTCGACGACCAGGGCCGGTTCGCCAACGACCGGGTGCTGGTCCGCCGGGGTCCCCAGGGCGCGGGCGTGCGGGTCGGCGCGGCGGGCACCAGCTACGGCACCACCAGCGAGATCGACTACGTGCCCGCCTCCGAGGTCGACCTCATGGACGTCTCGCCCAAGCAGATCGTCTCCGTGGCCACGGCCATGATCCCCTTCCTCGAGCACGACGACGCCAACCGGGCCCTCATGGGGGCCAACATGCAGCGCCAGGCCGTCAGCCTGGTCCGGGCGGAGGCGCCCTACATCGGCACCGGCATCGAGCCCCGGGCCGCCCGGGACGCGGGCGACGTGCTGCTGGCCGAGGGCAGCGGCGCCGTGGCCGAGGTCACCGGCGACCACGTCATCGTGGAGTACGAGCCGAACCAGACCGACCGGGACGGCTTCGCCCTGGGCCGCAAGTTCTACCGGCTGGCCAAGTTCCGCCGCTCCAACCAGGGCACCTGCATCAATCAGAAGCCGCTGGTCGACGAGGGCCAGAAGGTGGCCCGGGGCGAGGTCCTGGCCGACGGCCCGTCCACCCACGACGGCGACCTGGCCCTGGGCAAGAACCTGCTGGTCGCCTTCATGCCGTGGGAGGGGTACAACTTCGAGGACGCCATCATCCTCTCGGAGCGGCTGGTCCGGGACGACGTGCTCACGTCCATCCACATCGAGGCCCATGAAGTCGACGCCCGCGACACCAAGCTGGGCGCCGAGGAGATCACCCGGGACATCCCCAACCTGTCCGAGGAGATCCTGAAGGACCTCGACGAGCGGGGCATCATCCGCATCGGGGCCGAGGTGGGCGCGGGCGACGTGCTGGTCGGCAAGGTCACCCCCAAGGGGGAGACGGAGCTCACTCCCGAGGAGCGCCTCCTGCGGGCCATCTTCGGCGAGAAGGCCCGCGAGGTGCGGGACACCAGCCTGAAGGTCCCCCACGGCGAGCAGGGCAAGGTCATCGACGTCAAGGTCTTCTCCCGCGAGGAGCAGCACGAGCTGGCCCCGGGCGTCAACCAACTGGTGCGCGTGTACGTCGCCCAGAAGCGCAAGATCTCCGAGGGCGACAAGCTGGCCGGCCGCCACGGCAACAAGGGCGTCATCTCCAAGATCCTCCCGGTCGAGGACATGCCCCACCTGGCCGACGGCACCCCCGTCGACATCATCCTCAACCCCCTCGGCGTGCCCAGCCGGATGAACGTCGGCCAGGTGCTGGAGGCCCACCTGGGCTACGCCGCCCGCTGGGGCTGGCCGGGGGCGCAGCACGCCGGGCCGGCGCAGGACGCCACCGTCAACAAGACCCGCCCTGTCACCAACCCGGCGGTGTGGATCGCCTCGCCGGTGTTCGACGGGGCGCACTGGGACGAGGTCGACGAGTCGGGCCGCAACCCGACGATCAAGGCCCTCCTGGAGCAGATCCACCCCGAGGGCCCCGATGGGGAGCGCCTCATCCAGCCCGACGGCAAGACCACGCTCTACAACGGCCGCACCGGCGAGCCCTACGACCAGCCCATCACCGTGGGCTACGTCTACATCCTGAAGCTGCTCCACCTGGTTGACGACAAGATCCACGCCCGCTCGACCGGCCCGTACTCGATGATCACCCAGCAGCCGCTGGGCGGGAAGGCGCAGTTCGGCGGCCAGCGGTTCGGCGAGATGGAGGTGTGGGCGCTCGAGGCCTACGGCTCCGCCTACGCCCTCCAGGAGCTG
>Ga0187893_10008742_pt1 | contig 15845 bp, 12 predicted proteins | sample MA1701074metaG_FD_139574 | JGI IMG/M metagenome (GOLD analysis project Ga0187893, IMG submission 139574) | White microbial mat communities from a basaltic lava cave in the Kipuka Kanohina Cave System on the Island of Hawaii, USA - MA170107-4 metaG ... | reverse complement strand
TGGCGTTCGGCGGCGTAGCCGCAAAGAATTAGTTAGCCTTGCGGTGAGTCAGAGACTCACCGCACATCGAACGGCATAGCCGTAAAAGTCTAACGTCTTTGAGTTTAACAGCGTCGAAGATTCGCCAAGCATGTATCAGAATGCTATTGATTTTGTTCTGACATCGCCGCCGTATGGAGATTCCCACACAACAGTCGCATATGGTCAGTATTCAAGACTTTCAGCAGCTTGGCTTGATTTGCCTCATGCTGAAAAGATTGACTCCAAACTGATGGGGAGTGGAAAGAGACAAATAGTAGACAACTTTGATTCTAAAGAGCTTGATCTTGCTCTCAAAGAGATTGCAACTATCGACATGAAGCGAGCGATTGAGGTTTCCGGCTTTTATTCTGATTTGCAACGATCAATTGATAACGTGTCGAAACTTGTAAAAAAAGGCGGTCACACGTGTTATGTGGTAGGCAATCGTAAAGTTAAAGGCGTTGTCTTGCCAACAGACATAGCGATTAAGACTTTCTTTGAGAAAAATGGATTTCAATACGTGACGACTTTTCATCGTTCAATCCCAAACAAGAGAATGCCTGCACGGAATAGCCCTTCCAATGTCACTGGAATAACTCATGAGACAATGAGCCGCGAATTTATTGTTATTCTCAAAAAGATTAAATAACCTTGCCACCTCAACGATGAGCAAGCAAAATTTCACTTGTTCTCAAACAATCAACTAAACCTAACTTCGGACGGCTTTTCATGCTCGACCAACATCCTTAGCTCCAAGTCTGTCATACATGTTACCCACACGTTACCTAAGGCGTTGGCGGTGGGGATTTTGGTTTCGGCGTTTGCGGGGCTTTTTCGACGTGTGAGGCCGATTCCCAGGCGGCGAGTTTGCCGATGTCACCTGCAAAGACATTGCGGACGATGCCGTCGACGATGCGGACGGCGAGCATCATTCGGCGCACGGACGCGCCCATCTCGGCAGTGGCTTCGACGTGTTGATCGGTGGCGCTGCCGGGCGGAATGAGCGACGCCTCGAACGCGTCGATGGCGTTCTGCAGTTGGACATCGAAATCCGGCGGCATGGCAAACGATAGAAATCCATCTTTGAATGCCGGGATCTGCGCGATGAACGCTCGTGCTGCGGCGAGCAGGTCCTGGTCGTTACGGTTTCGCGGCATTCGAAAGATATCGGAAATGCCGTCGAACAAAGGTTCCATGCGCCGCGCAGTTTTGACGATCGGCGACATTCGTTCGCGCAGGTTTTCGCGGGCGGTATCTTTTGCCTCGAAGGCGCCGCGTGCAGAGCCGAGGCCGGTTTGCTGCAACGCACCTTGCGTATCTGCAAACGCAAGTTCGGTGTTGATTATGTTTTTGTTGGTGACGTATATCGGGAAGGTCTTTAGCGCGTCGTCGTTGTCCGCGCAGAAAGTGCTGACACGCTGTCCCATCTCGACTCGGCGGCGATCATTATCATTCATTGGGTTTCTCCTGTTTCTAAAATGCCGTTTTCGGTAAAACCTAGTAATTTCCTGCTGTGCAGAGCTACTTTTTGTCCGTGCAACAGCACTTTTCGACTGTGCAACGTGACTCTTGCTCTGTGCAATGTGATTTTTCGCGGTGCAAACTGGCCGCCCGCTTACGCAGGCGGTTCTGACAGTTGTGCAGAGCGATTTATGGTCTGTGCAAACCGGCCGACCGCTTTCGCAGGCGGTTCTGACCGCTGTGCAGAGCGACTTATCGCCCGTGCAACGCGAATTACACTTCTCCCGAACAAATTTTTAAAGCCAATTCGGGAGTCAAAGAGCATGGAAGCTAAATTGCAGCTTGTGTTGGAAAGATACGCCCGTTTGGTAGTAAATGCAAGCGGCGCAAGCGGCTAAGGACTCAGCCGCTGTCAATCGCAGTTGTTAACAATGCTGTGATAAGCTACACGAATAACTACAGAAACTGAGGCTTATTACTCGTTTCTTGTCCTAAAACTAAGGTGTAAGTTAAGATTCTTGGCTGGAGAAACTTTATGACCGAACTGAAAATACCTTCCACGATCACGAACGAAGAGCTGATCAAGTTTGTTACTGAGACCGTGCAGCTTTGCAAGCCGACCGACGTCGTTTGGTGCGACGGCTCGCAGGCCGAGTATGACAAGATGTGTGCCGAGATGGTCGAGAGCGGCACGTTTATTAAGTTGAACGAAGCGAAGCGGCCGAATTCGTTTTTGGCAAGGTCGCATCCGTCGGATGTGGCGCGGGTTGAGGATCGAACTTACATCTGTTCGCGTGCGAAGGGCGACGCGGGGCCGACGAACAATTGGATGGCGCCGTCTGAGATGAAAGTCATCCTCAAGAAAAAGTTCGACGGCTGCATGTCGGGACGCACGATGTATGTCGTGCCGTTTTGCATGGGGCCGATCGGTTCGCCGATCTCGCAGTTTGGCGTGCAACTTACCGACTCGGCTTATGCGGCGGTGAATATGCGCATAATGACGCGGATGGGCAAGCAGGCGCTCGATGCGCTCAGTGACGGTGAGTTTACGAAGTGTCTTCACACCGTCGGGATGCCGCTCGCGGCGGGTCAGGCCGATGTCGCGTGGCCGTGTTCGCCCGATCCGAAAGATAAATACATCGTTCACTTTCCCGAAGAAAACTCGATCGTCAGTTACGGTTCGGGTTATGGCGGGAATGCGCTACTTGGTAAAAAGTGTCTTGCTTTGCGCATCGCGTCGACGCTCGGACGCGCGCAAGGTTGGTTGGCAGAGCATATGCTGATCGTCGGCGTGAAATCGCCCGATGGCCGAAAAGATTATGTGTGCGCGGCGTTTCCGTCGGCGTGTGGCAAGACGAATTTTGCGATGCTTATTCCGCCGAAACCGTTTCAGGAAGAAGGTTGGGAGATCACGACGGTCGGCGACGACATCGCGTGGATCAAGCCCGACGACACCGGCAAACTGCGTGCGATCAACCCCGAGAACGGATTTTTCGGCGTCGCTCCGGGAACAAATTATTCGACCAATCCCAACGCGATGGAGTCGATCAAAGAGAACACGATCTTCACGAACGTCGCGCTGACCGACGACGGCGACATCTGGTGGGAAGGCATGGACGGCGACGCGCCGGCACACGCGATCGACTGGCAAGGCAACGATTGGACGCCGTCGAGCGAAGCGAAAGCCGCACACGCAAACGCGCGTTTTACGGCGCCGATAACGCAGTGTCCGGTCGTCGATGAAAACTTTAACGATCCGAAAGGCGTGCCTGTCTCGGCGTTCATCTTCGGCGGCCGCCGCAATTCGGTCGTGCCGCTTGTTCAGCAATCGTTCAACTGGGCGTTTGGCGTTTATATGGCCGCGACGATGGGCAGCGAGATGACGGCCGCCGCGTTTGGCAATATCGGCGAGGTGCGACGCGATCCGTTCGCGATGCTGCCATTCGCCGGTTATCACATGGGCGATTATTTTTCGCACTGGCTGAATTTCGGCCGGCAGATCCCAGAGCCGCCGCGCATCTTCTCGGTGAATTGGTTTTTGAAAGACGAGAACGGCAAATTCGCGTGGCCCGGTTACGGCGAAAACATGCGCGTATTGAAATGGGTTGTCGAACGTGCTCGCGGCAAGTCGATCGGCGTCGAAACACCGCTTGGCTGGATGCCACGATACAGCGATATGGATTGGCGCGGACTCGACTTTACCGAAGAGCAATTCAACGCCGTAATGAACCTCGACCGCGATTTATGGCTCAAAGAGATCGCTTCGCACGACGGCCTGTTCTTCCAACTTTACGACCGCCTGCCAAAGGAAATGTCGTCGATACGCGAACTGCTGGTCTCAAACTTGTGGCGTTCGCCCGAACTCGGTCTCGCCGCGTCGCGAACTGAGCCTGAGGAAGCGGTGAAGGCCGCAGTTTAAAGTGAAAAACTTGCGGCATTCGTGGTAATATCACATCATTACCACGGAGGTTCGAGAGTGAAAAGCCAATTAATTAATTTTCGTTTTGTAGTTTCTTTAATGACGGTGTTTGCGATCTTCGCAGCCGTCATTTTTGTTTTCTCGCCGACGCAAACTGCGCAGGTTGATACCAAGCAAGATCGCAAGGCCACGTATCAAAAATTTGCGAATGCCGATGCCGTAACGCGCGACATTCGCAAGCCGGACGTCGAGCTCGTCCGCGTTGAGATCCGCGATCCCGCCGATCACAAACTCGCGGCGAAATACGGAAAAATTATTAACGACTACGGCTCGTTTGTCGTGATCGCGAAAAAACCGGGCGCGAATCTTAGCCGCAGCGGCCTGCAAACTCAGCCGATCGAGAGAACGGTGAATCTGCCCGGCGCAAAGTTTGACCCGTTGAACGAGCCGCCGAGCGGCACTATTCGCGCCGGTGCAATCGAAGCCGCGTCGGAAAAAAGTTATTACATCGTGCAGTTTGGCGGAATCGTTAACGACGAGTGGCTCGACAGCCTTCGCGATGTCGGCGTGGAATTTTTGCAGTACGTTCCGCACAACGCGTTTTATGTTTACGCCGACCGAGCCGCGATCTCTAAAGCCGCCGCGCACTCGCGCGTTCGTTGGACCGGAGCGTTTTTGCCAGAGCACAAAATTCACTCTGTGCTAAACGATCAATTGAACGCGGCGAAGTCGGGCAAACTTCCGCCGAGCGGAATTTCACCGCTCGAAATGACCGGCGAGAATAAGTCGATCTTCGACATCGCGGTGTTCAAACGCGGCGACCTCGAACGCATTTCGAATTTGGTTCAAACCAACTACGGAGGAAACGTCAAAGCCGTCATCGACCTGCCGGGCAACTATTTTAATGTCGTGCGCGCCGAATTGAGTCTCGACGACGTTCTTCGCGTCACTGAAATCCCCGGCGTCATCACGATCGACTTCTACAGCAAGCCGCGAATCGAAGACGAACGCGCTGCTCACATCGTCTCGGGTAATTACACGAACGCGACGACGATATCGGGTCCGGGCTATAATCCGTTGACGCAGTTTGGCGCTAACGGCGCGAATGTAACGGTTTCGGTTGTCGACGACGGCATTAGTATTCCCGGTAACGGTGGATTTTATGTGACCTCTGCAAATACGGTGGATGCTCTTCGCGGCTCGACGGCCGGAGCAAGCGGCGGTCACGGCCACATTAACGCCAGCATCATTGCAGGTGATGCGCCGTTCGGCATACTCGACCCGACCGGTCACAATTACGGACTCGGCATCGCTCCAAAATCGCACATCATAAATGTTCCGATGCTCAAAGCCGGATACTCCGGTCTCGAATCCGACGCCTACAACGACACGGTTGCAACGAACGGCCCGAATGGCGTGCCCGGCTCTATCAGCAATAATAGTTGGGGCAACGGCACAAACTCGAACGTTTACGATTCTTACACCGCACAGTTTGACGGCTACGTTCGCGACGCGTCGGCTGCGGGCACGATCGATCCCATCTCGCTGGTGTTTTCGGCAGGCAATTCCGGTCCAGGAGCGTTATCGCTTACCAGACCAAAAGCCGCAAAGAATGTTATCGCAACCGGCAACTCTGAAAATCTGAGACCCGAGCTTTCGGCGGCTGCGAACAATATGGAAGATCTGACATCTTCGTCGAGCCGCGGCCCCGCAGCCGATGGTCGCGTCAAACCCGACATCACTGCTCCCGGCACGGTCATCACCGGCGGCCGAGCCGGAAACTGCACGTCGGTTTCAAGTTGTTTCGAAACAAACCACGCTTGGAGCAGCGGAACTTCGCACGCCGCGCCGCAGATCGCAGGCGTTGCTGCGCTGTTCACGCAATTCTGGAAAAACAATAACGGCGGCAGCAATCCCAGTCCGGCACTCGTCAAAGCTGCGATCATTAACACCGCAACCGAAATGAACGGCGTTAACACCGGCACTGCAATTCCAAACGGCAACGAAGGCTGGGGCCGCGTCTTTGTAAGAAATATGCTCAACACCGGCGTCGCGATGAAGCACGTAAATCAGACGACTGCATTCACCGATCCGGGCAACAGCATCACATACACAGGCACTGTCGCCGACGCGAGCAAACCTGTTCGTATCAGCTTGGTTTGGACCGATCCGCCCGGAGCCGCAAACGCCAATCCGGCATTAGTAAATAATCTCGATCTCACCGTAACGATCGGTGCAAACACCTATCGCGGCAATGTTTTTACCGGCGGCGTATCGACGACCGGCGGCTCGGCCGACACGATCAATAACGTCGAAAACATTTTTCTGCCCGCTGGTATCGCAGCCGGAACGTCGTTCTCTATACAAGTCTCTGCAACTGCAATTAACGGCGACGGAATCCTCGGCAACGCCGACGCGACCGATCAGCATTTCGCGCTTGTCGCATACAATTTTGCCGAGCCTGTCGCGGCGGGTCGTCGGGCGCCGTTTGATTATGATGGGGATGATCGGACGGATTTGTCGATATTTAGGGCTGGGCCTGGTGAGTGGTGGTATCAGCGGTCGTCGAATGGGAGTGTGGTTGCGGGGCAGTTTGGGGCGACGACGGACAGGATAACGCCGGGTGATTTTACGGGAGATCAGAAGACGGACATAGCGTTTTGGCGGCCATCGACGGGACAGTGGTTTGTTTTGCGGAGCGAGGACAGTTCGTTTTTCGCGTTTCCGTTTGGGACGAATGGCGACGTTCCGGTGCCGTCCGATTACGATGCGGACGGGCGAACGGACGCGGCGGTTTTCCGCCCGTCGGAGAACGCGTGGTATATTCTCAAATCCAGCAACGGCGGCGTCGATACCTTCAGCTTTGGCACGACCGGCGACAAGCCCGTTGTCGGCGATTACGACGGCGACAACCGTGCGGACATCGCGATCTACAGACCGTCGAACGGTCAGTGGTGGGTTCGCCGCAGTTCTGATGCGTCGATTTTTGTCGTCGCTTTCGGCACCTCGACCGACCGACCTGTGCAGGGTTACTACACGCCCGACAACAAGGTCGATCACGCTTTCTGGCGACCCGCGACCGGCGAGTGGTTCGTCCTCCGCAGCGAAGACTTCTCGTTCTTCGCCGCCCCCTTCGGCTCTAACGGCGACATCCCAGCTCCCGGCGACTACGACGGCGACGACCGCTTCGACTTCGCCGTCTTCCGCCCATCCCAATCCGCCTGGTACGTCCAACGCTCCACCTCAGGCATCCTCATCCAACAATTCGGCATTTCAACCGACATCCCAACACCAAGCGCATTCGTGCCTTGATGGCCATTTTTTATGCTAAGTGCTTTCTGGGCCGGTTCTTTCATAGAGCCGGTCTTTTTGCGTGGCTAATCGCACATTTGAAATAAACATTACGTTGTTCTAAACTTCTCGCACATTTGCTAAAGAAGATAATGGCCTTGTTTCTCTTATGAAACACTGTTGCATTTAATCCGCCCCTTTGCTATGCTCTGTTCAGCAGAGTAAATCCACAATAAAAGGAGCGAGCAAATGTTAGGAGAAGCACCACATATGAGCATAGATAAAGGTAAAGCGATCGAGTCGGCACTGGCCCAGATCGAGAAGAAATATGGCAAAGGGTCGATCATGCGGCTCGGCGAAAAACCGCACGAAGAGGTCGGCGCGATCTCAACGAATTGTCTCAGCCTCGATGCGGCGATCGGTGTCGGCGGGTTTCCGCGTGGCCGTATCGTCGAGGTTTACGGTCCTGAGAGTTCGGGTAAGACGACACTGGCGTTGCAGGTTGTCGCGTCCGCGCAAAAAACGGGTGGCATCTGTGCGTATATCGACGCCGAACACGCAATGGACCCGGAATACGCAGGCAAACTCGGCGTCAACATCGACGACATGCTTATTTCGCAGCCCGATTCCGGCGAGCAGGCGCTCGAAATTGCCGAGACGCTTGTGCGTTCGAACAGCGTCGATGTAATCGTGATCGATTCGGTTGCGGCGCTCGTGCCGCGTGCGGAACTCGATGGTGAAATGGGCGACTCGCTTCCCGGTTTGCAGGCGCGTCTGATGTCGCAGGCGTTGCGCAAAATTACGGCGATCGTCGCGAATTCGCACGTTTGTTTTGTATTTATCAATCAGCTTCGCGAAAAGATCGGCGTCTTTTTCGGCTCGCCCGAAACGACAACCGGCGGCAAGGCTCTGAAATTCTACGCCAGCTTGCGTCTCGACATTCGGCGCATCGGCGCGATCAAAGACGGCGACAAAGTGGTCGGCAATCGCACACGCGTTAAGGTGGTTAAAAATAAATGTGCACCGCCGTTTCGCGAAACTGAATTCGACATTATGTATGGCGAAGGCATTTCACGCGAAGGCGACCTCATCGATCTCGCCGTCAATCACAACGTCATTGAAAAGTCGGGCTCGTGGTTTTCTTACAAAAGCGAACGCCTCGGTCAGGGACGCGAAAACGTCAAAAGTCACTTAAAGGAAAACGCCGATCTTGCCGAACGAATCGAGACCGAAGTTAAGGTGCTGCTGGGGTTTGTAAAAGCCGAAGCAGCAGCGTCGTAAGAATTTAGGCGTAAAAAGGCGCAAAAACCGCAAAATTCAGTCAATAGATTTTGTGCTTTTTGCGCCTTTTTGCGGCCATTCTTTCTTACGGCTGGGGTTTGCCGCCCAAGGGTTTTGTGCTCTTCATCATCGGCGGCGTGTTGCTGTTCTTTTTCATCATTGCCGGCGGGGCGGCGTTCACATTCGAACTTGGCCGTGTCTGATTCATCATCCTCTTAAGCTCTTCAGCGGAAGGAATACCCGGCGTTGGCGTTGCACCGGGCTTGATCGGTTTACGCAACTCAGCTTCGCTCGGGATGCCCGGCGTCGATGTGCCCTTTGGCGATTTGGAATTTGCATTCGCAGTTTGTGCGGTGTTTGCTCCGTCGACGATCACGGGATTTGCAGAGATTCCCGGCGGCATATTTGCCGGATCAAGCGGAACTTCAGCAACCTTTACATTCGTGTTGGTATTCGTGTTTGCGGTTAAATTAACGGACGAAGAGCCGCCGCAGCCCAACAAGAACAACGCAAGAAGGCAGAGTGAAAAAGTAATTAAATTTCTAAACATAATTCAAAATTCTTAACGTGATTATAAACAGGTCACTCCTAACGGACAAGCGATTTGACATCACAAAACCGCTTATTTACACTCATAAATTCGCCCGTGCCTCACATTCAGATGCACGAAACGGCCAGATAGCTCAGTTGGTAGAGCAGCGGACTGAAAATCCGCGTGTCGGCGGTTCGACCCCGTCTCTGGCCACCAATATATAAGCTACTTAGGGCTGTCGCTTGACAGCCCTTTAACCATTTGTGCCCTTGAAGTATCTCGATTAAATGTGCTATTCAGCCGACAAAAAGAACCAATAAAAATCGGCAGGATTTTACTTAAGCGAAGTATTTTTTTTTATCGGTAACTCAAGAGCGAAAATTGATCCCCGCCTTCCCTGATGAACATTTAACCTGCCGTGATGTTGAGATGCGATTTTATGAGCGATGCTTAATCCGAGGCCGATTCCTTTGGCCTTTGTCGTAAAAAACGGATCGAATATTTTTGAAAGAATTTTTTCATCGATGCCGCTGCCGGTGTCTTCGATCTCGACGACGCATGTTCCATCAATTCGGAGCGATCGAAATGTCAAACGGCCGCCATTCGGCATTGATTGAAGGGCGTTTATCGCGAGATTAAGAATCACCTGTCTTATCTGTTCGCGATCGGCCATTATCTTTGGCAGGTTTTCGTCGAGGGTGATCTCGTTCAAAACGTCTTGCGACGCGGCTTGGTTTTCTAAAAGGGAAATTACCGAACGAACGATCTCGTTAATATCGGTTGGCTCCACAGCCAAACTCGTCGGGCGGGCAAACCGGAGGAACTCACCGACAAGTTTGTCGAGCCGATCGACTTCGGTCCTGGCTAGCTCGGCAAATTCATGCCGCGATGGTTCGGGAGTCTTCTGATCTTCGAGGATTTCAACCGCTCCTTTGATCGAAGCAAGTGGATTTCGGACTTCGTGCACGATGCCGGCTGCAAGTTCACCGAGCGACGCCAGTTTCTCGGCCTGAAGCAACTGCTCAAAAGTCTGCTGAAGTTCCTCGTATGCCAGCCGCCGTTGCTCAAAATTTCGCTCCGCAATTTCACGTGCTTTCCGAAGGCGGTCGCCTAGCGCTCCCATAATTCCACCTACCAACACGAAAATCACCATCTCGGCATACTGATTTATCGAGTAGTCGAAGCGCTCGTGATTCCAATGAAGGAAAACATGAGGAAAATAAACGACCGTGGTGAAAAGCGACGCGGTCAGTCCGCCGCGAAGACCGAAAAGCAAGGCCGCAGCGGTGATCGGAATATAGTAAAGACGCTGATAGATCTCGTGCCATACGATCTGTTCCAGCGGCGTAAGAAAATGCAGGACAGTTATCAAAACAATTGAGAGAGCTATCAAAATAGATACGGCGATCCTCGCCCTGGGCGACACAGGCGATTTGCTCGGAATCGTCGTGAAGTCGTCTTTTTCAATTTTTGTCGTGGTCTCAGACGAGTTCATGTTTCTGCATTCGGTAAATAAGTGCACTGCGCGTTATGCCGAGGAAGCGAGCAGCTTGTGATTGATTTCCGTCGAAACGATGCAAGGCTTCCCTAATGATCTGAGCCTCGACCAACTCCAAATCGATAGGGTCGTCAGGTAGAGTGAACCAGCTGTCACTGTTTCCGGCCGCCTGATCCTTTATGCTCGCGGGGACATCCGCCAGCGTCATCGTGTCGCCGTCTGAAAGAACGACCATTCTCTCTATTGTGTTTTCTAGTTCACGAACATTTCCAGGCCAGGCGTGATCAAAGAGTGCCTTTGAGGCTTCTCGGTCAAGTTTTGGAACTTTCGCCCCATGTCGTTCCGCCGTCTTTTTCAGAAAATGCTCGATCAACAAAGGTATGTCATCACGCCGCTCTCTGAGAGGAGGGATATTGATCGGCACAACTGCCAGACGGTAGTAAAGGTCCTCGCGAAATGTGTTTTCCTTAATAAGCTCCGGCAGATTTTCGTTGGTGGCCCCAATTATCCGCACATCTACTTTCCGCGGCGTGTTTTCGCCCAGGCGGGTAACTTCCTGCTCCTGCAATACCCGTAAAAGACGCGTCTGTGACTGCAGAGGCATCGCGCTGATCTCATCAAGAAATAACGTACCGCCATTCGCCTCTTCAAATTTCCCCTTCGACTCGCCAGCAGCACCCGTGAACGCTCCTTTCTTGTATCCAAAAAGCTCCGCTTCGATCAGCGTTTCCGGAATGGCGGCACAATTGATCGCGATAAACGGGCCGTCTTTTCGGGTTCCCGAGAAGTGAATTCCTTTCGCTATCAATTCTTTTCCAGTACCCGACTCGCCTTCAATAAGAACGGTGACATTCGTTTTTGAAACACGTTCGACCAGATCAAAGAGCTGCCGCATCTTCTCAGACGTTCCAATGACGTTGTCGATGTTGAACTCTTCATGCACCTGCCGCCTCAGCCGGCGATTTTCCGCTAAGGCCCGACCGTATTTGAGGGCCTTTTCAACCGTCAATAATATTTCCTGCCGGTTGAACGGCTTGGTAATAAAATCAAATGCCCCACCGCGCATCGCTTCGACCGCCGTATCGACATCGCCAAAGGCAGTGATAACCACTATCGGGATCTCGCTGCTTATCACCGTCGCCTGCTGCACGAGCTGCGAGCCTGTCATTTTCGGCATTCGCCAGTCGGTGATCAGGCAATCGAATTCCTCGGCCGAGAATAACTTCAACGCTTCACGCCCATCACTCTCACTCACGACCGCATAACCAGCCTCGATCAGTTGGAATTCAAGAACCCGACGAAGCGAATCGTCGTCATCAACCAACAGAATTTTGGCCGCGTTGTTTTTCATGCCGCTTTCGTTATCGAATACTCCCTCTTCGGGCTTTGCCCGTCGCTGTGCGGAAAAGCTCCGCTTTTCCGTCACTCGCCCTCAGAACTCTTGCGGCTCTGCCGCCGATGCAGCGAAGAGTGGCGGCAGAGCCGCGAAGTAATAGACAAGCCTGTCGGAAAAGCATAGCTTTTCCGCAAATTGATCGGCAAAGCCGCTAAGCGAAGAGAAATTCAACAGACTTATTCATTTGATCTCAAAAGTAAGAGTTGTCCATTTGGACTCGTAATTCAAAGCCGGGTCGTCGAGTTTGGCCATATTGATGAATTTGACGTACCACTTGCCGGATCCGTCAAGTTTCAATTTTACGATGCCTTTCGCGTCGCTTCTGAGTTCGGGTGCGGCCTTTATTTTGCCGCTTTCCTCGCGTCCGGCGAGCACGACTTGATTCGCAAGCGGTTTACCGTCTTTCAGGCAAAGAATTTCTATTGTGTTGCCCTTTTTAAGTTTGTAGGGGTTTTGCTGCGGAATGAGCTCGACCGGATAGCCCAGAACGGTCTTGTAATCATCCGTTTGCTTTTTGCCGACCTGCACGATCGCTTTGACGTGCTTGGCGTAACGCTCCTTGGCGTCTTTTTCTAGTTCACCGGATTTGCGCCGTTCTTCGAGCGTATCGGGGAGGCCGTCTTCCTTTAGATATTCGTTAAACTCCGCCGCTTTCAGCGCGATCTCGCGCGATTTGGTTGAAAGCCCGATGACGTAAGTTCCGGCCGCACCCGTTGTCAGGTTCATGAATGCAGTTGTCTCGTTTTTGGTAAAATCGGCTTCCACCGGGTGGATTCTTTTTCCATTTGAAACCACGCTAACGTCATTGAGCCGCGCAAACGACACCGCGCCTTCGCTCGCCTGAAAAGTCCCGTTCATTATTTGGACAGTAAACTTCGAGTTAGCCTTCAGAAAATAGCTGTCCGTCTTAAGAAACAGATCGTGCGCAAAAATCGACGCGACCAGCGACAGCGATAAAATAAATGCAAAGATTGTTTGTTTTTTCATTTCGATTTCCTACCTACAAATATGATTGCTACAAATATGATTCTACAAGGGAACAAGAAACATTGCGACACCTCTGCCGCGTCCCGTGAAGCGTGAGTGCTGATCTTCGCCAGCGTTGTTGACGTTGAAGATGCTTTTGCGCGGCTTTGAGGCCCGCTTGTGAGTTTGCGCTTTCGACCCGCGCGTCTGCGCTTCTCGATTGCGCACGTTCGATACGACCCTGCAAAACACTCCTTTTCAAAAGAAAAACCGAGCTTTTCGATTGAACGAAACCGCTCGGCCTTAGGCAAAAAACGACGAGGCTTAGTTATCTTGGCTTCGTGAATTGCAGACCGCTGATCTGCTGGTATTGCGGCGAACTCGCGCCGAAAAGCGATTTGACATACAGCTTCACGAGTCTCGCTTTCTCTACGACGCCTGTGCCGTCGTCATAAAGCGCCTCATTACGCTGCATGCGGCCATTGTCCACCGGAACCGTCTTATCGATAACGCCCTGATTTTTTGTCTTACAATCCGCAGATTTCGTCTGCAAACTCGCGACCCGCAGCTCAGCTTCGTTCGGAGTGTATTTCGGCTCGTTCTGGCACATCTCTATTATGTTGTCGAGGTGTTCGGCGATCTGCGTGTAGCTGCGCTGCGAAACTGAGTTGTGCTTGCTCTCGTCCTCGGGCGTGTTCGGGTCGTCGGCCTTGATCTTCGACTTACGGTCACCGGCGATCTTTCTCGCAAAGCTTTTCATATCCTCGACGGCATTTTTCTCCGCTCCGCACGAAGCAAAACTCGCCGCAACCCGCGTCGTGAGCTTGCCGATTCCTTCGTACTCACTCTCTCGCTCATTGACCGCAACCTTCCACGGGATCAACGCCGTCGTAACCGCATCAATGCCCGCGTTCGCGTTTGCCAAATCAGCCTGCAAACTCGCAACCGTGATGTCAGCATTGGCCGGCTGATAAACCCCGCCATAACCCTGCACCGCCGCGATCATCATCTGAAAATGCTCAACATTCTTAATATGCCCAGTTTCTGCCATAGTGTAAAAAAGCTCCTTTATCGTCCATTTTTCGGACAACAAAAAAAGCTAAGTGAGGCTATCCGAAGTTAGGTTTTATTGATTTAAGAGAACAAAAGAATTGTCGGCCTTTTGGGCGAAGCGTGTCAAGTTTAGCGACGCTCATTCACTGCGAAATCGGTCCAAGAAAGGCTTGGAGCAACCCCGATAGTTCCAGCCGCTTCCCGGTCTTCGTCATGCATTCCCAGACAATTAATATCTGCCAGCCATCAGCAATCAATGCCGCTTCATTTCGCTTGTCGCGTTCCCTATTGCCCTCACGCTTTTTGCGCCAGAACTCTGCGTTAGTCTTTGGCACCACGGTTCCGTAAGAACAATCGTGCTTATGAAAAAAACATCCGTGTACGAAAACGATCTTGCGGCGTTTCGTAAAGACAAGGTCTGGCTTACCAGGCAGCTTCTTGACGTTCAATCTGTAGCGATATCCGAGGCTGTAAAGTAGAGACCTGACGAACCTTTCCGGTTTGGTGTCCTGACCGCGAATTCGAGACATGTTCAGCTTACGCTGTTCGGGTGTCAGAACGTCGGGCATCAGGCTTCAAGTTTTCGTTTGATTGTGTCGAGGAAGTTTTCAACGCCCATCACGGTCGCGTTATTTCCAACTTTCGGATAGGCCTTGTGATACTTGTTGGGGACGACGAGGGTGAGGCCCGCTTCATGCATTTGTTGGAGTTGGCCGCCTGAAATCGCCGGCTGTAAAGTAACAAGGTGTTTATTGGGTTGCCGCTTGCCTTCCTGAATGACTTGGCGCCAACGATCTTTACATGTCGTCTTAATCCCGACCACGAACAGCTTATCCAACGGGTAGCTCGGATCGTTATATGCGTCCTCGCAAGGAATCACAACGTCAGGTCGTCCGTCCAGCGTCGGCTGCATTTTATAAGGAATCTGAGCATCTTTCAGCAGATATTCGAAGTGATTTTCCAAGGCACCTCCTGCGCGTCTGACACGCCTTTGCATAATTCGCTTCGCCGTCTTTAGAAAGTCATCAATATCCTTGAAAGGACCAACAATATCGTTTCCGCATAGATACCTTTCGGCGATGCGGAAGAGCTTGAACTCAGCTTGCGTGAACTCGATAAGCTTCCTATCGGCAGAATATTTACTCAACGCGTCAATACAATTGATCAACGCCTTTTGAGCCTCCGTAGAAAACACTTTTCCTTTTGGCCAATCGGTGAGCGATTTTACAAAGTCCCGAAAATGCCTATCGACGCATTCCTGCTCACTTTCGTCGGGCGCATCTTGCACATACGCGGCCCAAGTGCGAACAATATCAACGCCCAAGGCTGCCTGAATCTGATCGATATCTGTGTCGTGAAAGAGGACATAGGCGTTGAACTCGGTGTAGCTTTTCGGAATCAAGACGAGCAGATCACCAACGGAATCGGCGGTTCGGTACGGAAAATCCTTTCCGAAAGTTGTCAGGCGATACTCACTTTTCTCTTTACCGTACCATTTGATACAGGACGCAGTCGTTCGCCCATCCTGCCACACGACGGAAACGCTAGTCTCGTCGTTGACACCCTTCTTGGGAGGAACCTGTGTGTAGATTTCCCATACGCCGTCGGTCTTCGGTAGGTAGTAACCGCGCTGATGGCCTCCCGTCACGTCCGCGTCGTTCGGGGAAATGAATTTTAGGATGGCTTTACCGTAACGTAGAGCGTCTTCAATTGCTCGCTCGCAGTACGGCGTCGGCATGGGTTCTTCCTCGGCCATTCGAATCCTTCAATAACAAACCGCGCTGTTCGATATGGGTGCGCGCCGTTTCCAGTATTTTCCCAAGTATAGCCTCGATAACTTTTGGAACAACGGCGTTCCCAAATTGTCGATAGGCCTGTGTGTCCGAGACTACGATGTTGTTCTGATACTTCTCGTCGAAGCCCATCA
>Ga0187893_10008741_pt1 | contig 15848 bp, 12 predicted proteins | sample MA1701074metaG_FD_139574 | JGI IMG/M metagenome (GOLD analysis project Ga0187893, IMG submission 139574) | White microbial mat communities from a basaltic lava cave in the Kipuka Kanohina Cave System on the Island of Hawaii, USA - MA170107-4 metaG ... | reverse complement strand
CCCCTCCGACTGCAATGCGGCCCGGAAGGCGCGCAGGAGCGCGCTCTTGCCGATCCCCACATCGCCGCTCAGGAGAGCCAGGATCCCCTTCCCCGGAGCGACCCCATCCCAGGCCGCCTGCAGGCGCGCCAATTCCTGCTCGCGGCCCGCCAGCGTCTCGACCCGGGCGCGCGCCGGCGGCGCGGCGGCCGGCACGGGATCGGCGTGCGGCCTCGCTCCGGGCGCGTCCCCCAGGATGGCGGCCAGCGCGCGGGGGCGCAGGGACGGGTCCTTGGCGAGGCACGCTTGCACTCCCGCGAACTCCTGCGGCCATCCCCCGGGGAGGGGTACGGGCTCTCCCGCCTGGATGGCGTAAAACAGCGCGGGGAGCGTTTCGCCTCTGAACGGAAAGCTTCCCGCGAGCATGCGGTAGCAGAGCACCCCGAAGCTCCAGACGTCGGAGGCGGTGGAGGGCCGTTCCCCGACGATCACCTCCGGAGCCATGTAGAGGGGCGTGCCCGCGAGCAGCTGGGCCGAGCTGAGCGAGGCGGTCCGGTCCCCGAGGATGCGCGACAACCCGAAGTCGGCCAGCTTCACGCCTCCATCCAGCCTGAGAAGCACGTTTTCGGGCTTGAGATCGCCGTGCACGATCCCGGCGGCGTGCGCCGCATCCACGCCGCCCGCGATGCCGCGCGCGATCGCGAGGGCGCGGTCGGGAGGGAGCGCCCGCTCTTGCCCCAGCAGCTCCTTGAGCGCGCCCCCTTCGACGAACTCCATCTCGAACATCCAGGACGACCGCTCCCCGGGAGCGTGCACTCGGAAGAGCGTGACGATCCCCGGGTCGCTCAGACGGCCGACCGCGCGCGCCTCGCGCAGGATCGCCTCGTCGGAAGGCCGCGGCGATTCGCCGGGCGGGACCGGCACCACCTTCAGGGCGACCCGCCTCCCGATGAGGGTGTCCTCGGCGAGATAGACGCGCCCGAAGGCCCCGCGGCCCAGTTGCTTCAGGACCCGGAGGTGGCCGATCCGCTGGCCCTCTTCCAGGAACGCGTCGTCGATCGCCATGTGCGCCGACCCACTCTACGGAAAAAGAGCCCGCGGCGCCTGCGCGGATCAGTCGGGAGCCAGAAGCTTTGCCACCTCGGCCCAGGTGACCAGCTTGCGCGCGCCCCGGGGCACCTTCGTCTCGTCCCCGATGAGGATGGCGACCATCCCGGCGGCGAGGTACGCCGCGGCGTCCTCTTCGCGGTCCCCGACGCCGGCGGCGAGGCGGAACGATTTCTTCAGTTCGAGGAGCATCTCGCGCTTGTGACGCTCCGCCGAGAGCGTCCAAAGCGTGAGGTCGCGGACCAGCAAGGGGCCCTGCGGGAAGCGGTGATGATCGAGCCACGCCCGCGAGGAGGCCACGAGCGCATCGTCGCGGGCGGTGAGATAGAGCAGATCATAGCTGCGGGCGAGGGTCTCCAGGGCCGCTTGCGCGCCGGGGAAGACCGGCACCTTCTCGGGAGGCGAGGAGAGGACTTCGCGCGTCGAGCCGAGACAGATGGTTCCGTCCAGGTCGATGACCAGCACCGGGCGCGAAGCGTCCCGGACGAAGACGCGCAGGACGGCCCGCCCGCCCTTCCAGGCGTGGTCGGCAGGCAGTTCCACCGTGAGTTCGTGCGTCCCTGGGTCGGGCCGCCACTCCAGGGAGGCGAGCCCGTCGCGTCCGGTCCGCGCGCGCCCCAACTCCTGGTGCCCTTTGCGAAACACCAATTCGGCGCCGCGCACGTCGGGATGGATGCCCAGGGCGCCGTGGCGCTCCAGCTTGGCGCGCAGCGTCACGGCGCTCCCCGGCGTCGCGACGGCATCGAAGCCCTGGAGTCGCGCCTCCCGCGGCTCGTCGCCGCAGGCCGCGATCAGGAGGAGGACCGCAACGGTGTTAGAGAAACGCATCATAGTTCCGAAGGAGAGCGGAGCCTTCCCGTTCCTCGCTCAGTTGGCGCACGATCGCACGGAAAGGATCGTACACGCGTCCGGACGGCGAGACGATGCCCGATCGCCAAAGATTCGGCGCCCGCGCGCAGCGCCAGGAGCCACGCCCGGTGCGTACGTAGATCTCGCCGAGGACGCACCCGAATTCCGTGGTCACGACGCGGAGGAGGTTGCGCGGGTCGGCCGGGTCCTGGCCCGCGGTGAGATTCTGGAGCAGGGCCGGCCCGCAGAGCTCGTCCAGGTAGGCGAGCCCGCCGCGATCGGGGTCGAGGTCGTGTTTGCGCACGCGGTGGATCCGCTCCGCCCCCTCCGCCGCGAGTTTGGCGAGGGTCTTGGGGAGCCGCTCGGTCTCCTCCGTCGTGAGCAGCGACTCGAACGCCTCCAGGGAGGCATGGCCCTCCGGCACGACGGGGCGAAACCACCGGTCCCAGAGTTCCGTTGCCTGAGGACCGCGCCGCTGCCGAAACCAGGAGAGCACTCAGCCTCCCTCTCCTGAGCGCGAACCGCCGGACATGGGCGCCATCATCGCACGGCGCCGAACCGAGCCCGCCTAGGGCGCGTCCGAAGCCGGTTGGATGCGCCCCTCACCCTCCTCCTCGCTTCCTGCACCCCGCCACGCGCGCGTGCGCTTCGACGGCCGCAGGATGGCTTTGACGAGGCGCTTCCCCGTGTCTCCGAGTCGGGTGACGCCCATGCGGATGCGCGTCGGGAGATCGCCACGCCGGACCAGGGTCAGCCGGTGCGTGGTCCGGCTCTCGGAAGTCCATTCCCACTTGTAGGGTTCCGGCCCGCGGAGGAAGTCGAACCTGCCGCCTCCGTGTCGGATCGCGTATTCCATCCCCTCGCCGATCAGCACGCCCCCCGGGCTGTACCGGGAGAATTCCGGCAGGAACCCCGACTGGAAGTAGGTGAGGGTGGTGTCGTCCTGGAACCCATAGAGGATCGCGACCACCGTCCCCTCCCGGGAGGCCTCGAACAGCCTCAGCCATCCGCGCCCGAGGAAGAGAGGCGCGACTTCGGAATGGAAGGCACGGATCCTGTCTTGCCGGAAGTTTCCGGGGAGAGCCCTGAGGCGCCAACGCTGTTCGTGGATGTCGAACAGAGAGGCGAGCGCCCGCGGAAGTTCCTCGCGGTTCTCGATCAGACGGATCGAAATGCCGGCGTGGAGCAGGCGGCGGCGTTTCTTGCCGACATGGGCGCGCGTCCGTTTCCCCAGCACCCCGGCGAGCTGTTCTGGCGTCTGCGGTAGCGTCAGAAAGGGGCAGATCTGATCGGGACTGCGTCGCGCGATCAATCCCGCGTCGCGCGCGCACGTCGCGATGTGTCTCAGGACCAGGGACGTTTCGAGCAGATCGCTCAATTCGATGAGGTCCCAGGACGCACTGTCCTGGGCGATGAGGGCGAAGACCGCGGCCGCAACTTGTGCTTCATGGGATTCAGAGGCGAGGAAGTCGAGGTAGTCGGAGCTCACGCCCTCGGTCCCGAGGAACGCAAGGACGCGGGTGCCGCGAAGGGGGCCACGACGCTCGATGCACAACGGGGCGATGCCGACGAGGGTCCCCCCGGAGTCGCGAACCAGGACGAGTCGCAGGAGCCGCCCCTCGCGCCAGTGGCGCCACCAGGAGTGGAGCCACTCCCAGCTCAGGAAGAGCGTGCGACTGCGCGAGGTGCCCCAGAGCGTGTCCCATTCCTGGCGGAGCCCATCGAACGCAGCGGCGTCGGCAAAGGCTGCCGAGACGCCGCCGTGCATCGAAGAACTCAACGCACACGCACGATGTGCGTCGTACGCGGGGAGTCCGCCGGGGCTCACGCGCACACCGCCCGCTGCGCCCCGAGTCGGGCGCTCCCTTCGCCGCTGGGCAGATCCGGGCTGCCGCGGTGAGCCCTCCGGCATCCAAGGAACGTGCAGGCGCCACAGCGGCCTACGCTGGGAACAATCCCTCGGCGAATCATTCGGATGCAGGTCATGGTGGTGTCGGACGGGCGCAATGGTAGTCGACTGGCCTTGGAATAGAAACTCTTGGGACCAATCCGGAGGGGAAGCGTGGCTTCTCAGGTGGCCTCGCCTCTCGCGACGAGGAGCCGGACGGTGGCGCCCCGGGGCCACTGCTGCGGCGACCGGCGGCCCGCCAGGCGGCGGGCTGGATCGCACCCGCCTGCCGCTTCGGGCGCGAGCCCTTTTCGCTGGGGCATCGAGCATGGACCGTTCGCGGATAAGGGCAGCCTCGACCGGGGGGGGCCTTGGCTCCCGGCCCATGGCCCGGCAGGATGGAACGGCTAATCCTCCGAAGGCGCGTCCGGCGGAGGCGCAGGGAATTTCGCGCTCTCGCCTTGCAGGATTCGCTTGAAGAGTCGGCGAGCGCTGTTGCGCGTGAGCCACGCGCGATTGCGCATACGCACTGCCAAATTGCGCCTGTGGATGAGGCGCAGTGACCGCGTCTCCCTCAGCGAGTGCGTCCACTCGCCCTTGTAGGGCTCCGGACCGCGAAGGAAGTCGAAGACCTGCCGGCCCTCGCGGATCGCATTCTCCGCGCCCAGGGCAAGGAGGATGCCTCCCGGGCTGAACGCCGAGCTCTCCGGCAGGAAGCCGGATTGATAGTAGCTGAAGGTCGTCGGCCCTTGGAATGCGTAGAGTAGCGCCTGGGTCTTGCCGTCGAGCGTGGCTTCATAGAACCTGAGCCATCCCCTGCGAAAGAAGAGGGGAGCAACTTCGAAGTGGAAGGCGCGCACGCGATTCGCCTTGAAGTTCCCCTGGAGGCCCTTCAGATTCCATCGCCGCTCGTGCAGATCGAAGAGGAGCGGCAGGGCCTGCAACACCTCAGCTTCCGTTTCCAGTCTGCGAAGGAGCCCGCCGGCCTTCTCGAACTTGCGGCGCTTCTGCCCGAAATAACGGCGTGTGCGCTGGCTCAAGGAGGCGGTCAGCTCCGCGGCTGTGGGAGGGAGCGGGAGAAAGGGGCAGATCTGCCCGGGACCACTGCTGGCAATCATCGACAGGCGGGGCGCGATCGCGGCGAGCTCCTGGTGGACGAGGGAAGTAGGGAGCCCATCGGTCAGTTCGACGATGTCCCACTCGCGCCGAGAGGTGTCGAGCAGCTCCAGGATCGCCCCGGCAACCTCCGCCTCGAGGCCGGGCTCCGCGAAGGCATCCAGGTAATCGGACCCGACCATCTCCGACCCGAGGAAACGGAGGGTTCGGACCGGCCAGATTCCGGAACTTCGGGTCAGGCAGAGGGGGCAGACGCCGATCAGACTTCCCGTCTCGTTCCTTACGAGCACGAGCTTCAGTTCCTTCCCCTCGCCCCAGTGGCGCCACCAGGCGCGGAGCCACTCCCAACTGAGGAAGAGCGTGTGCGAGCGCGACCGTGCGAGAAGCTCATCCCACTCGGCGGCCATGACGTCGAATTCAACCGCGGAGGCAAACTGAGCCGTAATCGAGGCGCTCGGTGCGCTTCTCCCGCCGACCAGCGCCAACGGGGGGCTGGGCTGCCAGTGTGCGGCGGTCATGCCTGCAAGCATCGGCGGGATGGGGGCTCCGCTTGATGCGGCCTCCCCGACCCGCCTTTTGCCCTCAGTCCGGTTCCACGGGTCGGGGGAACTCCTCGCTGTTGATGGCGACCCACCACTCTCCCTCCAGCCGTGTGAGGAGCGCGTCGCCCGACTGCACCGCCAGCTCGAGCTCGGGTTCTCTGGAATGGAACTGCATCCAGTTGTAGGACCGGTTCAGGACGCATCCGGCAGCCGAGAATTCGGTGAGACGTCGCGGGTCGAGACGCCCGGAGACCGCCGCCGCGCCCTGGCCCAGGGCGTCCGCGCAAAGATGGTTGAGGGCATCGAGGTATCGGTCCTCGCTGGCGTGGAGGAAGAGCACCTGCGCCGTGGAGCCGCGGCGCAGATAATAGATGTAGCTCCCGACCACGCGTCCCCCCTCCCGAAGCAGGCGCTGGCGTAGCGCGCCGTGGCACCGCTTCCGGCGGGCCATAGCCAGGATCCAGGCGGCTGTGGCCTCGTCGTAAACGGGTGACAGCGCGGCGCCCTGCGCGGAGAGTGCGAGGGATGCGAGGAAGCCCGGCAGGTCCATCTCCGACCCCACGAGGCCGCTCGTGCGGGTCCGGAAGGGACCGCCGACGCGACGGAGGAGGGCGTCGAAGGGGGCCGCTGCTGAAGAGAGCAAACGCCGTGCTGCGGAGGAGGAGCCCTCGCTGGGCCGCAACAGGAAGCGCAGCGGCCTCAGGATCTTCGTCCAGCGGAGACTGAACACCGGGACGATCGAGCCCCCCAGCATGCGCCAGAGCTTGACCGATTTGTCGGACCCCTCGTCCGCCAGGTAGCACGCCTGGGGACCGCGGAACACGGCGCGGCCGAGCTGGAGCGCCGCGGACGCATCCCCCCGCTCGGGATCCACCATCAACTGGGTCGAAACCGCGACGAGGATCCTCTTTCCGCGAAACTGCATCGGTCGCGGCACCACACCCAGGAAGCCCACCGGGCTGCCGTCCTTCCCCTCGTAGATGAGCGGCGGCATGTCGTCTCGCACCCACGGGTTTTCGAGGAACACGCGGCCGAACTCCTCCGCCATCCCAGGAGGGGGCGCGGAGCGGTCGTTGCAGAAGGCCCGCAGGTGGAGCGCCGCGACTGCAGGGAGATCTTGCTTCGAGAGCGGACGGATCCGGTCCATCAGTGCGGGCCCTGGGTTCGATCTTACGCCGAGATGCGGGATGCGCGACCTGTGGGGGCTCGCGGCTCGTCCTGGTCGTTCCGGAGGTCCGACCGCGCTGGCCCCGCCCGTCTCGCCGACCACCGTCTCACTCTGGCACGGTAACACGCGCATCCGACCGGGGCCAGGGGCGCGAGCTCCGTGCCGGGCGGGCGCCGACCGCTCCTCCCCCTCAAGTCCCGGTTTCCTGGCCCGATCCTTTACCCTGAGGCACCGAGTTGACTGGGACGCACGCTGCCCTCCGGCTGTTCACCACTTGCCCGCAGTCCCGGGGGGATCTCTCCCCGGACTACGTGGCGAGCGTGATCGAGGCCGCACGCTGGAGCGACGAGGCAGGCTGCGAGGGGATGCTCGTCTACACCGACCACGGGATCGTCGATCCCTGGCTCGTCTCCCAGATCATCCTCCAGAACACCAAGACGCTCTGCCCGCTCATCGCCGTCCAGCCCCTCTACATGCACCCCTACACCGCGGCGAAGATGGTGGCGACCTACGCCTACCTGCACCGCCGCCGGATCTACCTCAACATGCTGGCGGGGGGGTTCAAGAACGATCTCGCGGCCATGGGGGACACCACCCCTCACGATGATCGCTACCTGCGCACGACCGAGTACACCCTCATCGTTCGCAAGCTGCTCGAGTCTCCCGGCCCCGTCACCTTCGAGGGCAAGTACTACACGATCCGGAATTGCCGCATGACGCCGCCGCTCGACCCTGCGCTCTTCCCGGGGATCCTCATCTCCGGCTCCTCGCCCGCCGGCGTGGAGGCGGCGCGGGCGATCGGCGGCGTCGCCATCAAGTACCCCAAGCCCCCGGACGAGGAGCAGGAGACCCCGACCGAGGCGGGCGTGGAGTGCGGCTTCCGCGTCGGGATCATCGCGCGGGACGACGACGAGGAGGCGTGGCGCGTCGCGCTCAAGCGCTTCCCCGAGGATCGCAAGGGGCAGATCACGCAGCAGTTGGCCATGAAGGTGACGGATTCGCACTGGCACAAGCAGCTCGCCGCGCGCGATGCCACGGCGGACTACGCGAGCACCTACTGGCTCGGCCCGTTCCACAACTACAGCACGTTCTGCCCCTACCTCGTGGGGAGCCACGCGCGCGTCGCCCAGGAGCTGGCGGGCTATCTCGCCGCAGGATTTCGCACCCTGGTGCTCGACATTCCCCCGGCGGAGGAGGATCTCCGCCACACGGTGCGCGCCCTGGACCTGGCGCGCGCTGGTGCGGGCCTCTGATGCGGCTGCTCCAGGACGGTCTTGCCGCCAGCGCGAACCGCCAGCCGGAAGCACCGGCGATCGTCGACGGCGAAACCACCCTCACCTACGGCCAGCTGGACGAGGCCTCGAGCCGACTCGCGCGTCTCTTCCAGGAACACGGCTGCGTCCGCGGGGACCGCGTCTGCCTTCTCCTGCCGAAGTCCCCCGAGGCGATCGTCGCCATGCTCGCGGCGCTCAAGGCGGGCTGCGCCTACGTGCCGGTGAGCCCCTCCGGGCCAGCAGCGCGCGTGGCACGCATCCTCTCCTCCTGCGAACCCCGCCTTCTGATCCTGACCGGCGCCGTGCGGCCGCTCCTGGACGAGGTTTTCTCCACGGGGGCCGCTCCCCCGCTCGGGGTGGGAACGCTGGAGCCCGCCGCCATTGCGGGCGAACGATTCCGCACACTCTTTTGCGGCGCCGACCTGGCCGCGACGCGGGGAGATCCGGCTCCGCGAAACTGCACCTCCTCCGACGCCGCCCACATCCTGTTCACTTCAGGCTCGACCGGCGAACCGAAGGGGGTGGTGATCACCCATCAAAACGTGCTCTGCTTCGTGGACTGGGCGAACGCCTACTTCGGCGCCGGGGAGGGGGAGCGCTGGTCGGGGCAGACGCCGATCCACTTCGACCTCTCCACCTACGACATCTACGGCGCGATTCATGCCGGCGCCGCCCTGCATCTCGTCCCCCCGGAGCTGGGGATGATGCCGAAGCGGCTCAGCGCATTCATTCGCGAGGCGCGCCTCACGCAGTGGTTCTCGGTGCCTTCCGTCTTCAACTACATGGCGAAATTCGACGCCGTCGCGCAGGACGACTTCCCCTCGTTGCGACGCGTGCTCTGGTGCGGCGAGGTCTTGCCCACGCCCACGCTGATCTACTGGATGCAGCGGCTGCCGCACGCCTCCTTCACCAACCTCTACGGTCCCACCGAGGCGACGATCGCGAGCAGCTACCACACGCTGGAGCGCTGCCCGGAGGATCCGCGCGCCCCGGTGCCCATTGGCCGCGCCTGCGGAGGCGAGCGGCTCTTGGTGCTCGATGCCGAACGCCGCCCGGTGCCGCAGGGATCGAACGGCGATCTCTACATCCAGGGCGCCGGGCTCAGTCCCGGCTACTGGCGCGATCCGGAAAAAACGGCCGCCGCGTTCCTGCCGCACCCGGACGAGCCGGGCGAGCGGATCTATCGAACGGGCGACCTCGCCAGCGTCGGTCCGGACGGCCTCTTCCACTTCCACGGCCGGGCCGACACGCAGATCAAGAGCCGCGGCTACCGCATCGAACTGGGGGAGATCGAGTGCGCCCTGCAGACGCTGCCGCTGCTCAAGGAGTGCGCGGTCGTCGCGATCGACCTGGGCGGGTTCGAAGGCGCCCTCATCTGCTGCGCCTTCGCGCCTCTCGAGGGCGCCCACGTCACGCCCATCGAGCTCCGGAGTCTCCTCGCCCGCCTCTTGCCCGCCTACATGATCCCCGCGCGCTGGCTGGCGCTGCCCGCGCTTCCAAAAAACGTGAACGGCAAGATCGACCGTCCCCGCCTGAAGGAAAGTTTCCTGGCCGATGCGCATTGAACCTCTCGAAGCCGGGAATCTGGAGCTGGTCGCGGGCTGGCTGGCGGAGGAGCAGAACCGGAAGTGGCTCGACTTCGGGGGAGGCGTCCAGTGCCTGAACCCGGTCACCATGCGCATGATGCAGCAGCGGGGGACGCACGTCTTCCGCCTGTTTTTCGGCGACGATGCCGTCTCCCCGACCGGGGTCGCCGGCCTGATCTCGGTCGACCGGACCTTCGGGACCGCCGCGCTCTGGTACGTCTTGGGGGACAAGAGTCAGGCCGGCCGCGGGATCACCACCCGCGCGGTGGCGGGCCTCCTCGCCGAGGCGTTCGGGCCGCTCGGCCTCACCGCGGTGAACGCCTGGACCGTGGATCGCAACCTCCCCTCGCAGCGCGTGCTGGAACGGTGCGGATTCAAGAAGATCGGGCGGCAACGCCGATGCCATGTCATCGATGGCGAGCCTTGCGACCGCATCCACTACGATCTTCTCGCGGGGGAGCTGGTGATTCCGTGAGCGACCAGGCGCTTCTCGCCCGCCTCACGGGGATGTTCCGGGAGAAGCTGCATCTCGAGGTCCCCTCCCCCTCCACGGATCTCCTCGAGGGCGGGATCCTCGACTCCCTGACCCTGGTGGATCTGCTGCTCCATCTCGAGGCGGACTTCGACTTCCCCGTGGCGCTGGAAACCCTCGACATCGATCGCTTCCGCACCCTCGAAAGCATCGCCGGCGCGATCGCGGCGTCCCGCGATCCTGCGCAGTGAGCCGTCAGCCCGCCGCCTCGACGACGCGCCGGAAAAATCGCATGCCGTCGGTCTCCTCGGCCAGCCCCGCGCGTGTCCAGAAGGGGTGGTGCCACGGCTCCAGATGCCGTTCCGGGTGGGGCATGAGCCCGAGTACGCGCCCGGTGGCGTCGCAGATCCCGGCGATGGCGCGGAACGAACCGTTCGGGTTGTCGCGGTAGCGGAGCACCACCTGACCCGCGCGCTCCAGCGCATCGAGGGTCTCCTCTCCCGCGACAAACCGTCCCTCGGCATGCGCGATGGGGAAATAGAACCGCTCGCCGGCCCCGACGAGCGGGCAGCGCGTCGCCCCCGCCTCCAGCTCCACCCATCGGTCCTCGTACCGGTGGGTGGCGTTGTGCATGAGGGAGGCGGTCTGCCCGGCGGAGGAGGGTCCCGGCAGCAGGCCGGTCTTCACCAGCACCTGGAACCCGTTGCAGATGCCGAGAACGAGGCCGCCCGCCTCGAGGAAGCGCCCGAGCACAGGCAAGACCCGCTCGCGCAACTCCGTGGCGAGGACGCGCCCCGCGGCGATGTCGTCCCCGTAGGAGAATCCGCCGGGCAGCACGAGGACGCGATGGCGCAAGAGCCGCTCGGGCCGGGCCAGGAGCGCGTTCACGTGGAGCGGTTCGGGTGCGCCCCCCGCGCAGCGGAACGCGTGGGCGGTCTCGCGGTCGCAATTGGTGCCCGCGGCGCGTAGGACGAGGACCGACGGATTCACAGGAGGCGCTCCCAAGCGAAGAAGGCCGCGCGCGCCTGCTGCAGCGTGACGGCAAAGGCGCCTTCGAACTCGAGGTGCTGCTCCTCCAGCACCCGGCCGACCACCGCATGCGGCACGTCGAAGTCGGGATCGTCCGCCATCTCGAGGAGGAAGCGGGTGGGGGACTCTCCGAACAGGAGCGACCCGAGCGCTTCGATGGGCTCCCCCTGCGGCGCCCGTCGCGGATCGAGCCGAACACCGAGCCCGCCGCCGATGGCCATTTCGGCCGCGGCGACGGCGAGACCCCCGTCCGACAGGTCGTGGCAGGCGAGGACGCGACCCGCGGCGATTGCGGCGGCCACGGCGCGCAGCACGGCGGGCGCCGTCGCGCGCACGCGGGGGACCTTCCCGCTCCCGCCGCGGTAGAGGGCGCCGCCCAGCTCGTCGAAACTCGCGCCGACGAGAACCAGGCGCGATCCCGCCCGTTTCAGATCGGAAGTGACCGCACGCGTGACGTCCTCGATCCGTCCCAGGGCCGAGATGAGCAGTGTGTGCGGGATCCGGATCGAGCCCGACTCGGTGCGGAACTCGTTGTTGAGCGAATCCTTGCCCGAGATGAAGGGCGCTCCGTAGAGGAGCGCGGCGTCGTGGCATCCGCGCGCGGCGCGCACCATGGCGCCCAAGACCTCAGGCTGACTGCAATCGCCCCAGGAGAAGTTGTCAAGGATGGCGATGCGCTCGGGGTCGGCGCCGACGCAGACCGCGTTGCGGAGCGCCTCGTCCACGGCGCACTGCGCCATCGCATAGGGGTCGTGGTCGCCGAGGCGCGGACAGATGCCGTTGGCGATCACGACGCCGCGGCGGGACCCGAGCACCGGAACCACCACGGCGGCGTCCCCCGGCCCGCGTCCCTCGGGGCCGACCAGCGGCTTGATCGCCGAGCCCGCCTGCACCTCGTGGTCGTACTGGCGCACGATCCACTCCTTGCTGCAGACGTTTCCGTGGGAAAGCAGCGCGAGGAGGTCGGCAGCCGAGACCGGCGCGGGGGGGGAAGCGGGAGTGGGGGGCGGGGGGCTCCAACGCGCCGGTCGCGGCCGTTTGGGGAGCCCCTCGTGGAGGAACTCCATGGAGAGATCGACGACGGTCTGCCCGGCGTGGGTCACCAAGAGCCGGCCGTCGCCGGTGAACTCCCCCAGCACCGTCGTCTCGACGTCCTCGGAGGCGAACAGGGCCAGGAGTTCCGCTTCGTTCTCGGGGGCGACCGCAAGGACCATCCGCTCCTGCGCCTCGGAGATCCAGATCTCGACCGGATCGAGGCCCTGGTATTTGAGGGGCACCCGTTCCAGTTCGACGCGCGCGCCGATCTCCGCCCCCATTTCGCCTACGGCGCTCGAGAGCCCCCCTGCGCCGCAGTCGGTCACCGCGGTGAGGAGGCGGCGGTCGCGGGCCGCGAGCAGAGTGTCGAGCAGGCGCTTCTCCTCGATGGCGTTCCCGATCTGCACTGCACCGCCGGAGAGCCGGTCCGAGGCATCGTGGAGCGCTTCGCTCGAGAAGGTCGCCCCGTGGATCCCGTCCCGTCCGGTGCGTCCTCCGGCGCAGACGATCCGGTCGCCGGGCCGCGCGGCCTTCTCGTGCATCCCGCGCGGCAGGATCCCGACGGTCCCGCAGTAAACAAGCGGGTTGCCCAGGTAGCGCGGGTCGAAGACCACGGCGCCATTGACCGTGGGGATCCCCATCCGGTTGCCGTAGTCGCGTACCCCGGCCACCACCCCGCGCAAGACGCGCATCGGGTGGAGTACGCCCTTGGGGATCTCTTTCGCCTCGAGGTCGCCGAAGCAGAAGACGTCGGTGTTCGCGATGGGACGCGCGCCGAGCCCTGTTCCCAGGATGTCGCGGATGACGCCGCCCACCCCGGTCCCGGCGCCGCCGTAGGGCTCGAGGGCGGAGGGGTGGTTGTGGGTCTCGACTTTGAAGCAGACATCGAACTCCTCGTCGAACCGCACGATGCCCGCGTTGTCCCGGAAGACGGAAACGCACCAGTCGCGCGCGAGGGTTTGGGTGGAGCGGAAGATCGTCTCCTTGAGGAGGTTGCCGATCCGCTCGGTGCGTCCCTCCTCCTCGTAGTCGATCGGGCCGGTGAGCGTCTTGTGCTTGCAGTGTTCCGACCAGGTCTGGGCGATCGTCTCCAGCTCGCCGAGCCGCGGCGCGCGCCCCAGCCCCCGGAAGTGCTCCTGCACGGTGCGCATCTCGAAAACGTCGAGGGCAAGCCGGTAGCGGCGCGAGAGGGCGGAGAGTTCGGCGTCGGCGAGCGCATCGAGAGCAACGAGCGGGGCGGGGCGGGCCGGGGCACCCGCAGGCAGCGCCTTGGGCGGTGGGACCACCCCCAACCCGATCTCCTCGATCACCTCGTTGGCCAAGGAGCGCCCCACCGCGCCGACGATCGCCGCCTCCGGCGCGTTCGCCTCGATCCAGTAGGTCTTGCCGGTGACCGCACGGCTCGCGGCGATACGGAGTGCGGCGAGGGCACGCAGGATGGAGGCCTCCGCGGGATCCATCACACCGGGCCGCTTCCAGACCGAGACCGCGGTGCCGCGTCCCGGCAGGGGCTCCCCCAACGAGGCTTCCTCGGTCACCGGATCGACCAGGAGCCGCCGCGCCGCCTCCCCGGCACCCCCCTCCGCCGCGATCCAGGTGACCTGATGGACCCGTACTCCGCGCGTCTCCAGCCCGGCCAGCCGAAGCGCGTGGAGTGCCGCCTCCCCTGCCGCGTCGGGAAGCGCAGGCAGGACCGCCACCTCGATGCGAGACCACCCGGAGCTGCCGATCATAATCTGGCCCTATTCGCTTATAAGTGCCTGGTATCACTGGGCTTGCGTCGAATGTAGCAGCCGGCACCCCCCGATGCAAGGGCCGTTTGAGCTTGCCGCCTGCAGAACCCCGGGCTACCTTGCCTCTTTCCCGAAGGATCGATGCCCGACCGCAAGACCCTCAAGGATCCCCCCCGCATCGGCCTCGCTTTCGAGCGGCCGATCGTCGAGCTCGAGCTGCGCATCAGCGAGCTCAAAAGCCTCTCCGAATCGACCGGGATGAACCTGAACGGCGAGCTGAAGCCGCTCCAGGAAAAGCTCGCCCGCATGACCCGGGAGATCTACCAGGGCCTCAAGCCCTACGACGTCGTCCAGATCGCGCGCCACCCGTTGCGCCCCCAGACCTCCGACTACATCGCCGGAATGCTGGACGACTATGTCGAGCTGCACGGCGACCGGAAGTTCGGCGACGACCGGGCGATCACGACGGGATTCGGCCGGATCGGCGAGCGGCGGTTCCTCTTCATCGGCCACCGCAAGGGCAAGGAGACCAAGGAGAACATCGCCTGCAACTGGGGCTGCGCGCATCCGGAGGGCTACCGCAAGGCGCTTCAGAAGATGCGCCTCGCGGAGAAATTCCGGCTTCCGGTGGTGACCCTCATCAATACGCCGGGAGCCTACCCGGGGGTGGGGGCGGAGGAGCGCGGCCAGGCCTGGGCGATCGCGGAAAACATCCTGGCGATGTCCCGGCTGAGGGTGCCGATCGTCTGCGTGGTGATCGGCGAGGGGGGGTCGGGGGGCGCGCTCGGCATCGGCGTGGGCGACCGCGTCTTGATGCTCGAGTACGCCTACTACTCCGTCATCTCGCCGGAGGGCTGCGCCGCGATTCTCTGGAAGGACGGGGATCGGGCGCCGGAAGCGGCCTCGGCGCTCCGCCTCACGAGCGGCGATCTCCTGCGGCTGGGCATCGTGGACGAGGTGGTGCCGGAGCCGCTCGGCGGGGCGCATCGCGCCCCGGAGGAGATGGTGGGCGCCCTGCGGGAGCGGGTCTCCTCCTGCCTCGACGAGCTGGCGCCCCTCGATCTTTCCGAACTGCTCGAGCGAAGGTACCGCAGGATCCGCGCTTTCGGAACGGCTGCCGAGAGCAGTTAGCGCTGGCGGGCGCGTCGAGCGTAGTAAGGGTCGGTTTTCTATTTTTCCCGGGAGCGACGCGATGCGAACGATTCTTTTCCTCTTCCCCTTCCTTCTCGCGGCTGCCGGCCTGGCCCAGGAGGCGGGTTCCCCCGAGGATCTGGTGCGGAAGCTCGGCGATGCGAAGTACGAGGTGCGCGAAAAGGCCACCCAGGACCTCATCGCCATGGGGGATCGCGCCCTCCCCGCGCTCAAGGCCGCCCTGCAGTCCGACGACCTCGAGGTGAGCCTGCGCGCGGGGCGCGCGATGCGCGCCATCCAGGAGCGGAAGGAGCGCGAGGGGACCGAGGCACGCCCGGACCGGCCTGCCGCCGATCCGATGCGGCGCGTGGAGCCGGGGCGCTCCTCGTTCTCCATCGAGATGCGGGACGGGAGGGTGAAGGTGAAGGTCAAGACGCTGGAGAACGGCGAGGAGAAGGAGCAGGAGTACGAGGGCGAATCGCTGGAGCAGCTCAAGCGCGACCACCCCGAATTGGAGCGGATCCTCCCGGGGTTCCAGGTCCACACTTCCACCGATCCCTTCGACATGGAGGACTTCTGGAAGCAGTGGGACCAGGGCTTCGATTCCGAGTTCTGGAAGCGTGCCCAGGAGGAGATGCGGCAGGACATGGAGCGCATGGAGCGCTGGCGGGAGGAGTTCCTGCGCCGCTGGGTGGTGGAAAAGCCGGACGGGACCGATCCCCTGGCCCGCGACGTCCGTTCGCCCTCGCTTCTGGGTGCGCAGGTGACGAAGGCGGACGCGGCGCTCGACGCCCAGCTCGAGCTGAACGGCAAAGGGTTGGTGGTCCGGTCGGTCCTGCCGGGCAGCCTGGCGGAGGCGCTCGGCCTGAGGATCTACGATGTGCTCGTGCGGCTCAACGGCGTCGAGGTCGGCAGCCGCGAGGACGTGACCGCCGTGCT
>Ga0187893_10008740_pt1 | contig 15851 bp, 17 predicted proteins | sample MA1701074metaG_FD_139574 | JGI IMG/M metagenome (GOLD analysis project Ga0187893, IMG submission 139574) | White microbial mat communities from a basaltic lava cave in the Kipuka Kanohina Cave System on the Island of Hawaii, USA - MA170107-4 metaG ... | reverse complement strand
ATTTCGTTGAGGTTGCCGAAATAGCAGGGCACGTGCCCCGCGACCACGTCGGCCATTGCCGGGCCGCCGCCCTTGTAGAGCACCGCCTCCATCTTCAGCCCGGCGCGCGCGAGGAACAGCGCCATCGTCAGGTGCCCGACCGAGCCCGTGCCCGCCGAGGCGAAGCTCAGCTGGCCCTGGCGCTGCTTCACGTAGGCGACGAACTCGCCGAGGCTGCGCGCCGGCAGCTTCTCGTTGCAGCCGAGCGCGAACGGATTGGTGCCGACGATCGAGATCGGCGCGAAATCCTTCAGGGGATCGTAGGAGATCTTCTGCACGTGCGGCACCACCGCGAGCTGCGGCGTCGCCGCCGAGAACAGCGTGTAGCCGTCGGTCTCCGCGCGCGCCACGAACTCCGCCGCGATCGCGCCGCTCGCGCCGGGACGGTTCTCCGCGACCACCGGCTGGCCGAGGCGCGGCGCGAGCCAGTCGGCGGTGATGCGCGCCACCGAATCGGTCACGCCGCCGGGCGGGAACGGCACGATGACCTTCACCGGCTTCTGCGGCCAGGTCTGCGCATGGGAAACATCCACACACGCCAATGCAACTATGAAAATCAGCGCGATGCCTTTCATGGCCTCCTCCGGAGGTCAGTATAATCGCAGCGAAAAATGCAGCGGCGCAACGTCATCGTCGTCGGCGCGGGCCCGGTCGGCACGGTGGCTGCGTTGGCTTGTGCCCGCTTTAACCTGAGCGTGACCTTGCTGGAGGCCGAGCGGCGCATCGACGACAGCCCGCGCGCCTCCACCACCCAGCCGCCGACGCTCGAGATCCTCGCGCAGCTCGGCCTGATCGACGAATACATCCGCGTCGGGCTGGTGTCGCGCACCTTCCAGTTCTGGGACCGCCCGGCGCTCAAGCTCGTCGCCGAGTTCGACTTCGACCGGCTGAAGGGCGAGACGGCGTATCCGTTCGTGGTGCAGACCGAGCAGCACAAGCTCGCCAACATGGCGATCGCGCGGCTTCCGGGCAACGCGGAAGTCCTGCTCGGGGAGAAAGTGACCGGCCTGTCTCAAGACGCAAATGGTGTCACGCTCGCAACCTCCACCGGAAAAGCATTCGTTGCCGATTACGTCATCGGCGCCGACGGCGGGCGCAGCACCGTGCGCAAGAGCCTCGGCATCGAGTTCGAGGGTTATACCTGGCCCGAGCGCTTCCTCGTCGTTACCACGAAGTTCGACTTCCAGGCGGCGCTCGGCTGCTGCCTGCGCAACTACATGGCCGATCCCGAGGAGTGGACCAACCTCTTCAAGGTGGCCGGCGACGATCTCAAGGGGCGCTGGCGCGCTGTGTTCAACACGCGCGAGGACGAGAAGGACGCGGAGGCGCTCTCGGACGCCGCGGTGCGGGCGCGCCTTTCGCGCATCCATGTGCCGGAGCGGGAGCGCGACTACCTGCACCTCAACCTGTACGCAGTGCACCAACGCGTCGCCAAGAGCTTCCGCAAGGGTCGCGTGTTCCTGTGCGGCGACGCGGCGCACGTCAACAACCCGATCGGCGGCCTGGGCCTGAACTCCGGGATCCACGAGGCGTGGCACCTGGCAGGTTTGTTAAACAGGGTGTTGCTCGGAGAGCCTGTACAAATGCTCGAGGAGTATGAGAAAAAGAGAAGGTCCCTGAACATCAAGTACGTGCAGCAGCAGACGATCGCGAACAAAAAGCGGCTCGAGGAGCGCGAGCCGGCGCAGCGCGCGAAGCGCTTCGCCGAGCTGCGCGAAACCGCGGACGATCCGAAGCGCCACAAGGCGTTCCTGATGAGGGCTGCGCTGCTTGAGCGATCTTAGGCAGTGAGCTGATTCGCGCTCTTGCGAGCGCATTAAACCGAAGGACATTGCGCATGGAACTGAAAACCGTCCCCATCGAGAAGCCGGCCGACGTCAATTTCATCCTCGGACAGTCGCACTTCATCAAGACCATCGAGGATCTGCACGAAGCGATCGTGCAGACGGTGCCGCAAATGAAGTTCGGGATCGCCTTTTGCGAGTCCAGCGGTCCGGCGCTGGTGCGCTGGACCGGCAACGACCAGGCGCTTCTGGACCTGGCGAAAAGGAACGCGCTCGGGCTCGGCTGCGGCCACTGCTTCATCATCTTCATGAGCAGCGGTTTTCCGATCAACATTTTGAACACCGTCAAGGCCGTGCCCGAGGTATGCGCGATTTACTGCGCCACGGGCAACCCGGTTGAGGTCATCGTGGCCGAGACGGACAGCGGGCGCGGCATCCTAGGCGTCATCGACGGCATGAAGAGCAAGGGCATCGAGACCGAATCCGACATCGCCGCGCGCAAACAGATGTTGCGCAACTTCGGCTACAAGCTGTGAGGCAACGCCATGACCACGGTCAGCGTGTTCGGCGGCACGGGGTTCCTTGGCCGGCGGCTCGTGCGGCGCCTCGCCGCCACAGGCGCGGTGGTGCGCATCGCAGTCCGCTCGCCCGATCCGGCGCGCGGCGAGCTGCGCGCCGACGTGCGCGACCGAGCCTCGGTCGCCGCCGCCGTCGCCGGGGTCGACGCCGTCGTCAACGCCGTTGCCGCCTATGTCGAGCGGCGCGGCGTGACCTTCGAGTCGGTGCACGAGCAAGGCGCCAAGACGGTCGCGCAGGAGGCGGCTGCCGCCGGCGTCGCGCGGCTCGTGCTCGTCTCCGGGATCGGCGCCGATGCGGAGTCGGGGTCTCCTTACATTCGGGCGCGCGGGCGCGGCGAACTCGCAGTTAAACAGGCGTTCCCGAGCGCCACGATCGTCCGCCCGAGCGCGATGTTCGGTCCAGGCGACGCCCTGTTCGGCACGCTCGCCGACATCGTGCGCCTGCTCCCCGTCGTGCCGCTAATCGGCGGCGGCCGCACCCGCCTGCAACCCGTTTATGTGGAGGACGTGGCAGAGGCCATCGTCGGCATCCTCGCTGACCCCGGGACCGGCGGCCGCACCTACGAGCTCGCCGGCCCTGGCGTGTACACACTGCGCGAGTTGGTCGGCTTCGCGCTGCGTCTCATCGGTAAACGGCGGTTGCTCGTGCCGGTGCCCTTCGCCGTAGCCGGGATTCAGGCGCGGTTGTTCGAGTTTCTGCCCAGCCCGCCGCTCACTACCGGCCAGGTCGACCTGCTCAGGATGGACAACCTCGCAAGCGGGGCCCTGCCGGGTTTCCGCGACCTCGGCATCCGGCCGAAGGCGATCGAGGAAATCGTGCCAACCTATATCGGCCGCACGCCCGAGCCGGACTAACGGTGGCAGCCCGCAACGCGGTTACTCGATCACGATCCGCGTGTCGGTCGACTCGACGCCGTCGATAGCCTGGATCTTGGTCAGAACAGTATCGGCCAGCGTTCCCTCGTCCTGAACATCGACCATGGCAAAGATGTCGGGCCGTCCCCAGCATGCATGGGCCGTCCGGACGCCCGCCACTCCGCGCACCTTGGTGACCACATCGCGGATCCTGCCCGCCCGCACATTGACGAGGATATAGGCTTTCATGACCGTCCCTCCTCACGAAGAAACACGCGCTTATCTTATGCCTGCGCGCGGGTCTTACGCGGCTTGCGCGAGATCCAAGCAAGCCAGCCTTGCCAGCGTTATTCTGCGGTAGTAGCGTGGGCGAGCACATGCCTAGGTTCGTCGAAGTCGCCAGGAAGTCCGGGATTCCCGAAAACGGCGCGATCAGCGTGGAAGTCGAGGGCAAGCGCCTCGCGCTCATGAATCTCATGGGCGAGATCTACGCGATCGATGACGACTGTCCTCACGAAGGCGGCCCCCTCTCCGAAGGGCAAATCATCGGCGAGGAAATCGAATGTCCCTGGCACACGTCGCACTTCAACATCAAGACCGGCCGCGTCACCATGGACCCCGCGACGAAAGACGTCGCCACGCACAGGGTACGCATCGTCGGCGATGCTGTGGAAGTTGAAATCTAAGCGCGCAGTCGTGCGCACGGAAGAGATCGAGTGATCGATCGGCGGGCTTTCCTGCTGAGCACCGCGGCGCTGCTCGCTGGCGTGCCGACCTGTGCGCACGCCCGGCCGCGCCTTTACAGCACCGGATTCCTTTTGCCGGAAATCGAGCTGACGTACGAGAGCATCGAGGTACTGCGCCAGATCCTGCTGCGGGTGCAACGCGTGGGGCTGATGCACAACCCGGATTGGCCAGTCGATCCGCTGCGAGTGCGCCAGTCGCTGCGCCTTGCCGAAAAGATCGGCGTGAGGTTCATGCCGGCGGGCGTAAGGTGGGGCGATGACGTCGAGCCCGCTTTCGGCACGCTTTTGGCGGAAGGCGCGGACGCGGTGATCGTGCCAGCCGGTGTGTTGCTCGCCGGCTTCCATCGCCGGATCGTGGAGCAGGCGGCGGCGAACCGCTTGCCGGCGCTATATGGCGCGCGCGGATTGGCGGAGGCAGGAGGGCTCATCTCGGTTTCGCCGAACTGCCCTGCCGAGCTGTCGGTTGATCAACCGAGCAACTTCGAGCTGATCGTTAACCTGAAGACCGCTGGCGCGCTCGGCCTCACGGTCCCGAAGTCGGTGCTGCTGCGCGCCGACCGGCTAATCGAATGAGCCAAGACTAGGTTTTTCCCAGCAGCTTCGCGATGACGGGGCGCGAGCCTTCGAGCGCGACCCGCTGCATGTAGAAGGCGAGGCCGCGCGGGCCGCCGAGCTCCTCGCCGCCGCCGGCGCGCCCCGGGCCGCCGTGCACGAGCTGGGGAAGCACGGTGCCCGGTCCCGGGGATAGCTCGATCTTCGGGTGGCCGAGGAACAGCCGTCCGTGCCAGGGCGCGAGGCCGGCGATCATGCGCTCGATGAATTCCTGGTCGTCGGAGTACACCGAGGACACGAGGCCGCCGTTGCCGCGCGCCACGATCGCGGCGGGATCGTCCGTGTAGCGCAGGAGCGAGGCTACCGGGCCGAAGATCTCGCGCTCGTGCACCGCGTCGCCCGCGTCCTCGACGAGGATGGGGGAGATGAAGAATCCCTTGGCTGCGACCGGCGCGGCGCTGCCGAAGGCGTGCCTGCCGCCCAGCCGTTGCACGCCCTCGCGCACGTCGGCGAGCTGCGCGGCGCTCGCGAGCGGCCCCATGCGGGTATCTTCGAGGGAAGGATTGCCGACTCGAATTGGCGTGAGCAGTTCAACCAAATCGTCCTTCACGGACGAAACTTGTTCATGCGAAACCAAAACCCGCCGGATCGCGGTGCATTTCTGGCCCGCCTTCTGCGTCATGTCGCGCACTATGTCCTTGAGGAACAGCTCGTACATGTCGCTGCGCGGCTCGACGTCCGGGCCGAGCACCGCGGCGTTCAGGCTGTCGGCTTCGATATTGATTTTTACGGAATGACGGACCACGTTGGCAGCTGCCCGGATCCGCTCGCCGGTCTCGCCCGAGCCGGTGAAAGCGAGCACGTCCTGCGCGCCGAGGTGCGACACGAGGTCGCGCGCCGCGCCGACGAGCAGCGAGAGCGCGCCTTCGGGCAGGAGCTTCTTCTCGGCGACGAGCTCCATGATGCGGTGTGCGACCATCGCCGAGCTGGTGGCGGGCTTGCTGAGCACCGGCATGCCGGCGAGCAGCGCCAGCGCCGCTTTCTCGGCGAATCCCCACGCGGGAAAATTGAACGCGTTGATGTGCACCGCGACGCCGTGGCGCGGCACCGCGATGTGCTGGCCGTGAAAGCGCGCCGAGCGGCCGAGCTGGATGCCTTCGCCGTCCACCAGGAATCTGCTTTCACCGAGGGAAGCGCCGACCTCCGCATAAGCCAGCAACGTGGCAATGGCGCCGTCCACGTCGAACTTGGCGTCCGAGCGCGTATTTCCACCGTTCGCGATTGAGAGATCCAGCAGCGGCTCGCGTTCCGACTGCATGGCGTCGGCGATCGCCTTCAGCATCGCGCCGCGTTCGGCAAAACTCATTGCCCGAAGCGCGGGACCGCCCGCGGAGCGGGCGTAGTGAAGCGCGGCTTGCAGATCGACGCCTTCGCTGCTCGCCTGCGCGAGCGGCTCTTCGGTGGTGGGATTGAGGAGTGTCTGCGACGAGCCGTTTCCTGCTACCCAGCGGCCGCCGACGTAGCTGCGCAACTCCAGCATTCCGGCATTTTCGCCGAAATTACCGCGGGCGATAGTCGGGCGGAACCTCGGCTGGCGGCTGTCCCGGCGGCGGCGGAGGCGGCGTGCGCGCCGCGTGCTGCGTGCTGCGCGGCGCGTCGGAGTAGCGCCCGGTCACCGGAACCCTGTGGCCTTTCGCGTACATGCACTGCGTGAAAGCGAAGTCGTAGCGCTGCTGCACCGAGCCGGCGGCGTACCGCGAAGTGTCGGCTCCGACGACCGAGCCGCCGAGAAGGCCGACGCCGGCACCCACCGCCGCCCCCTGGTGGCCGCCGATCAGCCCGCCGGCCGCTGCGCCGATCGCAGTGCCGACGACCGCGCTTTTCGCCGCATTGTCGTTGGCGGCCTGTTCGGCCGTCCTGCCGCCCACTTGCGTGTGCGCGTACATGCGGCATTCGTGGTCATCGACGCGGAACTGGTCGAAGTTCTTGCCGGCTCCCGGAAGAACGAGCACGCCGGGACCGGAGGGGACCGTCGCGCATGCCGCGAGAAGCAGAGCAGCTGCGCTGGAAGCGATGGGTTTCATCTTGCGGGGGGAGGAGCCGGCGGCACGCGCTGCCACCCGCCAGGACACTCTTTCACGTAGGGGTAGTAACCTCTTGAAGCATCGCAGTAATACCACCAGCCGGCGGTGTCGCTGCCGCCCTGCTCGATATAAGTCGTCGGCTGCGCCGGCACGACTACCGCGGGTGCGGGGTAGTAGTAAGGCGGCGGGTAATACCACCAGGGCCCCCAATACGGGCCCCAGAACGGATAGCCGAAACCGAAACCTACGGAAACCTGCGCGCGCCCGTGCGCTTCCGCGGGCGCGCTGGTGACGACGCCTACCACCGCGAGGAGGACTGCAACAGCAGCCGTACGCATGCGCTCAGGCTACACCCGGGTGGGCACCCTGAGCGTAACCGTTTGTTACAGGGAAAAGGGGTCAGAGCAATTTTCCCGCCAGCCCCTTCCTTTGCCCCGCTACTTCGGTTGCTGGGTGATCCTCAGGTAGGGCTTGGGTGCCTTCCAGCCGCCGGGGAACAGTTTCTTCGCGTCGTCGTCGCTCACCGAGCCAGCGATGATCACGTCCTGGCCCTGCTTCCAGTTCGCCGGCGTGGCGACCTTGTGCTTGGCGGTGAGCTGGATCGAATCGAGCACGCGCAGCACCTCGTCGAAGTTGCGCCCGGTGGTCATCGGGTAGAACAGCATCAGCTTGATCTTCTTGTCGGGGCCGATGACGAACACCGTGCGCACGGTGGCGTTGTCCGCGGGCGTGCGCTGGCCCGGGGTCGCCTCGGCGGGAAGCATGTCGTAGAGCTTGGCGACCTTGAGCTCGGCGTCGCCGATCATCGGGTAGTTAGGCGCGCTGCCCTGGGTCTCCTCGATGTCCTTCGACCATCGCTTGTGGTCGTCCACCGGGTCGGCCGAGAGGCCGATGATCTTCACATTGCGGCGGTCGAACTCGGCTTTCATCTTCGCCATCGTGCCGAGCTCGGTGGTGCACACCGGGGTGAAGTCCTTCGGATGCGAGAACAGCACCGCCCATTTGTCGCCGACCCACTGGTGGAAGTCGATCGGGCCTTCGGTGGTTTGCGCCTGGAAATTCGGCGCCGTGTCGCCAATTCGCAATGACATGTCGGTTTTCTCCAATCGGGGGAGACCGATCGTAACTCCGCCGCGACCCTTTCCGCCACAGGGACTTTGGAGTAGAGTGCTAATTGTTTGGCCCCCAAACAAATGCAGCGGAACGTGCATCTCAGCCTCACGCTGAACGGCGAGCCGGCCGAGGTGTCGTTCGCGCCCTACAAGACGCTGCTCGAGCTGCTGCGCGAGGACCTCGGGCTCACCGGCACCAAGCACGGCTGCGAGCTCGGCGAGTGCGGCGCGTGCGCCGTGCTGGTCGACGGCCAGCCGCAGCTCTCGTGCCTGGTGCTCGCGCTGGAGTGCCAGGGCAGGGCCGTCGAGACCGTCGAGGGAATGGGCAACGGCGCGGCGCTGCACCCGCTCCAGGCCGCTTTCGCCGACCTCGGCGCCGCACAGTGCGGTTACTGCACGCCGGGCATCCTGATGACTGCCAAGGCGCTCCTGGAAAAGGAAAAAACGCCGAGCAGAGAAAGGATCAAGGAGGCCATCTCGGGAAATCTCTGCCGCTGCACCGGCTACCAGCAGATCTTCGAAGCGATCGAGGAAGCCGCCAAGAGGATGCGCGAATGAAAGTCCTCGGTAAGCCGCGCCGCCGCGTCGACGGCCGCGCCAAGGTCACCGGCCAGACGCGCTTCGCTGACGACATCGTGCTGCCGCGCATGCTGCACATGAGGCTGCTGCGCAGCCCGCATCCGCATGCCCTGATCGAGGAAATATCCGTTGGGAAGGCACAGGCCCATCCGGGCGTCCATCTCGTCCTGACGGGCAAGGACTTCCCGGTGACCTTCGGCATCCTGCCGGTGAGCCAGGACGAATACCCGCTCGCGCCGGAGCACGTGCGCTACGTCGGCGACCCGGTGGCGGCGGTGGTCGCCAAGGACGAGCAGGCCGCGAGCGAGGCGCTGGATCTGATCGCGGTTCGATACAAGCCGCTGAAGACCATCTCGGATCCGCGGGAGGCTCTGCAGAATCCGGAGCCCCGCATCCACGCCTACAGCGAGCTCGGAAATATCCATCGTCTGCAGGCTTTCGAATTCGGCAATGCGGACGAAGCGCTCGCCAGATCGGACCACGTCTTCGAAGACCTGTTCTTCTACGAGGGCAATACGCACCTGCCGATCGAGCAGCACGCGGCGGTGGCGGCGGTGGACGGCGAGGGCAAGCTCACGCTGTGGTCGTCGACGCAAGTGCCGCATTACGTGCACCGTGCGCTTGCACGCGTGCTGCAGCTGCCGGCCGCGCACATCCGCGTCATCGCCTGTCCCAACGGCGGCGGCTTCGGCGGCAAGACCGACATCTGCAACCACGAGATGGTGGCGGCGAAGGCGGCGGTGCTGCTCGGCCGGCCGGTGAAGATCTGCCTGAACCGCGAGGAAGTGTTCTACCTGCACCGCGGCCGGCACCCGGTGCTGATGAAGTTCCGCACCGGCGTGACGAAGGACGGGAAGCTGACCGGCATGCACCTGCAGACGCTGGTCGACGGCGGCGGCTACGGCGGCTACGGCACCGCGAGCACCTTCTACACCGGCGCGCTGCAGACCGTGACCTATGAGCTGCCGCGCTACAAGTTCGACGCGGCGCGCGTCTTCACCAACAAGCCGCCGTGCGGCCCGAAGCGCGGCCACGGCACGCCGCAGCCGCGCTTCGGCCAGGAAGTGCAGCTCGACAAGATCGCCGAGCGCCTGGGCGTCGATCCGGCGGAGCTGCGCCTGAAGAACATCCTCAAGCCCAACTCGCTGACCGCGAACTGGCTCAAGGTCGGCTCGATCGGCCTCGAGGAGTGCATCCGGCAGGTCGTAGAGAGATCCGGTTGGAAACAGCGCTTCAGAAAAATGGGTCCCGGAAAAGGCCTGGGCCTCGCCTGCGGCTCCTACCTCTGCGGCGCCGGGCTGCCGATCTACTGGAACAGGATGCCGCAGACGGGTGTGCAGCTCCTCGTCGACCGCAGCGGCCAGGTGACCGCGTTCTGCGGCGCCACCGAGATCGGCCAGGGCTCCGACGACGTGCTCGCCGCGATCATCGCCGAGGTGCTCGGCATCGATCCGTTCGACATCCGCTGCGTCACCGGCGACACCGGCATCACGCCGATCGACCTCGGTTCCTACTCGAGCCGCGTCACCGTGATGATGGGCAACGCCGCGATCCAGGCTGCTGAGAAGCTCAAGGAGCAGATCGCTCTTGCAGCTTCCGAGCAATTGGGTGTTTCACCCGAACGCCTGGCCTTTGCGAACGGCAAAGTCGGATCCATGACCTTTGTCGAAGCCGTCGGCCTGGCCGAGGAGAAGTTCGGCACGCTCGGCTCGGTGGGCTCGTACACGCCGCCGCGCTCGCCCGGCCGCTACAAGGGCGCGGGCGTGGGGCCGTCGCCCGCGTACTCATACACCGCGTGCGTGGTGGAGGCCGAGGTCGATGCGCACACCGGCTGGCTCACCGTGCCGAAGATCTGGATCGCGCACGACATCGGCAGGACGATCAACCCGGTGCTGGCGCGCGGGCAGGTCGAAGGCAGCGTGTACATGGGTCTGTCCGAGGCGCTGATGGAAGAGCAGGTATTCCGGCGCCTGCCGCCCAAGCTCTCGGGCGCGCTGGTGCACAAGATCCCGTCGCTCCTCGAATACAAGAGCCTCACCTCGCTCGACATGCCCGAGGTCGATACCGTGCTCGTCGAGGACCCGGACCCGAATTGCCCGTTCGGCGCGAAGGAAGTCGGGCAGGGGCCGCTCCTGCCGGTGATGCCCGCGGTCGCCAACGCGATCTACGACGCGGTGGGCGTGCGCATCGACGAGCTGCCGATCACGCCGGACAAGGTCTTGAAAGCCCTCGAGAAGAAAAGCAAAGGCGAAGCGCCCAGGATCGGCCCGGAGAGCTTCCCGAAAGTCCCTTACCCCGAGCCGGTCGTGGTGCCGCCGCCCTGGGAAGGGGGAGACGGAAACGCGCTGCAAGGCGCCCAGCGTCCGAAGCTGAAGGTCTCTTCGGCATGATGCGGCTGCCCTGGTTCGAGTACCGCGCGCCGAAGACGGTTGCCGAGGCGGCGCGCATCCTCGCCGGCGAAGGCCCGAGCGCGACGCTGATCGCCGGCGGCACCGACCTGCTGCCGAACATGAAGCGCCGCCAGATGGCGCCCAAGGTTTTGGTTTCTCTCAGGGGAATTTCCGAGTTGAAACACAACGGGGCCGCTATAGGCGCCGGCGTCACCTTGACGGAAATCGTCGGCAAGAAAGACCTTCCCACGGGCCTGCGGCAGGCGGCGCACCAGGTCGCGACCGTGCACCTGCGCAACATGGGCACGCTCGGCGGCAACCTGTGCCTCGACACGCGCTGCAACTACTACAACCAGAACTACGAGTGGCGCAAGGCGATCGACTTCTGCCTGAAGAAGGACGGCGACGTCTGCTGGGTCGCGACCGCCAGCAGGCGCTGCGTCGCAGCGTCGTCGACCGACTGCGCGCCGGCGCTGATCGCGCTTGGCGCGAAGGTCAGGCTGGTTTCTGCAAGAGAAGAAAGAGAAATTCCGCTCGAGGCCCTCTACAACAACGACGGCATCGAGTACCTGAAGCGCAGGGCCGACGAGATCCTCACCGAAGTCACGATCCCGGAAACCCGGGGCAGCACCTACTGGAAGCTGCGCCGGCGCGGCGCATTCGATTTTCCGGTTCTCGGGGTTGCGGCAGCGATGTCGCACGATGGCGTGCGAATCGCGCTCGGTGCGGTGGCCTCGCGGCCGTTCCTGGTGGACAAGGCCAATGCTTTTTTGTCCAACAAGAAACTTACTGACGAGGTGATCAACGAAGTGGCGAAGCTGGTCGCCTCGCGCGCGAAGCCGCTGGACAACGCCGACCTCGACCTCTACTGGCGCAAGGACGTCGCCGCCGATTTCGTGCGCTATGCGCTGCGCGAGCTGCGCGGCGACGACATGCGCGCAACCCGGCTCAGGATCGCGCGCTTCGAGGTCTAGTCGTTCTTGATGTTGGCCGCCCTGGCGACGGCGGTCCACTTCTCGATGTCGCGCGCCACGCGGCGCCCGAGGTCTTCCGAGCTGCCGCCGACCGGGTCGAGGCCCATCTGCGCGAAGCGCTCGCGCACCTCGGCCGTCTGCACCACCCGCGCCACTTCCTTCTGCAGCCGCGCGACGATCGCCGGCGGGGTCTTCGCCGGCGCGAAGAACGCGGTCCACACCGGCACTTCCATGTCGGGCACGCCGGCCTCGGCCATCGTCGGCAGGTCGGGCCACGACGGATGGCGCCTGCCGGAAGTCACGGCGAGGCCGCGCAGGGTGCCGGCCTTGAGCGCGCCGGTTGCGGGCGCGGGGTCGGTGATCGTCATCATCACCTGCCCGGCGACCACCGCCTGCACCGACTCGCCGCTGCTCTTGTACGGGATCATCTCGATCGCCGTGCCGGTGCGCTGCTTGAACATCTCGGTGGTGATCTGGAAGATGCCGGCGCTCGAGGCGTAGTTCGATTTCCCGGGGTTGGCCTTGGCGTAGGCGATCAGGTCCTTCATGCTGCGGATATTCGATGCGGCGCTCACGGTCACAAGCAGGGGGAACTCGCAGATCATCGAAATCGGCGCGAAGTCGCGCATCGGCGAGTAGGGGAGCTTGGAGTAGGTCGCCGGGTTAATGGTCATCGGGCCGCTGGGCCCCATGAAGATGGTGTAGCCGTCTGGCGTCGCCTTGGCCGCGAGATCGGCGGCGATGATCGACTGCGCGCCGGGCTTGTTCTCGACGATCACCGGCTGCCCCAGCCCCTTCTGCAGCTCGGGCTGCATCACGCGCACGATGATGTCGTTGCCGCCGCCGGCCGCGTAGCCGACGAGCACGCGGATCGGCTTGCTCGGGTAGGCATCCTGCGCAGGGGCTGTCCCGGCCAGCAGCGCGAGCGCGATCACGGTGATGGTTCTCATGGCGAATCCTCCTGGGGCGTCAATCTAGCGCGGCGAGGTCTTCCTTGGAAAGTTTGAGTTTCGCGGCGGCGACGTTCTCTTCCAGGTGCGCGGTCGACCCCGTGCCCGGAATCGGCAGCATCACCGGCGACTTCGCGAGCAGCCAGGCGATGGCGACCTGGGCCGGGGTGGCCTTGAGCTTTTCCGCCATCTTCCTTACCCGCGCGAGCTTGAGCGCCGATCCGTCCCCGAGCGGATACCAGGGCAGGAACGCGATCCCCAGCTTCTCGCAGTGGGACAGGACATCTTCCGAGCTGCGGTAGTCGATGCTGTAGCGGTTCTGCACCGAGACGATGGTCGCGACCTTGCGCGCGCGCTCGAGCTGCTTGACGTTGAAGTTCGAAACGCCGATGTGTCGGACCTTGCCGGCGCGCTGCGCCTCCACCAGCACGCCGAGCGATTCCTCGAGCGGCACCTTCGGGTCGGCGGTGTGGAGCTGGTAGAGGTCGATGCGCTCGAGCCGCAGCCGCTTCAGGCTTCCTTCCAGGTCTTTTCTTATTTTTTCCGGCCGCCCGTCCGCATCCCAGCGGCCCGGCGTCGGACGCGCCATGCCGCACTTCGTGGCGATGACGAAGCCCCTGGGGTACGGGTGCAGCGCCTCGGCGATCAGCGTCTCGTCGGTCTGCGGCCCGTAGCTCTCCGCGGTGTCGAAGAAGTTCACGCCGAGCTCCACGGCGCGGCGGAGCACGCGATGCGCCGCGGCGCGGTCGCGCGGCCCGCCCCAGACGTTCGGGCCGAGCACGCGCATCGCGCCGAAGCCGAGGCGGTTGACTTCGAGATCAGCGACCTTCATTCGCCAGCTCCTTCAGCATTGCCGCCAGTCCCTGGGTGACGCGCGCCATGCGCTCGTAGTCGAGCTTGTCGGGCGTGTCGCTCGGCAGATGGTAGTGCGGATAGCGGTTGAACGCCGTGTCGGTGATCATCATCGCCGGATAGCCGTGGCGGCGGAACGACCAGTGGTCGGACCAGGTGACGCCGGGGATGAATGGCGGGGCCGCTACGCCCTCCGAAGGAAAAGCCGCATGCTTTCGAAAAAGATCAATTGACTTCCTTACCAGTTCGCGCGCGCCCAGATCCCCGACGAAGCCGATGAAATCGGCGCGGTCGGGGTAGAAGAAGCCGAGCGGGAACGGGTAGCGCTGGCTGCCCGGCGCGTCGCGGTAGTAGCCCAGCATCTCGAGTGAATACATCGCGCTGATGCGCTCGCCGCGCTCGCGCGCGCGCTTTGCCCACGCCCAGCTTCCCATCTCCGGGCTGTGGAAGTACGGCGCCTCTTCGTTCGCGAAGGCGACGAAGCGAATCGGCAGCGCCTCGTTTCTCAGTATGGCTGCGAGCTCGATCAGCACGGCGACGCCGGAAGCGTTGTCGTCGGCGCCGGGCGAGCCCGGGACGGTGTCGTAGTGCGCCCCGACCACGATCGCGCCGGAGCCGCCCTCGATGTTGCGCACCCTGCGCCCGCCGCTGTCGAAGTGCCGCGATTCCGGCTTGTAGCCCTGGGCGGCGAAGGCGGCTTCGATATAGCGCGCCGCGGTCTCGAGGTCGGTGTTCCTTTCGGCCGCGGCGAGCGCGGTGACGTGCAGCCGCAAGCGCAGCGATAGCGCGCGGCCTTCGCCGGACAGGGGTGGCAGGGGCCCGGCGTGCGAAGCGCCGGGCATCCGCGTCATGTAAATCAGCCCCGCCGCGATGAGCGCCGCGAGGACGGCGAGTGTGATGAGAAGCGAAATGGTCCTACTCGAGCGCGTATTTCAGCTCGGCGATCAGGTCGTCGACGGCTTCGATGCCCACCGACAGGCGCACCAGGCCGTCGTCGATGCCCAGCCCGGCGCGCACGTCCTCGGGCAGCGAAGCGTGCGTCATCATCGCCGGATGCTCGATCAGGCTCTCGACGCCGCCGAGGCTCTCCGCCAGCGTGAAGAGCTTGCAGCGCTCGAGGAAGCGGCGCGAGGTTGCGAGGCCGCCTTTCAGCACCGCGGTCACCATGCCGCCGTAGCGCGCGTTCATCTGCCGCGCGGCGAGCGCGTGCTGCGGGTGGCTGGCGATGCCGGGATAGATCACGCGCTCAATCTTGGGATGCCTTTCCAGGTAAGAAGCAATCAAAAGCGCGTTGCTGCAATGCCGCTCCATGCGCACGGCGAGCGTCTTGATCCCGCGCAGCGTGAGGAAGGCGTCGAACGGGCCCGGCACGCCGCCGACGGCGTTCTGCAGAAATGCGAGCTTTTCCTTCCAGGTTTCTTCCCGGAGAATCGCGGCCCCGCCGATCACATCCGAATGGCCGTTGAGATATTTCGTCGTCGAGTGCACCACGACGTCGAAGCCGTGCTCGAGCGGCCGCTGGATCCACGGCGAGGCAAAGGTGTTGTCGCACACCGAGATCAGCTGGTGCTTGCGCGCGAGCGCCGCGACCGCGCCTAGGTCGACGATCTTGAGCAGCGGGTTGGTCGGCGACTCGACCCACAGCATCCGGGTCTTCGGGGTGATGGCCTTTTCAAGCGCTTCCAGGGAGGTCATGTCCACGAAACTCGCCGCGATATTCGCCGAGCGCTTCCGCACGCGCTCGAGGATGCGGTAGCTGCCGCCGTAGAGGTCGTTCATCGCCACTACGTGCGCGCCCGCGTCGAGCAGCTCGAGCACCGTGCCGATCGCCGCCATGCCGGAGGCGAAAGCGAAGCCGGCGCTCCCGCCCTCGAGCCCGGCGAGGCAGGCCTCCAGCGCGTCGCGCGTCGGGTTGCGCGTGCGCGCGTAGTCGTAGCCCTTGTGCTCGCCCGGGCTCGACTGCGCGTAAGTCGAGGTGGCGTAGATCGGCGTCATCACCGCGCCGGTGCGCGGGTCGGGCTGCTGCCCGGCGTGGATCACCTTGGTCTCGAACTTCATCCTTGTTTCCTTCTTCGCAGCCAGTTGAGGAGGTCGATGCGCGTGATGAGGCCGAGGAACTCTTCGCCGTCGACCACGATCGCCACCATGCCGCGCTTGAAGACCTCGGTCAGCTCGGAGATCGGGGCGGAGGGCGGGATCGTCACCAGATTGCGCGCCATGGCCGCGGTGACCGGCTCCTCGAAATGCTTCGGATTGTCGTACACCTCGTGCAGGATGTCCTCCTCGTCGACGATGCCGACGATGCGGCCCTCGTCCAGCACCGGCACCTGCGAGACGTCGTAGAGCTTCATGCGCT
>Ga0187893_10008739_pt1 | contig 15851 bp, 10 predicted proteins | sample MA1701074metaG_FD_139574 | JGI IMG/M metagenome (GOLD analysis project Ga0187893, IMG submission 139574) | White microbial mat communities from a basaltic lava cave in the Kipuka Kanohina Cave System on the Island of Hawaii, USA - MA170107-4 metaG ... | reverse complement strand
CGTGAGATTCGGCAGAGCGAACGCGGCGTGTGGGCGGTATACACGGATAAGGATGGGCAGCTCAGGCGCGCCGATGCCGATTATTGTGTCTGCACTATTCCCTTACCGGTGCTTAGCGGCCTTCAGAAAGACTTCTCGCAACCGGTTGAATCGGCGATTTCTACGGCCAGCTATGATGGCGCCGGCAAGATCGGTTTGCAGTTCAATCGCCGATTTTGGGAAGAGGACGACGAGATTTATGGCGGCAGGTCATGGACTGATCAGGAGATCGGGCAGATCATCTATCCATCGAACGGCTTGCAGGGAAGGAAAGGGATCCTCGTCGGCTACTACATGGATTTCGCGCGAACCATGCGCGAACGTACTCCTGCCGAACGCCAGCGCGTTGCGCTTGAGCAGGTGGCCCGCGTTCACCACCAGTCCAGGACCGAGTTCGAGACGGCGTTTTCCGTATCCTGGCCTCGCGTGCCATGGAGCCGCGGCTCATGGAGGTCGGAAAACGGCGCGGCGCATGAAGCGCTCGATGCGCTGCGCCGACCTGACGGCCGGGTGCACTTCGCCGGCGATTACATGACAAACATGAGTTCGTGGATGCAGGGTGCGTTCGAGTCCGCCCGTGAGGTCGCGACGGCGATCCACACACGCGCGCTCGCTCGAAACTGATCGCGACCGGCGTTGCCGATGCTCAAGGCGGCCCTCGTTGCGTCCAAGCCATAGGGGAGAAGCCATAAACACGACCGCCGTTGACCCAGGCGCCTTCACCGTTGTTCAACCAGAAGTTTTTCGACGTAGAATGCGGCTGCGGCCTAACCTGTTTGATGGTGCCACTCGCACGAATCGGCAGGGCTTTGGTACGTCTCCGTACGGTGGAATCTTGATTGCTTTATGACGACCTCGAAGGAGATTTTCCATGAACGCTACGGCGAAGACTCTCATTATCGGAGCGCTAATGGTGCTGCTGGTCGGTTCCCTCCCGATGCTCGGGCAGGAAGCGGCCGCCGCTCAAGCGCAAGAACAAACGACCATAACCGGTTGTCTGGCCAAAGGTTCCGCCGCGGGCAGCTATATGCTGACCGAGGAAAAAACCGGTAACCGAGTAACGGTAAAAGGCTCGGCCGACCTTGAAAAACATTCCTCGAACCATACTGTAAAATTGACCGGGACCAAAACGACCGAGGGCGGCGCCACCGTTTTCAACGTCACCAAGATCGAGCACATCGCGCCCACCTGCAAGGCGACGAGTCCGGACTGACTGTAGCGAATACAGCCGCGTTTTGAAACAGAGGACGCGGGCGCACGGTCTAAGACTGTGGGCTCGCCTGCGCTCGCGCCTCACGATCTCAGCACCTTGGACGCGCATTGGCGCGCGGCCAACTATCTATCCGTCGGCCAGATCTACTTACGGGCCAATCCTTTACTTCGCGAGCCGCTGAAGCACGAGCACATCAAAGCTCGCCTTCTGGGGCATTGGGGAACCACGCCCGGCCTGAATTTCATCTATTCGCATTGCAACCGAGTGATCGGCCTCCACGACTTGAGCATGATCTTCATCTGCGGTCCGGGTCACGGTGGACCCGGCGTCGTGGCGAATACATGGCTCGATGGCACTTACACCGAACTCTACTCTGACGTCACCCAGGACGCCGCAGGCATGGCGCGCCTGTTCAAGCAGTTTTCCTTTCCTGGCGGAGTCCCGAGCCATACGGCGCCGGAGGTACCCGGCTCGATCCATGAAGGTGGCGAGCTCGGATACTCTCTGCTGCACGCCTATGGCGCGGCGTTCGACAATCCGGACCTGGTCGTCTGCTGCGTGATCGGCGACGGCGAGGCCGAGACGGGCGCTCTGGCGGCGAGCTGGCATTCCAACAAGTTCCTCCATCCCGCGCGGGACGGTGTGGTAATCCCAATTATTCACCTGAACGGCTACAAGATTGGCGGGCCCACCGTTCTTAGCCGTATTTCGAGAATCGAGCTGCGGGCGCTACTCTCCGGTTACGGCTACCAGGCCCACTTTGTCGAAGGCTCTCAGCCCCGCCGGATGCATCGCCAGATGGCGAGCGCATTCGACAAAGTGGTTCGCGAGCTTCAGGAGATCCGCGCGCGCGCCGAGCGGGGCGATGATGCGCGTCCGCGATGGCCCATGATCGTGCTGCCAAGCCCGAAAGGCTGGACCTGTCCCAGGGAGGTCGACGGAGAACAGGTCGAGGGCTCGGCTCGCGCCCACCAGATTCCCGTGGGCGATGCCGCCTCCGATCCGAAGCATCTCCGGATTGTAGAGCGATGGATGAAGAGCTACCGGCCCAGGGAGCTCTTCGATAACTCCGGTGCGCCCGTCGAAATGATTCGGCATTTTGTGCCGCGCGGCGAGAGGCGGATGAGCGCGAACCCCCACGCGAACGGCGGACTGCTCCTTCGCGAACTGTCGCTGCCCGATTTTCGCAATTACGCGGTGGCGGCGCCGAAGCCGGCGATTACCATGGCCGCGCCGACGCCGGTGTTGGGCGAAATGCTGCGAGACGTTATCCGCATGAACGCGCCTGTGCGGAACTTTCGAATGTTCGGGCCGGATGAGACGAGCTCCAACCGGCTGAACGCGGTATTCGAGGCGACGGATCTCCTGATGATAGCCCCGGTACACCCGTCCGACGATAACGTGTCGCCGGAAGGCCGGGTGATGGAAGTCTTGAGCGAACACATGTGCCAGGGTTGGCTCGAGGGTTACCTGTTGACGGGCCGTCACGGATTCTTTCCGTGCTACGAAGCCTTCATTCACGTGGTGGATTCCATGTTTAATCAGCACGCGAAGTGGCTCAAGAGCTGCGCGGCCATTCCCTGGCGCAAGCCGATCGCCTCGCTGAATTATCTGCTTACTTCTCATGTGTGGCGGCAGGATCACAACGGATTCAGCCACCAGGATCCGGGCTTTCTGGACCTTGTGGCGAACAAAGGCGGATCAATCGTCCGCATCTACTTGCCACCCGATGCCAATTGCCTTCTTTCGGTGGAGGACCACTGCCTCCGCAGCCGAAACTACATCAATGTCGTGATCGCCGGAAAACATGAGGCGCCGGTGTTCCTGGACATCGAAGCGGCGGTCCGGCACTGTTCCAAAGGCGCCGGTATCTGGTCGTGGGCCGGCAGTGACCGGGATTCGGACCCCGAGGTCGTCATGGCCTGTGCCGGAGACGTTCCAACCGTGGAAACTCTGGCGGCCGTCGATCTGTTGAGGAACAACGTGCCGGATTTGAAGATCCGGGTGGTGAATGTTGTCGACCTGATGACACTGCAATCTCCCAGTGAACATCCCCACGGGTTAGCCGACGCGGAATTCGACGGGATTTTCACTCGTGACCGCCCGGTGATATTCGCTTTTCACGGCTATCCCTCGCTCGTTCATCGGCTGGCATACCGGAGGACGAACCATGCGAATATTCACGTGCACGGATACCGGGAAGAAGGCACCACGACAACTCCATTTGACATGACGGTGCTGAACCGGCTGGATCGCTTCCACCTGGCCCTGAATGCCGTCCAGCGTGTGCCGCGGCTGCGGGAGGCGGTTGGGGGATTCAAGCGGATGGTGGACGACAAGCTGGAAATTCACCGCCAGTACATTACCGAGCACGGCGAAGACCTGCCGGAAATCCGAAACTGGCGGTGGACGGAACGTCAGGCGCAGGGAAACGGCAGTCGAGTTGAAACGGCCGGCTCCCGGGTTTTGTCTAAGGGGTAGATATGCCGGCCGTCGTGTGGAAGGGATTCATCAGCTTCGGGCTCGTCTCCTTCCCCGTCCGGCTTTACTCGGCCGGACGGGCGGACCCAGTACGGTTTCATATGCTTCATCGGAAAGACAACTCCCGTGTTCGGGAGGTATGGTACTGCGCCGAGGAGGACAAGCCGATCGACCGCTCGGAAATCGTCAAAGGCTACGAAGCAGGCAAGGGCGAGTATGTCGTCGTCGAAGAGGAGGAGCTCAAGAAGATCGAGCCTCCGACCGCGTCGACAATGGAGATTGTCCAGTTTGTTCGTCAAAACGAGGTAGACCCCATCTACTTCGAAAACTCTTACTACGTGGGCCCCGACGAAGCGGTGAGCAAGCCGTACGCGCTCTTCTTACAGGCCCTCGCTCATACGAAACACTTCGCGATCGCAAAGCTGGCCATGCACCGGCGGGAGCACATCGTCCTTATCCGGCCCTATGAAGGCGCCATGGTTCTGCACACGTTGTTCTATCCGCGCGAATTGCGTGAAGCAAATCGGCCGGAGTTAAAGTCCACATCCAAGCCGACCGCGAAAGAACTGGAGCTCGCCCGCAACCTGGTGGAGCAGCTCGCGGGGCCATTCAAGCCATCGGATTTTCACGACGCCTATCGGGAGAACGTCGAGCGCCTGATCCAGGAGAAGGAACGGGGCGAAAAGGTTACCGTGGCGCCCAAGGCCAAAAAAGCTCCGGTGATCGATCTGATGGAGGCGCTCAAGCGCAGCCTGGAAACACGCCCGTCAGGTCGAAAGCCCTCAACACAGGCGGCCTCGCGCGGCCGCAAGGGCTCTGGAAAACGCAAGGCCGCGTGATGGGCCGGTCGCGCATCAGTCCTGCGTGACCGGGACCCTATCCTCCAGACTTCTTGAGCGCGTCCGACGCCGGTCCGTTCAATACTTCGCCATCGGGCGTAAACCGCGATCCATGACACGGACAATCCCAGGTCGCCTCATTCGGATTCCAGGAAACGATGCAGCCCAGGTGAGGACACACCGCCGACAGGCGAACGACATCACCGTCAGGACGGCGGTAGAGTGCGATCTTTGACGCCCCTTCGCGGACGACGGCGCCGGACCCGAGAGGCATTTTGTGGGGATCCCCGTCGGATCCCGGCGTGAGCCAGTCACGATACTGAGCCGCGACATTCACATTCGCGGACAGGAATTTTGCTGCGGCACCCATGGTGATCCGGGACGGATCGTAGATTTTCTCCCAGGGATTCTCGCGGCGCAGTATCACGTCGGAGATGAGCAGGCCGGCAATCGTGCCATACGTCAGACCGTTGCCGGAAGTGCCCGACACCACGTAGATCTGGGGATGGTCGGAGGGATTCCGCCCGATGAACGCAAGCTTGTCGACAGGCTCAAGGAGCTGTCCGGACCACGAATACTCGGCCTCCCCTGTAATAGCGAACATCGCCTCGGCCCAGTGCCGCAGGCGGTGGATCGGAAGATCGTGACCCTGCCCGGTGGTGTGATCCTCGCCGCCGGCGAGCAGGTACGTCCGGCCATTACATTCGTGCAGCCTGACGTAATGGTACGGGTGGTCGGTGTCCCACACAAGAGCGTGCTCGGGTCTTCCGGCAAAGGGAAAGGCGGCCACATAGGACCGGCATGCGGTCTGCTTGGTGTGGATGGCGAACATGTCGTTGAACGGCGTGCTCGAAGCCAGCACGATATGACGGGCGGTAACCCGATGACCGGAATCCGTGCGAACACTCAGCTCGTGGTTCGTCTCCACCGCCGCGACATACGTTCCGCAATGCAGCTCGCCGCCGGCGGATTCAAAGGCAGCCACCATACCATCGAGGTATGCGCCGGGGTGAAACTGGGCCTGGTCTTCGATGCGCAGCGCAACGGTCGGACTTCGAAGAAGCGGCGTACGCTGAACCTGGCTCACGGGCAGGCCGGCCGCCCGCGCTGCGTCCAGTTCGCGTTCGATCACCTCGGATCCACCCTCCTCCTGCCCGGGAATCAGGAACCCCGGGACGCGACGGAACTGGCAGTCAATCCGTTCCCGTTTGGCGATTTCTTCCATCGTTCGGATCGCGCGCGTATGACTCTCGGCAACGGTGCGCGCGACGTCCTCGCCGTGCAGCCCGCTGATCTCGTAATAGCGAGCGTCGAGCATGCTCGAAAGATGGGCGGATGTTCGCCCGGTTTCACCCTCTCCCGCGGCGCCCTTCTCCAGGATCACCACGCGCTTGCGGGCTTGGGCCAACAGATAACCGATCGTCAGCCCTGCGATTCCCGCGCCTACGATGCAGACATCCGTGTCCCGGGTTCGATCGAGCGAAGGACGCTGGATGATTGGGGAATCTTCCCTCCAGATAGACTTAGTAGACATAAGTTTTTCCTCTCCCTTCACGGCGTCGCCGGCCGACAAGCTCTATCCAGGGTCCGGAGAGTCGCTCCGGCGGCCGCGCTCTCTCGTCGACTTGCAGGGTTCGCCGCTCGCGCTTCACATCTTGGGTCAACTCTGGAAAGGGGCTGATCAGAAGATTGCAATCGTGTCCCGAAACAATCTCGAATCCCCCGCTCCGCAGGACCGCGCTGAGCGTCGCGGGGGTGTACCCCAGTTGATACGGGAAGCCCAGCAGGTTCTGATGGACGAGCGCCAGATAAGCGCGCCTGCGACGCTGCCTCTCATAAAACGCAAGATTGGGAACCCGCACGATCAGAAGTGCGTCATCGCGCAGGAAGCGATGCGCTTCCCGCAGGGTCCCCAACGGATCTTCCATCTGCTCGAAGCAGTTCCAAATGAACAGAGCTTCGGCGAAGGCGCCGGCCAGCCGAGCTTCGTGCAACGTGTTCCTGATGACGTGCAGGCCGCGACGAGCGGCGTACCGGCTCGTGTCCTCGCCGATGTCCAGACCGGTGGGACGCCAGCCGCAGCACTCCGCAACCTCCAGAAAAGCCCCTGTGTGGCAGCCGATCTCCAGTACTTCGGCGCCGGCCGACAGAAGCGGGAAGTAACGCCGCGCTCTCCTGGCAAATGCGCGGCGATAACGCGGGTACAGCACATCGAGCATCGCGAGATCATACTTGTCGGTGTCGTAGGAGGCCGGCATCTGCTCACGCCGCACCGTGACCCCGCAATACCGGCAGCGCGCAAGCTCGCCGGGACCACCATGCATGAATCGAGTAAGATCCTTGAGCTCGGCAATTGTGGCCTTGTGAGTGATGCGACTCAGGACGAGCCTGTCACGAATCTGGCCATCGCGATGAAGCTCGGTGCTTGTTCGCACACACGCGAAGCTACATCCCCCGCAATTGGGACATGGGCGCATCCTGCCTCTCAAGTCGCAATCCGGGTGCCAACCGGGATCGCTGCCGAATGTGTGGTTATTTTGCCTGGTATGGCCTGAGAATGGAGTGCTTTCGGCCCAGTCGAGTCACGTAGCATCCTGGACAGCCGGCCCGGATCAGAGCCGTCAAAGTGACGGACCGCACGGCACATTCTTCCCGGTATCTGCGGGCGCCAGCGGCGTCCTCAAGGCATGTACCCTTTGACCTCATCCGCCGATATAACATAAGGATCTGGGCGATCCACAGAACTAGAATCCAGATCATCCACATGCTGTGGGTCATTACCTCCTACTTCAACCCCTGCGGCTACCAAAGCCGCCGCCGGAACTATGGTGTCTTTCGCCGGCGGCTCCAGGCTCCTCTGGTTACAGTGGAGCTGTCCTTCGACGGCGAGTTCCAGCTCCAGCCCGACGAAGCCGACATCATGGTCCGTGTGCGAGGCGGCGACGTGATCTGGCAGAAGGAGCGGATGCTGAACGTCGCGCTCGCGCATCTGCCGGGCGAATGCGAGATGGTCGCCTGGATCGACTGCGACGTTTTCTTCGCGGACGACCGCTGGCCCGCGAAGGCTCGCGAAGCGCTAGGCCGTCACTCCGCGATCCAACTCTACTCCACCCTCCTCGACGTTACCGATGAAGCCGGCGCGAGCAGCCCCTCCGCGTCGTGGCGATCCGTTATGAATACGCTGTCGGACGGCGGAATCGGGTTCGACTCGTTGGTCTCGATGAAGCCGCGGTCGGGGGGCTCACGCTTCGGGATGGCCTGGGTAGCACGCCGCGACTGGCTCGATCGCCATGGCTTCTACGATGCGTGTGTAATTGGCGGCGGCGACCGGGCTATGGCCGCAGCGCTATTCGGATCCATTCAAGAGTTGTGTGATTTCCAGCTCATGAATAAGCCGCGAGCCGAGCATTACCAGGATTGGGCGACACAACTCTACCAGACCGTTCGAGGCAATGTGGGATTCATCGAAGGAACGTTGTATCACTTGTGGCATGGGGAATTCGGCAACCGGTACTACAAGGAGCGCCACTTGGAGCTCTCGAAATTCGACTTTGACCCGACAACAGACCTCGCCCTCGACGCCGGAGGCGCCTGGCGCTGGAACTCGCGGAAACCGGAAATGCACCGGTTCGTCAGAGAGTATTTTTTCTCCAGACAGGAGGACGGGCCACCACCCGGTTGAGCATGCTTTGGGCGGTTACATCGTACTTTAATCCGTGCCGGTATCGGCGGCGGCTTGCCAACTATCGTGTCTTCCGCAGGCACCTCCAGAGTCCCCTGGTCACCGTGGAGTTGTCTTTCGACGGACAGCTCCAGCTTCAACCCGGCGACGCGGACGTGCTTGTCAGTATCACCGGCCGCGATGTGATGTGGCAGAAAGAACGGCTGCTTAACGTCGCTCTCGGACATCTGCCCGCCGAATGCGACATGATCGCATGGATTGATTGCGACATCATCTTCCTCAATTCGGAGTGGGGCACCGCTGCACAGGACGCGTTGAATTGCCACGACGCCGTACAGCTTTTCGACACTATCGATTCCCTTGGGGAGAGAGAGGGAGACGCTCCGGTAGAGTCATTCGACTCGTTCTGCAAGGCGTTCATGGCCGGGCGTGTATCTCCGGAGGTCGTTGGAGCGGAAGACATCCGGCCGTTTCGAGTGCGGAGCGGATTTGCCTGGGCGGCTCGGCGCGAGTTCATCCAACGTCACAGCTTGTACGACGCCTGCATCATCGGCAGCGGCGATCGCGCGTTTCTCGGTGCACTGATCGGAAGCTTCGACCCGGTGGTCCACTATCTGCAGATGAACAGGCCGAGGGCGGAGCACTACCTTCGGTGGGCTAAGCCGTTGCATGACGCGGTGCGCGGAAATATCGGTTTCTGTCCGGGAACAGTGCAACACCTCTGGCACGGCGACCGCGCGAACCGCCGCTACCACGCGCGACATGTCGGCTTGGCGACGTACGACTTCGATCCCAGCGACGATATTGCGATCGACGATGGCGGCTGCTGGCGATGGAATTCGGACAAGCCGGAAATGCATCGGTTCGTCAGGGACTACTTTTCCGCGAGGCTGGAAGACGGATCGGCTGGGTTACCCGGCGGCGCCGACGCTCCGTAGCCCCCCATCCACGCCTCGCACTCGCGTTCGGCTCCGAAGAGCTTCAGCCACCCCAGGTGGCGCGCGTCATCGACGACGATTGTCCCGTGAAGCGTTCGGCCGACCATCTCACGCAGGGCGCCCAGAGCTCGCCACTGCGCACTATCGTGAGATCGTTGCCAACATCGCGACGCCCGACGTTCGTTTGAAGCTGGCGAGGGCGCGGCGAAAAACCTCACCGCAGCAACGAAGAATTTCGGGCCGTTGACCTGGAAGCGCGCTCCTCGTCTACTCGGCGTTCAGGTTGATCGCACCCACGCCCCCCTGGATATCCAGGCGGACTTGAACTTTCGACTTGGCGTAGGCGTCGTTGATCCAGCTCCCGCCTTCTGAGCGCAACCCTTTCACTTTGATTTCCCCAAGTCCCCCTGTGGCCTTGGCGGATATACCCACGTCCTTCGGCAAATACACGGTCGCCTCGCCCGCGCCGCCGCGAACGTGGACTTCGTAACTGTGGGTAGGTTTGCCGCGCAGATCCAATCGCAATTCTCCGGCGCCCAGGATGATCTGGAGGCTGCGAAGGGAAAGAGTGCCCAAATCGAGCTGAGCCTCGCCTGCGCCCATTGTGACCGTAAGATCGGTGGGAATCCCATCGTTGAGACGCAGGTCCCATTCGTTAGTCGTATCGCCGACTTTGAGCTGGTTTGAACTGGGCTGTTCGATCGCCAGATCGCCACGGCCATTGGATGCCGAATACCGGATTTCCGGCTTCCAGGAGGGCACATTGTATGCAAAGTCCCCTTGCATCCAGTTGGGCGACCCGCCACGGACTTTCAAAGTCCCTCCACCCATCCGCAGTTGCGTACGGAGCGTTTCTGACTTGTCTCGATCGATCGTTCGCGACTCGCGCTGTATCGGGCCGCTACTGTGCAGCCCGCATCCGGGCAGATACAGCGCCGCGGCCAACAATGGAAAGTACGTGGTTCTCATGGGTCTCCTCTAGCAGGAATGGCGCCGAACGGTGATCCACTTAAGGTTATCCCAGGCGCCCGGACCGGTGCCCAGCCAAACACCCTGCCTCCGTGGTATAAGTACGACCACGAAGGGAGGCCTCCGTGAAGAAGCTTGCCAGGCGCACCCTGCTCCGTTCCGCGACGCTAGGCGCCGGTCTCGCCACTGCCCAGACAGCTCCGCCGCAAAAGGCAATCGATTGGAACGCCATCCGCAATGATTTCCCATGGCTCAAAAGTCGGCTTTGGCTTACCGCCGCCGACTATCATCCACTCGGCGCTCGTTCCATCGCCGCCATGGAGCGTCACCTGAGGGCGCGCGGTTACGGCGACGGTACGGGTTCCTCGCCGTTCTCTTCAGAAGAAGCGGCCACCAAGCGGATGTTCGCGGAGCTGATCAACGCCCGTCCCAGCGAGATCGCCTTCGTGCAAAGCACCACCGATGGCGAGAATATCGTGATTGCCGGTCTGCGGCTCGGGGACACCAAAGGTAATGTCGTGATCGACGACCTGCACTACCAGGCGTCGAAGTACATGTACCGGATGCTGGAGCGAGAAGGCCGCATCGAGCTGCGCATCGTCCGATACACCGAAAAGGACGGCTGCTGGGTCATTCGCCACGAGGACATGGAACGCGCTATCGACAGGAACACGCGGCTGGTGTCGCTTGCGCTCGTCTCGAACATCAACGGCTATCTGCATGACGTCCGCCGCACGGCTGCGGCGGCGCACCAGCACGGTGCGTACCTGTACGCCGATATCATTCAGGGCGCCGGAGCCGTGCCTATCGACGTACGCGCTATGGGCATCGACTTCGCCGCCTGCGGCGCGTACAAGTGGCTCATGGGCGACTTCGGATTCGGCTTTCTTTATGTGCGCGAGGACCTACAGGAAAAAGTCGTGCAGCGGTCGCGCTACGGCGTGCGACAGTATACGAGTCCTGGGGGCACGCAGACGGACGCGCAGTTCCAATTGCGTCCGGGCGCCTCGCGCTATGAGTCCGGTAGCTTCTCCTACGCCGGCGGCACATGCGCCCACGCGTCGCTAAGCTATATTCGCGATCTGGGGATCGCGAATATTCGCTCTCACGCGCTCGAGCTCACCGATCGTCTTCGAAAGGAAATGCCGCGGCTCGGATATCCGACACTCACGCCGCCAGGCAATGATACGCCGATCGTGAGCTTCCTGGTGAAAGACTACGCAGCGACATCGGCGAAGCTCCGGAAAGCTTTCAATTCGACGGTTGTCGCCATGCGACGCTGGGAATTTACCGGTCCCAAGGGCGACGTTACGATTGTCCCCGGGATGCGGATCTCGCCGTCCGTCTACAACAATCAGGGGGACATAGACAGGCTGCTCGAAGCTTTGTCCTGATACCGGTGGGCCAGCCTTAGAAAAACTGCACCGTGTAGCTGAAGCGCACGCCGCGGCCGATCTCGGGCGCGAATTCCTTGATAAACGACAGGTGATTGCGATAGAGCCGATCGCCGGCATTGAACAACTGCGCGGCGAACACGTGCATGTGATGCTGGCGCACCAACGTGTAAGAGGCCGCAAGATTCACCAGCGCGTAGCCGGCGGTAGGCGTTTCGGTCGGGAAGATCCGGTCCTGTTTTGAGGCAAGCATCAGCTCGGGGCGAAAGCTCAGTCCCTTGTGCCGCAAGTCGAAGCCAATCCGCCCACGCACCGGAGGAATCCTTGGCAAGTGCGTTTCTGAATCGGTCAGCTGCGCGTCGACCGAGTCAAACCCGAGATTCAGCCAGAAATTTCTGTGCAGCCCCAGCTCGAGCTTGGCCTCGGCGCCGGTGAAGCGGCTGTCGGCTTGCAGGTACTCGGCTTCGATCAATCCCTCCTCGATGTTGCCGGTCGGCGCGAGCGACACGAAATCGTTGATGTGGTAGTAGAAGAAATTCACCTCGGCGTGCACGCGCGACGACTGGTGGCGCAAAGAAAGGTCGATTCCGTCATTCTTCTCGCTGTGCAGCCCGGGATTGCCGATCTCGAATGTGAGGTTACCCGGATGCGGTCCGAAGTTGTACAGCTCCTCGATCGCGGGCGCGCGATAGGAGTGCGAGTAGTTCACGACAAACGCACCGTCCTTCCAGAGCCGCTTGCTGAGTCCGGCCGCCCCCGAGAATCCCGTGAATGACCGGCTCTCGAGGTCCATCGGGTTGTACTTGTTTTGCTCGATGCGTCCTCCGAACTGCAACCGCCCGCCCTCGAAGTTGATCTCCTGAAGCGCGAACGCCGCGAACGCATTCTGGGTCGTTGGGGGCGCCAGGCTCTCCTCGCCGATGGTCTTGTAGTCGCGATGCATCCCCCAGAGGCCGAAGCTCCCGCCCAACCGGCCGCGCCGCTTCTGGTCGAACACCGCGCGATAGATGAACTGCTTATTGAATAGCGTCGTCTCGGGCTCGCCGCCTACGATCTCCTGATGGTTGTAATCCGAGTAATTGACGCGCGCCTGAACCAGCTCGAACGGGCCAGCGTTCTTCAAGCCCGCGCTCACCCGATAGGTGTGGCGACGCAGCAACAGATCGGCTACTTCCGGCCCCTCCTCGTCCGGATCGATCGGGATGCCGTATCGCGAATCGACAAAGCCGTAGTTGAAGCTGAGAAATCCCTTCTCGCCGTAAATCCCGCCGCCGGCGTTGGTCTGGCCGAGCCGCGTTTGCGAGTTGTCTACGCGGCTCTCGGCGGCATTGTAGTCCCCCGTGCGTTGGCCGCCGCCCGATGCCCAGAACTGCCAGTTTTTCGCGCCGAACTCGAAACCCCCACTGCCACCGCCGAGTCCGTTATTCGATCCGGCGGCGCCGGTCAGATATCCGCGTACGCCGTCGTGCGCGTGCTGGTGAAAGACATCGTGCCGCGAAATCGCATTGACCACGCCTCCGACGGCATTGGGCCCGTAGAGCAGCGTCGCCGGGCCGCGCACGACCTCGAGCCGCTCCAGCTTGTTGACGTCGACCGGCTCGCCGTGGTCGCCGGACTGCGACGAGAGCGAACCGGTTCGGATTCCGTCCTCGAGGACAAGGACGCGATCCCCGTCGAAACCGCGTACGACGGGCCGGGCGGTGCCGGGACCGAAGCTCCGCTTGGCGATCCCCGTTTCGCTTTCCAATACCTCGCCGAGGGACGACGCGCTTTTGAGCGGCAGCTCGATCTGGCCGAGCGCGGAGACCGACTGCATCAGGTCGAGCGTCACCTCCTCGCGGCCGGTGGCCGTGACGGTGACGGTTTCACGGACGCGCGCCAGTCGCAGGGCAAAGTCGGCGGTCGCAGTCGCGCCGGCTGCGACCCGGACAGACTGGCGGTCATCGGCGAGCCCTGGGGCGCGTGCGAGCAGCTCGTAGCTGCCCTCGGGCACATCCCGGAACTCGTACTTGCCTTCTTCATCCGATTCGACGCTTCTTCCGAGGGGCGAGAGAATGATGCGCGCCGCGTGCATCGGTTGCCGGGTCGCATCGAGGGTGACGGTCCCGTTGACCGTTCCGGTCGACTGAGCGTGGGCAGGGAGGATCGCAAGCACGAGCAGCGAGGCGCAGAAGGAGCGTCCGGGCATGTTACCGGCTCCAGTCTGCACCTCTTTTGTTCAATCGCCTAAGAAAGAAGAATGGACGGGCACACTGCACACATGAGCGGGCCGATAATGGCCATGAGCGGACAGCGAGTGGCCGGCGCGGGACCGGGAGCTACCAGTCCAGACGCACGGTCAACTGGAACACCCGCGGCTGGCCCTTGTCGACATCCCCCAGCGCGCGCACGCCGGTGATCGTGGCCACTGTCGCCGGCGTCGAAATATTGGTCGCCGGATCGGTGTAGTGCGGGTGGTTAGCAACGTTCGATGTGGTGCAGCCCAGCCGCAGACGCGCCCGCTCGCCGAAGTTGATGTACTTGTGCAGGCTCGCGTGGAGGATATTCCATCCAGGTCCGTAGATCACACCTTTGGCCGAGGTCCCGAAGAAACCCGGCGACGGGGCTGCGAAGGCCGATGGATCAAACCAGCGTTGCGGCGTCCTGTTCTCGATGTTGGCATCGCGCAGGTGGTTCGGGCGGATGGTAACCTGTGGCGCTGTTGCCGAAGCAGTGAAGCGCGTTCCGGTCGGATCAGGTCCGGTCCAGGACGGAGTCAGGAAGGTTCCTGTCTGACGGGTGTAGATCGCGCCTAGCTCCCAGTTGGAGATCAGGGCGCTGGTGAACCGGTTGGTGGAGGGGAACACTTTCCGCCCCTTGCCGAAGGGCAGCTCGTAGACGGTATTGAAGTTGAACCGGTACTTCGGAATATCGGGCCACACGGCCTTCTCACGCTTGCGGTCGTAAGCATTCTCGGGCGCTTGGCCGTCATCCAGGTCCCCGATGTCGCGAGCGAGCGAGAAGTAGGCCTGCCAGTAGAGGCCCCCCTTGTTCGCCCGCTCGGCTTCGAGCGTCAGTGAATTGAACTGATGGCCGGCGCCGTTGGTCGCATAGCTGATGCCGGGATAGGTCGGGAACGCGCGCGGCTTGCTGATGTAGGACCGCGCATCGGCGACCGGCTGATTGTAGTCGTAAGTCCAGACGCCCTGGCGGGTATTCGTACCGATATAAGAGGCGCGCCAGCCGATATCCCACTGCTGCCGTTCGATCGTGAAGCTGTATTGCATGCTGTAGGGGATACGGATGTCGGGATTGACCGCCGTGGGGATCGTGATGGTTGTCGGGCCGGCGACGCCGGCGGCCGGGAACACCAAGGGAAGGACGACCGTGGGATTGGGCGTCGGGTTCGTGAACGACGGCTCCGTTATGCGGAACGGAACGTTCTCGAAAGTGAGGCCGCGCGGGGTGAAGTCGTAGTAAATACCCGCGCCACCGCGGAATACGGTGCGGTTGCCCCATGGTCTGTAGGCGAAGCCGAAGCGCGGCGCGAAGTTGTTGCGATCCGTCCGGATCAACGCCCGGCTGGGCAACCCCAGCGAGCTCGCCTCCACGACGTCGACATAACCGCGCGGCAGCAGCGAGCTGGCCTGGCTGGCAGCGCCGTCGGGCACGACGATCTTTCCGGACCCGATGTCGAACATCGACATGCGATCGGCGGGCGATGTGAAGCCCGGCTTGATCTCGTAGCGCATACCGATGTTCAGCGTCAGTCTGGGGCTGGCCTTGAACTCGTCGGTGACGAAAAATGCGTAGTCTCGCGTGCGTTGATGTTGGAGATTCGCCGGATAGTCGCGGGTGGCCGTGGTCGGCACTCCGAGCAGGAAGTCCGCATACGGGTGACCGGTGAAGCGGTTCGAGTAGCTGTGCGAACCGAACAGCGCTGCGCCCTGGCGGTAATCCTTGAAGAATCCCGCGCCGATGTCGTACCCGAACTTCATGGCGTGCCGACCGTTGAACCAGCTCGCGTGACCCTGGTAGTGTTGCTTCAGATTGTAGTTGCAGGGATCGCAGAAGCCGTTCGAGCTGAGGCCTGTGAAACCGCCTGTGCTGAAGCTGACGGCGAAGGATCCGGGCAGGTCCGGCAGGCCGCTGGCCAGACCGGTGAGGCCGAGGTCGCGGATATCCTGCAAGCCCATGATCTGGCCCTTGCTCGGGGTGATGTCGAAGGCGTAGCCCCAGCGGACCTCGGCCACCAGCTTGGGGCTGAAGATGTGGGTGAAGTTGGCGTTGACGGCCCGGTCGTGGCGGTAGGCGGTG
>Ga0187893_10008738_pt1 | contig 15852 bp, 13 predicted proteins | sample MA1701074metaG_FD_139574 | JGI IMG/M metagenome (GOLD analysis project Ga0187893, IMG submission 139574) | White microbial mat communities from a basaltic lava cave in the Kipuka Kanohina Cave System on the Island of Hawaii, USA - MA170107-4 metaG ... | reverse complement strand
CTCGCCCTTCTCGAGCAAGGGCAAGATCCGCCGCTACATCGACATCGGCCGGCTGAACAAGGGCCGGTAGGCGTCGCGAGTCAGACGGGGAGGGGCGTCGAGCCGACCGGCTCGGCGCCCTTCATCGGCAGGTAGAAGTCGGGCCGCAGGAAGTGGGCGACGCCGGCCCAGACGTAGAACGCGCCCATCAGCCAGAGCAGCACGCGCTTGAGGATCGACATGGCGCGCGAGCTTATCAGCTAGGATGCGCGCATGACGAGAATCGTGAACCGCGTGACCGAGCTCTTGGGTGTCGACTTCCCGATCGTGCAGGCCCCGATGGGCTGGATCGCGCGCGCGCAGCTCGCGTCCGCGGTCTCGAACGCGGGCGGGCTCGGCATCATCGAGACCTCTTCGGGCGAGCTCGACGCCGTGCGCGAAGAGATCCGCAAGATGCGCGACCTGACGGACAAGCCGTTCGGCGTGAACATCGCGCAGCTGTTCGTGCGCGACCCCAAGATCGTCGACTTCGTGGTCGCGCAGGGCGTGCGCTTCGTGACCACGTCCGCGGGCGATCCCACCAAGTACACCGCGCAGCTCAAGTCCGCGGGGCTCGTCGTGTTCCACGTCGTGCCCACTTTGCGCGCCGCGCTGAAGGCGGTCGAGGCCGGCGTCGACGGGCTGGTGGTCGAGGGCGGCGAGGGCGGCGGCTTCAAGAACCCGCGCGACGTCGCGACCATGGTGCTCCTGCCGCTGGTCTGCTCGCAGGTGAACGTGCCGGTGATTGCGGCCGGCGGGATCTGCGACGGCCGCTCGATGGCGGCGGCCTTCGCGCTCGGAGCGGAGGGCGTGCAGATGGGCACGCGCATGGTGTCGGCCGCGGAGTCGCCCGTGCACCCGAACTTCAAGCAGGCGATCTGCAGCGCGGCCGAGACCGACACCGTGTTCCTGAACCGCCACCACCGGCCCGGACTGCGCGCGCTGCGCACCCAACGTACGGAGAAGCTCGAGCGCGACGAGAAGGTCGAGCTGTCCGAGCTCGGGCGCGTGCTCGAGCTCTACTTCGGCGGCGACATGGAGGCCTCGATCGCGCTCTCCGGCCAGGTCGCGGGCCGGATCGAGCGCGTGCGCCCGGTCGCCGAGATCCTGCGCGACACCGTGCGCGAGTTCCACGAGGTCGCGGGCCGGCTCGGGGCGTTCGCAGCCGCGTAGCTCCGTCGTTCAGTTCCGCGCCGCGACTGCCGAATTCGCGGCATGGCTCTTTCGAGGATGTCCGTCGGACGGATGCTCCTCCTGATCTGCGTGTCGTTCCTGCTCCCGATCGCGCTCTCCACGACCCTCCTGACGCGTACGCTCACGGCGCGCATCGACACCGCGGAGCTCGAGGCAGCGGGCGTGCGCTATCAGGCGCCGGCCGTCGACCTGCTCGTCGCGCTGACCGAGTACGGACGCGTGGCGCGCACGGGCAGCGCGCCGGACGCGCAGCGCAAGGACATCGCGGCCGGGTTCGCCGCGCTCGCCGAAGCGCAGGCGAGCCTGGGCGAGCGCCTGCGCACGACGCCCGAGCAGCTGGCCGCGGTCGAGAGGGCCGCGCTCGAGCCGGCGCGCATCGAGGCGAACTTCCGCGCCGTCGACGGACAGCTCGCGGCGCTCTCGCCGCGCGACCGCGACACCTGCCTGCGTCAGCTCCTGGCCGACCTGCGCGCGCTGGTCGAGTACGTCGGCGACACCTCGTCGCTGACCCGCGATCCCGATCTCGACTCGTTCTACCTGATGGACCTGACGACCGCGGCGCTCCCGCACAGCGTGCTGCGCCTGGACGGGTTGCTTGCGACCGCCGCGCGCGGCGAGGCGGGCAAGCCGCTGCTCGATGAGGACCGCGAGGAGCTCACGAGCCTGGTCACGCTGATCCGCGACGGCGACCTCGAGCGCATCAGCGACGGCGCGCTGACCGCGCTCTCCGCGGACGCCGACTTCTATGGCACGAGCGAGTCGCTGCAGAGCGAGCTGCGGCCGGTGCTGGACACGCACGGCATGGCCGTGCTCGCGGTCTTCACCGACGCGGCGGGATTCACGTTCACGTCCGACGCGGGCGGCCACGCGCCGGCGTTCATGCAGCTGACCGCGACCGCGCTCGGCGCCAGCCACGCGCTGTGGAAGGTCTCGGCGCAGGAGCTCGACAAGCTGCTGGCGCGGCGCTCGGTGATGCTCGCGCGCGAGCGCGACGCGGCGCTGCTCGTGGTCGCCGGCGCGCTCGCGCTCGCGGCGCTACTCGCCTGGCGGATCGCGCTCAACATCACGCGCCCGCTCGCGGAGGCCGTGCAGGTCGCCTCGGCGCTGATCGGCGACGACGAGCGCGCGCGCGACGCGGCCGGGGCGCAGCTCGGCGGCAGCGAGATCCTGCGCGCGACCCACGCGCTCGGCCGGATCGCCGGCTCGCTGCGCGGTCTGGTCGGGCGCGTGACCGGAACCGTCGACAATCTCGGCCGCGCGGTCGAGGCCCTCTCGCCGGTCGCGGAGAAGATCGAGCACAGCTCGGTGCGGCTGGGCGAGAGCTCGCGCGAGATGGACCGCGCGAGCGAAGCCGCCGCGCAGAGCCTCGCCTCCGCGGCGTCGGCGGCCAGCCAGGCCAGCCGGGGCGTCGACGAGCTCGCGCAGGGCGCGAGCCGCGTGTCGAGCGACATGGAGGCCGCGAACGGCGACGTCGCATCGGTGAACGGGGCGATCCGCTCGGTCTCGACCGCGGTCGAGGAGCTGTCCTCGTCGCTCGCCGACGTGGCGAAGAGCTCCGGCCACTCGGCGTCGATCGCCGAGAGCGCGGCGCGCAACGCGCGCGAGACCACCGCCGCGTTCGACCGGCTGCGGCTCGCGGCCGAGCAGATCGGCAACGTCGTGGGCGTGATCAGCGACATCGCCGATCAGACCAACCTGCTCGCCCTCAACGCCACGATCGAGGCCGCGAGCGCGGGCGACGCCGGCCGCGGCTTCGCAGTGGTCGCGAACGAAGTGAAGGAGCTCGCGCGCCAGACCGCGCTCGCCACGCAGGAGATCGAGGAGCGCATCGGCTCGATCCAGGCCAGCACGCGCGAGGCGGTCGAGGCCACCCAGTCGATCCTCGCCATGATCGACGAGATGCACGAGAACACGCGCTCGATCGTGACCGCGGTCGAGCAGCAGACCGCCACCAGCAACGAGATCTCCTCGAACCTGTCGGAGGCGGTCGACCGCACAGAGGCGATCTCGCGCTCGATCGCGAGCGCCGCCAAGGCCAGCGCGAAGTCGGCGATCGGCGCGGCCGAGCTGTCGAGCGTGGCCGCGCAGATGTCGGCCTCGGTCGAGACCGCCTCGCGCAGCGCGGGCGCGGCGCGCGCGGTGGGCGGCAACGTCGACCGCTCCGCCCAGGAGAACCGCGAGGTCTCGAAGATCGCGCTCGGCGCCGCGCAGCGCGTCGCCGCCGAGCTCGAGCACCTGCGAGAACTCCTGTCGGAGTTCAAGTAGCTCGGCGCTCGACGGGGCAAGCCCGAAGGGCGCGCAGCGAGGCGAAGCCGAGCGTAGTGCGGGTGGCGCGCGGCCGCCCGCGCGCCGGGCCCCGCTAAGACTCCCCGGGCGCCGGCGGCTTGGTCGCGAGCGCGATGCCCTGCGCTCCGGCCTGCTGCGCGATGTCGAGGATGTTCACGGCCTTGCCGAGCATCACCTTCTTGTCGCCGCGCAGGATCACGATCTTCTCGCGCGCCTTCTCGAGCTTCTGCTTGAGCACCACCGGCAGCGTGGCGTCGGTCACCTCGACCCCGTCGACCTCGATCCCGCCGGCTTCGGTCACGGTCACGTTCACGCCCGAGGGCGTCGCGGTCGCGTCCGCGGAGCTGGGCAGGTTCACTTCCTTGCCCTGGTTCGAGACCACGCTCGTGGTGACCATGAAGATGATCAGCAGGACGAGGAAGATGTCCGTGAGCGGGGTGATGTTGATCTCGGCGACGATCCCGTCGTCGTCCGCGTGCGAGTCTCCGCTAGGCAGGGAGCGGGCGGCCATGGCGCACATCCTCCGGCTTCTTCTCGTCCATCAGCGGAGCCGGCGCGGCCGACTCCACGTAGAGCAGCGCCTGCACCAGGCGCTCGCACGAGCGCGTGAACACGGCCGAGATCGCGCCGGCCATGACCTGCAGGTAGTTGTAGGCGGCCAGCGCGATGATCGCGACCAGGAGGCCGACCGCGGTCGCGACCAGCGCCTCGGAGATGCCGGCCGCGACGACCGCGAAGCCGCCCGAGCCCTGCACGGCCATGTCGTGGAACGACTTCAAGATGCCCCAGACCGTTCCGAACAAGCCGATGAACGGCGCGAGCGAGCCGATCGTGCCGAGCATCCACAGGCCGCGCTTCATCTCGGCCAGCGCCTCGGCGCGCGAGGTGGCGAGCACGTTGTGCAGATCCTCGAGCGCGATGTTCCGCCAGCGCAGGCCCTCGAGGAAGATGCCGGCGAGCGGCGTCTTGGTGCGCTCGCACAGCGAGCGCGCGGTGACCAGGTCGTGCTTCACGAGCGCATCGACTACGCCGCGCGTCAGATCGCGGCTGCGCCGGATCAGGCCGCGGTAGCGGAGGAGCTGCTGCACCACCACGGCGATCGCGATCACCGAGCAGATCGCCAGCGGGATGACCGTCAGGCGTCCGATCCAGAGCAGGTGCAGGATCGTCGCGGCGTCGAAATCCGAGCCCATCGCCATGGGATTCGCGCCGGCGGCGGTCTGCGCAGCGACGTTCACGGCGGTTTCGGTTGCTGGATCCAAGGTCGGTCCTCTTGCTGGTTGATCGGGTACGGGGGTCGTGAAGCTATCGGATCGCGCCGTCGCTCGCAGGCTCCGGAGCTCGCGTTGACGCTCGTCCGGCGCTTCCTTAGCATGGCCCGGCGAGCTCGGAGCCGTCCGGCGGCCGAATTCGCTCTCGTTACGCCGCGTCGAACCTCGCGAGTCCGCTTGAGCCTTTTCCTGCGACTACCGATCAATCATCGGCACGGACTTGCCGACGCATGAGGACACAGCCGGAGCGCAACGAGCGAAGGGCGTGCGATGCGGTGGTGTAGTGGTCGCGACACTGGATGAGGTGACGCGGCCACTTTGAGAGCGTGGAGCTTGCTCGAAGCATGACTACTCACCCCCTGGGCTACCGGACGCGGCCGCGCAAGACGCCCATGCAGACGCGTCTCGTGGGCGCCGCCTTCGGCCGTCCCGCCGGCTCCGGCCAGGTGGTGCGCGAGGCCTTCCCCGGGATCGGCCTGGAGGCCACGCAGAGCCGGGCCGAGGCGGTCAAGTCGACCAGCGTCTCCGCGCTCATCCACGGGGCGCTCCTGGCGCTGCTGCTCTGGTTCGCCTGGATGACGCCCGCGATCCGCGAGGAGATCCTGCCGGTCCAGCTGATCAAGGAGGAGCCGCCCCCGGTCGCCAAGCGCGAGGAGCCCAAGCCCGAGCCGGTGCCCGAGCCCAAGGTCGAGGAGCCCGCGCCGGCCCCCAAGGCGCTCGCCGAGCGGCGCAGCATGGACTTCGCGCCCCAGGCCCAGGCGGTCGCGCCGCAGATCGTGAACCCGACCGTGGTGGCGCAGGCGTCGCCCCAGGTGAACGCGCAGAAGATCGAGATGAACCAGGTCGCGGCCGTGGTCGCCCCCACCAACATCACGCAGGCGACCGTGGTCGCGGAGCGCGTCACCGCCGTGAACTCGGTCGCCGCCGCGCAGACCGCGAAGATCGACATGGGCACCGCCGCGGCGCCCGCGCTGCGCGGTCCGGCCAATGCGGCGCTGCCGGCCGGTCCTTCGGTGGGGCCGCGCCAGATCGTCGAGGCGGGAACCTCGGTCGGCACCGGCACGGCCGTGGACATGGGCAGCGGCTCCTCGGTGCGCGAGGGCATCGCGAGCAACCGCGACGTGCTCGGCTCGCCGGACGGCGCGCCGCTCGCCAACGTCGCGACCCGGGTCGGCGACGGCTTCATGCGCGGCGACGGCGGCAACGGCAGCGGCACCGGCGGCGTCAGCCAGGAAGAGTGCGACGCGCGCCGCGAAGTGCAGGACTACCTGGCCCAGGTGAAGGCGCGCACCTACGCCCGCTGGATCGCGCCCGCCGACACGCCCTCGAACGAGGAGGTGAAGCTGCGCTTCATGCTCGACGCGAGCGGGTCGGTGATGCACGCCGAGCTCATCTCCGCGAACGACCAGGCGCTCGGCCAGAGCGCCGTCGACGCTCTCCGCTCCGCGGCGCCCTACAGCGCGATGTCCGAGCGCGTGCGTTGTCTCGCCCGCCGCAAGCTGAGCGGCACCTTCACCGTACGGCAGTAGACTCCCCGCATGATTCGAGACCGCGTCCTGTTCGTCGCGCTGGTCGGAGCAGCGCTCGCTTCCCTGGCCCTCGACCCGCAGCCGGCGCACGCGCAGGCCAAGGGCAAGGTCGTGCTCGAGTACGACGACCAGGAGCGGCTGGCGCGGCGCAAGACCGACACCAACGGCGACGGCTCGTTCGACGAGACCGTCTTCTACAAGAACGACGTCCCCGAGCGCGCCGAGAGCGACACGAACTACGACGGGCGCGTCGACCAGTGGGTGACCTTCGACGTCGCCGGCAAGCCGATCGCGCAGGAGCGCGACACGAACTTCGACGGCAAGCGCGACCAGTGGATCCAGCTCGAGAACGACCAGCCCAAGGTCCAGCGCGACGACAAGAACGGCGACGGCGAGCCCGAGTCGGTGGTCTACTTCGAGGCCGGCGCGCGCACCCGGTCCGAGGAGGACATCTCCGGCGACGGGCGGATCGACCGCTGGACGACCTACTCCGACGGCAAGCCCGCGCGGGTCGAGGAGGACACCGACGCCGACGGCAAGGTCGACGTTCGCGCCGAGTTCGACGCCGCCGGCGCCAAGACGATCGAGGTCCAGGACACCGACCGCAACGGCAGCTTCGACGTCACCATCCGCTACGAGAACGGCGTGAAGGTGCGGCTCGAGGAAGACATCACCGGCGACGGCCAGGCCGACACCGTCACCACCTACCAGGGCGACACCGTCCTGCGTCGCGAGGCCGATACCGACCAGAACGGCAGCTTCGACACCGTCTCCACCTACGAGAACGGCAGGGAGGCGCGCCAGACGCGCGATCTCGACGGCGACGGCCAGCCCGAGCTGATCGCGATCTTCGACCCGAGCGGCGAGAAGACCCGCGAGGAGATCTACGCGCCGGGCTCCGCCAAGCCGCAGGCCGTGCGCACGTTCTCGGCCGGCGCGAAGGTGCGCGAGGAGCAGGACACGAACGGCGACGGCGCGCTCGATCTCGCCACCGACTTCGCGGGCGACCAGCCGACGCGCAGCGTCGCCGACAGCAACGCGGACGGGAAGCCCGACACCACCATCACCTTCGCCGACGGCCAGAAGGTGCGGCAGGAAGAGGACCGCAACGCCGACGGCGAGGTCGACGCCCGCTACGCCTTCGACGAGGAAGGCAAGGTCACGAGCGAAGAGCTCGACGACGACTACGACGGCCGCTTCGAGAACGTCTCGGCGTCGAGCGGCGGCCAGATGGACCGGCGCACGATCGACGCGAACGGCGACGGCAAGCCGGAGCGGATCGAGGTGTACGGCGAGGGCCGGCTGGTGCGCGTCGAGCTCGACGAGAACGGCGACGGCGCGATCGACCTGTGGAACTTCTTCGACCCCGACAAGCGGCTCGAGAAGCAGGAGCAGGACGCCGACCACGACGGCCGCATCGACACCTGGGTCGTGCTCGATCCCGGCAGCGGCAAGGAGCTGCGCGTCCTCAAGGACACCAACGCGGACGGCAAGGCCGACACCTGGCGCAGCAACGACGCGACCGGAGCGACGCTGCGGCTCGAGGAGGACAAGGACTTCGACGGCGAGCCCGACCGCACGGTCGAGTTCGTGGGCGGACAGCCCGTGCGCTTCGTCGAGGACGCGAACCGCGACGGCAAGCCCGAGGTGCGCGGCGAGCTCGGGCCCGACGGCGCGGTCACGCGCGAGGAGCGCGACACGAACGCGGACGGCAAGCTCGACCTGCGCGTCGAGTACGCGAACGGCCAGAAGGTGCGCGAGGAGCGCGACAGCAAGGGCTCCGGCCGCTTCGACGTGGTGACCCTGTTCGAGAACGGCGCGCCGGTGCGCCAGCAGCTCGACACCACGGGCAGCGGCAAGTTCGACTCGGTGATCGAGTTCAAGGGCGGCAAGGAAGCCACCCAGCAGCGCGACTCGAACGGCGACGGCGCGATCGACCTGTGGATCACGCTCGACGCGGACGGCAAGCCGCAGCGCGAGGAGATCGACTCCAACAACGACGGCAAGCCCGACGTGGTGAAGCTCTACTCCGGCGGCGAGCTCGGCCGCGAGGAGCAGGACCGCGACGGCAACGGCAGCTTCGAGCTGGTCGTGTCGTACGTCGGCGGCAAGCCCGCGCACTCCGAGGCCGACACCAACGGCGACGGCAAGCCCGACGTCGTGATCGAGTTCGCGAACGGCGTGAAGACCTCGCAGAGCGAGGACCAGAACCACGACGGCAAGCCCGACACGATCACCGTGTTCGGCCCCGACGGGAAGCCCGAGCGCAGTCGCGCCGACAGCGACGGTGACGGCACGCTCGAGACCGTCTCGTTCCTCGAGAACGGCGTGGTCGTGCGCACCGAGAAGGACTCCAACGGCGACGGCCGGCCCGACGTGTTCGCCTGGTTCGAGGGCGACCGCGTGGTGCGCCAGGAGGAGGACACGAACTTCGACGGCGCGGTCGACCGGCGCTCGAGCGCGGGCAAGGGCGGCGTGCAGGTGCAGGAGGCCGACTCCAACGGCGACGGCCTGATCGACACCTGGCTCAGCGTCGACGCGAACGGCAACGTGACCGAGAAGCGCGAGGACAAGAACGGCGACGGCAAGCCCGACGTCACCGTGTCGCTGCGCGACGGCAAGCCGGTCAAGCTCGAGCAGGCCACGAACGGCTGCGCCGAGCTCACGCAGAGCTACGACGCCGCCGGCAACGTCACCGCCGAGAGCAAGGACACGAACGGCGACTGCAAGATAGACACCTGGACCTACCTCGAGGGCGGCGTGGTCGTGCGCCAGGGCCAGGACACGAAGGCGGCCGGGCGGCCCGACGTGCTCACGATCTTCGGCGCCGACGGCCGGCCGATCGCGCAGGAGCTGGTCTCCGATCCCAAGCGCAAGCGGCCCGACAAGAAGCTCACGCTCGACGCCAATGGCCAGGTCACCGCGCAGTGCGTGGACACCAACGGCAACGGCACGCTCGACGCGCGCGCCGTCGTCGCGGGCGGCGTCGTGACCGAGGTCTGGATCGACACCAAGGGCAAGGGCATCGCCGACCAGCGCGAGCTCTACGAGGGCGGCCAGCGAGCGGCGCTCGAAGCCGACACCAACGCGGATCGCAAGGTCGACGTCGTGCAGGTGTTCAGCGGCGGACAGCTCGCGCGCCAGGACGAGGACACGAACTTCGACGGCGTGATCGACCAGCGTTTCGAGGGCGGGAAGGCCGTCGCCGTGCCGCCCGGCACGAAGATCTCGAGCACGCCGCTCGGCCCGCTCGACTGCGGCCGGTTCTCCGAATTCTGGACGGCAAGGTAGGGTTGACTACGCTCGGCTGCGCCTCGCTGCGCGCGCCGCTGCGCGGCGCTTGCGGGCTCGCTCGGGGCGGCCCTCGCTCGCCCTAGCGCTGTGCGAACCTCGTTTCGTGTGCGAGCAGCCAGCGCTTGCGCTCGAGGCCGCCGCCGTAGCCGGTCAGGGCGCCGTTCGCGCCGAGCGCGCGGTGGCAGGGCACGACCAGCCAGAGCGGGTTCGCGCCGTTCGCGGCGCCGACCGCGCGCGCCGCCGTGGGCCGGCCGAGCGTGCGCGCGAGCGCGCCGTAGGACGTCGTCGCGCCGGGCGGGATCGCGCGCAGCGCGCTCCACACGCGGCGCTGGAAGTCGCTGCCGACGAGCTCGATCGCGATGCCGTCCAGCGCCCGGAGCTCGCCCGTGAACCAGGCCGCGAGCCGCGCGCGCGTGTCGTCGGGAGCCGAGCGGGCAAGCGGCACGGGCTCGAGCGCGCCGAGCCGCCGCGCGAGCGCGCGCTCGACGCCCGCGAAGCCGTCTGCGAACGCGACGCCGACCACGCGCCCCGCGGCGCGCGCGAAGCGCAGCGGCCCGAGCGGCGTGTCGAGCTCGCCGACCTCGAGCTTCACGCTGCGAGGCTGCGCCAGAGCGCGATCGCCGCGTAGGAGCGCCAGGGCCGGAACGCCTGAGCGGCGCGCTCGGCCTGCGCGCTGGAGAGCGGCGCGCCGCCGCCGGCGGCGAGCGCCTTGCGCAAGCCGAGGTCGCCGGCGGGAAACGCGTCCGGCTCGCCGAGCGCGCGCAGCGCGATGTACTGCGCGGTCCAGCCGCCGATCCCCGGCAGCGCGGCCAGGCGCTCGACGGTCTCGTCGAGTCCGCGCGCACCGTCGAGCACGAGCTCGCCGTCCGCGAGCGCGCGCGCGAAGCCGCGGATCGCCGCGCCGCGCGCGCGCGGCAGGCCGATCGAGGCGACGTCGGCGACGGCGAGCTGCGCGGGCGTCGGGAAGAGGTGCGTGAGCCCCTCCGGCGCGCCCTCGAGCGGCTTGCCGAACGCGCGCACCAGCCGCGCGGCCAGCGTCGACGCGCCGCGCACGCTCACCTGCTGGCCGAGGATCGCGCGCACGCCGAGCTCGAATGCGTCCCAGGCTCCGGGCACGCGCAGCCCGCCGCGCGCCCGGAGGTGCGGCTGCAGCGCCGCGTGCGCGCCGAGCGCGTCGGCGATCGCGAGCGGATCGGCGTCGAGGTCGAAGATGCGGCGCACGCGCTCGACCGCGCGCAGGAGCTCCGCGCCGGCAGCGGGCCCGACGCGCAGCTCGAGCGCGAAGTCGCGCGCGAGCGGGCGGACCTCGAGAAAGCCCGGCGCGCCACCGAGCTCGACGGTGCGCCGGTAGCAGCCATCGCCCACCCACTCGACGCCCGCGATCGCGCGACCGGCGAGGTAGGCCGCGACGCCGTTCCAGTCGAACGGCGGCCGGTACGGCAGGCGCAGCGCGAGCGTCTCGCCCGGCGCGCGCTTCGCGCCCACGCTCCGCCGGCGCACCTCGCGCGGCGAGCGGCCGAAGCTCTGCCGGAAGGCGTGGTTGAACTGGCGCACGCTCGCGAAGCCGGCCGCGAACGCGAGCTCGGCCATCGGCCGTTCGGTCTGGTCGACGAGCAGACGCGCGAAGTGCACGCGCCGCGCGCGCGCGATCTCGGCCGGCGACGCGCCGAGGTGGCGCGCGAACAGGCGCCGCAGCTGGCGCGCGCCTACACCGAGCCGCAACGCGAGCCGGCCGACGTCGCCGTCGTCGAGCGCGCCGCTCTCGATCAGCCGCAGCCCGCGCGAGACGACCGCCGACGTGCCGAGCCAGGCCGGCGTGCCGGGCGCGGTCTCGGGCCGGCAGCGGCGGCAGGCGCGGAAGCCCGCCGCCTCGGCCGCGGCCGCGCACGGGTAGAAGCGCACGTTGCGCAGGAGCGGCAGCCGCGCGGGGCAGATCGGCCGGCAGTACACGCCGGTCGTGACCACGGCCGTGAAGAAGCGCCCGTCGAAGCGACGGTCGCGCGTCCGCAGGGCCTCGTAGCAGCGCTCGCGATCCAGCTCCACGAACGGGAAGCTACCACCGCCCGGCGGTCCCGACTGGCAATCCGCGGACCCGGCCGCCGCCGAGCGGCGCGCGCGTCAGCCGCGGTCAGCGGCGCGCGGCCGTCAGCCGCGCGAGGCGTTGCCGCCGCCCAGCGCGTCGAGCACGTCGGCGCGCCCGCCCAGGGTGTGCGCGATGCCCGAGAGCAGCGCGAACACGCGCGCGATCAGCACGAAGTCGCTCGGCACCTCGACGATCGGGTTGGTGCGGATCGTCTCCATCAGCTCGTCCGTCACCTCTTCGGTGAAGTCGCCGCGGAACGTGCCGTCCTCGGTCGCGCCGAGCATGCGTCGCGCGATCAACAGGAACGGCTCGCTGCCGCCGGTCTTGGTGCGGAAGCCGAGCTCGTTGAACGCGCGCACCATCGCGGCCTCGTTCTGCGTCATCATCGAGAACATCAGCTCGAACAGCCCGAGCCCGAAGCCGCGCGGCAGCTGCTTCGCCAGCCCGAAGTCCAGGATCACGAACTCCGGCCCGCGCGCGCCCGGCCGCACGAACACGTTGCCCGGGTGCGGATCGGCGTGGAAGAAGCCGTAGGCCATGATCATCTGGTTCCACAGCCCGGTCAGGCCCTGCACGACCTCGCGCGGGTCGATGCCCGCGGCGACCAGCCCCTCCTTGTCGTTCACCTTGATGCCGCCGACGCGCTCCATGGTGATCAGGCGCCGGCTCGAGAGCGCGTGGTCGATGACCGGGATCACGACGCGCCTGTCCTTCGCGAACAGCGCGCGGATGCGGTCGGCGTTCTCGGCCTCGCGCCGGAAGTCGAGCTCGAGCGCGAGGTGCTCCTGCAGCTCGTCGAGCAGCGGCAGGAGCGCGAGCGGCTGCGGATCGAAGCGCTCGTACAGGATGCAGATGCGGCGCAGCGAGGCGAGGTCGGTGCGCACGATGTGCTCGATGTCGGGGTACTGCACCTTCACCGCCACGTCGCGGCCGTCGCGCAGCCGCGCGCGGTGCACCTGCGCGAGCGAGGCCGAGGCGATCGGCTCCGGCTCGAAGCTCGCGAACACCGCGTCGAGCGGCTTCTCGAGCTCGCTCTCCACCACCGCGCGCACGGTTTCGAACGGGCGCGGCGGCACGCGGTCCTGCGCCTGCGAGAGTGTGCGCACGTATTGGGGAGGGAACACGTCCGAGCGCGTGCCGGCGACCTGACAGACCTTGATCAAGAGGCCGCGCAGGCGCATCGCGGTGCGGAAGATCTGCTCGGCGTTGCGCTGGTGGACGCGCGACCAGTCGCGCGCGTCGGGGTCGCGCCCGCGCAGCCGGTCCCAACGGGTCGGGATCTGCACGCGCAGCCAGACACACAGGGCGGTGTAGCCGATGCGCGTCGCGCGGACGAAGCGCTCGAGCAGCTTGCGCAGCGGGCTCACGCGAGCAGCAGGTCGAGCCGCTCGTCTTCGGCCTTCGGGAACACCCAGCCCGAGTCGAGCGACTCGAAGCGGCGCGCGAGCGCGGTGGCGCGCGCCTCGTCTTCGATCGCGCGGTGGATCGCTCCGCGCACGTCCTCGCGCTCGCGCGACGGCCGCGTCGAGGCGACGCCGCGCAGCTGCGCCGCGAAGATCGCGTCGATCACGGTCGCGCCCGGCACCTGGTGCTTGCCGTCGGGCGAGCGCAGCGTGCGCGCGCGCAGCTCGGAGAGGGCGGTGCGCAGGTACTCGACGTGCGGCGCTTCGTCCGCCTGGATGTGCTCGACCATCGCGCGCGCCTCGCGCGGCGCGGCCGAGACCTCGGGATCGCCGAGCAGGCGCTTGGCCCACTCGAACACGTCCTCCGCGAAGATCTCGACCACCATCACGGTCGCCATCATCGAGATCGCGTCCTCGAGCCGCGCGGACAGCTCCGGGAACAGCCGCTTGCGCTCCCCCCGCGACCGGCCGCCCATCATCATCGCGAGCAGCACGTCCTCGGGGATCTCGGGCTTGGCCAGGCCGAGGTCGCGCGCGGCCTCCCACATCTGCTTGTGGCCGCCCTGGTCGCGAAAGCCCGCCTCGTCGCGCGCGTGCGCCTCGAACAGACCCTGGCCGAGGTGGGCGAGGGCGGTGCCCGAGGTGTCCTCGACCACCTCCGCGCGCAGGTCGGGGAGCGGCAGGTCGCGGATCCGCGCCCCGAAGCCCTCGACGATCGAGATGATCGTGAGCGAGCGGGTGATCGGGTCGCGCACGCCCTCCTGCAGGAGCAGCTTCGCCTGCGGGTAGTTCGGGTAGTGCGGCGGGACGTACTCCGTAGGCAGGTGGAGCAGCGGCTGGCCCTCGCTGCGCAGCCGGGCCTGCCAGGCGGCGATCGCCGGGGCCCGGTGGAGCGTGCGCGGCGACACGTAGCGGCCCGCCGAGAAGCCTCCGTGGCAGCGCACCCCGCCCGCGATCAGCGGCTCGTCGTAGGCGGCGTCGGCCAGCAGCTCATCGCGGGTCCATTCGAGCTTCATCCGACGCCTCCGAGTGGATTCGGCCCGAGTCTCGCCCAGGCGCGGAGGCGGCTCAAGCGACCCCTTCCAAACGCAAGCATACTTGCAGGTATGTCTGCGATTCTTCGCGATTTTTCCTTCGCGGCGCGACGACAAACCGCTTCCCGCCACGCGCGCCGGGCGGGTAAGATTCCCCCCGCATCCACCCGACGACCGCTTGGCCGTCGGGCGTGCCGGGCCGGTTTGGGAGAGTCGGCATCGCGGTTCTTCGGTTCGTGGTTCGGGGTTCGTCGGTTCGGGTTCGCGAGGAGGGGAGACCGATGTCGATTTCCAGGGTGTGGATCGCTGCGCTTGTGGCAACCGCGTTGTCGTTCGCGGGACAGGCGCAGGCGGTTCCGACCTACTACTCGTTCACCGGCGGCAGCGCGGTCGTCCGGCTGACCGTGGGCGCGGCGACGCTGGCGACGTCCGCGCCGCTCGCGCTGAACGGCGTGTTCGCGACCTTCGACGGCGACGGCGACGGCGAGCTGGTCGACTTCGAGTTCACGCTCGCGCCCGAACAGGGCTTCTCGTTCGGCTTCGCGCTCGGCGGCTACGACGGCATCGTGATCCACAGCGCCTCGCTGCAGCCGGGCGTCGGCTACCTGAACGTGGTGAACGCGAACAACGGCGGCGGCAACTACAGCGTCGTCGCCGACAACATCCTCACCACGACCAGCCTCGACGTCGTCGACTCCACGCTCCTGCTGGCGCCGGAGCCGTTCATGTTCTCCGGCAACAGCATCGACCCGCTGGTCGCGACGGTCGACATCGCGAGCGGAACCACGTTCACGCTCGACGGGATCGCGCTCGGCGCGTTCACGAACGCGGACTTCTCGACCATTCCGGTCGGCCAGTCGGTGGTCGTGAAGCTCGACCTCACGTTCGAGGGAATGGTGCCTGTACCCGAGCCGGCGATCGGCGTACTCTTCGGTATCGGATTGGCGGGTCTGGCTGCGCTGCGAGTGCGCCGGAGCTGAACGTCGGAGCTGACGGCGGGTTGCTGGTTCTGGGAAGGGAGGGATCGACGTGGTTGCACACTGGCTGAAGCGGGCGGCGGTCGCCGCGCTGTTGGTGCTCCCGGCCGCGGGCGCGCAGGCGCTCACCTTGAACGTCGTCGGCGGCGGGATCGAGGGCGGAACCGCCAGCTACGGCTGCCCGACGGCGACGGGAACGTGCTCGATCGCGGAGCGCGACTACGCGCTGGTGAGCGGCGGCGCGGCCACCGGCACCGTCTCCATCAACCCCGCGGGCACGCTCCTCTCGATCGAGCTGGTGGTCGGCGCCGCGCTGTTCGACGATGCCAACGTCCTCACCCCCAGCAGCTCGTTCTCGAGCGTGACCTACTCCGCGACGCTGACCTCGTTCGGCTACGCGGGTGACGAGATCTCCTTCGGCCTGGGGACGGGCAGCGTCAGCGGCTTCGTCAACGGCAATCCCCTCCTGGTGAGCCCGTCGGTGTCGATCTCCTGCAACTTCCCCGGCGGCACGGGCCAGTGCGGGATCGCCTTCGGCGAGCCGGGCTTCACGAACGTCGACGGCCGCGACTGGCGGCACACCTTCGACGTGACGGTCGCGCTGCCCGAGCCCGCCAGCGCGTGGCTCGTGGCGCTCGGTCTCGCGGGGCTCGCGCTCCGCGTGCGCGCCCGCTGACGCTCCCGCTCGACACGGCCACACGCTTCGGGTTCATCGCGACGCTGCCGGACCCGGCGGCGATCCGCGCCACCGTGCGGCTCGCCG
>Ga0187893_10008737_pt1 | contig 15852 bp, 15 predicted proteins | sample MA1701074metaG_FD_139574 | JGI IMG/M metagenome (GOLD analysis project Ga0187893, IMG submission 139574) | White microbial mat communities from a basaltic lava cave in the Kipuka Kanohina Cave System on the Island of Hawaii, USA - MA170107-4 metaG ... | reverse complement strand
GGCCAGTCTGGTACAGATTCTGGCGCCCTGCGGACCCCCAGACCGGCGATGAGAAAGAATCAGCGCACGATGGCGAATTTCTGAACACGCCAGTTTTTGATTTCGGCGACGTAGATCGCGCCGGAAGAATCGACCGACAGATTGTGCGCGAAGTCGAATTTTCCTGGCATTTTGCCGAAGCCGCCGAGCGTGCCGAGGATCTGGCCGTCGAGATTCAGTTTGACGACGCGATTGTTCCTTCCGTCGGCCATATAAATGGCATCCTCGCGGCCGGCGTAGTAGAGCCCCCAGGGTTGGCCGATTTCAGTCCACTTGCCGAGGAAGTTGCCGTCGGCGTCAAAGATCTGCACGCGGTCGTTGGAGCGGTCGGCGACATAAACACGGCCACGGCTATCAATGGCGACATCGTGGACAAGGTCAAATTCGCCGTCGAGTTTGCCTTTCTTGCCCCAGTGCTTTATGTACATGCCGTCCTTGCCGAAGCGGACGATGCGGGAATTCACGTAACCGTCCGATACGAAAAAGTCGCCGTTAGGGTGGAAGGCGAGTCCGGTGGGGCGGTTGAACGCATACATGCTTTCGTTGTCGCCGGGACTCTTGCCGGCGTTGGCAAAGATCCTGGTGAGCCGGCCTTCCGGGTTGAACTGCATGATGGAGTGGCCTTCGACGTCGGCAAGCCAGACGTTGCCCGCCGGGTCAACGCGGATGCCATGCGAGGACTTGACCGGCACCTCATTCCAGGCCTCGAGCAGTTTTCCGTTCTTATCGAACTTCATCACCGGTCGAGGGCCGCGATGGAACACCCATACGTTGTCGTGACGGTCCACGTCAACGCCGGAAACTTCTCCGAAATTCCAGCCTTTGGGCAGTTGTGGCCAGTTTTCGACCAGGCCGTGAGGCAGGACCGGTGATTGTGCGGTCAGAGTCGGGACCGGCAGAACCGGCAGAACCAGCAGCGTCAGCAGGATTCTCATGAGCGTGAGCCTAAGCTATGACGGCGGCAAAAGTCAAATCGGCGGTTGGCGGCGTCAAAAACGCGCCAACCGGATCGAATTCCCCTAAGCCTCCCTGTTTTCGCCGATGAGACTCTCGGGAGGCCACATCAGAGCAGGCAAGGTGAAGAATGAGCGGCGGCGCAATAACAAGTATGGCTGGGACGGACCGGTTCGAGATCGTCCTTGCCGGGGCGGTAGAGGCGGCCCAAGCAAGATCGCTGGTGGAAGCGGCGGCCGCCGCGGCGGTGTCGGGGCTTCCCGTTTATCTCGATTGGGAAGCGGCACAGAAGCTGGATACAAGCGCGCTTCAAGTGATTCTGGCGCTGCGGCGCAAGGTGGGCGCGACAAGGTTTCTTGCTTCGTCTCCTTCGGCGGCCCTTCAGAAATGGATCGAGACGGCCGGGCTGGCCGCGGAGTTTCCGCCGGCGCCGGCGGGTGAAACGGAGTAAGGAGCAGATCGTGGAAAGGACAGTGCTGGTGGTCGACGACTCGGTAACGATGCGGCGGATCGTTGGATTCACGCTCAAGGAAGCCGGCTTCCAGGTGATTGAGAGCGCCAACGGGGTGGAAGCCTTACGCGAGCTCAAATACCAGAAAGTGGACTTGATCATCGCTGACGTAAACATGCCGGTGATGGATGGGATCTCGTTTGTGCGGGAGGCGCGGGCGACCGCGGAACTGAAATTCGTGCCCATCCTGATGCTCACCACCGAAAGCGTGGGGTCGCGCGTAGTTGAGGGGCGCGAGGCGGGCGCCACGGGCTGGATGGTGAAGCCGTTCAAACCGCAAAAGCTGCTCGAGACGATCGCACGAGTGCTCGGCTGAACGGGGGATCGATGGGGCGGGACTCGGGAGAAAAAGGCGGCATAGACCTGACGCCGTTTCAGGAGATGTTCTTCCAGGAGGCCGGGGATCTGACCGCTGATCTGGAAGCGGGCCTGCTGCGGCTGGATTCCGGCCATAGGGACGCGGAACTGCTGAACGCGATTTTCCGTTCCGCGCATTCGATCAAAGGCGGTGCGGGCATGGTGGGGTTTGAGGGGATCTGCCGGCTGACCCACTCGATGGAGGGACTGCTGGACCGCATGCGCGGCGGATTGGTCCCGATTGCCGGCCCGCTCATCGACCTGCTGCTGCGAGCCGCCGACGCACTCAAGGAATCGATTGCCGCGGCGCACTCGGATTCGGCCGCTCCTGCCGGCGAGCAAGCGCTGATTGCCGAGTTGGATTTGCTATTGGAAAACCCGACGGCGCCGGTGGAGCCCGCCGGGACGCCGGCCGGTGATAACGGGTCCACAAGCCGGCTGTACCGGATCCGGTTCGAGCCGTCGCCAGACGTATTCTTGAAAGGCATGGACCCGCTTCGGGTGTTGCGCGAGCTGTCCGGATTGGGCGTATTGCACAAGGTGGAAGCGGACTTATCCAGGCTGCCCGATCTTGAGGATCTCAACCCGGAAACCTGCTACCTGGGTTGGGAGTTGGAGATGGAGTCGGATTGCAACCGGGCGCGGATTGAAGACGTATTCGAGTTCGTGCGTCAGGGGGCCCTGATCAGGGTCGAAACGGATGATGCGGCGCCGCAGGCCGGGCAGGCGGCAGAACCGGCCCCCCCCAGCCCCATTGCCGCGGCCGGGCAGAGAACCAGCGCCGCCACCTCCGATTCCTCCTCGATTCGAGTGGCCACCGAGAAAGTGGACAGGCTGGTGGATCTGGTTGGTGAGCTGGTGATTGTACAATCCATGGCCTCGGCAATCCTTCACAATCTCACGCCGTCGCGTGTGGGCGAGCTCAAAGAGGCCATGGCCGAAATAGAGCGTCACACAAGAGAGCTTCAGGAACGCGTGATGAGCGTACGCATGCTCCCAATATCGGTGGTTTTCGGCCGCCTGCCCCGGCTGGTCCGCGATCTGGCCTCGACGACGGGCAAGGCGCTGGAGTTGGAAATATCGGGAGAAGATACAGAGCTTGACAAGGCCGTGGTGGAACGGATCAGCGATCCGCTGACGCATTTGATCCGAAACGCCGCCGATCACGGAATCGAGACACCCGAACAACGCCTGAAGGCAGGCAAACCGGCGCAGGGGCGAATTCATGCCGCGGCGTTCCATGAAGGCGGCAAGATCGTGATCGAAGTTTCCGACGACGGGCGTGGGCTCGACGCGGAGCGAATCCGGCAAAAGGCTGTCGGGCGCGGCCTGATCGATCCGGGCGATGAGATGAGCGAGCCTCAATTACATTCACTGATCTTTCACCCGGGCTTCTCGACAGCGGAGACAATCACGGGAATCTCCGGACGCGGCGTCGGGATGGACGTCGTCCGCCAAAACGTTGCCTCGCTTGGCGGTTCCATCAGCCTTGCCAGCCGCCTTGGAGAGGGCGCCAAGTTTCGAATCAAACTGCCGCTGACGCTCGCCATCATGGACGGTCTGTCTCTCGGCGTAGGAAGCGAAACCTTCCTGACGCCGCTGGTTTCGATAGTCGAGTCCGTTCAGCCCAAACCGGGCCAGATGAAAACGATCGCCGGCGGCGGAGAGCTGGTGCTGGTGCGGCGCGAACCGATACCGCTTGTGCGCCTGCACAGGCTGTTCCGGATTGACAACGCGGTTACCGATCCTAGCCGCGGCCTAGTGGTGATTGTAGAGATCGAAGGAAAGCGGATCGCTCTTCTTGTAGATGAGTTGAAGGGCCAGCAGCAGGTGGTGATCAAGAGCATAGAGACTCATTACCGGAGGGTGGAAGGGATACTGGGCGCCACGATCATGGGGAACGGCCGAGTGGCTCTGATTCTCGATCTGGCGGGCGTGCTGAAACTCGCCGGCGGTGGCGGCCAATGGCCATCAACACCGCGGCCGGAAGAATTGGCGGCCGCATGAGCCGTGGCGGACGATTCTCCATAGCCTGGAGGAGGCGGGCGGAGAGATGAGTGAAACAAGGAAGAACCAATATCTGACGTTCTCGCTGGGAGAGGAAGCCTACGGGCTCGACATTCTCAAGGTTCAGGAGATCAAAGGATTCACTTCAATCACGCCGATTCCGAATACGCCTCCTTATATCCGCGGTGCGATTAATCTGCGGGGAACTGTGATTGCAGTGCTCGATCTCCGCGCGCGGTTTCGGATGCCGATCGCCGAATACACGAAATTCACGGTCATCATCGTCGTAAAAATGAACCAGCGGATCGCTGGGCTGGTGGTCGATTCGGTTTCCGACGTAGTGGACCTTGGAGATGGCGACGTGCGTCAGACGCCGGAGATCGGAAAGCATGCCGATGCGCGCTTTCTTCAGGGAATGGTCGCAAGCGAGGACAAACTGGTGACCCTGCTCGATATCGATGAGTTGTTTGACGAAGGGGAGATACCCGCGGCGGCTTCCCATGGCCGGTCTGGAGAAGATAGCAAACAGGTGGAAAGGTAGGGGGGAATGCTGAACAAAATGAAACTGGGAACGAAGCTGACGGGAGGCTTCCTGACCGTAGCGCTTACGGGCGCCGCAGCCGGTTACCTCGGAATCGCCGCGATCAATGCAGGGTTAGACCGGCTGTCGGCATTAACCATCCAGACCGTAGTCCCTCTCGATCAATTGAAGAAGATCGCCGATATGTACGCGGTCAACATCGTCGATGCCAGTCACAAGACACGAAACCGAAACTTCACCTGGGAGAAAGGATTGGCCAGTGTCCGTGAAGCCAAAGATGTCATCGGGCGAGAGTACAAAGCGTTTCTGCTGACCAAGCGCAAACCGGAAGAGGAGCGGCTGCTCGATGAATTGAAACCACTGTTGGCAAAGGCGGATACTTCGATCGAAAAACTGCTGCATATTTTGACACAGCGCGACGACCATCAACTGACCAACTACGCTATCGAGGAGCTTTATTCGGTGATCGACCCGGTTTCGGAAAAAGTTTCCGAGATGATCTCGCTGAAGCTGAAACTCGCCAGAGAGGAAAACCATGCGGCCGAAGAGGCTTCGGGCTCGGACCGCAAGTTGTTATGGATCGTGGTTCTATTGAGCGCGACCGGAGCCTTCGGACTGGGGCTGTGGCTGACGCGGTCGATCACTCGTCCGATCCACCAGACGATGGATGTACTGGCCGCGGTGGCACAGGCGGACTTCAGCCGGCGTATCGCAGTGGATAGAGAGGACGAACTGGGCCAGATGGCGGCTTCATTGAACCAGGCGGCTGAGGCGATCGGACGATCGCTTGGCTCGGCCGTGGTGGTCCTGGAAGCAGTTTCGGCGGGTGATTTCACCAAACGGCTCGATAGCGAATTGAAAGGCGAACTGGCGCGAATGGCCGTGGCACTGAACCACGCCGTTCACCAGGTCGGCAACGCGCTGACGGAAGTACGGGAAAACACCGAACAGGTCACGCTGGCGGCGCAGCAGCTTGCGGCGGCCTCCGACGATCTGGCGCAAGGCGCGCAGGAGCAGGCTTCCAGCCTGGAAGAAACCTCGGCGACGCTGGAGCAGATGAGCTCGACAGTGAAACAGAACGCCGACAACGCTCGCAATGCCACCAAGTTCGCCGAGGGATCCCGTGACAACGCCGAACGCGGGCGAAAAGTGGTCGCCTCGGCCATTGCCGCCATGGCCGAGATCAACGCATCTTCGAAGAAGATCGTTGAAATCATCACCGCCATCGACGAAATCGCCTTTCAGACCAACCTTCTGGCTCTGAATGCGGCCGTCGAAGCGGCCCGGGCCGGCGAGCAGGGCCGAGGCTTTGCCGTGGTTGCCGCCGAAGTGCGCAACCTGGCTCAGCGCAGCGCCATGGCAGCCAAGGAGATCAAGACGCTCATACAGGATTCCGTGCGAAAAGTGGAAAACGGAACCGAACTGGTCGACCGTTCCGGCCAAACGCTGCAGGAGATCATGAATTCGGTGCAGCGCGTGTCCGCCATTATTGGTGAAATTGCCGCGGCCAGCCAGGAGCAGGCGACCGGAATCGACCAGGTTAACAAAGCGGTGCTCCAGATGGACCACGTGACGCAGGCCAACTCGGCGCAAACCGAGGAGCTGTCTTCGACGGCGCAATCTCTGTCCGACAGCGCCGAGCAGTTTCAGAAACTGGTCGCGCAGTTCCAGCTTAACGAGCCTCGCGGCGGCACGCGCACCGAGCCACCCAAGCACCAGCCAAGAAAAGCGGAAACCCGAGTGAAGACGAGGATTCCGCGTTCAGAATCCGGAATCGTCAGCCTGGCGCGCCGGACTGCCCGCTCGGGAGCCGGATCGATGGATGGCTTTGAGGAGTTCTGAGATCTGCAAGGGGCTCGGAACAGGATTCCTCAATGAACCTAGCTACACCCTCACTGTCAGACCCGGAGTTTCACTTGTTCCGGGATCTGCTACAGCGGCAGACCGGGATCGCGCTGTCTGATTCCAAGCGCACGCTGCTGGTTTCCCGGCTTCAGAAGCGGCTGCGGCAACTCGGCTTACGGAGTTTTTCGCATTATTACAAACTGGTGGCGGCCGACCAATCCGGGGAAGAACTCCGCCGCATGGTGAACTCGCTGACAACCAACAAGACGTCGTTCTTTCGTGAGCCTCACCATTTCGAATTCCTCGAGCGTTGGCTGCGCGGCCGCTCGGCCCAGGGCGGCCGGCGCCGGCTTCGAATCTGGAGCGCGGCCTGCGCAACCGGTGAGGAGGCATACTCGATCGCCATGACGGTGTGGCAGGCGCTGGGGGATCTTTCGGCTTGGGATATACGGATCCTGGCCACCGATATTGACACGGACGTGATCGAGAAGGCTCAGACGGGCAGATTCAGAGGGGAAACGGCAGCCGATATCAGCCGGGAAAACGTTCAAAAGTTCTTTCTGCGCGGCCGGGGAAAATGGTCGGGCTACCTGGAGGCGCGGCCGGAACTGAGCGCCATGATTCGATTCCGGCGGTTGAATCTGATCGATGAATCCTGGCCCATGCAACACCCTTTTGACGCCATATTCTGCCGTAACGTGATTATCTACTTTGAACATAAGACCAGGCTGCAAGTCGTAAGCCACCTGGCCGCGCATCTCGGAGAAGGGGGCCATCTGTTTCTGGGGCACTCCGAGACGACGGCCTGGAGCCGCGATCTACTCGAGCCCGCGGGCCACACCATCTACAGAAAGCGGGTGCGGCAATGATGTCCGCCGCGGCTCGAAAAGTCAGCATTCATATCGGAGGCGTGTACGCCAGCAGCACACCGGCGGTCATCACGACAGTTCTGGGGTCCTGCGTCGCGGTTTGCCTGTTCGATCCCGAGACTGCCATCGGCGGCATGAACCATATTTTCCTGCCGGAAGCTCCCAGGAATGATACGCTGCTGCCAACCCGCTACGGGCTGCATGCGATGGAAACGCTGATCAATCAGATCATGAAGCTGGGAGGGGACCGCCGCCGTTTGCGCGCCAAAATGTTCGGAGGAGGCAGTGTACTGCGCTTGCAGGGCGCAATGGCTCGCGTTGGCGAGCGAAACATACAATTCGTCGAACAGTTCCTTTTGGAGGAGCAAATCCCGATGGTGAGCAGGCGCATCGGGGGAGAGCGGCCTATCAAGCTGTATTTTTTCACCGACTCGGCCAGGGCGCTGGTCAAAGATGTAGCTCCGCACGTCTTGCTTGAGCTCGCCGAGCGTGAAAGCCGCTATTCGGTGCAACTGGCGAAGACCGTGCACCGCGCCAGTGAGAAGCAGGATGACGTCGTTTTGTTTTGAGAAAGTGATCGCAATCGGAGCATCTACCGGAGGTACGGAAGCGCTGCGGACGGTGCTGACGGCGATGCCCGCCGATTCGCCGCCGATTGTGATTGTGCAGCATATGGCTGAGGGTTTCACCAGATCCTTCGCCAACAATCTGAACAGCGTCTGCCGCATCCGGGTTTCAGAGGCTCTTGATGGCCAGTTGTTGACACGCGGGCAGGCTTTGATCGCTCCCGGCAGCCACCACATGGAGTTGAGGCGGCGCGGCGCCGAGTATCGGGTGCACATCTTCGATGGGGACCCTGTGAGCCGGCACGTGCCCTCGGTGGACATCCTGTTTCATTCCTGCGCCAAGGCGCTCGGGGCCAACGGGGTCGGTGTCATTCTTACGGGAATGGGCGACGACGGCGCCCAAGGCTTGCACGCGATGCATCAGGCCGGAGCGGCCACCATTGCCCAGGACGAGGATAGTTGCGTTGTCTTCGGCATGCCGCGCGCGGCCATCGCGCTCGGCGCGGTCGACAAAATAGCGCCGCTCGATGCCATTGCGGCTTTGCTGCGGCTGGCTTCTGGCCGCGGCTTCAGGGCCGCTTGTACTGCGACTCCCGAATCCGTACCCCCACATTGACGCTGGCCGGGAACGTGAGCGCCAGGACGCCGCCGATGTCGGATTTCTCCTCGGCCAACTCCTCGTCATCCACTTCCAGTTCGTAAAAAGTGTCCGGCTTGAATCCCAAGATGAAATACCGGGTCGTCTCCGGCAACGTCAGCGACCATTGCATCGGGCTTCCGCCGACCATCACAACGTGGTCGCCGATAGCCAGCGGCTCCCGAATCGAGGTCGGCCGCAATCCGCTGCGCCGCCCGTCCAGGAACAACTCCATCTCACCACGGTTGTAACTCAGCCAGGTGGCGTCCTCCTCCCAGGAAGAGCGCAGCAGAAGGACTCCCGATTGCGGGTCGTGAAAGAAATTCGGCAGGTGATGGTAACTGAGGCCGGGCTGGTAGGGATTTGCCCATAGAAACTCGTATGGGATGCTGTATGGTCCACGCATAAGAAAGCGATCCTGGATCAGCCACCCTTGCAGGAATTGATGTTCGAGCGCGTTGGTGTCGAAGGCTACGATGCTCAAATCGGTGGCCCTGGAGAGAGCCGCTTCATCCAGGTTCGGCTCTCCGGTCCCGCTGTACATGGGAATCCTGTATTGATTCTCAGCCGCTGGGTAAACGGCTGGATAGTAAGTAAGGATGCGGTGCAAGGAAAAATCCTTGAAAAAGCGCAGCGCGTTGTCCCGCATGTCAAAGTTGAGGTTGTCGCGCACCACATGCAGGATCTCCATCAACGGATAGGAATCCTGGCGGGCCAGGGCCAGCCGGTCGGCACGAATGGCGGGCACCAGCGTTGCCATCCACCAATCGTTCCAGATGTCTTTGAGCGTCTGCTCGGCCAAATCGGGAACGTGGCCGGCAAGGGCCAGCGCCGCAAACGTACGGGAACGAATGGCAGCCAGCGTACTGCGCTTGTCGGCTTGCATCGACCGGCGAATCTTCTGGACCAACCGGTCCGACTGCGATTCGCTAAGCTCGGGGTGGCACCAATCGAAAACCAGGGCGAGTTGGCGTAAGTCGGTGGCGGGTCCGAGCGCCCACTGAATCGCCTGCCTGGCGTAGGCAGCCTCCCCCGATGCCAGGTAATAGAGGGAGAAGGCGAAGCCCTTCTCCGGCATATCAACCTTGCCGGCGATAAGCGTATGAAACTGTTCCCAGCGGATCGAATTGCGCTCCTTCTCCCGGCGCAGTAATCGGAGGCGGCGGGCGTTCAGCAGCAACCGCGGGTGCTCCGTGTAGACACGAAACTCTTCCGGGTGGGAAGAGGCGATGTCGGATTGGGAAAAGCCCGGTTGCCCGTAACCGGCGAGCATGAGTAATACCAACGGGGTCATCTGCTTTGATTGTGTCATAGTGACACAGCCGGGCTCGCCCGGCGCGGCCATGGCAGGCCGGCGCCAACTCGCAACCGCTTTGTTTTGAATACAAGACGCCTGGAAAATCGTGGCGTGGTGCGTGCATTGGATTCATCGAATTGATGGAAATTCCTCTTTGACCTGCCCTCTGCTGCAACGAGCAGATGGATCTGAGCGGAGAGATTGCAAGAGTGCTTGCGGGAGTCAGTATTCGGTATATGCAAATCGCTCACGGAATCCATTGGCTGGTTGCATCAGAGGGTACTTTTTTTAAAGAGGCGTTTCCGCGGATTCCCCATCGAGAAGGGGGTTGACGGTCTTTCACAGGGTTCAGGTTCCGGCCGACAGTCCGGCATTCTTGGCGCAGGAATTTTTTGGACGCGGGCCTGTCCATGGGTGATGGCGGTGCGGGTATCGCCAGCCCGGACGAGCCGGCGCCGGACCCTATGCCCGGCTTGGGCAGACCGCACTGGAATCGGCTTTCTACAGCCTTCTCTCTCACCGGTTCCAGTGCGGTCCTTCTTTTTTACTATGGTACACGGTTTCCTGTCCAGTGGCATGGTGGATTCCGCTGGCGAGCCGGTCACTTCCCGCCTCCGGCCGGCACGCGCCGCCGCAACTCGTCGAAGAAATTCAGCAGGAAGGTCACTTGCGTACGAGGTGCATCGCCGCCCTCGCCGCCCTCGGCGCCCATCAGCACCGCAAAGCGCTTTCCGTTTGGGGCCAGATCGAAGGTCGGAAAAGTCCCTCGCAACGCAAACGTCTTCCCGGACCACTGCCGCGGCTTGTCCGCAACAAACGATCCACCCTTCACCGAGTAGGAGGCCACCATGATCCGGCCGTCCTCGGTGTGGAAGAATAGTTCCCTGCCGTTGCGCGACCACAACGGTCTTCGGCCGCCGCTGTTGGAGATCTGCCACTTGCCACCGGTATCGGGGAACGCGCGAACATAGATTTCTTCTTGGCCCGATTCGTTGGATTGATATGCCAGCCAGCGTCCATCCGGAGAGAATGCCGGACCCGCTTCCACAAACGGCGTGCTCAGAAAAAGCTCCGGCTTACCCCCGCGCAGGCCGTTGGCGTCCCCTTCGATGGTCACGGTCCACAGGTCCGGGAGCCCTGAGTCGAGTTGGGAACCGGCGAGGCGCTTGCCGTCCGGCGTGAATGAGTAGGGGAAGAAACTATTGTTTCCCTCCAGCAGCCGCTGCGGTTTGCCCGCCCCATCGGCGCGTACCCACCACAGGCCGGCCTCCGATCTGTAGACGATATACCGCCCATCCGGTGTCCACACCGGGTATGTGTCTGAAGCCGGATCGAATGTCAGCCGGGTCATGGTATCCCGCTGCCATTCGTAAATCCAGATGTCGCTATTACTGCCTTCCGATGCACTCAGAGCCAGCCGCAGGACATCGGGAGAAAACCGCGGCGTTATGCAATTGCCGGGCTTGGCCAGCAGTGGTTAGGTCTTGCCCTCCCCGTCCAGCCACTGGAGGGTGAAAGCGCCTCCAGCCGCGCCGCCGCTTTGGTACATCGCCGTTCCGGCGAGCGAAGAATCAAACAGGGCCCGGCCGCCAATAGCTTGAGTGACTCCCTCCAGCATAGGGGTAGGCGTTCCGGAGATTTCGAGTCTGTCCGGCCGGAAGGGCACGGCGAACAGGGTTTGCTTGTGCAATACAAGCAGGTTGCCGGTGCTCACATAGCGCGCCCAGGTTGCCCCCTGATACACGGTTTCCCGCTTGCCATCGGCCAGCGAAACGACGTCTATATTGGCGTCATCATATACATTGGCCTGCTTGCTGGAGGTGAACAGCACCGCTTTGCCGCCGGGCAGCACTTGCGGCCAGCGCTGCCTGACTTCGCCCCGCTGGCTGTCCAAGGCCAGGATCTGCTCCGGTTTCCCGCCGGAGGAGGGTACGCGGTAAAGGCCGGAGGTGAGATTGAGAGACGCGATGATGGCGCCATCCTCGCCCCAATTGGCGCCTCGCAGAGCGGGTGCATCGCACAAAGTCAACGCTCCACCGCCATCGACGGACATCTTCTTCAGCTTGCCGGCGGCGGCGAAGCCGATCCAAAGGCCGTCGGGTGAGAAAAAGGGATCATAAGCCCCCTCCGTGCCGTCCAGCCGGACCGGCTTGCTCTGGTCCAGGCGGCGCGTGTACAACGAATCGCCGCGTTTGGAATCGCGGGCGACGAAGACGATGCGCGTGCCGTCGGGGGAAAGGACGATGGCGCCGCCACGTGCTTTAGACAACGTAATATCGGGAAATTCGGCGTCGATGCGGATGAGCGGGCGCTCGACGGGGCGCGTCTTTAGCCACAGTGCACTGGCAAGCCCAAGGGCGGCAACCGCCAGCACCCCTGACACAACCCAGGGAATTCGGGCGCGCGCCGCAGCAGCAGGCCTACCGCCAGCATCGGCCCAGGCTTCGCCAACGTCGCGTAGCCGCTTCTTCTTGTCCCGCTCCAAACACCGCCGTAGCAGCCGTTGGATCGCCGGCGGCGTATCCTTGGGCAGCGCTTTCCAGTTGATCTCGCTCTGGAGCACCGCCGCCAGCGTGTCGCTGACTGTTTCCCCCACGAACATCCGCTTGCCCGTCAGCAGCTCGAACAGCACCACGCCCAGCGACCAGATATCGCTGCGCTTGTCCACCGTCTGCCCGCGCGCCTGCTCCGGCGACATGTACGCCGCCGTCCCCAGGATCACGCCCGCACGCGTAGCCCCGATCGTCATCGTCGGCGACAGGTCCGGGTCCGTATGCGCCTCGGTTTGTTCAGCCGCTTTCGCCAGCCCAAAATCGAGCACCTTGATGACGCCCTCCGGCGTAACTTTGATGTTGGCCGGCTTCAGATCGCGATGCGTAACGCCTTTGTCATGCGCCGCATCGAGCGCTTCCGTCAACTGCCGCGCGTAATTCACGACAGTCTCGACAGGCAGCGGCCCGCTGAGCGTCTCGCCTTCCACCAGTTCCATCACAATGGCGCGCTTTTCCATGCCGTAAATCGCGGCGATGTTGGGGTGATTGAGCGACGCGAGCACGTGCGCTTCCCGGCGGAATCGCGCCAGCCGCTCCGGATCGCGCGCGAAGGCATCAGGCAACACTTTCAACGCGACTTCGCGCCCGAGCTTGGTGTCGGTGGCGCATACACTACGCCCATGCCGCCTTCACCGATCTTGGCGGTGATTTTTTAATGCGCCTGCATTTCACCGATCACGGGTAAGGTCTATTATACAACTCGATTCGAGCCTGGTGATTCGTGGCGCGGCCTTCAGGCTGCCGGGGAGAGACTCGTCTCGACCCTTGTCTGTGGGCGAATGTGCAGAAGGTAAACCCGATCATCCTTCGCAAAGGCACAGCCTCCGCAGAGGCTTACGGATATGTGCCTCACCTCGCGCTAAGCATTGCTTAGGTTCCGCCTTCAACCGCCCAAACAGAAAACCTTTCCATCCTGAGTCGCAATCACCACGCGGCCTTCGGCTATCGCCGGGCTGGAGGACACCGCTCCTCCCGCTTCAAATTCAAACAGCTTCGTCCCCTTCGCCAAATCGAGCACGTAGAGCCTGCCGTCGTTTGACCCGACATAGAGGCGTCCGGAAGCGATGGCGGGCGAGGATTCCACGCGGGCCCGCGTTGGGAATTGCCACACAGGCTTGCCGCGTTTGGCGTCGAAGGCGTATACAATCTTGTCGCGTCCGCCCAGATACACCCTGCCTCCGGCGATCGCCGCTGAAGAATAGAACGGAAACTTCCGCTGCGGATTCTCATAGCGCCAGATCACTTTTCTTGCTTTGCGGTCCAGTCCCAGCACTTCGTTGTTATAGGTGCCGACGAAGAACAAATCCCCCAGGATCGCCGGAGATGCGCCCATGTAGGCTCCTGTACGAATGTGGAACGCTTCCTTGCCGTCCTTAATGCTGATGGCTCGAAACACTCCGTCGCATCCGGAAATGAACGCCACACCGTCTTCAACCGCGGGAGTGGCATGCACCGGCCCGTCGGTGTGAAACGACCACAGCTCTTTACCCGTAGCCAATTCGACGCCGTATAGACTGCCGTCGTAGGACCCGATCAGCACGCGGTCGCCAACAATCACTGGGGAAGATTTGATCTCGCTCTTAGTGGCGAAGGTCCAGGCGGGTTTGCCGTCCGCCGTGCGGACCGCATGAAGCACACCGGCCAGATCGCCCACCAGCACCAGTCCGCCGCTAACGGCGGGCGTCGATTCACCCACGCCTTCTTTGGTCTTGTATTTCCACTTTAGTTTTCCGGAAGCAAGATCGATGGCCAGCAGCTCCGCCGATTGGACGCCGATGTAAACCACGCCGTTGTCAATGGCAGGCGAGGATTCGATCATGTCGGCGGCTTCAAAGCTCCACAGCATTTTGAGCGTTGCCGGAACGGCGGCATTGCTAACGCCGGTAAGCTGCGGATTGCCCCGGAATTGCGGCCATTGCGCGGCCAGCGGCGTAAAGGCCAGCAGGAAGAACATTACCAGGCGCATTCGTACACCTCCTTTGCTCCCTCCACATCAAAAGGGCGTGGATTGAACCGTCCGGTCCATTGCGTGGCCGCGTCCTCGGCTAGCGCCGTGATGTGCGCGCGCTCAACGCCGGCATCGCGTAAGCGGCGCGGAAGCGAAGCGGTCTGAGCCAGTTCTTCCAGCCGGCGCGCCAGATCCGGATGCAACTCTTTGTAAGCCCCATTGACTGAAGCCTGGTTCCATTCGACGACATGCTTCAGCAGCAGGCCAATCGCCACGCCGTGAACGGTGCCGTATCGCGCAGTCAGCGGATTGGCGCAAGCATGCGTGGCGCCCAGCATCGAATGCTCGATCGCCATCCCGGACATGTATGATCCGAGGAGCATATCCGCCATGGCTTCCACATTCCCAGGTTGCCCCATTACGCGCGGGAACGCCGCTTCCAGCAGCCGCCACGACTGCCAGGAAAACGCCTGGGAAAACCCATTGCGCTTCGTCGTCACCCAGGTTTCGACAGCGTGAGAAATCGCGTCGTAGCCGGCCGTCGCGCGAACATCAGCCGGAGCGGTAAGGCACAGCTCGGGATCGAGCAAGGCGAGCAGGAAGGCAGCCTTCGGATCGCCGCAAGCCATCTTGCGGCGCGTCTGCGGATCGGAAATCAGCGTGTAGGACTGCGCTTCGCTCCCCGTTCCGGCGGTCACCGGAATCCCGATCATCGGCAGCATGGGCTTGGAGGCCTTGCCATAACCCCAGTAATCGGCCATGACGCCGCCATTGGTCAGCACGAAATTGATGCCCTTGGCGCAATCCAACGAGCTGCCGCCGCCGAGGCCGACAATGGAATCGACCGCGAGGGGTGCGGCAAAGGCCCGTCCGGACTCTACCATGACGGAGTCCGGGTTGGCGTCAAAAGCCTGAAATGCGAAACAGGTAATGCCTTCGGCTTCCATCAAATCACGAGCGCGCGCTGTATAGCCAGTGGCTTCCATGCCCGGGTCGGCCACAAGGAGGCTGCGGCTGAAGCCCAGTTGTTTGGCAAGACGGCCGAGCTTGCCCATGCTGCCGGCGCCGAATAACACGCGCGTTCTCGATTCGAAAACCAATTCCTTCATCACTGTTTGTAGAGACGTTCACTCGGACGGCTTGGTAGTGCCCTTGGCTCGCGCCACCGCCGGGCCGGCGCCTTGAACGCTACTATAGCGCAGCGTGCCTTCAGGCGGGCTCCGGGTGCTCAGGCCCTTCCAGCCGCATTCGAATGGCGCGAGCAGTTGCCAGGATCACTGCAATCGACGCGCTCACCGGCAAGCCAGGAGCACTGTTGAGGATATAGCGATACAATCGAAAAACGTCTTAAGAAAAAATCGTCTGAAGAAAAAGACGCAAGGAGAAAACCTCTAATGTTCATCCGGTTGAATACACTGTGTTCCATGATGGCTTTGGCGGCGCCTCTATTCGCGCAGCCGGCAAATAACAACTGTCAAGGGCTTCCTACGGCGAGCCAACTCAAGACCCACCTGCAAAATGCGCCTGGCATGGGCGGACCCATCTGAGGCACCGTTGGCGGACTCTTCAACGGCGCCAGGATGTGGGCGGCGGTAGTCAACAGGGACGGTGAAATCTGCGCTTTCGCAACATCCACCAATGATCCCACTCAGGTCTGGCCAGGCAGTCAGGCAATCGCCAAAGCCAAGGCCTACACGGCCAATGCGTTCAGCCTCGACACCACCAGTGG
>Ga0187893_10008736_pt1 | contig 15853 bp, 10 predicted proteins | sample MA1701074metaG_FD_139574 | JGI IMG/M metagenome (GOLD analysis project Ga0187893, IMG submission 139574) | White microbial mat communities from a basaltic lava cave in the Kipuka Kanohina Cave System on the Island of Hawaii, USA - MA170107-4 metaG ... | reverse complement strand
TTGTCGCTGGTGAAGAACATGACCGTGTGCTGGTCGACGCCCAGTGCGGCGAGCTGGTCGAGCAGCGCCGCGATCGCCTCGTCGACCGCCAGCAGCGATTCGTAGGCACGCTGGCGCGCCAGATCAGTCGCCACCATCAACGCGCCGTTGGAGGGCAGCGCCCGCACCCAACGCGGCTTGTCGCGACGGTCGGGCTCGTACCAGCTGGGCGGACGCGCCGGGAGCAGCCCGGCGAACGCATCGAGATGTCGCGCGGCCGGAACGGGGTGTAAGGTGAGAAACTCGACGTGTGAGGCGAACGGCGTCCACACCGCGAAGAACGGCGTGCCGGCGTCGACCGAGTCGGCGACGAACTCGCGCAGCTCGCGAGCCAGCACGTCGGTGCTGTACTGCTCGTCGGTCTCGTGTTGGTCGTACGGCGTCGCGACGCCTGCCTCGTCGACCAGGTCGTATGCCAGCCCGTTCCGGCCGCCGTAGTGTTCGTTTCCGAAGGCGCGCCATCGCGACCAACCAGGCGGGATATAGAAGCCACCGCCGGCGCCGGCGTGCGCCTCGTCGGCGTACGAGTTGAGGTACTTGCCGAACAACCCGGTCGCGTACCCGGCATCGCGCAACCAGACCGCAATCGTCTGCGCGTCGCCGCCACCCTCGCGAAAACTGTCGGCGCCGCCGATCGGTCCGGCGATTTGGCGTGCGCCGTGATGGACGGCGTAACGACCGCACAAGATCGAGGCGCGGCTCGGACAGCAGAGGGGCGACGGCACGAACGCGTTGCGGAAGGTCACCCCCTCGCCGACCAAACGCGACTGCACCACCGGCATCCGGTCGATTCCGTCGGGACGGGTGTCGTCCAGGTTGATGATGATGAAGTTCGGTCGGGGGGGCGGCCCCGGCGTGCCGGTCGGTGTCGGGATCGGCAGGGAGCAGCCGGCGAGGCTGGCATTCACGCCCTGGATGAGCTCGGCGACCGATACGTGACCGTCGGCGTTGCCGTCGGCGGCCGTGCAGCTGCCGATCAGGCCGAGGGCGAGCGTGACCGCGACGACCAGCTCATCGATCGTCACCCGCCGATCGCCGTTGCAATCGCCGGCGCACGCATCGAGCGCCGTCGCCTGCAGCGCGGGGCGCGTCGCGTCGACCGCAACCAAGAGGGCGGCGCCGCCGAGCGCGACCAACAGCCCGCGGATCGCCGCGCCGCGGTCCGCCGCGGTCGGGCCGCCGCCGCTCACGTGGCGCGCAGCGCCCGCACGTTCTCGCTCTTCTCCGCGCGGGCGGGAATCCCGAACAGCGCGCCGGGCGCGCCGAGCACCGTTTCCGCCTCCTCGAGCAGCTTGAGCCAGCGGATGTTGTAGTAGCGCGGATCCTCGAGCTGCGCCTGGCCGAGGTCCTGCAGCTGGCTGAGCGCGTTGCGGACGGACTCTTCGATCGTCACCACCGGCCGGAAGTCGAGCACCTGGGCGATCTTCCGACCAGACACGCGGTAGTTGCGCACGCTGGTGTAGCCGTATGCCGGCGTGATCTCCACCGCCACGCCATTCTCCGCCAGCGTTTCCTTCACCCGCAAGGCGAGCTCGGAGATGCGCATGTTGCGGAAGATCAGATTGAAGATCTGCCCGCGCACCTTGTCGGTGTCGGCCTCGACGCAGGCGATGTAGGCACGCGCGGCGTCGCGCACGTCGACCAGCGGACGCCACATCTCGCCGCCGTAATGGATGGTGATCTTGCCGCGCGTCAGTGCGTCCTTGAGGAACGTGTTGACGACCAGGTCGAAGCGCATGCGCGGCGACCAGCCGTAGATCGTGCCCTTGCGCAGCACGACTGGACAGAACTGCTTGTCGGCCATCGGCAGCAAGCGCTGCTCGGCTTCGAACTTCGAGCTCGAGTACGCCGCGCGCGGATGCACCTCGGCGGTCTCGTCCAGAATCAGATCCGCTTCCGGGTCCTCGACCCCCTGGTCGTAGATCGAGCACGACGAGGCGAAGACATAGCGCTCGATGCCGGCCAGCTTGGCCTGCTTCGCCGAGGTCTCGGTGGCGATGGTGTTCATCTCGTAGTTGGCGTCCGGATTGAACTCGGCCGTCGGATCGTTGGAGATCCCGCCGAGGTTGATCACCGCCGCCACGCCTTCGAACACCGAGGGGTCCATCGCCCGCATGTCGCCGACCACCACCTCGACGCGGTCGCGCATGTCGCGCAACCCATGGTCGCCGTAGATCAGCCGGTCGAACACCTTCACCGCATACCCGCGCTTCAGCAGCTCTTCGACCAGCACGCAGCCGACATAGCCGGCGCCGCCGATGACCAGGATTTTCTTGGTGTTGGCCCGCATGAGTCCTCTCCTCGGTGCCGTCATTGGAACAATGGACTCTAAGGGCACGACGCAGAAGATGTCAACGCGAACTTGTATGGGTGGGCGGCCCGACGCGAAGGCTGGCCAAATTTGCCCTCGGCGGCGGGCTGGGCTAAGGCGCGGCTATGCGGCATGTGGTCATCATTGGCTCCAGGGGGCAGCTCGGGACGGATCTGCAGCCCGCGCTGAAGGGATTTCGCGTCACCGGTCTGGCGCACGCCGACCTCGACGTCTGCGACCTGGACGGTGCGCGGGACACATTGCGCGCGCTGGCCCCCGACGTCGTCATCAACACCAGCGCGTTCCACAAGGTGGACGTCTGCGAGGACGAGCCCACCCCCTCCTTCGGGGTCAACGCCACCGGCGCCTACAACCTGGCGCGTCTGGCGGCGGAGCTCGACTATACGCTCGTCCACCTCAGTAGCGACTACGTCTTCGACGGGTCCGCGAGGGTTCCCTACCGCGAGACCGACCTCGCCAACCCGATCAGCGTCTACGGCGCCTCCAAGCTCGCGGGCGAGAACCTGGTACGGGCGTTCTGCCCGCGCCACTTCGTCATCCGCTCCACCGGCCTGTACGGCGTCGCCGGCGCCAGCGGCAAAGGCGGCAATTTCGTCGAGACGATGATCCGCCTGGGCAAGGCCGGACCGGTGCGAGTCGTCGACGATCAGGTCATGACGCCGACCGCGACCGCCGACCTCGCCGGCGCCATCGCCGCGCTGCTCGAGCGCGAAGGTCGGCCGGAGGTCCGATACGGCCTCTATCACGTCACCAGCGCCGGCCAGTGCTCGTGGCATTTCTTCGCCAAGGCCATCTTCGAGCTGTGCGGGATGCGCGTCGAGCTGTCGCCGATCACCACGGCGCAATCCGGCTCCAGGGCGCGGCGCCCGGCATTCTCCGTGCTCGACCACGGCGCCTGGATGGCCGCAGGGTTCCCCGAGCTGCGCCCCTGGCGCGAGGCGCTGGGCGACTATCTGCGCGCCAAGGGCCATGCGTAGGAGGCGGCGCTGCGCGCCGCGTTCAGCGTTGCGCGTTGCGCGTTGAGCGTTGCGCGCCAGGCGCGGCCATACCGTCGGGAATTCCAACGCTGAACGCTGAACGCCCAACGCTCAACCTGAGCCGCGCCAGCGGCTCACGCCTCGGCCGCGTCAGCGGCCCACTGGTCGGCGTCGTCGTCGTCAACTGGCACAACCGCGCGGCGACCGAGCGCTGTCTCGCGGCGCTGCGCGGCCTCACCTATCCGCGCTGGTCGCTGGTGTTGGTCGACAACGGCTGCGCCGAGTTCTCCGCGGCGGAGCTGGCGGGGCTCGCGCCCGGCGCGACCTATCTGCACAGCGCAACCAATCTCGGCTTCGCCGGCGGCTCCAACCTCGCGATGCGGGCGGCGCTCGAACGCGGCGCCGAGTGGGTCTGGTTTCTCAACGACGACGCGTGCCCTGAGCCGGACGCGCTCAGTCTGCTGCTCGACGCGGCGGAGCAGGCGCCGCGCCCGGCCGTGCTCGGGCCCAAGATCGTCCAGCAGGCGCACCCGAACCGGATCGATTCAATCGCGCTCGACATCGATCTGCCCAGTGGGCGCGTCCGCCTGCTCGGCCACGACGAGGTCGATCGCGGACAGTACGATCGCGTCCGCGAGCCACTGGCGGTGACCGGCTGTGCGCTGCTCCTGCGCCGCGACGCCTGCGAGCGTCTGAGAGGCTTCGACGAAGCCTATTTCAACTACATGGAGGACGCCGATCTCTGCCTGCGCGCGCGCGCCGCAGGCCTGGCCGTCGCGGCAGTGCCGGGCGCACGCGTCCTCCACGATCGGCCGCCGGCGACGCGCGGGCGCCAGTCCACCTCGAGCCTCTACTACTCCTGCCGCAACCACCTCGTCTTGCTGGCCCTGCACGGGCCGCAGCCCCTGTGGCGCACGCGCCTGCGCAGCGCCGCGGTGCTGGCGCGCTACGTCGCCTTCGCCCTGCGCGGCAACCCGATGGGCGCGCTGGCGCGCATGGCCGCCGTGCGACGCGGCGCGCGCGACTACGCCGCGGGCATCATGGGCCCCGGGTAGCGCCCCGCCCCCCGCCCCAGCGGGGGGGGCGGGGCTACCCGGGATACGTGAAACGCCGCGAGCGCGGATCGGCCAGCCACTCGGCCAGCGTCGGCGCCTTCTGGTCCTTCTCGGACACGATTGGCGCGATCGAGGGCCAGGCGATGCCGAGGGCGGGGTCGTTCCAGCGGATCCCACCCTCGCCGCCGACGCCGTGCGGGGCGGTGCACTCGTAGAGCACGATCGAGTGCTCCTCGAGCGCCACCGTGCCGTGGGCGAAGCCGGGCGGCACCCAGATGACGCGATGGTTGCGGTCGGTCAGCTCGACGGCGGCGTGATCGCCGAGCGTCGGCGACCCGTGGCGCACGTCGACGACGACGTCGATGATGGCGCCGTGCACGCAGCGGACGTACTTGCCCATCGGCGGCGCCCACTGGAAGTGCAGACCGCGCACCACGCCGCGCTTCGATACCGTCTGCACCGCCTGCTTGAACTCGGACGGGATGCCGACGGCGTCGAGGTCGGCGCCCACCCACGATTGCAGCAGGAACCCTCGCTCGTCGGCGAAGTGCTTGGCGGTGACGACCTGGATGCCGGGCAGTCGTTCAACTTCGCGCAACATGTCTCATCCCTTCGTGGCGGTGCTGGCTCTCTTTGACGACTGCCGGTCGCAAGTCAACCGAGGCGAGCGCTGTCGCGGCCGCGGATCTCGCGCAGCATGAGCTTCAACCGATCTTCCAGTCGCTCGCGCGTGGCGCGATAGGCCGGATCGTCAGCCTTGTTCTCCAGCGCGAGTGGATCGACGTTGAGATCGTAGAGCTCGCGCTCGCCGGTCTCGTATTCGACCCAGGTGAACCCACCGCCGACGTCGCGCACGCCCAGGTAGTTCGGCATCTCGTCCCAGGGAGCCATCACGCCGTTGCGATCGACTTCCTTCCAGAAATAGAGACTCCAGTATTCGTTGCTCGAGGGTCGGGCGGCGATGAGGATGTCCCGCGTCGAGTCCACGCCGACCTTCGCCTCCGCGGGCAAGTGCTTTCGCATCACCCGGGCGAGCGCCGTGAACGATTTGTCCGCGTCGGCGCCGATCGGTGCGGCGATTGCGCCGGGCGCGACGCCGTCGCCGGTGTCGAACTCGAACAGCAGCGACTGACGCGGCTGCACCAGCGTCCCCTCATAGAAGAGTCGGAGCTGGTCGCCGTCGGCGACCTGGCCGCTGTACTTGAGGCGATCGGCCTGCTCCAGGCGCCAGTGCTCGAGCAGATAGTCTGATCGCCACGCCGCCGGCGGCGAATCAAAGAGCCAGCCACTCAGATCGGCTCCATCGGTGGCCACCGGCGGCGTGACCCCGGCCAACGCGGCCAGGGTCGGGGCGACGTCGATGTTGAGCGCGACGGCGCCGACCCGCCGCCCGCCGCCGGGCACCCGCCGCGGATAGCGCACGATGAAGGGCACGCGCTGACATTCCTCGTAGGGGCACCCCTTCTCGCCCCACATCTGATGCTCGCCCCAGCCGAGACCGTTGTCGCTGGTCAGGAGCACGAGCGTATCCTGGTCGATGCCCAGCCGGGCCAGCTCGTCGAGAATCTGCGCGAGCTGTTCGTCAACCGACAGCAGCGTCTCGTACTGGCGCTTGCGGTTCTGCTGGACCATGAACGGCAGCAGCAGCGCCTCCCAGTTCGTCTCCCGGCGCGCGGCGATGGCCTGGAGCCAGCGCGGCTTGTCGCGCAGATCGGCCTCGTCCCAATTGGGCGGATTCCAACGGGCGATGTCCCTGAACGCCCCCTCGTGCCGCTGCGCCGGTGCCGGCAGCGTGTCGGGCAGCTCGGCATGCGCCGCATACGGAGCCCACACGGCAAAGAACGGCGCATCCCGACGGGCGGAATCCTCGATGAACGCGCGCAGATGTTTTGCGGAGAGATCGGTGCTGTATTGCGCGTCGCTGGTATGATCGTCGTAGTTGCTCAGCGCGCCGGTCTCGTCCACCACCTCGTAGCTGGTGCCGTGCACGCCGCCGTAGTGCTCCGGAGAGACGAACGCCCACCAGCGGCTCCACCCCGGCGGAATGTAGAACGTTCCGTCCGGACCGCTGCGCGCCTCGTTCCCCGAATAGGCGTTGAGGTACTTCCCAAACAGCCCGGTGCGGTAGCCGGCGTTCTGCAACCACGCAGCGATCGTCTGCTGGTCCATCTGAAGCTCGCGAAATCGCCTCGCCCCGCCCATCGTCCCCGCCACCTGGACGGTGCGGTGACGCAGCGAGTAATTCCCGGTCAGAAGGGACGCGCGGCTGGGTGTGCAGGATGCGTTCGGGGTGAACGCGTTGTCGAAGGCGACGCCGGCCGCGGCGAGGCGGTCGAGCAGGGTCGGCATGCGGTCGACCCCGTCGGCGCGGACGTCGTCGAGCACGATGACGATGAAATTCGGCCGCGGCAGCCGGCAGCGTTCGCTCGGCCCGGCCGCGACCAGCGCGCCGGCGCGCCGGCGCGCCGCGCTCGAGAAGCGGCCGCAATAACTGTCCGCCCCCACCGTCAGCGCCGCTTCGACGAACGGAATCGAATCAGCGGCGACGTGGGCGGCGCCACCGGCGAAGTGCATCGAGAGCCGGCCCCTCGTCACCACGATCTTCTCGACCCCGCCTGCCGTCCCCGACGGATCGAGATACCGGTAGCCCTGTGCCGTGCTCCGCCACTTGCGGCAGTCGAGCTCGATCTCCCGGAGCGGTTGTGCCGACGTGACCAATCGCACCGACGACGCGGCCGGGCAGCGCGGGTCGGGCAGCGTGGAGAGCGCCGCATCAGCGGAGATAGAGACCACGGCGGCGGGCGACTGCCCTCTTTGGAGCCGTGCCGTGCCGCCACCGATCAACGGATGCTCGAGCGCGCCGGCGGAAGCGCCGAGGATCATGGCGGGAACAAGGGCACGCGCAATCCTCCAGCACACGAGCCGGCAAAGCTCGCGGCGTCGTCTCGCCGCTGTGGAGCGCGTCATCCGGTTCTGCCGACTCCTTGCTCTTAACTCACGCGAATTTCTGAGTGTCAAGGATGAGGCCGTGGCAATCAGATGTCGTGCGATGCATTCGCGTGACCGAGGCAAGGCCCCCTCCTGACCTCACCCGTTCGCGCAGACGCTCACGGGGGAGGAACCCACTGCTGGGGCCGAGCCGCTCCCCGCGCCGGGATCTGCCTTGCCTCTCATGCAAACGCTGCAATATGGTTTCAGGATGCGCGGCGCGAGAGCAGCGGTTCACCGCGTTGCCCTGCTCGCGGCGTTGCTGAGCGGACCCGGGTGCGATCGAACCGCGTCGCCGTCGGGACCGACCGCGCCGGGCCGGACGCGCGCGGACGTCCAGCGCGCGACCGTTGGCACGGAAAGCCGCTATGTCTGGACCGCCGCCAACCATCGACTCGCGCTCGACATCCCGAAGGACGCGCGCCTGGAGGTAGGGTTCGGCGTGTCGCCGACCTGGCCGAAGGAGCTCGACGCCGTGAACGTCTCGGTCGGGCTCGACGACCGGGTGGTGGTGCAGACGCGCGTCGAACGGCCGCCGAAAGACCGGAACCAGTGGCATGATGCGACGGTTGATCTCGGCGCGCTGGCCGGTCAGCGCGCCACGCTGACGCTCGACGCGTCCGTGACCGGCGCGATGGCCGGCGCGCAGATCGTGTGGACGACGCCGCAGGTGGTGCCAGCGGCCTCGGCGGCGGCAACCCGGCCTAACGTCATCCTGATCTCGATCGACACGCTCCGCGCCGATCATCTCGGCTGCTACGGCTACGCCCGTGAGACCAGCCCGAACATCGACCGCATGGCCGGCGAGGGTGTCGTGTTCAGCGACCTGGTCGCCTCCTCCAGCTGGACGCTGCCGGCGACCATCTCAATGCTCACCGGGCTCGATCCACCGCGTCACGGCCGCGTCGCGGTCGGCCTGCCTCCGCAGGAGCCCAAGCTCGAGATGCTCGCCGATCGGATGTGGGAGCTCGGATATGACACCGCGGCCTTCGTCGGCGGCGCCTTCGTCGCCGAATCGATGGGCTTCGGCCAAGGATTCGATCGCTTCTGGGAAGTCCCGGACGGCGGCACCGGGGGCGACACGCTGCAGCGGATGGTGGGCGAGTCCGAACCGTGGATGCGGGCGCGGCGCGGCAGGCCATTCTTCCTGTTCCTCCACACCTACCACGTCCATCTGCCGTTTCAGCCGCCACCGCCCTACGACACCCTGTTCGATCCGTCCTACGACGGGCCCTACCGAACCGCGTTCACGATCAAGGACTCGATGGACCTGCTCAAGGCCAAACGCGGCCCCTTCGACCCGCGCATCCTGCAGCACCTCGCGGCGCTCTACGACGGCGAGATCCGCGACATGGACGATGCGGTGGGCGATCTCTTGCGGTTCCTCGACGCGAGCGGCCTCGCTCGCGATACGTGCGTGCTCTTCACCTCCGACCACGGGGAAGAGTTCGGCGAGCATGGCGGGCTCCACCATCACGACGCCAAGCTGTTTCAGGAGTTGATCCGCGTCCCGCTCGTCGTCTGGTGCCCGAGCCGAGTCTCTGGCGGACGGGTCGTGGACGGTCTCGCCTCGCATGCCGACATCGTCCCGACCGTGCTCGAGCTCGCCGGCGGGACGGCTCCCGAGGACATCGACGGACAGAGCCTCTTCGCCGTGCTCCAGGGCCGGGGCCATCCGTCACGCACATTCGCGCTCAGCGAAGTGGATGGCTCGGTAGCGCGCAAGACGGGGACGGCGCGCAGCATTCGCAGCGCGCGCTACAAACTGATCACCTCGAGCATCGACAGCTCCGAGCAGCTCTTCGACCTGCAGACCGACCCGACCGAGACCCGCAATGTCGGCCCCGCGCAGATCGAGCTGGCGCAGGAGCTGCGGGCGGTCGCCGGGCCCCCCGGGACCGCCGCCGTGCCGGCCACACCAGCGGAAGCGCCTGACGATGCGACGCGCGAGCGTCTGCGCGCCCTGGGCTACGTCGAGTAGGATCGACACGTGCGATTGCCCTGGCTGTTCGGCCTGCTGAGCCTGGCCGCCGCGGGCTGCGAGCGCAACGTCCCGCCCGCGCCGGCGCGCTCACTACCTCTGGTCGCAAGCCGCGCCGCCCTCGATCGCGCCACGATCGGCGACGAGAGCCGCTATGTGCTGCGCGGGAAGCGGCATCGGCTGCCCGTGGAGATCCCCGCCCACGCCGCCCTCGCGCTCGCCGTCGGCGTCTCGGCGCCGGACCCGAAGCCGCCGAAACAGCCGTCCTGGCGGAGCGATCTGGCGTACGTCGACTTTTCCGTGCGCTTCACCGACGAGCGCGATCACACGCAGGTCTTGACCGAGCGGCGGATCGGTGAGGCGCCCGACGCGCGCGTCCAATGGCACGAGGTCGCCGTCGATCTGGTCGCGCTTGCCGGACGGCGGGGCACGTTGACGCTCGAGGCGCGTCCGTCAGAGCCCGCGCTGCCGGATGGCGATATCGCCTGGGCCACGCCGCGCATCAATACGCCTGGAACGGCGGCCGCGACCAACGTGATCCTCATCTCGATCGACACGCTGCGCGCCGATCATCTGGGCTGCTACGGCTACCGGGCGCCGACCAGCCCGAGCGTCGATCGCATGGCGCGCGAGGGCGTCCTCTTCCGCGACGTCGTCGCCTCCTCGCCCTGGACCCTGCCCTCGCATGCGTCGATGTTCACCGGTCTCGACCCGGCCCGCCACGGCCTCGTGCAGTTCAATGCCTACCGGCCGCTGCCGCAGCAGTTCGACACGGTCGCCGAGCTGCTCTGGGACCGCGGCTACGAATCAGCCGGCGTCGTCGGCGGCGGCTACGTCGGCAGCTTCTGGCATTTCGATCAGGGATTCGACCGCTACCGGCAGAACCAGGGCAGCGGTCACGAGACACGCGATACCCTGCAGTGGGTCGTGGACGACGCGACGCGATGGATGGAGTCGCGCCGCGGGCGGCCCTTCTTCCTCTTCCTCCACACCTATCAGGTCCACATGCCCTATACCCCGCCGCCGCCCTACGACACCGCCTTCGACCCGGAGTATCGCGGTCCGTACGCGACCCGCCTCACGGCCCGCGATCTGTACCTGCTCCAGCAGGAAGGACGCCCGATCGAGCCCTCGATCCTCCGCCACATGGAGGCGCTGTATGACGGCGAGATTCGCGCCATGGACGACGGGCTCGGCAACCTCCTCGCGTTTCTGCGCAGCAGCGGCCTGGCGCGGAACACCTGCGTGCTCTTCACCTCGGATCACGGCGAGGAGTTCGGCGAGCACGGCGGATACGGCCACGAGCACGCCAAGCTCTACGACGAGCTGATCCGCGTGCCGCTGATCGTCTGGTGCCCGGAGCGGTTTCGCGGCGGGCGAGTCATCGACGAGCTCACCTCGCTCGCCGACATTGCCCCGACGATCCTCGAGCTCCTTGGGGCCGCGGTGCCGGACCAGCTCGACGGCAAGTCGCTCCTGCCGGTGTTGCGCGGGGACGCCACGCACGGGCGCGCCGTCGCGGTCAGCGAGGTCGACGGCTCGATCGAGAAGCGCGCGGGTCGGGCCAAAGCCGTGCGCACGGAGCGCTACAAGCTCATCGAGTCGAGCGTCGACAACAGCGAGTTGCTCTTCGACCTGCGCGCCGACCCCGCCGAGCGCCGCGACCTGCGCGGCGCGAACGCCGAATTGGCCGCTCAGATTCGCGCCGCCGCCGGCGCCGAACCGCGCCGCCCGGCGGTGGCCGCCGCGCCGCAGCGCACGCCCGACGCCGCGACCGGCGAGCGGCTGCGCGCGCTCGGCTACGCGGAGTGAGCGTTCCTGTAGGCGCGGGTTGGCCCTTCACCTGCGCTCAGGGCCCTGGGTGCGCTGATCTCCAGCGGGCGGATGACCAGAACGTCGATCCCATCCCAGTTCTCGCGCTGCCGCTCTCCGGGGATCCACTTGGCAAGTGACCTCTTCGACCCGAACAGCACCGCATAGGCGCCGGGCGGGCGCGGCGGGCGCGCATCGGTGAGGTCGATGCAGGTCTTGTACAGCTGATTGAACCCGTGGCTGCAAGGGAGACCGCCGCCGATCAGCAACGGCGCGTCGTGCGGGATTCCCTGCAGGGCGCGGTAGTGCGCCATCGGAAGGCTGGCGGACGGCGGAACGCTGCGGGCCATCTGGAAGTACGCGCTGGTGGCCGGGAATACGACCAGGCCGGCCAGCAGGGGCGCCGCCACGCCGAGCACGCGAGCGGTCAGCCCGGCGGCCACGGCGAAGGCAGGCACGGCGCAGACCAGCACACAGGAGTAGATGGGAACATTGCGGACGAAGTTGCCCACCACGGCCACGCCGATCCACGCGCCGAGGCACAACGTCAACGGCAGGGAGCGCGTGACCGCCAAGCCCGCCACAGCCATCAGGCTGACCACCAGCGGAAAGAGGACGACGTGATAGGGGAGAAACGCGCTGTGGTCCCAATCCCCGCCGGTGAATGCAGCGAGGGTAGCGGAGAGATGCACCGAGAGGGTGTCAGTGGCACCTCCGCGCGACAGCCAGGAACTGTCGAACGCACGAGCGGTGAGCTTGTCCGGCTCGAGCCAGAAGCCGTACAGAAGCGGCGACACGGTGGCGAAGAAGCTCAGGACGCCCAGCCCGATCGCGGGCAGGTAGCGCCGAGGCGCGCGGCCGAGCAGCACTAGCAGCGGTGCGCCGACGATCAGGGGAACGAGACGCGACGATTGGTAGCCGTACCAGCCAGCTGCGAGCAGCACGCCGATGACGATACCGGCCCAGGTGCGCGCGCCGGCCAGGACCGCCACCGCAAAGGCGAGCGACCACGTCGCGGTGGTCCAAACGTTACACAGGTTGAGCCGCTCGAAGTGAAGCTCCAGCGGCAGGCACAGCACGGTCGCGGTCGTCAGCGCACCCATGGCGCCGGCCAGGCGGGCACTGGCGGCGACCAGACCCACCGCCTGGAGAGCGCCGAGCGAGGCTGTGACCAGGCGGGCAGACCAGACATCGGGCCCAAAAAGCGTCGCGGCAAGGCCCATCAACCAGAAGTGCGCTGCGGGCAGGGAGTTTGATTTGAACGACCAGAGCGGCGATCGGTCCGCATACTCGGCGATGCCGCTGGCGAGGAAGGCGAGCTCGTCTCCGTCGACCACGGCCGGCACCTGGCCCCAGCGCAGGATGCGCGGAACGACGACCACGCCGCACGCGATAACAATCGCAGCGCGCTCTCTCGACATGACGGAGCGCCGCCGACCTACGCTAGTGCGCAGCGGAGTTCAAACGGGCAGGATCGATCTGAAAGGCTCCAGGTGCTCGCGGACGACACGAGTTGCTCTTCGACGCGCGCGCCGACTCCGTCGAACGCACGATCCGCACGTGCCGTGCTCATTTCGCGATGAGATCGGCGCGCACGTACACGCCGACGGCCTCGTGCCCCGGGACCGACAGCCGCACGAAGCCCGCATCTTCCGGCCGCAGCACGAACTGCCCCCAGTACGGGTCGTCGAAGCCGAAGCTCTCGCGGCCGCCCTCGAGGTTGATCACGAGACCGACGTCGTTGGCGCGCATGTAGGCGGCGAGCGGCTGCTCGCCCTTCTCCCAGATCCTCAGCTCGCGAAAGCCGGGCCCGCACATCTCGCCGATCCCGTCGGTCGCGGTCAACACCACCAGCGGTGTCGGCAGCCCGAGCGAGCGGATGAATACCACCGTGTCGGTGATCGTGCGGGCGACCGTCATGCGGCCCAGGAACGGCACGCCGTCGACCTCGTATGCGGTCGGCAGGACGAACGGCCTCGGAATGGCAGCCAGGCAGACGAGGGCGCCGAGCGTGCGCAGCGTCCACGGTAGGCGCCGACCGATCGGCAGCAACACCGCCGCGGCCTCCGCAGCCGCGAGCATGAGCAGGACGCCGGGGACGAGGAGGTAACGCGGGGATGGGAAGATCGCGACTCCCGAGGCCAGAGGGAAGAGTGCCACGACGGCGTAGAGGAACAGCGTGTCGCCGCGGAGGTAGCGCCGCCCCGTGCACAGGGCCGCCGCGAGCACCCCGAACGCCGCGACCGAGAGCAGCGCGATCTCGGCCTGAACGAGGCTCCGACTCGTGGCAGGGAAGAGCACGGGGTAGTGATCGAAAGCAGAGCCCCCGAGCCAGCGCAGCGTGCCGAGCAGATTGTCGGCCGCATGCCGCGGGACCGCGCCGGGATTCGTCCGAATCGCGTCCGCCACGCTGGTAGCGGTGCCGAATTCGCGCTGCCAGATGGAGAACAGGTCGCGGTGCTCGCCGTGCCAGCGGTTCCAGTTCCAGGCGAACGTCGCCTGGAACGCGGCGTGAAAATGGCCGCCGCCGGAGATCGGTGTGCTGAGCGCGAGCGCGGCGATCAGGATCGCCGCGAGCGCCGCGGCGGGCCAGACCCAGGCGCGCGCGCCCGTGACGCCCGACGCGCCGCGCGCCCACCAGACAGACACGAGCCCGAGCACCAGCGCCGCCGGATAGAGCTCCGGGCGCGCGTAGGACGCGACCAGGACTGCGATCGCCATCACGGCCGCGCGCGTCACCCGGGCGCTCGCGAGCCCGGCCAGGCCGATGCCCATCAGCACGACGAGCAGCGCGAAACTACACACCTTGCCCGGCAGCGGTACGTTCAGATCGGAGACCAGGAAGACGAGCGCCGCCCCCACGGCCACGCCCACGCGGCGGGTCGGCAGGAGAACGCACCCGTACATCGCGACGGAGACCGCCACCGACAGCGCGTACACGTTCGCCGCATAGACGGAGAGTGGGTCCCCAAGCAGCGCGACGAAGGGCTTGCGCCACAACGCGTACAGCGGCCCCCAACTCGGAGGCTGGCGCAGGATTTCCGCAACCGGCAGCCGCGCCATGCGGAAGTAATAGGGCTCCATCGAATCGACGGGGTCGAGAACCGACGTGAGGCGGCCAGGTACACGACGTTCGCCGCCACGACCGTCGCGAGCCCAATCGCCGCCGCTCCGAGGTCGATGGGCGCGCGCCCGGGAGCCTCGTCACGGTTCGTACTGCGCTCTTCCTCGCGGTTCATGGGCGACGATGCTCACTCCAGGGTATCGTGCGCGTCGTCGTCGGTCATCTGTCGTCGCGCGTCACCCGGCAGTTCAAGCGGAGCCGACGATTGCAACAACCGCGTGTAGGGGCGCGCCTTGGCGCGGCCCCAACCGCGACGACGACACCCCAGCGGGCGGGTCACGTGCGCTCGGCGGCGATGAACATCTGCTTGCCGAGCACGCGGTGGAGCGGCGGGAAGCGCAGATAGGCGCGCACCAGGATGGGCCACTGCGGCAGCGTGCTCTTGGTGGAGTACGGGAGAAAGCGCGGCCGCACCTCGGTCGGGGAGAAGCCGCACATCTCGAGCGCCTCGACCATCGATTTGTGGCTGAGCGGCAGATAGTGATCGAAGAAATCCCAGTACTCGCGCGTGGCGTAGTGGATGTTCGGCTGCAGGATGAGCAGCCGGCCGGACGGGCGCAGCACGCGGTGGACCTCGCCGAGGGTGGTGAGCAGCAGGTCCTTGCTGGTCAGGTGCTCGAAGAAGTTGCTGGCGAAGACCACGTCGATGCGCCCGTTGGCAAGCCACGACAAGTCGTGCGCGGTGCCGCAGTGCACGTGCACGTCGGGCGCGGCGAGGCTGCGCACGTGCTCGTCGGCGTCGACCGCCCACTTCTCGCCGCAGTGGATGTGGTTGATGAACTCGCAGAACCCGGCGCCCAGATCCAACACCGCGTCGGTCTCGCGCACATAGCGCTGAAAGAAATCGGCGCAGAGCAACTGCCAGAGGCGCGCCTTGGCGCGCCGCTCGGCCGGATCAAAGCGCTGCTCGTACAGCCCGCGCCCGCCCACGCCGGAGCCCCCTGAACAGCGCCAGCCGATACCAGCGCAGGTAGTGCGGCAGCCACTTCATCAGCCGGAAGTTCGACTGTCCCGCTTCGCGATCGCGCCACGTCGTCGGCACCTCGGTGATGCGGTCGCCGGCCAGGAACGCTTTCACCACGATCTCCATCGCCAGCTCGAAGCCGTGGGCGCTCTCGAGGTCGAGGCGATCGAGCAAGGCCTTGCGGTACATCTTGAACGCGCTGGTCGGATCCGACGTCGGCAGCCCGGCGAGCAGATGCAGGGAACGGCCGGCGGTGCGCGACAGGAAGGTCTTCAGCGGCGGCCCGCCGATCTGGCGGCCGCCGCGCATGTAGCGCGACGCGGCGACCACGTCGTACCCGTCGCGCTCGATCTTCTCCAGCATGGGGGCGAAGTCGTCGACGTCGTCCGATGCATCGGCCATGGTCACCAGCACCGCGTCGCCGCGCGCGGCCTGGAATCCGGCCCGCATGGCGAGGGCGGGACCACGCCCGAGCTGGTTGTGCACGGCGCGCACCTGCGGATAGGTGCGGCGCAGGTCGTCCACCACCGGCACGGTCGGATCGTCGGCCTCGTCGTGGACGACGAGGATCTCGTGCGGCT
>Ga0187893_10008735_pt1 | contig 15853 bp, 13 predicted proteins | sample MA1701074metaG_FD_139574 | JGI IMG/M metagenome (GOLD analysis project Ga0187893, IMG submission 139574) | White microbial mat communities from a basaltic lava cave in the Kipuka Kanohina Cave System on the Island of Hawaii, USA - MA170107-4 metaG ... | reverse complement strand
GGCGATGCCCTCGAGCAGCACGTCCTCGATGACGTTGTCCTCGAGCACGGCGCTGCTGGTCTGCTTGATGTTGAAGGCGGTGCCGAAGCTCGACACGTCGGTGTGGTCGAGGGAGTTCCAGGGCGCGTCGCACCAGGCGCAATCCCAGCCCGTGGTGCCACCCGACAGCCTACGCCGTCCGGAGGCTCCGAGGTGCCGGAGCACGTTGCGCCGGAAGATCGCGTTGTGGGCGCGAAAGACGCGGTAGCCGAAGCAGCCGTCGCCGGTGCTGAGCGCCCAGCTGATGCCGCGACAGCCGTACTCCGCGAGATTGTCTTCGACGAGCAGGCTCGGGGCGGGGTTGGCGAGGATGAAGTGGCGGGGGACGTAGCGTTGCACGAGGCCGCGCAGGATGAGCGAGGTCATCGGCTCGCCCGGCGTGCCGTGGGCCTCGATGGAGCGCCCGCGCGTTCCCTCCAGCGTCAGGTATTGCAGGGTGACGTTGGCGGTGGGACTCAGCATGTGCACGTTGAACGAGTAGTGCGGCACGAAGACGTCGGCGGCCGCCGTGGAGCTGCCGACGGGATTCACCACGATGCGACGCGTGGCGGGATGATAGCTCCACGCGCCGTCGCGCGGGTTGCTCACGCCGTCTCCCGCGTAGGCGAGCATCGTGAACGGCGAGGCAGTGCCCTGCATCAGCATGTGCGGATCGTAGGCGTCGCGCTCCTGGCCGTCCGTCTCGGGCGTGGCTTCCATCGTCCGCGCGTAGACGCCCCCGCCTTGCGAGGTCCAGTCGGCGCGCAGCCGCATGCCGCGGACGATGGGCTGCTCGTTCGTCGGACACGTCGGCGCGCGGCATCCTTGGATGACGCAGCGCTGGTTCGCGGTGCAGGCGAGCGCCTTGCCTGGCAAGGTGCCGCCACCCCGCAGATCGATCTGCTCGAAGTAGACACCGTCGAAGCCCGCACGCGCCCCGCGTACGTTGAGCGTGTCGCCCGCGGCCATGCGCAGCACGCCCTCGCCGATCGTACGCAACGGTCCCGACGCGCCGCAGGTGAGCGTCGCGCCCGATCCGCTGGTCGGGCACGCACCGTCGACGAAGTAGACGGCGGCGTATCCGGGGCTCGCCGCAGCGATGCTCGCGAGCGTCGCAGCGAGCCCTATCCTCCATGACCTCCGCACTTGGATCCCCACTTCGAAAGCCGAAGTCCTAGTCGGTCGGCGCCCCCGATGGCAAGCGAAAATCTCTCGATCGCTGCCATTTCATGGGACGCCGCGGGCCGGATCGTGCAGGCGTGCTCTACGAGTCAGCCCTTGGGCGGAGTCTCGTTGCGCCGCGGCATTCATTTCCCCCCGCGACGGCCACGCAGCGTGCTCGCGATCTTCTTGGCCATCTTGGGAATCGAACGGTCCAGAATCTCCTCACGGGTCCGCCACTTGCCGCCGCCCTGCACGAAATCGGGGAGGTTGGTGAGATCGGCCGCCAGCGGCTGCTGCGTGAAGTCGAACAGGTAGGTGCCGATGACGGTGCCCGAGTCGGCCGCGACCGCCATGGTCTGGTATTCGATGCTGGCAGGCGACTCGACCGACAGCGCCGAGCCCTGGCGCTGCACGTAGCGGCGGATCGCCCCCATGACGGCGACCTCGGCCCCGACGTCGCGGGCGATGCGCGCCGCGAGACGCGGATCGTAGATCGCCGCGCCCGACACGGGGGTAGCGTCGACCACCTTCGCCGCGGGGACCGTGTCCTGACCGAGCTCCTCGAGGCTGCTCGTGAGACGTTCGGCGACGTAGACACCGAGCTCGTCGGAAATGTCCCCCGCGTCTTGCACGGCGGAGAACGCGCCGGTCGCATCGAGGAATCCCCGCACGCGAAACGGCAGGACGGCCACCCGGCCACGTGTGGCGGTGGGGGTCGCGGGTGCTATGCCCTCGGGCGAGCGACACGCGATGCCGGCCAGAACGAGGAGCACGCCGACGACGGCGCCGCGGGTACGAGAGCGCATGGCCGCCGTCTCTACTACAGCGCCGCCGCGCGTGCTACGCACGCGCGCATGACCTCCGTGCCGCTCTCGTCGCGCCCGCGCGACTGGTTCTTCGCGGTGATCTTCACCGTCTTCGCCTGCACCTCGTTCCTGGTGGACACGCTGCCCGCGCTCGGGTGGTCGAGCGTCGTGCACGACGCGCTCGTCGCCAGCTACGCGGACTGCGATCCAATGTTCATGAATCCGCCGCCCTTCCTGCTCGTCGCCGCCACGGTGTCGGGGTTCGTGTGGGGCCCGCTCTACTGCTTCTTCGTATGGGGCTTCGTGCGCGGGCGCGCCGTCATCCGCGCGCCTGCGCTGGCCTACGCCGGCGCGCTCACGCTCGCCATGGCGATGATCTTCGCCGAGGAGCTGCGCAGCCCCGTCCCCGGCTGGGCATCGCCCAGGCCATGGAAGTTCGCCGCGTACAACCTGCCGTACCTCGTCGTGCCGATCCTCACCGGTCTCCGTATGTGGCGCCCATACCCGTTCGGCGGCGCGGCCCCGGGGTGAGTGCGGGTCGGGCCATCTCCGACGCGTGCGTTTGCGGGACGGTCCCCGCGCGGGTGGGTGCGCCACCCTCACTCCGATGTCCTCGCCCTAAGCGCGCCACCGAAAATCATGCGTCCCCCCGGATGCGAATGGGCGCGCTAAGGGCTGCGGGTCTGCGTTCGGGTGGCGCACCCACCCACGCGGGGACCATGCCGGCAATCGATCGCTTCGCGGCAATCGCCCGCTCGCAATCAGCCGCGGGTCTGCGCCGCCGATCGCACGAGGTCGCTCGCGTCGGCGGCCTGAATGGCGGTGCGCGTGGTACGGTGGTCGTCGCGGAGCGGTGTCGAATGCCGTGACGGTCCGTGGGTGGGCGGGGTGCGCCGCCGAACGCAGTCCCGCAGCCCTTAGCGCGCCGATACGCATCCGGGGGGACGTGTGATTTTCGGTGGCGCGCTCAGGGCGAGGACCACGGAGTGAGGTGGCGCACCCCGCCCACCCACGGACCTTCCCGCAATCGCAGGTGGTCCGCGACGACCCCGCTCACGCCCAGGGCGCGCCGCCGATCGGATCCTTGAGCAAACGCCGTGCGACGACCATCCGATGCACCTCGTCCGGGCCGTCGTAGATGCGCGCGTACCGAGCCTCGCGGTACATGAACTCGAGCGGCGTGTCGCCGGTGACGCCGAGCGCGCCGTGGACCTGGATGGCGCGGTCGATGACGTCGTGGAGCATGCGCGCGCCCCAGAACTTGATGAGCGCAATCTCGACGCGGGCCTCGCCGCCTTCGTCCATGGCGCGCGCTGCGTCGAGGGTCATCAAGCGCGCCGCCTGGATCTCGGCGGCCGACTCGGCGACGTAGCGCTGGATCTCGCCCTTTTCGGCCAGCAGCGAGCCGTGCGCGTAGCGCGACTTGGCGCGGGCGCACATGAGCTCGAAGGCGCGCTCGGCCTGTCCGAGCCAGCGCATACAGTGAAAAATGCGGCCGGGACCGAGGCGCTTCTGCGCCACGAGGAAGCCTTGCCCGCGGCCGCCGAGGAGGTTCTCCTTCGGCACGCGCACGTCGCTCAGGCGGATCTCGCAGTGCCCGCCTCCGGTATGGCCCATCGTCGGGACGACGCGCACGATCTCGTAGCCCGGCGCGTCGGTGGGGACGATGATCGACGAGAAGCGCTCGTGGGCCGGCGCGTCGGGCTCGGTGATCGCGAAGATGGTGGTGAACGCGGCGCGGTTGGCGCCGCTCGTGAACCATTTGTGCGCGTTCACCACCCAGTGGTCGCCGTCGAGGCGCGCCGTCGACTGCATCAGCGTCGGGTCCGAGCCCGCCACCTCCGGCTCCGTCAGCCCGACCGACGGATAGATGTCACCCGCCACCAGCGGCTCGAGCCAGCGGCGGCGCTGCTCCGGCGTTCCGTAGAGATGGAGCATGATCGAGTCCTGCATCGAGAGCGTGCCGACCGCCGCCTGTCCCCAGTGCGAGCGTCCGATCACCTCGTTCAGGAACACGAACGGCATGAACGGCACGCCGCCGCCGCCGATCTCCTTCGGATGGCCGAGCGCCCAGAGCCCGGCGGCCTTGGCCGCGTCCTTGAGCCTTCGCATGGTCGCCGCGGCTTCGGCGTCCTCTCGCGCGAACGCCGGCTCCGCGGGGATCACCTGCTCGTCGATGAAGCGCCGCATGCGCTCGCGCAGCGCGCGACCTTCGGTCGTCAGTCCGTACGTCGACATCGTCGTTGTCTCCTTCAGGTGCGCGGCGCGCGCCACGCCAGTCCGAATGCCACGGCCAGCATGCCTGCCGCCAGTACGTAGGGCGCGCCGGGCAAGATGCCGCCACGGTTGACGGACGCGGCGAACACGCCGGTGAACAGCCCCGGACCGATCATGCCGGCGATGCCGCGCAGCGCCGCCAGCGCTCCCTGCAGGCGCCCTTGCTCCGACGCGTCCATGCTGCGGCTCATGAGCGCCTGCAAGGACGGTGTCCAGAAACCCCAGAGCGAGAGCAAGGGAATCCCGAAGCTGAAGAGCAGCGCGCTGGGGGCGAAGCCGTGGACGAGGAAGGCGCTCACACCGAAGGCAATGCCGAGGAGCAGGCTCCGTCGCTCGCCCAGCCGTGCCACGACAGGCCGGATCAGGCCGCCCTGCACGCTGACGCTCGCGATCCCCATCGCCGCGAGGGCGAGCCCGACGGTTCGCTGATCCCAGCCGAAGCGAAAGTCGGCGTAGAGCACGTAGGTGCTCGGGAGCGACTCGTGGGCCCAGTACGACAGGAAGGCCACGCCGGCGAGCGGCCACACGCCGGCGTGCTCCCGCAAGAGCCCGAGCGCGCCGATCGGATTGGCGCGCCGCCACTCGAAGCGGGCACGTCGCTCGGGTGGCAGCGACTCGGGCAGCACGAACAGACCGTAGAGGAAGTTCGCGACGCTCAGCCCCGCCGCCACCCAGAAGGGCAGACGCGGATCGACGCTGCCCGCAAGGCCGCCGAGCGCGGGCCCGACGATGAAGCCCAGGCCGAAGGCGGCGCTGAGCAGCCCGAAGCTCGCGGCGCGCCGCTCCGGCGGCGTGACGTCCGCGATGTAGGCGGCGGGGATGCTCACGCTGGCCGAGAAGATGCCGGCGACGACGCGTCCGAGGAACAGCCAGGACAGCGACGGCGCGAGCGCCATCACGACGTAGTCGAGTCCGAGTCCCAGATTCGACAGCAGGATGACCGGCCGGCGCCCGAAGCGATCCGAGAGCGCACCCAGAACGGGCGAGCACAGGAACTGCATGAGCGCGAACACCGTGGCGAAGAGACCGTACATCTCGGCGGCCCGGGCACTGTCGCCGCCCTCGAACGCGAGCACGAGCTTCGGCAGCACCGGGACGATGATGCCGAGGGCCAGCATGTCGAGCGCGACGGTGATGAAGATGAAGGCGAGGGTCGCGGTGCGCACCGGCGCGGCCTATAGTTCAATACCCGAGACGGCGCACGCGGTCCTCGTCCAACCCGAAGAAGTGGGCGATCTCGTGGACGATGGTGCGCTCGATCTCGTACCGGATGGTCGGCTCGTCGTCGAACTCCTCGAGGATGGCTTCGCGAAAGATGATGATGCGGTCGGGAGGGTGGCCGGCGAAGTCATGCGGCCGGTCGGGGAGCGCGGTGCCGTCGTAGAGCCCGAAGAGCGTGTCCAGCTCCGGGTCGAGGTCGAGCGATCGCAGCAGCTCGTCCGAGGGCCAGTCCTCGATGCAGACGGCGACGTTGGCGAGGTAGGTGGCGAACTCGGCGGGAACGGCCGCCACGGCCTCGGCCACCAGCGCCTCGAAACGTGCCGCGCGCATGTCAGCCTGCGAACCTGCGCGCGACCTGCTCGAAGTCGGCGAGCCGCGGCAGGAGCAGCGGCAGCGTGACGCCGGCCGCACGGTAGGCATCGACCCGGTCGCGAATGCGCGTCGCGGGGCCGAGCAGGTAGAGCGCGTCGATCAGATCGTCGCTCACCAAGCGCTCCGCCTCCCCGGTCCACCCGGCAGCGGTGGAGGCTCGTAGCGTCGCCGCCACCGCGGGATCGAAGCCGGCCGTCTCGAGCAGGATCTCTCCGGTGTGCGCTTCGCGGAGCAGCCGCACGACCCGTTCGCGAAGCGAGGGACGCAGTGCGGTCGCGTCCGGCCCCTCGCGCACGACCATCATGCAGGCGACGTCGATCGCGGCCGGGTCGCGGCCGGCGCCGCGCGCTCCCTCGCGGATCTCGCCGATGGCCCACCCGATGTACCCGACCGGCACGTAGGCGTTCAGCAGCACGCCGTCGGCGACTTGTCCGGCCAGGCGGAGCGCACGCCGCCCGATGGCGGCGACGTAGATCGGCAGGGCCGACTGCGCGGGCCGCAGCGCGAGCGTCGCCTTGAGCGCGGCGTTCCCCACGGTCGCATCGATGCGCTCGCCGCCGAGCAGGCGGCGGATGGCATGGACGGTCTCGGCGAGGGTCCGACGCGGGCGGCGATAGGGAAGCCCCAGACGGTCCGCGATCACGTCGTGTTCGCTCCGCCCGAGCCCGAGCATCATGCGGCCACCGCTCAGCCGGTCGAGCGTGGCGGCGCCCATCGCCGTGAGTGCGGGGCTCCGGGTGTACGGGTTCACCACGCCGACCCCGAGCCGCAGCCGTTCGGTCGAAGCCGCGAGGTAGCCGAGGAGCGAGAACGTTTCTTCGTGGAAGTAGCGCTCGGTCACCCAGAGCGATTCGTAGCCGCACGCCTCGGCAAGGCGCCCGTACCGCGCCAGCTGGGCGCCACCGGTGATGCCGTGGTGGAGGACGAGTCCGGTGCGTTCCATTGGAGGGAAGTCATAGCACGGCGCGGTGCGGCGACGGGACGCGCTTGACCGAGCGGACAGGGCATCGTATCGCACCGCCCCGTGCGATTCTCGGCGTTCGTCACCCTGACCTTCGTGTGCATGCTCGCGGCCCGTGCGAACGCGGCCGAGGCGTTCAAGACGGGCGAGACCGTCGGTCCCGAGACGTGGCAGCGCGCCGAGAAGCTGCTGCCGCCGGAGATCCTGGCGCACTACAAGACCGGCGAGTACGTGAACCCCTACGTGGAATGGCCGGCCGACACGTTCACCTGGCCGACCGATTTCGAAGCCGGCACGAAGGCCAACGCCGGCAAGTTCAAGGTGGGCCCGAACGGCGAGGTCCTCGAGGTCGCGAGCGGCAAGCAGCCGGTGTTCATCATCGGGCATCCGTTTCCGACCATCGCCACCGGCGATCCCAGCGCCGGCACGCAGATCCTGTGGAACCACCTCTACCGCACCTGGTACTTCGGGAACCTCCGCGCCGAGTCCCAGGTGAACTGGGTGAAGCCGTCCGGCCTCGAGCGCCGCATGGATGCGGTCGTGCTCTTCAGCTACTTCGACGGTGTTCCCGAGCGCGAGCGGGTCGCCGACAACAAGCAGAACTTCTCCACCCAGGAGCTGAACCTCATCGTGAGCCCGGCCGACGTGCACGGCACCGCGGCGCTCACCTGGCGCTACCGCGATCCGACCAAGCGCGACTCGTCGTGGACGTTCGTGCCCGCACTCCGCCGCGTGCGCGCCATCAGCCCGGCCAACCGCTCGGACGGCTTCCTCGGCTCCGACATGAGCCAGGACGACGGCGCGTTCTTCACCGGCAAGCCCGAAGACTTCACGTGGAAGCTCGTGGGCGAAACCGAGCAGCTTCGGATCTCCGATCCGATCAACCTGCAGGGCAAGTCCGGCAACGAGTGGCTCAAGACCGGCGGCTGGCGTGCCGAGTGGCCGGACATCCCGTTCATCGGCTACATGGATCCCGACTGGAAGGGCATCGGCTGGGCGCCGGCCAGCGCATCGCTCTCGCAGCGGTCGTTCTACGTCGTCGAGGGCGTGCCGAAGGATCGCTACTATCTCTTCGGGAAGCTCCAGCTCTACATCGACAAGATCACCTTCCAGGGCGCCTGGAACCGCAAGTTCGACTGGAAGGGCGAGCTGATGAACAGCTTCCAGGTGATGGCGTGGAATCCGCAGTCGCTCAAGCGCCCGGACGGCGGCATCGACTTCGTGCAGGGCTCCAACATGGCCTTCCAGACGGTCGAGGCCGTGAAGATGCGCCGGGCGACCGTGGCCGGCATCAAGTCGAGCCCCAAGTCCGGGTTCGACGGTCGCATCACTTTCAAGGAAAGCGACTTCGCGCTCGATCGCCTGTCCCAGGCGGGCAAGTAGCGCGCCCGCCCGCCGAAGCTACCGCTCCGCGGCGAGCCCGCGCCGGGCCGCCGCCAGCTCGCGGCGCCCGGCCTTGTCGACCTTCGGATAGTGCAGGTCGAGACCGGCGAGCGCGTCGATGATCGCGGAGGCCACGATCACGCGCGTGAACCACTTGTTGTCGGCCGGCACGACGTACCACGGGGCTTCGTCCGTCGCCGTGCCGCGGACCGCGTCCTCGTACGCGCGCATGTAGTCCTTCCAGTACCCGCGCTCGCGCACGTCGGCCGCGGAGAACTTCCAGTTCTTCGCCGGGTCGTCCAGGCGCTCCATGAAGCGCCGCTTCTGTTCCGCGCGCGAGACGTGCAGGAAGAACTTGCGAACGACGATGCCGTTGCGTCCGAGGTAGCGCTCGAAGTGCCGGATGTCCTCGTAGCGCTCGTCCCACAGGTGTTTGCCGACGAGCGACGGCGGCAGCTTCTGCCGAGCCAGGATCTCGGGGTGCACGCGCGCGACGAGCACCTCCTCGTAGTACGAGCGGTTGAAGATGCCGATGCGTCCCCGCTCGGGCACGCGCACGTTGGTGCGCCAGAGGTAGTCGTGGTCCAGCTCGTTCGACGACGGCGCTTTGAACGAATGGACCTCGCAGCCCTGTGGGTTCACGCCCGACATGACGTGCTTGATGGCGCCGTCCTTGCCCGCCGCGTCCATGGCCTGGAAGACCAGCAGGATCGCCCAGCGATCCTGCGCGTAGAGCATGTCCTGTAGCTCGGCCAGGGCTTCGACGCCGACCTGCAGCGCCTCCTTGGCGCGGGGCTTGTCCTGTGCCTTGAGCGGGCCGGTGTCCCCCGGGTCCACGTCCTTCAGCCGGAACCGGTGCCCGTCGCCGATGCGGTACGGTCGAGAGAGCCGGCGGGCGATCTTGATGACGCGTGCGGTCTTCATGAATGCCCGTCCCGCCTACGGGTCGACGACGGGAATCTCCGCGGCCAGATCGTAGCGGATGACCGCGTCCATCTTGTTCTCGATCTGGTAGAACCGCGCGACCTTGCGGCCGGGCAGCGCCTTCGCGATCTCGCCGAGATAGGAGCGCCGCACGGCGACCCGGTCCGCCTCCACGCCGAGATACGCGTCGACGAGCTGCAAGGCCTTCTCGTTCGAGAGGCTGCTGAAGTTGGCGGTGTAGTCCCGGATGATCGTGACGAGACGATCCTGGACGCCCGTCAACTCCGTCTGGTAGCGATCGTAGACGGGCCAGAACCGTTTGGCTTCCTCGTCGGTCAGCTTCAGGTTCGCGGCCACGAGTGCCCGCCGATTGGCACGGATGGTGTCGCGGAGTATCTCGAGATCCATGTCGCTCGCCGCCCCGGCGCGTCCCGAGACCGGAAGCGCAGTCAGCAGGAGCCCGGCGGCCATCAGCATGCGCAACGTAGACATAGATGCTCCTACTTCTGGATCCTGGTGATCTTGGATCCTTGGACCCCGATCCCCGCCATCAGCCCCTTTTGGCTGAAGACGAACGCGTACACGTCGCTCGTGAGCGTGTTGCTGGTCAGCGTCTTGCCGACGCCCTGGTCGACCAGCACGATGCTGGGACCGACGCCGATCTCGAAGCCGTGGGTGGCATCGAGCTGCCTGAGCGCGGCGTCGTTCATGAAGAAGAGAGCGTACCCGAACGACTGCACGCCGGCCTGGAGGCCGTACGAGGCGGCGACCGAATTGTAGTAGCCGACCGTGCGTCCACCGCGTAGCAATGCCCCTTCCCCGATCTGGCCACCGAACATGAAGCCCGCCTTCACCATGGTCGGGAACACCAGGATCCCCTTCGCCCGGTGCGACAACATCTTCGCCGCCGAGTTGGTGGCGGTGAGATTGCGGAGGGCCGCCGCGGCGGATCGGTTGAGCTCGGCAGCAGAAGCGGCCGGCGCCGGCCGCGCGAGAGCGAGAATCGCGATGGCCGCCGCGAGCACGTACGCCATTGTTCGTGGTTTGGTCATCCGCATTCCTCCGAAATCGTCATTCTCCCCGGCAGTAGTCGATGCCCCGCTTCAAGATGGGGCTGATGTCCGGGCGCACCACCTCGACGGGCTGACCGGCGGCTTGCAGATCAGCCGCGGTCTTGGTGTCCGCGAGCCAGATGTCCTCGAGCGGCCGGCGGCCGGTCGGATCCTTGCGCATGAGGCCCTTGGCGGTTCCGTTCACCGGGTAGGAGATCTTCCCGTCCGACACGAACACGCCCCCGTCCTCGCACACGAACGTCGCCCGCTTGATGGTGAGAGGCCAGACCTCCCGCTCTCCGAGGTTCGCGGGCGTGATGACGCCGTCGCTCCCGATCGGAGCCCCGGAATCCTCGAATCCCGCCTGGACGTGCGCGGCGCCGAGCAGCAAGATGACCGCCGCCCATGCGCCCTGACTGACTCGCTTCGCGCTCAAGACGGCGAACCTACTCCGGCGGGAGGGGTGCGGACAAGCGCGCGCGGGATGGCCCGAGTCGGAGGTTTGCACCCGCGAACCAAGCGGGGGTATGCAGATCCGCTCGTGCACGAGAACATGCGATTGTTCTGGAGCAGCGTCGCGTTCGCGGCCCTGGTGGGCTGCGGCGGCGCAGAGGTCGCCGCGCCGCCACCGCCGGAGGTCGTCGTCGCGACCGTCGTGCAGCGTGACGTCCCGATCAGCTCGGAGTGGGTAGGGACGATCGACGGGTACAACAACGCCCAGATCCGGGCGAAGGTGCAGGGATATCTCCAGGCGCGCGACTACCACGAGGGCGGCGTCGTCGCCGCGGGCTCCTTGATGTTCCGCATCGACCCCCGCGAGTTCCGCGCCGCGCTCGAGGACGCGCGCGGACAGCTCGGGCGTGCGCAGGCGTTGCTCACGAGGAGCAGTCAGGACGTCGCCCGCTACGGCCCGCTTTCTCGCGACGGGGCCGTGAGCCGCAAGGAGTACGACGACGCCGTGCAGGCCGAGCGTGGCAGCGCGGCGGCGGTGCAGTCGGGACGGGCGGCGGTCGAGCAGGCGCGCCTGAACCTCGAATGGACGGAGGTGCGGTCGCCCATCGAGGGAGTCGCCGGGCTCTCACTGGCCCAGATCGGCGATCTCGTCTCGCCGAGCACGCTCCTGACCACGGTCTCGCAGCTCGACCCCGTGAAGGTGACCTTCCCCGTGAGCGAGCGCGAGTACCTCCGCTACGCGGAACGCCTCGGGAAACGCGCTGCGGGTGCGGCGCCTCCCGACGACTCCCCGAGCGCCGAGTTGATCCTCGCCGACGGGAGTGTCTACCCGGAGCGCGGGCACGTCGTCGCCACCAATCGCGAGGTCGATCAGAAGACGGGGGCGATCCTGATCCAGGCCGCGTTCCCGAATCCGAACCTGCTGCTACGTCCCGGACAGTTCGCTCGCGTGCGCGCCGTCACCGAGACCCGGCGCGACGCGTTGCTCGTGCCGCAGCGGGCGGTGCAGGAGCTGCAGGGCGTCCATCGTATCGCGGTTCTCGGCGAGGGCGATACGGTCGCCATCCGGACGGTCGTGGTCGGGCCACGCGTCGGCAGCGAGTGGGTGGTGGAAAAGGGACTCACACCGGGCGCGCGCGTCGTGGTCGAGGGGCTGCAGCGCGTACGCGACGGCTCGAAGGTCACGGTGAAGGCCGCCGGCGCGCCGGCCGCTTCCCCTGTCGAGGGCTGACGCGTGGCCGCGTTTTTCGTGCGACGCCCGATCGTCGCCATCGTCCTGTCGATCCTGATCACGATCGCCGGCCTGGTGGCGATGGGCCGCCTGCCGATCGCCCAGTATCCCGAGATCGTCCCGCCGGAGATCCTGGTCACGACGACCTACACCGGCGCCGATGCGCTCACCATCGAGTCGGCCGTGGCCACGCCGCTCGAGCAGCAGATCAACGGCGTGGAGAACATGCTCTACGTCAAGTCGACGAACGCCAACGACGGCACGCTCACCACCCGCATCACGTTCGAGGTCGGCACCAACGTCGACATGGACAACGTGCTGGCCCAGAACCGCGTGTCGCAGGCGACGCCGTTCTTGCCGACCGACGTGAAGAACTACGGTGTGAGCGTGAAGAAGTCGCTCACCTTCCCGCTGCTCGTGATCTCGGTCTATTCGCCGAACGGGACGTACGACGCCAACTTCCTCGGGAACTACGCCACCATCAACATCAACGACCAGCTCTTGCGCGTGACCGGCGTCGGCCAGGTGACCAACTTCGGCTCGTCCGACTATGCCATGCGCATCTGGCTGCGGCCCGACGAGCTGGCGAAGCTCGGGCTCACACCGCTCGACGTGCAGCAGGCGGTGCAGAAGCAGAGCGTCGTCAATCCCGCCGGCAAGGTCGGCGACGAGCCGGCGCCGCCGGGCCAGGAGTTCACGTACACGATCCGCGCGCAGGGCCGGCTGGTCACGCCCGAGGAGTTCGGCGAGATCGCGGTGCGGCTCAACCCGGACGGCTCGGTGGTGCGGCTGCATGACGTGGCCCGCATCGAGCTGGGCTCGCAGCTCTACAACCTGCGCGGCCGCTACAACGGCAAACCCGCCGCCGTGCTCACCGTCTACCAGATCCCCGGGTCCAACGCGCTCGCCGTCGCCGACGGCGTGAAGCGCGCCATGGAGCAGCTGAAGGCCCGCTTCCCGGACGACCTCGAGTACATCGTGTCGCTCGACACGACGCTGCCGGTGACCGAGGGCATCGACGAGATCCTGCACACGCTGGTCGAGGCGATGATCCTCGTCATTCTGGTCGTCTACCTCTTCCTGCAGAGCTGGCGCGCGACGGTCATTCCCATGCTCACGGTCCCCGTGTCGCTCATCGGGACCTTCATGGTCTTCCCGATGATCGGCTTCTCCATCAACACGCTCTCGCTCTTCGGCTTGGTGCTCGCGATCGGCCTCGTGGTCGACGACGCCATCGTCGTGGTCGAGGCGGTGCAGCACCACATCGACCACGGCATGAACCCGCGTGAGGCCACGCTGAAGGCGATGGAGGAGGTGTCGGGACCGGTCATAGCCATCGCGCTCGTGCTCTCGAGCGTGTTCATCCCGGTCGCCTTCATGGGGGGCATCACGGGCCGCCTCTACCAGCAGTTCGCGATCACCATCGCCATCTCGGTCATCATCTCGGCGGTGAACGCGCTGACGCTGAGCCCCGCGCTCGCGTCGCGCATTCTCCGCCCGGGTGGGGCGACCGGGCAGGGTCTGCTGGCGCGCTTCTTCGCCGGCTTCAACCGCTGGTTCGACCGGATGACCGAAGGATACGTCGGCTGGTCGGGCGTGTTGGTGCGCAAGCTCGTGCGGAGCGCGGCCATCCTGGGCGGCATCACGGCCATGGTCGTGCTCCTCGGTGCCCGGCTGCCAGGGAGCTTTCTGCCCGACGAGGACCAGGGCTTCTTCATGGTGAACGTGCAGTTGCCCGACGCCGCCTCGCTCCAGCGGACGGACGTGGTGATGAAGACGATCGAAGCCATGCTCGCCGACACACACGGCGTGGCGATGAGCAATGCCATCACCGGCTACAGCATGCTGACGCAGACCTATGCCACGTACACGGGTCTCTTCTTCGTGTCGCTGGAGCCCTGGCACGACCGCCACGGGGAAGCCGCGAGCGTGAAGGGAATCGTCGCCGATCTGAATCGTCGCTTCGCCACGATTCCGGAAGCTCGCGTCTTCGCCTTTCTTCCCCCCGCGATTCCGGGCTTCGGTACGGCCAGTGGCTTCAACTTCATGCTGCAGGACCGCAGCGGCGGTTCGGTCGAGTACCTCGCGGAGAACGCCGAGCGCTTCCTCGAGGCCGCACGCCAGCGGCCCGAGCTGGCCGGCCTCAACAGCTCGCTGCGCGCCTCCGTGCCGCAGATCTTCGCCCGCGTCGACCGCGACAAGGCGCTCAAGCAGGGCGTCGACGTGCGCGACGTCTACGGGACGCTCCAGGCGCTCATGGGCGGTGTCTACGTGAACGACTTCAACCGCTTCGGGCGCCAGTGGAAGGTATATCTCCAGGCCGATCCCTCTTACCGCGTGAGCGAGGATCAGATCGGACGCTTCTTCGTGCGCAACGCCGCCGGTGGGATGGTTCCGCTGTCCACGTTGTTCATGCCCGAGCCGATCTCCGGACCCGAGTTCACCACGCGTTTCAACCTCTTCCGCTCCGCGGAGATCGTCGGCACGCCCGCGCCGGGCTACAGCTCGGGCCAGGCCATGGCGGCGCTCGAGGAAGTGGCCGCCGAGGTTCTGCCGCAGGGCGTCGGCTACGACTGGAACTCGATGTCCTTCCAGGAGAAGCGCTCGCAGGGCGGGGCGGCCGGCGTCTTCCTCATGTCGCTGCTGTTCGTCTTCCTCGTGCTCGCCGCGCAGTACGAGAGCTGGACCCTTCCGTTCAGCGTGCTCCTCGGCACGCCCATCGCCGTCTTCGGCGCGTTCCTAGGGCTCTGGATGCGCGGCTTCGACAACGACGTGTACGCGCAGATCGGGCTGGTCATGTTGATCGGCCTGGCGGCGAAGAACTCCATCCTCATCGTCGAATTCGCGAAGATGGAGCACGAGGGTGGCAAGGGCCTCGTGGACGCGGCGTTGTCCGGGGCACGGCTGCGGCTCCGTCCCATCCTCATGACGTCGTTCGCCTTCATCCTCGGCTGCGTGCCGCTGTACATCGCGTCGGGTGCCGGCGCGGTCTCGCGCCAGGTGCTCGGAACGGTAGTGGTCGTCGGCATGCTCGCCGCCACGCTCATCGGCATCTTCATCACGCCGGTGCTGTTCGTGGTGATTGAGCGGCTCACCGGTAGTGGTGGTCGCCACGCGACCGAGGGGGCGCCGGCTCCCGCCGCGGAGAAGGCGCACGCATGAGGACGCTTGGCGCCGTCTGCGCGCTCGCCGTGTTGCTCGCGGGCTGTTCCGTCGGTCCCAACTATCGCCGGCCCGTCGTGGCCGCACCCGAGACGCATCGCGGGCAGCTCGAGCCCGCCGAGGCGGCGTCGTTCGCCGACCAGCCGTGGTGGGAGGTGTTCGGCGATCCCGTCCTCCAGCAGCTGATCGACGAGGCCTTGCGGAGCAACCTCGACCTGCAGGCGGCCGCCGCTCGCGTCGAGCAGGCGCGCAACTTCGTGACCGTGGCCCGCTCGGACGTCTTCCCGCAGATCGGCTACCAGGGGGATGCATCCCGGCAGCGTGTGGGCGGGGACACGTTCAACAGCTTCGTCGGCGTCTTTAACCTCGCCTGGGAGCTCGACGTCTGGGGCCGCATTCGCCGCCTCACGGAGGCCGCCCGGGCTGACTACCTGGGCACCGAGGACGCACGGCGCGGCGTCATGCTGTCGCTGGTGAGCGCCGTGGCCCAGGCCTACTTCGAGCTGCTCGATCTCGACGCCGAGCTCGACATCGCCCGGCGCACGACCGTGGCCTTCGACGACACGTTGCATCTCTTCACACGGCGATTCGAGGGCGGGGTGGCTTCACGCCTCGAGGTGGTGCGTGCCGAGGCGGCGCGGGCGGACAGCGCGGCGGCCATCCCTGAGCTGGAGCGTCTGATCGTGCTGAAGGAAAATCAGATCGCGGTGCTGCTCGGCCGCGCGCCGGAAGCGATTCCGCGCGGTGCCGCGCTCGATCGCCAGACGATGCCGCCCGCGACGCCGCCGGGGCTGCCATCGGCGCTGCTCGAGCGCCGCCCCGACGTGCG
>Ga0187893_10008734_pt1 | contig 15855 bp, 9 predicted proteins | sample MA1701074metaG_FD_139574 | JGI IMG/M metagenome (GOLD analysis project Ga0187893, IMG submission 139574) | White microbial mat communities from a basaltic lava cave in the Kipuka Kanohina Cave System on the Island of Hawaii, USA - MA170107-4 metaG ... | reverse complement strand
GATTGCGAGATCCGGAAGATCATTCTCGATCAGGTGTTGCTGTACGAACTGGGCGTGCGCCGGCAAACACAGGCTGATGTTCGCTCCCGATGTTTTGAAGTCGCGTTCGGCATGACGCCCCGAGAAGCTGCCGACCCACTGTCGAAGCCGGAACAACTGGAGTTGACGCGCTTGACGGTTTCAGGTCAAGACGCGATCAAGATCCAGGGACAAATCGATCGGGTGGACGAAGCTCAGGACGGGACGATCATTGCTTACGATTACAAGCTCTCCGTCGGAGCTGACGCCGAAGACATGAAGGCGGGACGCGCTTTGCAATTGCCGATCTACCTCGAAGCGCTCGAGCGTTTGCTGTTGCCGGGACGCGAGATCGCCGGCGGCGGCTATTACATTCTCAAAGCCAAGCCCGGCCGGCGTAACACGGGCATCTACCGTAAGAACTTTGCTGATTATCTCGGGCTCCAGGCAAGAACCTCCATCTTGTCTGACCCTGATTGGCAGCAGGTACGCGCGGAAGCGATTGCGCGCATCTGGGAATTTTTCGAACGCATGACTGCCGGCGACTTTCGCGTGCGTCCGTCTCAGGGGTATGAAACGTGTAGGTTCTGTGACTACTCAGCCGTGTGCCGTTATGAGAAGTATCGGATTGAGTGGAAAGAAAAGAGCCGGCAAGTCGAGCGTCTTTGAAGCTCGCGATGAGATCTGCACATCGAAGCGGTTTTAATGAAACTAACAAAGAGTTTGGAACCAGCTCAGGAGCGCGCCGCGCATACGCTTGACCGGCACGTCTCGGTCATTGCCGGCCCCGGCTCAGGCAAAACCACCGTTCTCGTTGAGCGGTATCTTCACATCCTGCGCGAAAAAAAGCCTTCCTCAATCGATCAGATCGTCGCCATCACCTTCACCAACCGCGCCGCCAACGAGATGCGCGAGCGCCTCAGGAAAGCGCTCGACGGGTTACTCATCACCTCAGACGGCGTTGAGCATGAGCGCTGGAGACGTTATAAGCGCACTCTCGATGGCGCCGTAATTACTACGATTCACGGTCTTTGCATGCGCCTGCTGCGCGAGTTTCCGGTCGAGGCCGGGCTCGATCCCCAATTTATGCTGCTGGACGAGCATCGGGCCGCAACTTTGCTTGCAGCCGCGGTCGAGGAATCGCTGACCGAGTCTATCAGCCGGCGAGATGAATCCGTCGCGCGGCTCACGGCGGGTATTGGCCGTCCGATGTTGGCGACCGCCCTGTTTGAAATGTATTTGAAAATTCGCGGGCACGGCCTCTCGTTTGACGACGTTCTCAAGCGCACGATTGATAGTCATTCGGCGGCCCAGGATTACAACGCACTCTGCGACGAATTGGACGCCCGGATGGCGGAGCTGATCTCCCTTCGCGGACTTACCAGCCGCGGAAATGAGAAGCGCGCCGCCGTTCAAAGGTACTGGCCCCGCGTACGGGAAATCCTGCGGGCCAGTGAGACACCGCTAGCCGATTACTGTGGCGCGATTGTCGAATTTCGCGAAGCCTCCCGGCCGGATGCCCGTGGTCACATCGCCACGCTGGTCAAGCAGCTCGACGAGTTGTTTTGGGGCGAAAGCAAAGAGAAGTGTTTCGGCCGGCTGCCACAGATGCGTTTTGATCTGCTCGCCAAAGATTATTCGGCGGCCCTCGTCAAGCTGCTCAAATCAATTGACCGGCGCTTTACCGAGAAGAAGCAGGAACTATCTGCATTGGACTTTGACGATCTGCAACTGCGCGCGTTCGAGCTTTTGCAGCGGCCTGAGGTGCTCACCCGCGCCTCTCAGCGTTACCGCTACTTTCTGGTTGACGAATTCCAGGACACCAATGGCTTGCAACGAGACCTGCTCCACGTGTTGACGTTGAACCGCGGCGCCCGAGCAAACCTTTTTATTGTCGGTGATCGAAAGCAGTCGATTTACGGATTTCGCGGCGCGGACGTTGATGTCTTCGGCAACATGACGGAGGCGCTTCGGACCGCGGGCGGAGAGGTGGTTTCGCTGCCGCTTAACTTTCGCAGCCAGCCGCCGCTGATTAACTTTTTCAACTACCTATTCGCGCGCTTCTTCCGGCCGAGTGAGGAGGTGACTAAGGCTGACCTCAGCGAGCTCGGGTTTGTCGAGCATGAACCGAGCGTGGGCAAACGCGAAGTTCGTGATGCACCGCCACTAGTCGAGCTGATGATCGATCGACTCGCAGGCGACGACGACCCGCGATCGAAGCAAACACCTCGCGAGCGCGACGCGAAACAATTGGTGCAGAGAATAATTTCCCTCACTGAAACACCCCTTCTTACTGGGAGCGCATTTACTGGGAGCGCGGACCTCTTCACTGGGAGCGCATTTACTGGGAGTGCGGACCTCTTCACTGGGAGCGCGGGCGTCTCGCCCGCATCTCGTCGCGTTTCCACTCACGACGGAGAGAATCTTGATGCCTCGACTAGCGTGGCGTCGAGGGTTGAGGGCGGGCGGGACGCTGGCGTGGCCGCGGGGGTTGAGGGCGGGCGGGACGCCCGCGCTCCCAGTAAAGAGGTTGACGCTCCCAGTGAGGGAGTTGAGGGCAACGGGGAGGAATTTGAGTATCGCGATATCGCGCTGTTGTTTCGCGCAATGACCGATGTGCCGGTTTATGAAGCCGAGTTTCGACGAGCTGGCATCCCATTCCAGACCGTTTTGGGAAAGGGCTTCTACGAACGCGAAGAAATCACCGATCTGATTCAACTATGCCGCTTTCTCGATAATCGCACCGATGAGCTCGCGCTGGCAGCCGTGCTGCGCTCGCCTCTCTGTGGCATCTCAGACAACACGCTGCTGGCATTGCGGCTGGGGCCGAAAGTTGGTGAAACCACCCCTGGCGAGTCACCCCAACCGCGAAAACACCCGCGTCCACTCTTTCAGGCGCTGCGCCGGCAACGCGAGATTGACTTCATCACCGAAGACGAGCGCGCGGCTTTGGAAAGGGCAGTTAAGCTTCTCTCGTCGCTAACCGAGCGACGCAATCGCTACTCGATCGGCGAGCTGCTCCGTTTCGCCATCGAGCAGTCTGCCTACACCACGGTAATCGCCGCTACCTTTGACGGCGCACAACGACTGGCCAACGTGGACAAGCTATTTAATCTGGCCGAGCAGTTCGAGCGCTCCGGCGCTCACCTGATTCGCGACTTCGTGAAATATGTTCACGACTTCGAAACGATCGGCAGCCGTGAAAGCGAAGGCCAACTCGACGATTCAGCCAACGCGGTAAAACTGATGACCGTTCACCAGGCGAAAGGCCTCGAGTTTCCCGTAGTGATCATTCCCGATCTGCACCGTTCGAAAGCCTCCTGGGATGGCTATTTTCTGCTGGACCGACATCGTGGACTGACTCTGAAGGTGCCGGACGGCCGGGGACAGATGGTGTCGGGACGGACGTTCGCGGTTTTTAACGAGCGCTCGCGGCTGCGCGAGGACTTTGAGAGCATGCGATTGCTTTATGTCGCCGCCACTCGCGCAAGGGATCGGCTGGTCCTTTCCGGCGCCACTAAGGATTCGAGCAAACTGGCGAAAGGCAACGATAGTTGGCTGCAATTGATCTGGCAGTCACTCGAGTTCGGAGCGCGTTCGGCAGGCGGTTTAGTCGGGCTTGATCCAGACACGCAGTTGCAGTTGACTTTCGATCTGGTAAATGAAGAAAGCGCCGCAGTACGAAGCCAATCAAGCACAATGCCGGCGCCGGCGTTGAATCTGAATCAAGACTTGCCGCAAATCTTTCCTTTAATCGCGCCGGTTGAGGCTGAACGTCACGCTTCTGTTCATCGATTCAGCGTCACGCAGTTGATCAATTTCCAGCGATGTCCCCGCCAATACTATTTCGATCGAGTCTTGCATGTTCCTTCGGCGGATGAAATGGCCGTTTGGATGACGGCTGAGGCGCCCGAGCCGCCGGCAAATCTGACGGCAACGCTGAAGGGCGCGGTCATCCATCGTTTTTGCGAAACCTATGTTGTGGGCGACGATGAACGCGAACGCCTGGCTCAAAGCCTTGATGACGTAATTCGCGCGCGCCAAGCCCAACTGGCCGACCGGCTGCCGGACATAAACGCTGACGAAGCCCTGAAAGAATTATGGCCATTGGCTCAGAACTATCTTTCGAGCAAACTTTTCGTGCGCATCGAGCAGGCGCGCAGAGAAGCCCTGAACGGGTCAAATATCCTCGGTAACAGCCCTGGACTTTGGAGTGAGGTAAGTTTTAGGTTGCGCCGGCCTTTGGGAATCCTCACCGGCACAATTGATAAGCTAATCATAACTCCTTCGCCAGTTGATGAGGGCTTTGACGTAGAGGTTGTCGATTTCAAGACCAATCGGTTTGCCCAAAAGCATTCAAGTCTCGAACAATCGTCAACCTCCTCACTGGGAGCGCGGACGTCTCGCCCGCAAACCGACGCCACCACCTCTTCACTGGGAGCGCAGGCGTCTCGCCCGCACATCGACGCCACCACCTCTTCACTGGGAGCGCGGGCATCTCGCCCGCAAACCGACGCCCCGTCACTAGCAGACGCCGCAAGAGATCGACCTTCTTTCGGGACGCATTACCAAACAACCTCGGCACAGATGGCGTTCGACTTCACGACGTCGACGGCCCAGCTCGCTCCAAAGCCGGCCAAGCCTGAAACCCAAATATCAATCGAGGAGCAGGTGCGCCTGGCCGCCACAGATTATCAACTTCAAATGCAGGCTTACGCGCTTGCCGTCCGCGAGCTGATGCCTGAGTTGCTCATCAGAAAAGTACGCACAACACTCCACTTTCTTCAGCCGGATGTGGAAGTTCAGTTGAGCGAAGGCTTGCTTCAGCGGGAGGAGTGCGCGCAGGCACTTGATGGCGCAATGCTAGAGATCATTTCTTCAAATGAACCGCATGAGTTTCCGGTGCAGCCTGCGGTACATTGTCGTATCTGTAACTTTCTCAGCATCTGCCCGGCCGGTCGCCAGTGGCTCGCTAGTCAATCTTAAGATCGGCTATATTCCAACACGGATAATCAAATGGCCACTGAAACCAACGCACAAGTCGGAGGCGAGGCGCCGGACTTTGTTCTTCCTGATGGGGACGGAAACGAATGGCGCTTAAACGATCAACGCGGCAAGGTCGTGGTGCTCCTGTTTTATCCGGGCGATGAAACTCCGATCTGCACCAGGCAGATGTGTTCCGTGCGCGACCGATGGGAAGACTACCAGGCTACGGGCGCCGAGGTGATCGGCATCTCGACTGATTCGATTGACTCACACAGGAAGTTTGCCGAACATCACGGTCTGCCGTTACGTTTGCTTTCCGATCCGGGAGGCAGGGTTGCAAAACTGTATGGCGCGCAATCCCTGATTCCCGGGAAGGTCGCGCGTTCAGTTTTTGTGATCGATGCGAAGGGAGCGGTGCGGTATCGCGACGTGCGGCCATTGGGGCTGTTCCGACCCAAAGACGATGATGTGATTAAGGCGATCCGCGAAGCCCAGGAACGCTGATGAGATCGTAACGCCTCCTACTCGACGGACCAATTCTGTGGCAGAGACTGTGTGAAGATTTCCGATTCAGTGACCTTCGAGTTACTACACAGTCTCCGGTAACGTTGTTATGCCCGCAGCCGTTCAGGTTTGCCTGGGCGTTCGACATGGCTATAATCTTCTCCCTACTAAGGAGACCAAACGGATGCCTGATGCGATTAAGTGCAAACACTGTGGCGAGAAGCGGCCCTCCCTGCAATTTGCCCCTTTTCCCAACGAGCTTGGCCAAAGAATCTTCAACGAGATCTGTCAACCCTGCTGGAGTGAGTGGCTGCAAAAGCAGACCCAAATCATCAATCATTACGGCTTGGACCTCACCAATCCAGACGCGCAAAACTTCCTCTTTGACAACATCAAAGGATATCTCTTCAGCGAAACCCAGCCATTAGCCGAGATCGACACCAGCAAAGAAGGCAGCGTCAAGTGGTAGATCGGCCGTCGCGGCCTAAGGCTTGCTTCTAGTTAAGTCTTTAGCTTCCCTCCGAGCTTGTCACCCCCCATTTAGTTCGTGCCGCTTGGAAAGGCCGGCATTTAACTCTGTTTTTGCTTGCCGTGTTTTGAGTCGCGCGTACGTTTTTCGAACTCTGAATTGCAGAAAGAACGAAGGAGATTTCAATCTATGAGATACAGGATTGCAGAAATATTCGGCATCGCCACAATCGCACTGGCCTTCTCCGCCTGTGGAGAGACAGCTAATTACAACGCAAACATGAACGCCAACCGAGCGGCAAATGAGAATCGCGCCGCGGCCAACGTCAACGCCACTGTGAGTCCAACTCCAAGGCGCGATCTAACCCGCGAAGACTATGAGCAAGACAAGGATCGATATCAACGGGAGGCAAAGGAGCAGGGGCGTACGATCGGATCTGGACTAAACGACGGTTGGCTGTGGGTTAAGACGCGTTTTGATTTGGCGGCGACCGACGACTTAAGAGATTCAACGATTAATGTTGATGTCGAAAACGACGTGGTAACGCTTTCGGGAACCGTTGCTACTGCCGAGCAAAAGGCCGCGGCCGAGAAGGTAGCCAAAGCGGTCGAAGGCGTCAAGAGCGTCAGGAATCAACTAAAGGTGTCCGCTTCTGGGGATACCAACAAAAACGACAATACTGAATAAAGAACCAAGCAGGAAATCGGTAGAACTTTTGCAGTGCGGTGGGAGGCGGAGCGCGACACCGCTTGGGTTAGTGGCAGTAACCCGGCTTAGACCAAAGCGATCTCGCGCTCCGTTTCCCACCACATCGGCAAAAAATAGCATTTACTGTTGCGCCGTTCTGAGTTAAGCTTTTCGCCACTCTTTCAAATCCAGGGTTCGCCAGTGTTTGTTCTACACTGGCTTAAGTGAGTCGCAAACTACTCTCAGAGGGATAGGATTGCCATGTCAGCCATCCGCTTGTGGATCTTTGCCGCCTTGCTTGTTTCGGCATCAATTGTCATCCCGCCGTTGACGTGGGTTACCGCTCAGCGTAGCGCGATCGAAACTTATGCAATTACGAACGCTCGCATCGTACCCGTTGCCGGCCCCGTGATCGATCGCGGCACAGTAGTGATTCGCGACGGTTTGATTGCGGCGGTGGGCGCGAATGTAACCGCCCCAGCCGATGCGCGCATGATTGACGGGGCCGGACTGACTGTTTATCCAGGGCTAATTGATTCAAACACCGCTTTGGGGATCCCCCAGCCTTCGCCTTCGCCTTCACCTTCGCCATCGCCGTCGCCTGGCGGAGGTGGAGGGTTCGGCCAGTTGCGACCGCTCACTTATCTAACAGCCCCCAACTCAACGCAGGCCCCCGGCCTTCAGCCTGAAGTAATGGTCGAGGACTTTATCACGCCGGGCGGAGAGCAGATCGAAGCCGCTCGCAACGCCGGGATTACTACCGCCCTCTCGGCGCCACGCACGGGAATCTGGATGGGCCAATCGGCGCTGATTAATCTTGCTGGTGAATCAACGCAGGAAATGATCGTGCGTTCACCGGTGGCCATGCATGTTGGCTTTACACCGCTGCGCGCGAGCACATTCCCGAACTCGCTACTGGGCGTGTTCGCGGCGCTGCGGCAGATGCTCCTCGACGCCCAACGCTACCGCGAGGCCCAACAGACCTACGAACGCTCGCCGCGCGGCATGCGGCGTCCCGAGCCAGACAGATCGCTGGCAGCTTTGTTACCGATACTTGACGGTAAGATCCCGGTCGTGATGTACGCCGATCGCCAGCGTGAGATTGAACGCGCGCTTGATTTGGCGCAGGAGTTTAAACTGAAGGCAATTATCGCCGGCGGCTTGGAGTCGGAAAAACTGGCGGTACGCCTGCGGGAAAGTAAAGTTCCTGTCTTGCTCTCGCTTAATTTTCCCAGAAGGACGACGGCGGCTTTGCCGGAAGCGGATCCGGAAACAGTTAGAGTTCTTCGTGAAAGAGTGGAGGCGCCTAAAACGGCTGGAAGGCTGGTCGCCGCGCGCGTTCCTTTTGCATTTCAATCCGGGGCGTTGACAAATATGGCCGACTTTTCGGCGAACCTGATGCGGGCAATCGAGAATGGCCTGGGGCGAGATGACGCTCTCCGCGCTTTGACGATCTGGCCGGCTGAAATCCTGGGCGTTTCCGATCGGCTCGGCTCAATCGAAGTGGGCAAGATCGCAAACTTGACAGTCACGCGCGGAGAAATCTTTGAACGCGCGCCGCGGATTGTTTATCTGTTTATCGATGGGCGCCAGGTAGACTTGCGGCCGCCTGCTTCTGGTCAGCCCGGTTCTGTTAGTGGGACATGGAACTTGACCGTTAACCTCGGGGCAGGCGATATCTCCGTGACGCTGGTACTCCAGCAGGAGGGCGAACGCTTGCGTGGAACCATCCAGGGAGACCTCGGAAGCGCCGATATTTCCAGTGCCTCGGCATCTCCCGGCGGAGATATTCGCTTTACTGTACCCGCGACGTTCGAAACTCAAACTGCGGAAGCCACTTTCGCCGGCAGAATTACCGGTAACGAAATGCGCGGAACTGTGACCGTGGTAGGCCGGGCGCCGGGTTCGTTTACCGGAACGCGTGTGGGCGCGCCGGCTGAAGCGATGCCGTCGCCGACGCCTGCGGGTGCGTAGAACGCCAACGTTGTCTCACCCCGGCAGATTGCGGAGTAAAGGCCATAAGTGAGGGGCTAATCATGAGATTGAAACGGTTCTTAATTAACCTACTTGCAGGTTCATTCATTTTGGGTTTCGCATTACCGCAAACACCGGCACAGGATCGAACCGATCCGTCAGAAACGCTCATTCGCAATGCAACGATTCTGACAGTCACGCGAGGCACGCTCACGAACTCAGACGTGCTAATCCGCAAAGGCAAAATTGCGGGCGTGGGCAAGAACCTGAGGGCCGGATCGAATGCGCGAGTGATTGACGGCACGAACAAGTACGTCATGCCCGGGATCGTCGACTGCCACTCACATTCGATGCTCGATGCGATTAATGAAGGCTCGCTTTCTGTAACTTCGATGGCCCGCACCCGCGACGCTCTCAATCCGAATGACGTCGACCTCTACCGGGCGTTGGCGGGCGGTGTGACCAGTCTGAATCTCCTGCACGGCTCCGCCAACGCCATCGGCGGCTTAAACACAGTCGTCAAGATCAAATACGGGAAACCAGTCGAAGAATTTATTTTTCCGGGCGCCATGCCGGGAATAAAGTTCGCGCTGGGAGAAAACCCGAAGCGCTCGAACTCAACGCCTCAACCCGGGCAGCAGCGCCGTTATCCGGCGACACGCATGGGCGTCGAAGAGGTCATTCGTGACGCATTCACAAGGGCGCGCGATTATAAAAAAACCTGGGATGAGTATCACGCAAACGTCGCTCGACGCCAGCCGAACCTGGTACCGCCACGGCGCGATCTTCAGCTCGAGCCGCTCGTTGAGGTTCTGGAGGGCAAACGTCTCGTTCACGCTCACTGCTACCGCGCGGACGAAATTCTGATGCTGATCCGGGTTGCGGATGAGTTTGGTTTCAAGATCAAAACGTTCCAACACACGCTCGAAGGCTATAAGGTGGCGAAAGAGATTGCGCAGCACGGCGCCGGCGCTTCGATCTTCGTCGACAATTGGGCTTACAAAATCGAGGCTTATGACGCGATCCCGTACAACGCAGCCATCATGACCCGCGCCGGCGTAAAGGTCTCGATGAACTCCGATTCTGATGAGCGCGCCCGCCGTCTTAATATCGAAGCGGCTAAAGCCATGCGATATGGTGAATTGAGTGAAGAAGAAGCGCTCAAAACCATTACCTGGAACCCCGCCTGGCAACTTGGTATTCATGACCGCGTCGGATCGATTGAGGTAGGAAAGGATGCCGACCTGGCAATCTGGAACGGTCATCCATTAAGCGTCTACTCTCGTGTCGACACGACGTTTGTTGACGGCGAGATTTTCTTTGATCGGCAGCAAGACCTGGCGCGGCGCGCCGATTTCCTGAAAGAACGCGCCCAACTTGAGCAGGCTGAGCCTAATCGTCCGCCGCAAGGCGGGGCATCGCCTCAGACGCCGCGCCGTCGCCGGCCGGCCAACGCGGACGACGATCAATGGGAAGGAGAGCAGCCATGATCAGGAGAATGGGAGACAGCGCGATGGGGAGATCGGGGGACGGCGAGATGCGGAGACCGAGAGACCGGGAGACGGGGAGACAAAGAGTCGCGGGGACAGGGACACGCTGGGACGTGGTCATTTGCCTTTTGGCAGGTCTTTTCCTGAGCTCCTCCTTGGTAGCCTTTGGTCAACAAATCGGTAATCCCACTAACCAACACGGCGTCACCTTCCCTCGAGGCGTTTTCGCCATTCGCAATGCCCACATCGTTACCGTCAGCGGCCCCGAGATTGACAACGGCACAGTTGTGATCCGCGATGGCAAGATCGAGGCTGTCGGAGCAAATGTCAATGTTCCCACAGGCGCTGAAATCGTTGAAGGCCGCGGCCTTTGGGTCTATCCCGGAATGATCGATGCCGGTACGTCACTGGGTCTCGTTGAGGTGGGCCAGGGTGCTGCCGGGACCGTGGACACGAATGAAGTAGGCGATTTGAATCCGAATGCTAAGGCGATTTTTGCCATCAATCCGCACAGCGCTCACGTCGCGGTAACTCGAGTCGACGGAGTCACCAACGTTGTGACGTTGCCGCTGGGAGGATTGATCTCGGGCCAAGCCGCGGTTATCAACCTTGTGGGCACAAATCAGTTTGAAATGGCTGTCTCTCCCTATGCTGCTTTGGTGATCAATTATCCTCGGCCGGGAGGCGGCGGCGGTTTTGGTTTCTTCGCCCAACAACAGCAACCCAACCTCACCGAAGCGCTGGCCGCGGCAACACGCCAAATCGATCAGATTCGCAAGATGCTGCGCGAGGCCGAAGCCTACGGCCGCGCCCAGGATGCGTACGCAAAGGACAAGACACTACCCCGTCCCGATCAGAATATCGTTCTCGAGGCGCTGGTTCCTTATGTTCGCGGTGAGCGGCCGGTAATTTTTCGCGCCGATCGGGAAAGCGACATTCGGGGAGCAATCCGGTTCGCCGAAGAAATGAAACTGAAACCGATCATTTTGGGGGGCGACGACGCGTGGAAGATGGCCGCCTTCTTGAAAGAGAAGAACGTACCCGTAATCCTGACGGGCGTTCTGGATTTACCGAGAAGTGAAGACGATTTCTATGACACGCTCTACGAGAACGCCGCCAAACTGCAACAGGCCGGAGTTCGCTTCTGTATCTCGAGCGGCGACAGCGGCGCGAATGTTCGCAACCTGCCATTCTATGCGGGAATGGCGGCCGCGTTCGGACTGTCGAAAGCTGAGGCATTAAAAGCGGTTACTCTCTATCCCGCGCAAATCATGGAAGTCGCCGATCGGCTCGGGTCGGTCGAGGTGGGCAAAATGGCCAATTTGGTGATTACGAACGGTGACCTGCTCGAAACGCGCACGCACGTGCGGCATCTCTTTATCGACGGCCGGCGAATTCCCTTGACCAGCCGGCATACCGATCTTTATGAGGCATTCAAGAACCGTCGGTAGGTTTTCTTAAAGCAGGCCATCGAACAACTCGTCAACCGAGACTTTCCAACCGGGCAAGATTCGCGACTCCGCCACGTCGCCGGATGAAAATATCCAAGTCTCCCACGCGGGCCGCCCTTTCTGCGTCGTCGCGTAGCGCACTTCGATAGTTCCAACGTCTGAATCGACTATCCAGAGTTCGCGAACTCCGAGCGCAAGGTAGGTGTGCGCCTTGGTAGTGCGATCGTAGACTGCTGTGCTTTTCGAGGCGTATTCAAAGACGATGTCGGCGCAGTTGCGCTTCTTTCCCATCCGCTCGCGAAGCTCGTCAGAGACGTACATCATGGCGGGTTCAAGATATGTCCCCTCGTCCAGATTTGAATAGATGGCTTCGCGAGGGTGAAGCACCTCTCCCTGAATCTCATGCGCCAGCAGGAAATTCATCAGGGATCTGTTCATTCGTGAGTCAATGCTTCCGTGAGGCTGATCTGGCGGCGGCACCATAAATAGAAACCCTCCGATCAATTCGTAGTGAGACCGATCTTTCGGATCAGGCAGAGCCCAAAACTCTTCCAAGGTGTAGTGGCGAAGCAGCGGTGAGAAAACTGCTTCCTCTCGGACCTTTAAAGATTGCACAATCTGTCCTCCAAGTCTTACAGCATCCTAGCACCCCGTACTGAAAACCTGTCAAGCAAACAGAATCGGCTCAACTCAACAGGCTCAAAGGTGAGGAAGGAGTGGCTTGCCGCTCGCAACCCAGGTTAAAAACCTCCCGCGTCGCTATTGATCGTCATCATCGCTCGCCCGACCGCTCCGTCTCGGCGGTTCTGCGCGCTCAGTGTCCAGCGCATTGAAATTCAAAGCCGCATTGAAGAGCAAAAAGAAGCTGCCCTGCGTCTGATGCCGCCACATCGGATTATTGGCAAACATGATCACGTGGCCACGGCCAACCGGCACATCGATTACGGCGGGGGCGTTGGCTAACTCTGAGCCGCCGGCAAGCATGCCGCTCACCAACAGGTTCTTCTCGTCAGCAGCAAACCGCAGCACCACTCGTGGACGTTGAGCCGGTGGCGTGTAAAATGCCCCGAGTGCCCGGCGCTGTTCTTCCGTAATCTGTTCTTCCCCGGGCCGCGGAGATGGACGCGGCGGCGCCGGCGCAGGTTGCGGCATACCCTGGATGATATCGGCGTCGGTCAGGCTTCCTCGTCCTGAAGCTCTTTGGCCTCCTCCTGGCGCTCCCGGTCCTCCTTCTCCACCACCACCCCCGCCTCCGCCAGTTTGACTGGCAACCTGAAACAGCGGCGCCTGATTGAAATAGATTGGCAGTGATTCGTCGTAGCCATACGCAATTGGGCTCTTGCGATCGCTGAACTGAGCATTAAAGATCGATCCGCGTGCCTGCAGTTGCCGGGCTTCCTGAATCGTGACTCCAGAGGTGATGCCATACTCAATCGGAATGCGTGCGTTATTGGCAATGACGATGAAAACCCCGCCGTCGTGGACAAACTTTTGCAGGTTCACTACGCCCCCGAGTCCCATACCGCCACGCATGTCGTCAGTTTGATCGGGGGAAAGGCCCATATTTGGCGTCAACTCAGAGTGTTTCCAGGGAATCGGATCGCCGCGCATGGGTATGCCATTGACGATTGCCTGCGCCGAGCCGCCCAGCGGTGGGAAAACGATTACGTCATACTTCTCTCGCAGGTTTGGGGTGTTGCGGATCACCTGATCCGAAATATAAGCGTAGGGGATCTGCAACCGATCGAACTCGATGCGGTACCAACCCTCGTTCTGGGTATTAGTCCAAGTGTGCAGGATGGCAATTCGCGGCACCGCCAGGCTATGCATCTTGACATCGGGAAGTTTTTCCACTCCGATCGCGGTCAATCCCAATTCAATTACGGCCGCCTCGAGACGTTGGCGCAAGTCGCTCGGGTTGCCGTCAGTTTTGATCACGAACGACCCGGCATTGAATTGCTTTTCACCAACCTTGAACGACTCCTCCGCCGCGTTCATCGACACTTCTTTTAGTCTAAAACGCAGTGTAGCCAGCGTGTTTTCCGTATTGTGATTGATAAGGTAAGCCACGGGCGGCGAAGATCCCGTCATGGCGCCGCGCACGCGCACATCCGCCGTGATCAAGCTCATTGGCGCTTGCAGGATGGCTTGGTCCGTCACCCGCGCGGTGTTGACATTGCGCATCGCTCCCATCGTCCAGCCGGTATCATCATAGGGCCGCGGGTCGTTGACGTTGTAATACTGCGTATCCATCATCATATCCGCCATCCGCGAATAGGGTTGGTCCATGCGTACCACGTACGAACCGGCGGAGAACTTTCTATCCTTGATCGTTATGTCCTTATCCGCTTTGTGAACTTCAATTCCCATCAGCCTCATCAGGTTAACCATATCGGCGGCTTCCACCAGGCGCGGTTGATCCGAGGGAATGACGTAAGCCGCCGGGCCTTCATTAGTAGCCTTCGCTACGGCGCGCTTGCTCTTGAGATAAAAATTCTGGAGAAAACGATCTTTGTTGGTGGCTACAAAGTGCATTGCCAACAGAATTCCCGACTGCTGCAGGTTGACGTTGTTGCGCAAGGACCATTTAACGCGCGGATGAGGGGGGTTAGGACGATACCAATCGCGGCGCGCCTGCTGGTTGACGGTGCGGTCCATCGTGTCGGCCCCGCCGTTGCCGAAGGTCTCGTAAAAGCGGCCAATACTGTTGTGGCCGTTGGCAACGTAGAACATGTAGTTCGGCGCCCAGCCATCGTAAAAGCCATGTGTCCAAACTCCCGGCACGCCGCGCTTGGTTAGCTCCTCGACTTCGTGATAGGCGAGCAGATTCCACTCGTCAACCGTAATCGGATCGAGCCAGGCGTTGTAAGGGCCGGTGCCCGTCGAGGTGTAGAGAAAAGGCACCGACTCGTGCAGATCGTGCAAAACCTGGGGGTGGTATTCGAGGAAGGTCTTCATCATGTTGCGCGTCAGCGCGAGCGCCATGCCGAGCCCGTCGCGATTGTTGTCATGTGCGACGTACTTGCCCCAATAAATAAGCGAAGGGGCATTCTTGCCTTCGTTGGCTTTCCGATAGTTATAGACATCGACCATGCGGTCGCGCCCGTCGACTTCCAGCACCGGCGTTATCAGCACAATGAGATTTTTGCGGATTGCCTGGATGAAGGGTGTTTCCTCGACTGCGAGCCGGTAGGCTAATTCCATCAGCATTTCGGGAGAGCCGGTCTCGGGCGAATGGATCGAGCCTGAGGCCCAGTAAAAAGGCTTGCCTTCGCCGATTAGCTTCTGCGCTTCCGCCTCGCTAAGCCCTCGCGGATCAGCGAGCTTTGCAGTGACTTCCTTGTAGCGGTCGAGTTTCGCCAGCGTGTTCTCGTCCCCCACCGCAATTAGGATTTGTTCTTTGCCGTCTTCCGAGCGCTCCGGCGCCGTGAATACTCGCACGCGCGGCGTGGATTTCGCGAGTTCGCCATAGTAGCGATAGATGTCTTTGGTATAGGTGAGTTTGTTTGGCGTGCCGACAACGTAGCCTAGCACTTTGTCGGGAGATGGAACCTTATCTGAGAGGGGGAGATGATTGACCAACTCCGTCATGAAGTAGTCTTCGGTGGTGTACTCTCTGATCTTATTTGTGTAGGGGTTGGCGGTTTCATTGGTTTTCGCGGGTCCGGATTCCGTTTTTGCTGAACCAGAGTTTGATGATCCTCGATGGTTCTCGCCCTCGAGCCTCTCTTGCGCGGTTGGACGGGTTTGCGCGGTTCCGGACTTTGGTGATGCGGCATGGTTTTCCGCTTCGACCTTCTCTTGCGCAGCGGGATGCGTATGGGCAGCGGCCTGATCTTTAGCGATGGTCTCCTTGTGTGCGGTGGTCTTTTGCGCAAGGATCTCTTTTTGAGCGGTGGTGTTCGCTCCGACAAACGTCAGGAACAGGATGCAGATAAGCGCCGGCATAGACGTTCGCTTGAGCGCGGACCTGAGCCTTGGGCTGTAGGTTGCTAAGAAGCTTGTGGGATTCATCTTTCCCTCCATTGAGCTCTGATTTTGATGGATTAAACGGGCGTGACGCCGGGCATCTTACGAGTGTTGCCCGCGAGAGTAAAGCCGGCCACAATGTCCGACACACTTCAGTTTGTCGTCTTAGTTGAATGTCCTGAACCCATGTCCGACAAACTTCAGTTTGTCGTCTTAGTTTGAATGCCCTGAATCCATGTCCGACAAACTTCAGTTTGTCGTCTTAGTTTGAATGCCCTGAATCCATGTCCGACAAACTTCAGTTTGT
>Ga0187893_10008733_pt1 | contig 15856 bp, 10 predicted proteins | sample MA1701074metaG_FD_139574 | JGI IMG/M metagenome (GOLD analysis project Ga0187893, IMG submission 139574) | White microbial mat communities from a basaltic lava cave in the Kipuka Kanohina Cave System on the Island of Hawaii, USA - MA170107-4 metaG ... | reverse complement strand
CTAGTTGCTGCTTATGAAGGAACGGCTGAAGAAAAAAGCCGGAAGGCTTTCGGCAGCTTGCTCATTATCATGGGCACGACCGCAACCACGATGCTGATTGTCGGCCCAGCGGTGCTGCAGTTGTCCGACCCGACTCATGCCGAGGTCTCGGTCTTTACGCAGACGATGGACCAACTGTTGCCGTCGCCGCTGCCCTATATTGGTACTCTGATCGGCGTCATCGTGCTGGGCTCAGCCTCGGCCGCGAGCGCTCAGGGCTTGCAAAATCTCGCACTCGGTCTGCGCTATCGCAACTACATCCCCGCTGCGCTGGGGACGCGGAATAAGTATGACGTGGCGGATAAGCCCGTGTGGCTGGAAGTCGGCATCGTCGCGGGCTGTTACCTGATTTTTGGCACCCATGAAGAAACGTATCTGGCGCTTTACGCTGCGGGTGTTTTTATTCTCTTGAGTATGACCGGGTGGGCGGCTGCCAAAAGACTCATGCGCGAGCTGCGCGCCAAGTTCTTCGCTCCACATCTAGCCGCGCTAGTGGGCACACTCATCGCTGCCGTCCTAACCACAGGCGCCACGCTCATTATCTTCGTCGAGCGCTTTACCGAAGGCGCCTGGACTTACCTCCTTCTGATCCCGATCCTTTATTTTGCCTTCACCCATTTTCGTGCAAAGCTGGGCGAGCCTAAGCCACTCGAAGAACATCTGGGCCGGTTTTTTGTCGGACAGTACTTGCTGCCATCTGAGCGCACCGCCGTGCCTCAAGACCAACCTAAATTTCAACGTCTGATCGTGCCGCTTGACGGCACCGCCTTTGCCGAACACGCGCTGCCCCTTTCCGAAATCCTCGCGCATATTTATCAATCTCAACTGACTCTAATCAATGTCGATGATGGCGGGGACAGGGCCGAGGTAGAGATTGATGAGTATTTGAAACATATCGGGTGGCAATTGCAGCAATCACAGATTCAGTTCGAGCTAATTTGCAGGTCGGGTAAGGTCGCGGAAGAGATCAACAAGGCGGCCCATGAGCAGGGGGCGGATTTGATCGTCATGAGCACGCACGGGAAGCCGGGGCTCGATCGATTGTACGCCGGGGATGTGGCCAACAAGCTGATTCGCATTCTTCAAACGCCGGTTCTCCTCCTGCGCCCGGCGGAGCGCTGGCAAACCAGAACCACGCGGTTCAAGCGGCTCCTCGTGAGCCTTGATGGTTCTGAAGCCGCCGAGAAAATTCTGCCCTACGCGCGTGCTCTGGCTGACGCCTTTGGCAGTGAGATAGTGCTCTTGTCTGTTCCGGAATCCGACGCCGAACAACCAAAGATACAACACTATTTGGAAACTGTCGGCAATGCTTTGAGCGAGCGTGGCTATAACGCGCGGGCCCTGGTCACCGGCTCCGGCGCCGTGCGTACGATTTTGGAAGTCAGCCAGTCCGAGGCAGCCGACCTGATCATGATGGCGACCCATGGTCGAGGAAACGTCGAACGTCGCGCCGCCGTGGGTAGTGTCGCAGACCGCGTGGTGGATGCGGCCAACTGTCCGGTCTTTCTGGCGCCGGCTTAGTGATCAAGGTGAAAGTTATGAAATTGTGTTTCGCACATGTGCCGAAGGTTATTTGGGTTCTCACGTTGTTGGTGTCGCTTCAGGGGCGGCCGGCGTGGGCGCAAACTCTGCCGCCAATGAATGAAGTACCAACGGCAAGCGACTCAACCAGGGCCATCGCCGGAGCGAGCCGCCGGCCGAAGATCGGGCTGGTTTTGAGCGGGGGAAGCGCCCGTGGGCTCGCGCACATCGGCGTGCTGGAGTGGTTCGAGCAACACCGCATTCCGGTTGATTACCTCGCCGGGACGAGCATGGGCGGGCTGGTAGGCGGAATGTACGCAACGGGCATGACGCCCAAAGAGATGCGCGCGTTCGTCGACGGGATGGATTGGGACGCGGTTCTGAGCGGCACGCCCGCTCACGACGAGCTCACCTTCCGGCGCAAAGAAGATCGGCGAAGTTACCAGACCGAGGTCGAACTCGGCGGTTTGCGCAACGGCCTTGAGGCGCGCAGCGGCCTGAACCCGGGCCACCGGATCGGCCTTATCCTGGATCGCCTCACGCTGCCTTACACGAACCTTCAAAGCTTCGACGACCTGCCGATTCCTTTTCGTTGCGTAGCCACCGACATGCTTGCGGCAAGACCTGTGATCCTCGATCGCGGCTCTCTGCCGCAGGCGCTGCGGGCGACGATGTCTTTGCCCGGCATCTTCACGCCGGTCGAAATCGACGGCAAAGTACTGGCCGACGGTGGGCTCTTGAACAACATCCCGACTGACGTTGCAAAGCAAATGGGCGCCGACGTGATCATCGCAGTGAACGTCGGCACTCCGCTCGGCAACCGCAAGACGCTTGACTCCCTTTTTGGGGTGCTCTTGCAATCAATCAGCATTGCGACCATCGAGAACGATCGGCGCAGCCTGCGGCAAGCCGACGTGATCGTCGCTCCCGATCTTGAAAACTACACACTTCTCGATTTCAACGCCGCCGAACAGTTGGCCGACCTGGGTTACAAAGGCGCGGAGCAAAAGAGGCTGGTGCTTGAAAAGTTCGCCATCAATGAGACGGAGTGGCAGGAACATCTCGTAGCGCGCCGCGCACGGATGCGCGACGACGTGCCGGCGCCGGCGGCTTTGGAGGTTGCGGGCGCTGACCGGAAAGACGCAGGTGAAATTCGCGAGCGGCTCGAACCCTACATCGGCCGGCCACTGGCGCCAGAACAACTGGAAGAAGACCTGACTCTAATTATCGGCGAGGGCCGATACGATAGTCTCGGCTACGAGTACGCGCGCCGCGACCCGAAGCGGCTGGTGATCCGCGCGCAGCGGAAGCCTTATGGTCCGCCGTTTCTAATCCCGAGCGTTGAGATTGATGGCTCCGACGTCAATCGCGTCGAGTTCATCCTCGGCGGCCGGCTGACGATGTTCGACGTCGGCGGTTACGGGTCTGAATTGCGCACTGACGTGAAGGTAGGCTCACGCACGCTGCTGGCCACGGAATACTACCATCCCTTTCGCAAAACGAAATTCTTCGTCGCGCCGCGCGCCTTCTACGAGCGAGGTACGGACGACCTTTATTTGAACCGGTCGCGCGTGGCGGAGTATCAGACGAATCGCTACGGCCTGAACCTTGATATTGGTTTTGCGCTGAACCGCGAGAGCGAGCTGCGTCTGGGTTATGACGTCGGGTATGTTAACTCGCGCGTGCGGATCGGCGACCCATTGCTGCCGGCCTTGAGCGGAGGAGTGAGCAGCGCGGGCGCACGTTACGCCTACGATGGTCAGGACAGCGCAATCGTGCCGACCCGGGGCGTGCGCGTCAACGCGGACGCGCGCTGGTTCTTCAATAGTCCGGGCGCTGTGACCGACTTTCCGCTCGCGGAGGTGCGCGCCTCCGGGTTTGTACCGTTGAGTGAACGGGGCTCGCTATTTGTTATTGGCTCGGGCGGGACGAGTTTCACCCGGGACGCGCCGCCCGCACAGCAATTCACGCTGGGCGGGCCGTTCCGGCTGGGAGCATACGGCCGAGATGAATTTCGCGGCAGCCGTTATGTGCTCACGAGCCTCGGTTATCTGCGGCAAGTCTCGACTTTGCCGCCGCTGTTCGGCGACAAGATCTACGCGGGCAGTTGGTACGAATTTGGCGGGGCATTTAACCGCAACGAGACGGCGGAATATTTCAGCTCGCTGTCGGGCGGCGTAATCGTGGTGACGAAACTCGGTCCGATCGGGCTCGGCGGCAGTGTCGGCGAAGGCGGGCGGCGTAAAGTTTACTTCTCGCTCGGTAAGTTTTTCTAGGCTTGGCAGCATGAACGATCCTTTACGATGGAGATGCGCCTGAACATCCCATTCGACGAATTGGCGCGCCAATCAGGATCTGCGCCTTGTGCCTTCAATATGGCGAGCTCACGACCAGCGGGAGGTTTACGGTTCATCCAACTGCCGTATCATGTTCTCCATTTGGCCATGTAATTCATTCAATCTGTTCTGTTCGGTCTGAATCTCTAAACTCAATATCGCTTCGCGCTCACGCAATTGCTCCTCTTCGCGCAACACTGATCCCAAGCGCGCCTTCATCTCTTTTACGTGGTGTTCAAGCTCTTCGCGGCGGTTTTGTTCCGTCCCGCGTGCGATAACTTCCTCGGCATATTTAATCTGCTCGTCAATCTGAGGTCGAGCGCTTTTCAGATCAGTAATGCGGGAGCGAACGTTTTCAAGAGAGCGGGTTAGCGAGTCCACGCGCCCCTGCTGCAACCGCAAACGTTCAAGTGTAATCTGGAGCCGGTGATTGCCCGCACTTGAACGCTGCAGAGCCAGGCGAAGCTGCCGCACCTCGTCAAGCAACGCTCTGAGGACTTGTTTGTTGTCTTCTTTGGATGACTCGGCAGGTTTCCGCTCTTGCCCATGCAAAACGGAAGCGTCAAAAAGACAAGCCAGCGTCATGAGCGTGAGCACGGCCATTAGGATGCGTCTCATCGAAGTGCACCTCTTTCTTGAGATTAAGATTGCAACCCGATTTCAAAGCCAGGTTGCGTGCGGCGTAACCCTTTAGATCAACCGTCGAAACGCTAGTTGTTACCATTCACTATCAGATCGTCGAAATGTGTTTGTGCGTCCGCTTTCGTCCAGAGACCGATCATCCCCGCACCATTGAAGGTAGAATCCTTGACGTCCAGATACTGCTTGCCGTCGTAATAGCATCCGATATGATCACCCGTCATCGTAACGCGCAGCGTGTGCCATCCTTCGCCGCTCTTGAGATCTGTTGAGCCAAGCTGCACCCGACGCCCATTTTCGACCTTGTAGACTCGGTAGTTATTCTCCAGCGGGTTGTACCGGGCGATATAGTAATTCTTCGCGTCGCGGGCCCGCCACACTAATCCGCCGCCCTGGTCGATTTGGCCGGCGATGGCCTTGAACTTTACGGTGATATCGACGTTTGTGTAGTTGCTCTCGCTCACGAACGTGATATTAAAAACCGGCCGTTCGTTTTTCGCCAACTGGGCCAGAACGTTCGGCTTGCTTGGAGCTGAGGTATCAGCGACGATTTTCCACTGCCCTACTTCAGCGGTGAAGCCGCGGGCAATTGTGCTCACTTTTTCGCCGTCGAAATTCCATTCCTTCTTTTCATTCTGTGTCGCCGTTGCGAAAGGCAGGCAGGCCAGTAGCACCGCTAAAACAACAGATCTCAGAATTCCTCTACTCCATCGCATTCCAGTTCTCCACTCTCCTTACTGAGTAACCGGCATGAAGGCCACGCGCTTTGGAGCCTTGCCTACAGTGGCTTTGGCGATTGACGTGAGCTTGCCGTCGGACGAAACCTCTACGAGTTGAAGGGTTCCGTCTTCGATGTTGCTGACAAGCACCCGCGCTGGGCTGCCTGACGCACCCGGAATCCTCTCGACGCAGCAAGGCTTTGACACCCCTTCGGTAAGGCGGTCGAGTTGCTTACCCGAGCGAACATCCACAGCGTCTACATATGAGCGCCCTTCATTTGCAGCTAACACGATACCGGGAAAGACAGTTTCAACCCCGTGATAGGTCACCTCTTGCGGCGCCGAATTGCCCCCCGCCGGAGCAAGGGCGAACAACCGGGTCACCTTGCCAGACTCAGGATCCATTTCAAAGAACCCGTCGACCCAAAACGACCCGAAATAGAGTTTCGACTCGTCAGGCGAAAAACTGAGACTTCGAGGGTTAACGTTGATCTGGTGAAACTTGACTAGTTTGCGGTTTTGAGGATCTACGATCGCAATCCCGGTGATCTTCTTGCAGGTTATATATGCGTGCTTTCGCAGCGGCCCGTATTTGATGACATGCGGCGCGCTGGCGCCCTTGATGCGATACGCTTCTGTCATCGTTGCCGCATCAATCGCTACTACATCGTCACTATAGAAGTTAGCGACCAGTACGTGCCGCCCATCAGGAGTGAGCACCATATGATCGTTGAACATCCTTCCGACGCGCGTCTCGCCGAGGAGCTTGAAGTTGGTTGTGTCGAAAAACTTGACCTTCTCCTCATCCTCGACTCCCACCACAAGCGTTCGTCCATCACGGCTCACCACGACTCCGTACGGACGAGGCCCCACCGGAATGCGCCGGATTTCTCTCATCGTGGTTAGATCCACCAGTGAAACGGACGCATCCTGAGTATTTACTACAAAGACCTTATGCGGAGGCTCCGCAGTTCCGGTTTGGGTGCGCACCGGAATACAAAGCAGAGTTGTCAGCAGGGCGGCGCCCAGCAGAATTCGCGTTTGTTGAACCATTTCGTCCTCCTTAGAACTAGTTTGGTCAGGTTCGGCCCTAACCTCGTCGGGAAAAAATCATACAAGAATACTAACGACTATTTGATCGGCGGTTGCCTTATCTTATACTCGTGAACCTGCCGCAGCGAAGTTTCACCTATTCTTCCTTATTCTTCCACCTGATCTCAACTTCTTAACTCCCACCCTATCACCCGCCGGCCACCGCAATTGCTCATAAATTGCCCCCTCGATACGTGGACTCATTCGATTAAGCGAAAAACTCGAAAAACTGAAGTTGCCGGAGGGTAATCTAAATGACATGTTTAATTCCAAAATGACAGGATCGGTCAGGTCAAGTTCAGGCACGAAAGATCAAAGCGCACACTGGTTCTCAGCATTCTTAATGAATATCGCCCTTTTACGAGCCGATCTTCCGTGGCACATGATTAGCTTTCCAATCCGCGCTCGCTACCATGCGGGCGCGATCTTTAAATGCTCTGCGTCGCTGATTAACGCCTACTCGGCGCGAAGCCGAGCAGTCAAGCAACTCGCCGCCTAAATCCTTCTGGACATGGCCGTGCAGATTGCCAAAGAGACGCAGCACGTGCCTAAAACAGTTCAGTGCAATAACAATAGTTGCGCAGGTTAGCGTCGAAAGTACTCAAAACCACTATCATGAGATCTCGCGGACAATCGCACGCTCTTACGTGGTTCACAGCGTTTTCGCTGCTATTCTCTCTTTGCGGAGCGTTTACTCTTAGTGAACGGGCTAGCGCACAGTCAAACGCGAGCCGATCGCAAAATAACCGCCCTCTGCACTCATCAGAAAGCGAAAAGAAACCCAGCCCTAAAATGCTTCGCCGGTTCGCTACGAATCTGACGGAACTTGCCCGGCAGGGAAGTTTGACCTCAGACAACAGTAGCGACGCTGCGGCACAGCGAATCCTCCGAGTCCTTACTCGATCTGGAAAAAACACACCGGTGCTCCTGGACGAGACGGGAGTCAGGAATGCGGTCATTGAAAGTGTTGCCCTGAAGCTTGCCACCGATGAGTTCACATCGAAGCGAGCCGGTAAACAACTATGGAAATTAGATCTGGCAGAGTTGTTTGCCGCCGCGCAGGACAGCTTTAAGTTTGCCAACCTTCTCAAACAGATTCTCGCCGAGACCGAACGCTCGAACGATCAAGATGTTCTCTACATAGATGAGATCACATCTTTTCTCGGAGCGAGCCCTGTCCAGGGAGAGGAAGTCGCTAAAGTTTTGCGCGCTGCCCTGGTTGAGGGGAAGGTGCGATTTATCGGCGCCAGTACCACCGTTAATTATGAGGCGGCCGTCGCTGATGATGCATCACTTGCTCGATATCTTCGTCAGATCCCACTTGAAGAAAGCACGGACGAACTGGCAAAGGATTTGGAAGCCTCAGAGGATCCGAAATACGCGTTTGCAGGCGATAGTGTCTCAACGGATCTGCGCGAATTGATGCAGAACGGCACGCCGGGCTCGAACCGAATCAGCGTCATTCTTCAGGTCAGCGATGCCGAGAATCCGCAACTCAATGAGATGCTCAAGCGCAACGGCGCCGTGGTACATGAACGGCTTAATCAGTTGGGCTCGATGCAGGTCGAAATACCAGTCAAAGCCCTCGAGCAATTGAGCGCGACTGAGACCATGCGATACATATCGCTTGACCGCGAACTACTCTCCCTCGGTCACGTCGAAACAACTACCGGTGCGGCAGCCGTCCGTACGTTGATGTCCGTACCTGGTTATGACGGCTCGGGCGTTGGTATCGCCGTTTTGGATTCCGGCGTGTTCCGTTCCCACTGGTCCTTCCTGGGCGAGGACGGCAACAAACGAGTTGTTAACGTCGATTACGGAAGCTCACAACTCGGAGGCGATTCCGATGATCCGTACGGTCACGGCACTCACGTCGCGGCGCTGGCTGTCGGCAACACCAACGTAGATAAATACTCGTCTGGTCTTCGGGGTAAGTATACGGGCGTTGCGCCCGGCGCACGGGTCTACAATCTGCGGGTGCTGGACGACCAGGGAAGGGGAACAACCTCGAACCTGTTAAAAGCCCTCGACTGGGTCTTGACTAACCATAAGAAAGTTTCTCCAAACATACGTGTCGTTAACCTCAGCCTTGGTGTACCGGCCATAGATTCTTATTGGAATGATCCGCTTTGCCGTGCGGTGCGACGGCTGGCTGACGCCGGAGTAGTCGTGGTGGCTGCGGCCGGCAACGATGGCAAGGACGCTAACGGCCAAAAAATTTACGGTCGCATCCACTCCCCTGGAAATGAGCCGTCGGCCATTACGGTAGGCGCTTCCAACACATTCGACACGGATCCACGCTCGGACGATGTGGTCGCCACCTTCAGCTCTCGAGGTCCGACGCGTAGTTTCTGGACAGATGCTGCCGGTGGAAAACGCTATGACAACCTGATCAAGCCAGATCTGGTTGCGCCCGGTAACAGGTTGATCGCCGCGCACTCGAAAAACAATGCGTTAACAGCAACCTACCCACACTTACTGGCTTACTGGGATGGCAACGACGACAGCGCCCAAATGCAATTAAGCGGCTCCTCAATGTCTGCGCCGATCGTAGCGGGCGCCGCAGCTCTAATGCTTCAGGCTAACACCAAGCTGACCCCGAATTTGGTCAAGGCCATCCTGATGTACACGGCACAGCCACTTAATGGCTATAACACCCTCGAGCAGGGAGCCGGACAGCTTAACGCTGACGGGGCCGTTCAGATGGCGAGGCTGGTCCGTACCAACTTGTCCTGGGGCACGCCCCTCGGCGCTCCACTTCTGACAACGAGTCAACCCCCGGCGCCAGAGACAACGATCGCCAACCACACTTTCACCTGGGCGCAGGGCATTGTGATGGACCGCACCTTCGCCACGGGAACTGACTTCATCACCAAGCACCAAAGGATCTATAACCTGGGTGTGCTCATCAGTAATGGCGTCCTGATCAGTAATGGAGTTCTGATCAGCAATGGAATTCTGATTAGCAATGGAGTGTTGATCAGCAACCACACTGTGGTTAGCAATGGCACCACCATCGGCGGCGGAACCGTCTTTTGCGGCACGAACATGCTGATTGACGATCAAATGCTGTCGGACGGCTATCTGTTGGCTGATAACGCCCCTGTGCTAAGCGATGGAATAATGTTCAAAAACGGCGTACTTATCAGCAACGGTGTAATTATCAGCAACGGCGTACTTATCAGTAATTCATTTACCGCGTCGTTTTCGGTACTAATTAATGGCGATGACACAACCTACATGAGGTAAGGGGTTGATCTCCCACGTCCAGCGTGGGGCCTCCCAAGAACTGCTATGAACGCTAATTCAGCACGTCAAGCCTACTCTGTTGAGAATCTCGCTACGAGATCGGCGCCCGGAGCAACTACATTGGTGGCGTCACCACCATTGGGCGGACTCAATAGCACAACTGCCCAGTTGCTTAGCAACGAACACGAGCAAGAGGTTCTCGCATTTCTTGGCCAACGTCCAACGCACACTGTCATGATGGCCGGCTTTATCCGCGACAACGGATTAGAGTCGCGGCTTAACCGCGGAAGTTTCTATGCCTGCCGCAGCAAGAAGGGCAAACTAGAAGGAGTGGCATTGCTGGGCGAGATTACGACTTTCGAAGCACGCACCGAAACTACCGTAGCCACCTTTGCGCGTTGTGCCCGAACAGCGCCCAAGGTAAGTGTGATCATTGGCGAGCAAGCAAAAGTCCGCAGTTTCTGGCGCTATTACGCCGAAGATGGTGAGGCTCCTCCCGTAGACTGTGTCGAGTTGTTGTTCGAGCTTCGTGAGGCCCCGATTTGCGATGATGTTCAGGAGTTAAGAATCGCCTCAGCCGATGACCTTAATCTGGTAATGGCGATTCACGCCGACATGGCGTACGCGGAAAGCGGCATCAATCCGCTTGAAGTCGATCCGCTAGGCTTTCGCGAACGCTGCGCGCGGCGCATTGAGCAACGGCGCGTATGGGTAGTGACCCACGGTGATGAGTTGGTCTTTAAGGCTGACATCATCTCAGAAACGCCCGAGGTTACTTATCTTGAAGGTATTCACGTCAGCCCCGGACTGCGAGGCCAGGGCCAGGGCTTCCGCTGCCTTTCCCAAATCGCAAGAACCCTCCTAAAACGGACCAAGTGCGTCTCTCTCCTCGTTAACCAAAAGAATCGCGAAGCACAAAACCTCTACCGAAAATGTAATTTCCAGCTTCGGGGGCGTTACGAGACCATCTTTCTTCCTTAGACAACTGGATCAGGCGTCAAAAGTCACGGGTCGAAAGACGTGCGCAAGGAAAGTTACATCAAACTATTCAGGCACCTGCTGGTCGCTGCCGCAGCCGCCATTTGCTGTTATTCTGCCTACACTCTTCCCGCAGCCCGACTTGAGCCCTCGCTGTTAATCGTGATCTTGACCACGATTGGTTTCAGTTCACTGCTGACGATTCAGATACCAAGAGCAAAAGTTCATCTCTCAGTTTCAGATTCACTAATCTTTTTGACACTGCTGATTTATGGCGGCGAGGTAGCTGTCCTACTGGCCGCAACTGAAGCGGCTTGCGCGTCGTTGGGCCTCCGTAAAAAGGGAGTCTTCATCCGGCTTGACGGGATTCTTTTCAACGTCGCGCTGATGACCTTCTCGACCTTTCTCACGAGTCGGGCTCTCGTCTTGCTCTTCGGAGCGAACTTTAATTTTGGTTGGGGCGACCCGGCTGAACTGGTGGCGGCGCTTTGTGTAATGGCGTTCATTCAGTGTGTCGCCAATTCCGGCCTGGCCGCTGTTTACACCGCCTGTGAAACTAAGTCATCGTTCTGGTCGACCTGGCTGGCGCATTACTTCCCAGCCAGCGCAACTTTCATCGTGGGTGCGGTAGTTGCCGGGGTGCTGGTGAAACTCATTGAGGCGGTCGGCTTTTACATTGCCCTGATGACCGTGCCGCTGCTGGCCGTCGTTTACCTTACACAGAAACGGTACATCGACGATATTAAAGCCTCGGCCTCTTTAGCCGAACAGTCTGAGCGGGCCCGTGCGCAAGCCGAAAGTGAGCGAGCGGAAGCTGAGCATAGGCGCGCGGAACTCGAGCGCGAGCGTGCGGAGCAAGCCGAGCGACACGTCGGAGAATTGAATCACCACATTGCCGAACAGCAGCGCATCAGTTTAGAGCTAAAAGCGAGCAAGGAACGGTTCCGTCATGCTGCCTACCACGATGCCCTGACTGGACTTCCCAACCGAGTAATGTTCACGGAGGTATTGCAGCGTTCCATGGATCGGAATGGCAACGATCCCGGAAATGTCTTTGCGGTGCTCTTTCTCGACCTTGATCGGTTCAAGAATATCAACGATAGCCTTGGACACCGGTATGGAGATCAACTCCTGATTGCAATTGCTGAGCGACTGAGATCCTGTGTTAGGCAATCAGATATGGTTGCCCGTTTTGGCGGCGATGAGTTTGCGGTCCTCCTGGAGGGATACAACGACTTAAGTGATGTGCATAGCGTTGCTGAAAAGATTCAGCTTGAACTGGCTCTGCCGTTAAAGCTGGATCGGCACGAGGCCTTCACCACTGCGAGCATCGGCATCGCTCTCAGTTCCACCGGGTATGAATGCCCCGAGGACGTGCTCCGCGACGCCGACACCGCAATGTATCGAGCTAAGGAACGTGGCAAGGCGCGCTACGAGTTGTTCGATAATGAAATGCACACACGGGCCATCTCGCTCATGCGCACGGAAAGCGAGCTGCGTCGGGCCATGGAGCGTCAGGAACTGCCGGTATTTTATCAGCCAATCATCTCGCTTAGAACCGGGGAATTAGCCGGTTTCGAGGCCTTAGTACGCTGGCAACATCCACGCCGTGGACTAATCTCTCCAAGTGAGTTTCTCCCAATCGCGGAAGAAACGGGACTGATTGTTCAAATCGGGAAATGGGTGCTGGAAGAAGCATGCACCCAGATGTGCGCATGGCAAAGTCAATCGCTTGCTCCCAAAAATCTGACTCTTAGCGTAAACCTTTCAGCCAAACAATTGACGCAATCAGACTTGATCGAGCAAGTCGAAGAGATACTCTGTCGGACGGGCTTTGACCCGCGTTGCTTGAAACTCGAGGTCACGGAAACTGTCGTCATGGAGAACGCCGAACTCGCTACGATTCTGCTCAAGCGCCTGCGCGCGCTGGGCGTCCGAGTAAGTATCGACGACTTTGGCACCGGTTATTCCAGCCTTAGTTACTTGCACCGCTTTCCCGTCGACATTCTGAAGATTGACCGCTCTTTCGTTAGCAGGATGAATCAAGGGGACGAGAATCTCGAGATCGTGCGTACCATCCTGACACTGGCGCACAATTTAGGGATGGAGGTCGTGGCCGAGGGAGTCGAGACGCAGGAACAGAGCGTGCAGCTCAAGACCTTGAAATGCGAGTACGGACAAGGTTACTTCTTTTCTGAGCCGTTGTCGGCAGATTCGGTATTGCCCTTGCTTGAGCAGACTCACCGGCCTTTGGGCGACTCGCGGCCGGCTGAGATCCGTCCGATGGAGAACTTCGAGTCGACCGGCAGCAGGTTAGTTATGTAGAACGCTCAGAGCCACCGCCGATTGCCGATAGCGGATTTCGGATTTCGAATTGCGGATTTCGAATTTGCCGAGCAAGCGGCTCGTTCGTTCTCAGGATTCGTCGTAGGCGCGCTTGGCCGCAACGCTCACGAACTCGTCTGTTTCAATAATGTATGCCGTCAAGTTGTAGCCATAAACACATCCCGTATCGAGTCCAATAGCCTTCTTGCCCCGCCGTGGCTCCGGCGACGGCCAATGTCCGAATAACACAACCTTCTCTCCATAATAAACGTGATACCAGGGCGTCCCATCCTCGCTCTCACGATCCGGCCCCAGGGTGCGAAGTCGGGTCAAGTCTCCAGTGGTCTGGGAATAAAGTTCCACGTTAGGACGCAAACCCGCATGCACCACGAGATGGGTATCGAGATCAATTGTAAATGGCAGGCGGTTCAGGAAACTTGCGTAGGCATCCTTTTCACCCTTCAGCTCTTTGTGCGTTTCTTTTTGGGCAGGCTTCAGGTCAATGTCCTCACCATTCCAACGACGACGTAACGCCAGATCATGATTGCCAATCACAGTGCTGAAGCGAGGATCAGTCATGAACAGCTCGAGGACTTCGCGACTCTTTGGACCCTTGGTGATGAGGTCGCCTACTGAAACAACCCGGTCGTCTTCCCCCAAGTCAACTTTCTCGATCAGTTCCATCAGTTCGTCATAACAACCGTGAATGTCCCCGACTACGATCGTGCGAGCCTTCATCCAAATCCTCCGTTTCTCTATTCAGCGCGCTGCAGTTCTTTTGGCGTAACCAGCCATTTCAAATGACCCACCCCGTTCCGAAGTTTGCTCCATTTCTCAATGTTTAGCTCGATATATGCGAGTGCGGCGGTGGGCAATCTGCGGGCTTCACCGGTCAGGCTCTCGAGCAACTCTTCAAATCCGGGATTATGACCGATCAGCATCACGCTAGTCGTATCGTTCGCTGTTTGCGACACGACTTCCATCAGATTCTGCACGCCGGCTTCGTAAATTCGCTCGTCGAATCTTGGTTCGAGTTTCAATCGCGCGGATTTGAGAACTAATTCAGCAGTCTGACGCGCTCTCTGCGCCGGAGAGCTAATGATAACTTCGGGGGCGATCTTCTGTTTGCGAATGTAGCTGCCGATCGTGCCAGTTGCGCCGATGCCTCGGTCGTTGAGCGGTCGTTCGATATCCTGCAAGCTCTCGTCTTTCCAGCTTGACTTCGCATGTCGGAGCAGAATTAGAGTCTTCATCTTTATATGCGCCTTAAAATATCCGAACGAATTGGAGTCTAGTGCATTGCAAACGTTCAATCAACCAGGACGACATTTTCGGTGCTTCGGTAGTGGGAGATTGAGGATTAGAGAAAAATGAACCGCGCACCCTTGACCCGGATCCGACCCCGTTCCGACGCCGATCCGACCTTGAGCCGCCTCGACTGAAATGTTATCTTTCCCATTGGCCAATCTGGCGGCTTGAAGAAAAAATAGTGGATCGAGTTCTTAATTCATTGGCCTGCACAAAAACCTGATGCCAATCTCATCAAATCAAAAGTCCCTTCGTCACGCTCTGTTGACGTTGACTGCTATTCTTGCATTGGGCGCCATTTCTCCTGCCCAGGAAGGCAGCCCCAATCTCAAAGCGGTCAAGATCAAGAATTTTGGTCAGATGGATGAGCGGTTCTATCGGGGCGGTCAACCGAAAGCAGAAGATTTTAAAGTTCTCGCGACACTCGGGATTCGAACCGTGATCGATCTGCGAGAGGATCCGGAAGAATATGAACGCCCGCTGGTCGAGTCGCTGGGAATGAGGTACATCAACATTCCCATGATTGCCAAAAAGTACCCGACGCCGGCAGCGACGCAGATGTTTCTAAAGACCGTAAGCGACCCCGCCAGTGGCAAGTTCTTCGTCCATTGCGCCGGCGGGCGGCATCGCACGGGAGCAATGGGCGCCGTTTATCGTTTCCAATTCTACAACTGGAATTTTGAGCAGGTGTACCAAGAAATGAAGCAGTACGACTTTTACACGAGGTGGGGACATGGCGCCTTCAAAGACTTTGTTCAAGACTATTACGCGGGACTGCAGCAAAACAAACCGATAGAACAAAAATAGTTTCTGAGACGTTCGACGATCTGAGAAGGCCGCCCTGAAATCGGCGCGGCCTTCTTGATTTCAGGCAGGATGTCTACCGATAAGTATAGGTCTTGCTCTGTTTTTGGTCCCATTCAACGCTGTCGATATTCTCCTTGTCCGCCGAAAGTATTTCTTCGCTCAACTTATTCGTGCTGATTGCGGTGTCAAGGTTTACCAGGTAAACGATCTTACCGAGGGGCTCTTCCTCATCCTGGCGGTTGAGTTCGCGCAGTTCAATCTCAAACCCATGCCGGGCAAAAAGTTTCTTCAAAACCTCGTTAGTCTGGTCCACATTGCGCGTCTCGACCGAAACCTCCATCGAGCGGAAGACTTGAGCCTGCTCGAAGTATTCCAGAATTGCCAAAGCCACCAGCACGAATAGCGTTAGGATAACCGCCATGTCCCAGCGTCCGACGCCGGCCGCCAGTCCTACCCCGAGACAGATCAGCAGCACGGTAATCTCCTTCGGGTCGCGAATGTTCGTGCGGAAACGAACGAGTGAAGCAGCGGCAAAAATTCCGAAAGCCCGCGCCGCGCTGTCACCCACTACCATCATCATCGCCCCGGCGACTACCGCCATCAGGATCTGCGTTTGGGCGACGTATGGATTGCGCCGGCTGAACGAGACCCCGCGCCGAGGACGGAACGCCAGCAGCGCAGCCAGAAACGCGGCCAAAGAAAATCGCAACGCAATTCTCGCGGCAGTCCCTTGCCAACTCGAATAGCCTGGCGAGGGAGGGCTCGAGTCGTCCATACCAAAGAGTTCCCAAAGCAAAGGCCTCTCGCGCTGGAGCTGCTTCTCTGCAGCGGTTGCCGAAGTAG
>Ga0187893_10008732_pt1 | contig 15857 bp, 15 predicted proteins | sample MA1701074metaG_FD_139574 | JGI IMG/M metagenome (GOLD analysis project Ga0187893, IMG submission 139574) | White microbial mat communities from a basaltic lava cave in the Kipuka Kanohina Cave System on the Island of Hawaii, USA - MA170107-4 metaG ... | reverse complement strand
TCCAGCGCGCCAGCGCCCAGGCACATCGGATTGCGAGTCTCACCGACCGGGTCATCCGCGCAGGGCAGATGGAGTACGCGATTACCGCCTCGATGCACTTCAGGGCGATGCACCTGTTGACCGGCGACACGGTGAATGACGCGAAGCTCGTGAAGGCGCGCCAGACATTTTCGACGCTGCTCGGTTCGTTGGAGGCCACCGCCGAGGGACAAGAGCGGGAGGTGTTCCAGAAGATCCGCGAGGCCAATCTCAAGTACGCCCTGTCGGGACAACGGGTGGACGGTCGGGCGCACGGCAAGGATCTTCGGGGCGCGATGAAGATCCATCTCGACGAAGAGCATCCGATCTCCCACGAGCTGGAGGCGCTCGCGCGTGACCTGATTCGGATCGCCAGCGAACGCCGTGACCAGAGCGTGCGGGCAGTCGAGCGGGAAACCAGGCTTGGCACCGTGCTGCTCGGCAGCGCGGGGCTTGCGAGCATTGCACTCGCGCTGTTTCTGGGCTATGTCCTGTCGTGGCCGATCGTCGGGGCGGTCCGCCAGCTCGACGATCACATGGGGCGCGTCTCGAGGGGCGAGCTTCAACAGGAGGTCACCGTTGTGAATCGCGACGAGTTCGAGGGGCTGGCGCAGAAGGCGAACGAGATGATGCACGCCCTGGCCCGGGCGCGCGAAGAGGTGATGCGGGAGCATGAGGCGGTGAAAACCCAGGCCAGGAGCCTGGATGAGCTCAACCGGCAGTTGGAGGCACGCGTCCGGTCGCAGGTGGATGAGATCGAGAGGACGCGGCGGCTCAGCAGCTACCTGGCGCCGCAGGTCGTCCGGGCGATCACGTCGGGGGAGCACACGTTCGCGATGGCCAACGCCCGGAAGCAGCTCACCATGCTCTTTGCCGATATCCGAGGCTTCACGGCGTTTTCGGACACCGCCGAGCCTGAAGAGGTGATTAGCCTCCTGAACACCTACCTATCGAAGATGACCGACCTGGTCTTCAAGTACGAAGGGACGCTCGACAAGTTCCTGGGCGACGGGATGCTCGTCTTCTTCAACGATCCTGTGCCCCAGCCGGACCACGCGAAACGGGCGGTGCAGATGGCCATGGACATGCAGGAGAAGGCCCGGGAGATCGGGAGCGAGTGGTCTCTCGGTGATTCACCGCTCAGCGTGGGGATCGGGATCAGCACCGGCTACGTGACCGTAGGGACGATCGGCTCCGATCACCGGATGGAGTACACGGTGGTGGGGACGCAGGTCAATCTGGCGGCCCGGCTGGTCAATGTCGCGGAGCCGGGGCAGATCATTATCAGCCAGCGGACCTGCGACCTGGTCCGGGATCTCGTCGATGTGACCGAGGTCGGGCCGCTCACCGTCAAAGGCTTTCAGAAGCCTGTCGTCGCCTACAGCGTCCTCGGCGTGAAAGGCGGCCCTCGCCTACACGCGCCAGTGTGATCGGCCTGCTCGCCGACCGTCTGAGACAGATCGGAAGGGCGCGCCTAGGTGCTCATTCCAGGTAGGTGAGCCCGTGGCGGTCGATTCCAAGTACACGCACACTGTTTTCGACGCCAAACTCCTTCTGCCATCGCTCACTCATTCGCCGGCCGATCTCCTCCTCATCGCCGCTGACCAGTGCCAGTAAGGACGATCCTGCCCCACTGAGAAACGTCGCATGGGCGCCGGCCCGGCGCCCTTCGTCCAGGATCGCCTCCATCCCGGGGAGCAGGGCCGAGCGGTACGGTTGGTGGAGCCGATCCTCCGAGCCGGCCGCCAGCAGCTCGAGGCGATCGGTAGTGAGGCCGGCTAACAACAGCGCCAGGCGATTCAAGTTGAAGACGGCGTCCTGGAACGGGACCTGGGAGGGCAGCACGTCGCGTGCGTGTTTGGTGGCGATCTCCAGGGTTGGGATCACGACCACGGCCTTCAGCCGCATGGGGACGCGAATCCTGGCGGAGAGTACCCGGCCCTCCACGACGGCGGAAGCGGTCAGCCCTCCGAGCAGGGCCGGGGTAATGTTGTCGGGGTGACCCTCGAAAGGGAGCGCACGCGCGAGGATCTCATCGAGCGGGAGCTCGACGCCTGCCAGGCGCGCAGCGGCCGCAATCCCGCCGAGGCAGGCTGCGGCGCTGCTCCCCAGGCCGCGGCGAAGCGGGATCCGGTTGATCTGGCGCACCCTCAGCCCGGGCAGACGGACGCCGAATTCCTGTAGCGTCGCTTGAACGGCTCGAAGGACGAGATTCCTGGAGCCCGATTTCTCGAGCGTCGCTTGGCCCTCGCCCTCGATGAGGAGCTGTACGCCCTCGCCCCCTTCGATCAGCTCGATTTCGTTGTAGAGGGTAAGGGCCAGCCCCAGGGTGTCGAACCCCGAGCCGAGGTTCGCCGTCGAGGCCGGCACGCGTACCCTTGCTCGCCGCATCGCGTTCGTCTCCCGGCTTCCTGCCTCTCCAGTCAGCAGTCTCCACCATATACAGCAATTCTCCCGCGCCCGCAAGGAGTTCCTCCTCGGCGGATTCTTGCGGGCAAATCTCCTTGACTCCCTCTGGGTTTGAGGCTATAAGACGAAGGACTCTCGCAGGCGGAAGGAGACATGGATGCTTCGAGGTCGGACGGTCGGGTTCATCGGGGCCGGCAACATGGCCGAGGCGCTCATCCGCGGGCTACTGGAGGCCGGTCTGGTGACCGCCGAACGGCTGGTCGCCTCCGATGTCCTGGAGGCTAGGCGGCGCCACATCCATCAGCGGTATGGCGTTGAGACGCTGTCGGATGGGGGCGAGGTCGCGGCGAAAGCATCGATCCTGATCCTGGCGGTGAAACCGCAGGACATGGAGGCGGCGCTGAGAAGCATAGCCGCGTCCGTCGATCAGTCGAAGACGATCATTTCGATCGCTGCCGGGACCCCGATGGCCTTCATCGCGGAACGTCTGCCTGCGAACGCGAAGATCGTCCGAGTCATGCCCAATGCGCCGGCCCTGGTTCTGGCGGGGGCGGCCGCGATCGCCAGAGGCGAGCATGCGACGGCTGAAGAGCTGCAGATCGTCGAGACGATCTTCTCCGCCGTCGGCAAGGCGGTCGTCGTCGAAGAGAAGCACCTCGATGCCGTCACAGGGCTGAGCGGCAGCGGAGCTGCCTACGTCTTCCTGTTCATCGAGGCGCTGGCTGATGGAGGGGTGAAGATGGGGCTCCCTCGGGATGTGGCCCAACTCCTGGCCGCTCAGACCGTTCTCGGCGCGGCGAAGATGTTGGTCGAGAGCGGGCGACACCCTGCAGAGCTGAAAGACACCATCACCTCTCCAGGGGGGACGACCCTCGCCGGGTTGCATGCCATCGAGCGAGGGGGGTTGCGCGGGATCCTGATGGAGGCGGTGGAGGCGGCCACGATCCGGTCGCGGGAACTCGGGAAGCGTTGAAAGGGAGCCGATGTTCATCGCCGGAAACCTGTTGAACGCGCTGGCCACTATCCTCGACATCGCCCTGACCGCCTACATGTGGATCATCATCATTCGAGCGGTCGTCTCCTGGGTCAACCCCGATCCCTGGAACCCGATCGTGCAATTTCTCTATCGCGCCACCGACCCGGTCCTGCGACCGATCCAGCGGATGCTCCCGACGAAGGGGTGGGGGATCGACTTCTCGCCGCTCGTCGCCATCCTCGCGATCATCTTCATTCAGAGGTTCCTGGTCGCCTCCCTTAGCGAGCTGGCCTGGCGGCTCCGGTAGTGGTCCTCGTCCGCCAGACGGGGGAGACCGCCTCCTTCCGCGTGCATTTGCAGCCGAAGGCTTCCTGCGAGGAGATCGTCGGCGAGCTGGATGGCGTCCTGAGACTCCGCGTGACCGCGCCGCCAGTGGACGGCAGGGCCAACGACGCGTGTGTACGGCTGCTGGCCAGGGCGCTCGACCTGCCCGTTTCTCGCCTGCGAATCGTCTCCGGTCAGCACGCCCGCCTCAAGACGATCAAACTCGACGCGGTCTCTGCAGAGACCATCCGCGCGAAATTCTGCGACCTGCTTGAGCGGCCAAGACGCTAACTCCGCCCCCGTCAGCGTCTGTCACCCTCAGATGCCACATCCACGCCGTGGCCCGTCCACCTGGAGGCCCGGCCGATCCTTCGCAGACTTCCGCCCTCCCTTGTCGCCAACGTTCTTTCTTGACTGGCTCTTCAGCGGTGCCGTACCATGTCCCGGAGGACCGATAAAGGGCTTTTATGTCGGCTACCCCCCGACAATCAACGTTTGAATTGCAGAAGAGCCGTCTGGAAACGGCCTTGATAACTTGCCATTCCTCCGACGCGGGCCGCGCGTGGCCCGCCAATCAACTGTGGAGGTTTTTATGAACACACGTGACGCCACCCTGACGCAAGCCCGAGAGTTGACCCACTTCATCGGCGGCAAGCAGGTCCGCGGGGCCGACGCAAAACGCGGCGGCCGCTTCGGCGAGGTTTTCAATCCGACGACCGGCGATCTCGCGGGGCGGGTGCCGCTCGCCTCGAAGGCCGAGATCGAACGGGCGATCGCAAACGCCGAGGCCGCGTTTCCCGAGTGGGCCGCCACCTCGCCCCTGACACGGGCGAGGGTGATGTTCCGCTTCAAGGAACTCGTCGAGAAGCATATGGAGGAGCTGGCCCTTCTGATTTCCTCCGAGCACGGCAAGGTGCTCTCCGACGCCAAGGGCTCGGTCCAGCGCGGGCTGGAGGTGGTCGAGTTCGCCTGCGGTATTCCACACCTGCTCAAAGGCGAGTACTCCGACAGCGTCTCGGCGGGAATCGACGTCTACTCGATGCGTCAGCCCCTCGGAGTGTGCGCGGGCATTACCCCGTTCAATTTTCCAGCGATGGTCCCGATGTGGATGTTCCCGATCGCCATCGCCTGCGGCAACACCTTCATCCTCAAACCCTCGGAGAAGGACCCGTCGTGCCCGCAGCGTCTCGGCGAGCTGATGCTGGAAGCGGGCGCGCCCCCTGGAGTGCTCAACGTGCTGAACGGCGACAAGGAGGCAGTCGATACCCTGCTCACCGATCCGCGCGTTCATGCCGTGAGTTTCGTCGGCTCGACGCCGATCGCGCGCTACGTATTCTCGACCGCCTCGATGAACGGCAAGCGGGTGCAGGCGCTAGGCGGGGCAAAAAACCATATGGTGGTCATGCCCGACGCCGACATCGACGTGGCGGCCGATGCGCTGATGAGCGCGGCCTACGGATCGGCGGGCGAGCGCTGCATGGCAATTTCGGTGGCGGTGCCGGTGACGGACCGCACGGCTAACGAGCTGATCGAGGCGATGACGCCGCGCATCAGGAAGCTGAAGGTGGGATCGTCTATCGACGCGGCATCGGAGATGGGGCCGCTGGTTACCCGCGAGCACCGCGAGAAGGTGAAGGGCTACATCGATCTCGGGGTGAAGGAGGGCGCGAACTTGGTCGTTGACGGCCGCGACTTCTCCCTGCAAGAGCATCCCAAGGGCTTCTTCCTGGGCGGCTCGCTGTTCGACAAGGTGAAACCGGCGATGCGGATCTACAAGGAAGAGATATTCGGCCCGGTGCTGTCGGTGGTGCGCGCCGGGACGTTTGACGAAGCGCTGGCGCTGCCGAGCGACCACGAATATGGCAATGGCGTGGCAATCTTTACCCGGAACGGCGACGTGGCACGCAACTTCGCGCAGAAAGTGAGCTGCGGCATGGTCGGCATCAACGTGCCGATACCGGTGCCGCTGTCATTCCACAGCTTCGGCGGCTGGAAGAATTCTATTTTCGGAGACATGTACCAGCACGGCCCCGAGGGGGTGCGCTTTTACTCCCGCATCAAGACCGTCACCGCGCGATGGCGCGAAGGCGTGAAACCGGCAGCGAGCTTCGGCATGCCGACGATGAAGTGACGAACGCGCGGGAGCGCTTTCGTCATCCGTGCCGCTACAATCGGGCGCGCGCCGTCCGAGCCCCCGCCCGCCGTTGACTTCTACGACCGCCACCCGATCAACGAGTGGCAGGTGCTCGAAACCCTGCGCCGGCGCGGTCGGGATCTCCGCGCTCTCGTCCCCGAGGCCCTCTACTGTACCGTGTCCCGGAGGACCGAGAAAGGGCCTTTGTGTCGGCTACGGAGCCGTAATCGATCAGCGAAGGACGGACAGAAAGGAGGGACAGACATGAAGACGCACCTCCGAATAAGGGCGGTATCCATCATCATCGCCGCTGCGCTTGCGGTGCCCTTGGCCCTGCGGCCCGACTCGTACCTGGAGGGCGCTTCGGCACCCAGCTTCGGGTTCGGAACGATGCGCATGCATGGCGCGGAGGCACGCGGATCGCGTCCCCTGCTCGCCATCCTGCTCGAATACTCCGACGTGCGCTTCCGCCATCCCGTGGGCTATTACGAAGCGATGATCTTCGGGCCGCGCACCCCGGTGTCGATGTTCACGCCGAACATTGCGGGCTATTTCAGGGAGAACTCCGGAGGCAAGTTCACATGGTCACGCGCTGGGGTTCTCGGCCCGTTTCAACACCCCGACGATCCGGCGACACGCGGCTATGACGAATCGCTGATGCAATGCGCCACCGTCCGGGCAGGGTGCCCGGCGGCGGCCGGCCGAAACTGGATGACGCTTCTGTCGAAAGCGGTGGAGCTGGCGGCCACCCAGGGCCGCTTCGACTTCGCGCGCTTCGACGCGAACGGCGATGGCCGCGTCACCGAACAAGAGCTTGCCATTCTCGTGATCAACGCGGAGCCCCCGCCAAGTCCTGCGGGTAACAACTCCATCCAGGGCAACCGATTCGGGTTCCCGGAGCCCGGCGGCTGCGTGCGGCCCGGCGGCTCGCGCGTCAGCGTGTGCGGGTCCGTGGTCCTTATGGGGGAAGCCGTGGGCCTGGCGACGATGGCGCATGAGCTGACCCACCTGCTGAATGGAGAAGACGCCTACGGATCCCGGTACCGCAACAATGGGCGCATGACGTTGATGGCTGGCACCGAGTTTGCCCCAGAGGATGATCGCACGATCTTTCATCTGGACCCGTGGCACAAGATCAGGCTCGGATGGGTGAAGCCTCGCGTCGCCGCGATTCAGCCGGGCGCGCCGGGGCGCTCGGCAACGCTGACGGTGCCGCAGGGGTCCGGGTACGAGCCGGTCGTGTTCTACGACCCTGCGCGCGGCGCAAACGAGTTCGTGATCCTCGAATTCAGGAATCCTGCGGTCGGTGCCCACGACCGCGACGCCGCGGATGCGGGTGTGGCCCTGTGGTACCTGCAGACGACGTCGCGTGACGACCTGAACTCGATGCCGTCGGAGATTCTGTGGGGACCCGATCGCGTGCTGCAGAGCAGGCCGGCGCCCGGCAGCGACGACACACGCTCAGCCGCCGGCGATGCAATCGGCGCGGGCCCGGACTTGATCCTGCAGAGCACGCCGGCCCGTGGCAGCAAGGAGACGCAAGACACGCTGGAGCGAGACGGCACGATCTGGCTGTATGGCTCGCCGGATCACGCGCGCGGCGTCTCGACGCTCTGGAGAGAGGAACATCGCGAGGTGACCGTTCGCTGGCCAAACAGCGGCGGCAGGCTCGACAGCGGACTGCGATTCCGGGTCGGTCCCATGTCCAGGACGGCGCAGACCGTGGACATCGAGTGGAGCTTCGGGGGTCGGCCGTTCATCGCGCGCATCGATGAAGCGCGGGTGTCGAGCCGCACGGTTCGCGCCGGGAACCTCATCCCTCTCGACGGTACATTCGGCGTCCGCGGCGCGTCCCGCATCGTCAGCTTCACGAAGGGAACGAGATTCTACGACCTGCCGATCGAGTCGTGGACGCAGTCGAGAATCACGGTCAAGGTTCCGGAGGGCGTGCCTCCGGACGTCTACGGTCTGTGTATCTATAACGATCGGGAGCACCGAGTGGGGGGGTGCGCGCCTTTCTTCTTCACCGTGACGCGATGACGGCAGTCGCTCCTTCTACTCGGTCGCCAGAGCGAGGACGGGATCGATCCTCATCACGCGCCGGGCTGGCCAGCGCCAGGGTGACGACGACGACGAACACCATCGCGTCGCGCGGATTCACGTGATAGAGGACGGGCTACAGCGCGCCCGACGCCGGCAGCGCGAGTGCGAGCCCCAGGAAAAGACCAACCGCAAACTGCATGACGCTTTTCCGCATGACCAGCAGGATCAGCTGAGCGCCCGGCGCGCCGACCGGACGCCCATTTTTCGCGTCCGCTGCGTCACGGCAAAGGACATCACGCCGTAGAGGCCCGCCGCCGCGAGAAGCAAGGCGCACACGCCGAACGTCATGAAGAACCTGCCGAACACCGTGTAATACTGTACCGTATCCCGGAGGACCGATCAGGATCTTTATGCCAGCTTCCCGCCTGGGTCATGGGGTCCGTTTGACTTCGAACTCGAATAGCAGCAACTGTACCGCGGAGCCGACATAGAACGAGTCCAGCCTGAGGATCACCGTTTTCGCGTCCGGGTTCGGCGGCGGGAACAGGAGCAGCCCTTCCCGATCGAGTCTGGGGGGGACAACGAGGAAGTTGGTCAGGACCGTCTCTTGCAGCGACTGCAGGGCCTTGGCCGACTGATCGCCTTCCGAGAACACCCCATGCAGCTCATCGTAGGTGATGGCGTTGACTCTGTGATCCCGCTGATCCACCAACTGTGACTGACTGGGATCAAAGGTAATCCGTTCCCGGCCCTGATTCTGGATTCGGATGACGAAGGCGAGAGGCCCTGCGGTGGCGGTGCCCACGCCCTTGAACGGATTTGCAAGGGCCGGGCGTCTCGAATAGTAGGCGTCCAGATCGGTCGGGGTGAGAGCTTGAACCGTGATGGCCACTCCCTCGAGGGTGGCAATGATCAGGTCACCCTGAGCTCGCAGGTGAGGCAGACGCTGAGGGCCGGGGCGTAGGCGCGCTTCACCGCTCGGGCCTGAGGCGCACCCGACGAGAGTGGCGACCGTCAGGACAGAAAAAAAGCGGGCCAGAGGCCCGCTCGAAATCGACCGTCGCACGGTGGGAGACGCTCCGGGCAACCTCCTTACACCCGAAGGGCCCGAAGGCGCGCGATCCGTTCTGCGATCGGTGGGTGGGTGGAGAACAGCTTGAAGAGCACGTCCCCCCTGAGGGGGTTCACGATGAACAGGTGCGACGTGGCGGGGTTGGCGTTCATCGGCAGGCGCTGAGCGCCCACCTCCAGTTTCTGGAGTGCCGAGGCCAGCGCATACGGCTTGTGTGTCAGGCGGGCGCCCGTCTCGTCGGCCTGGAACTCTCGCGACCGCGAGATCGCGAGTTGGATAAGCGTTGCCGCAATCGGCGCCAGGATCGCCAGGAACAGGAATCCGAGCGCGCCACCCCCGCCCCGATCGTCGTCGTCCCGGCCGCCCCCTCCGAAGAACGGCATCCACATGGCCATCCGGGCCAGCATCACCACGACGCCGGCGAGCGTCGCGGCGACCGTGCTGATCAGCGTGTCCCGATTGCTCACGTGTGACAGCTCGTGCGCGAGCACCCCTTCCAACTCCTCCTCGTTGAGGATGTGCAGGATCCCCTCGGTGGCGGCAACGGCGGCATGCTCCGGATTCCGTCCGGTCGCGAACGCATTCGGGGTGTCGGTGGGAATGATGTAGAGCCGGGGCATCGGCATGCGGGCCCGCTGGGCCAATCCCCTGACGATCCTGTAGAGCTCAGGCGCGTCGGCCTCGCCGACCGCCCGGGCACCGTACATGGCCAGGACGATCCGATCGGAGAACCAGTAGGCGCCGAAGTTCATCAGGAACGCCAGGACGAAGGCGATCCACATTCCCTGGGTCCCGCCGAAGTACCCTCCGATCAGGATCAGCAGGCCCGTCAGCAGACCCAACAGGGCCGTCGTTTTCAACGTGTTATTCATTCAGCCATCCTCCTTGACCGTGTGACTGGCACTCACGGCGTGCCCCCCGCGTCCCACACGGAGCTTAGTGTAAGGACCTCACGCTGTCAAGCGGGCGACGTCACGCTGACAGCCCCGACAACCATCACCGTCACATGCGTCGCCGCCGGAGCAGGCCACGCCTGCCGACGAGAACGAGGCCTTCCTCTTCGTGTTCGCCCCGCTGCTGAATCTCGATATCGAACCGTTCCGCCATCGCGCGCAGCAGGCCGCTCACCTGACGCTGCATCTCCTCCATCCGATCCCGCATGTTCAGAACAACCTCCACCCCCGCCAGGTTCACACCCAGCTCCTTGGTCAGGCGAAGGATCAGCTCGATCCGTTCCACATCGTCCTGCGAGTAGACCCGAGTGTTCCCATCGGTCCGGGCGGGCCGGATCAGCCCCTCGCGCTCATAGGTCCGCAGGGTCTGGGGGTGGACGTCGAACATGTCCGCTACGATGCTGATCGAGTATCTCCGCCGTCGCTTCGTCATCGTTCAACCTTTCTGACTTCCCACGAGGTCACCGAGGCGAGGACCCTGGCCAGATCCCGCGCCGAGGGTCCTCCGGCCGAAGACGTGCCAGCTCTCGTAGTAGCTCCTGCGATCGTTGGTCGAGGTTCTGAGGGACGACGATCTTCACCGTCACGACCTGATCGCCTCGGCCCGGCCCCTTGAGGTGGGGCACCCCCATTCCTCGGAGTCGGAACGCCTGGCCGCTGTTGGTCCCCTGGGGGACGCGCATCGAGGCCTTGCCGTCCACTGTGGGAACCTCGATCTTCGCCCCTAGTGCCGCCTCGGTCACCGTGATCGGCACCTCGCAGTACAGGTTGTCCCCTTTTCGCTCGAACAGAGGATGGGCGCGGATCCGGGTCACGATATACAGGTCGCCGGGCGGTCGGCCCGACCGCCCCACATGACCTTTGCCCTGGATCCGGACGTTGGAGCCATTGTCTACGCCGGGCGGGATCTTCACCGAAATCCGTTCGGTCTTCAAAGCAAGCCCGCTCCCTCTGCACGACGCGCATGGCGTCGAAGGGAGCTTTCCGGTGCCCCCGCACCTGGGGCAGGGCTGCTGCCCGCCGAACAGTCCCCCCCTGCCCCTCGCTCGACCGCTCCCCTTGCAGACATTGCATGCCTGCAAGCGACCCCCGGCGCCGACCCCGCTGCCCTGGCATGTGGGGCAGGTGTCATACCGTTGAATGCTGAGCTCGGTCGAAAGGCCTCGCACGGTAGCGTCGAAATCGAGGTCGATGGAATAGTGGAGGTCTTCGCCTCTCGAGACCCCGGTCTGCGTGGCGCGTCCGCGCCCGCCGAAAAGGTCCGAGAACAGGTCTTCGACTCCGCCGGCGCTACCGAAGTCAAAGTTGCTGAAATCGAAACCGCCGGTCCCGCCGCCCGGTCGCTCAGCGCCTTCGTGGGCTGCGCCGAACGTCTGATGACCGAACTGATCGTAACGCAGCCGCTTGGCAGAGTCACTGAGGATCTCGTACGCCTCGGTAACCTCTTTGAATTTCGCCTCCGCGGCCTTGTCATTGGGGTTCACATCGGGGTGGTATTTTCGCGCCAGTCGCCGGTAGGCGCGCTTGATCTCCTTCTCTGCGGCGCCTCTGGCGACGCCCAGAACCTCGTAGTAGTCGCGCTTGTTCATCCTTTGTACCGGGGAGTACTATTGCCTCCGATGTGGCGTGGCAAAAGGGGTACGGGGGTTCAGCCGGAGCGCTCGCCCCGTTCCTGAACCCCCGCGCCCCATCGATCCTAGATCCAGAGCGCGTTCACGCCACTTCGATCGGGATCGGCCGAGGCTTTGCCTCCTCGCGCTTGGGAAGCTGGATCTCCAGGAGGCCGTCCTTATAGGCGGCCTTGATGCGATCGGCATCCACCACCGACGGCAAGACGAACGTTCGGACGAATGGCCCGAAGTGTCGCTCGCCCCGGTGGCAGCTCTCGCCCTCGACCGTTTCGCTTCTGGGTCGCCTGCCTCGAACGGTTAGGGTGTTCTCGACCAGCGAGATGTCAATCTCGCTCTGGTCAACCCCGGGCAGCTCGAGCACCGCGACGATTTCATCCTTCGTTTCGTAGATATCGGTGGAAGGCGTCCATGCGACTTCCGGCAGCGTCGCCGTGCGATCCGATCGTCCGGACAACGCAGTGTAGAGCCTGTTCATTTCCCGCTGAAGCCCCTGGACATCGGCAAATGGGCCCCAGTGGCTTCTGAGTATCGGTACCCACATAGATCATCCCCTCCTTCAGTCTACGCTTCCTGGCTCGCTGCGCGCGCCGCCTTGGCGCGGAGGCAGCGCTTTGAGCGTCAAGGCTTACTTCACGTCGATCTTCACCTGCTTCGGTTTGGCCTCCTCGGCCTTGGGCAACGTCAGCTCCAGGACGCCGTCCTTGAAGACCGCTTTGATCTTGTCACGCTGGACGACCCCAGGCAGGCTGAAGACCCGCTGGAAGGCGCCGTACGAGCGCTCGATCCGGAGATAGTTCTCATCCTTGACCTCTCGCTCGAACTTGCGCTCGCCTTTCAGCGTCAGGGTGTTGTTCCGGACCTGAATGTCGATGTTCTCCCGGCTCACCCCAGGCAGCTCCGCCATGAGAACGATGCTGTCTGCCGTCTCATAGATATCGACGGCCGGAGCCCATGTGGAGGCCGTCAGTCCCTCGTCTTCGTCGGACCGCGTCCTGGAGAGGGTCTGATCGAAGAGCCGGTTCATTCGGTCCTGCAGGTTCATCAGGTCGCGGAATGGATCCCATCGAACGATCGCCATTGTCTTCACCTCCTTTCCCCTTTATTTCTTGTTGCCTTTCCCGCCGAGATCTTCGAACTCGGCGTCAACCACATCGCCCTCGGGTCCGCCGGGCGATGCCTGACCTTGCGCCTGGCCGCCGCCAGGGCTCGCTCCTTCCGAGGCAGCCTGCTTGGCCTGAGCCTGCTGGTAGAGCAGCTCAGCGAGCTTGTGAGAGGCCTTGGTGAGCTGGTCCAGCGCCTCCCGCTGCTTGCCAAGCTCTTCGCCCTTCAGGGCCTCCTTGCCTGCCGCGATAGCCGCCTCCAGGTTGCCAAGCTCGGCGATCGGGAGCTTCTCCTTGTTTTCATTCAGCATCTTCTCGGTCTGGTAGCAGAGGCTGTCGAGCTGGTTGCGGACCTCGATCTCCTCTCGCCGTTTCTTGTCCTCGTCGGCGTGTCGATCAGCCTCCTTGACCATTCGCTCGACCTCGTCTTTCGTCAGGCCCGAACTGGCCGTGATCGTGATCTTCTGCTCCTTGCCCGTGCCGAGATCCTTGGCCGCAACGTTGAGGATGCCGTTGGCGTCGATGTCGAAGGTGACCTCGATCTGCGGCACGCCTCGGGGCGCCGCTGGGATCCCGACCAGGTGAAAACGGCCCAAGGTCCGGCTATCCCTCGCCATCTGCCGCTCGCCCTGCAAGACATGAACCTCCACGCTGGTCTGATTGTCGGCCGCGGTCGTGAAGATCTCGCTCTTGCGCGTCGGGATGGTCGTATTTCGCTCGATCAATCGGGTCATCACCCCACCCAGGGTTTCGATCCCCAGCGACAGAGGCGTCACGTCCAGGAGGACGACGTCCTTCACGTCGCCGACCAACACGCCGGCCTGGATCGCCGCGCCGATCGCCACCACTTCGTCGGGGTTCACCCCCTTATGCGGCTCCTTTCCGAAAAACTCCCGGACGATCTGCTGGACCTTGGGCATCCTGGTCTGGCCGCCCACGAGCACCACCTCGTCGATGTCTTTGGGGTCGAGTGCGGCATCCCGGAGCGCTTGCCGACACGGCTCGATGGTTCGTTGGATCAGTTCGTCGGTCAGCTGCTCAAGCTTGGATCGCGTGAGTTTCATGCTCAGGTGCTTCGGTCCGGACGCATCGGCCGTGATGAACGGGAGGTTCACCTCGGTCTCCATCGTCGTGCTGAGCTCGCACTTGGCCTTCTCCGCCGCCTCCTTCAGCCGCTGGAGCGCCATCCTGTCCTTGCGGAGGTCGATCCCCTGGTCCTTCTTGAACTCATCCACCAGCCAGTTGATGACCCGCTCGTCGAAGTCGTCGCCGCCGAGGTGGGTGTCGCCGTTCGTGGATTTCACTTCGAACACCCCCTCGCCCAGTTCCAGGATCGAGATGTCGAAGGTGCCGCCCCCCAGGTCGAAGACAGCGATCTTCTCGTCCTTTTTCTTCTCGAGCCCGTACGCCAGGGACGCGGCAGTCGGCTCGTTGACGATCCGGAGCACCTCGAGGCCGGCGATCTTCCCGGCGTCCTTGGTGGCCTGACGCTGAGAGTCGTTGAAATAGGCGGGCACGGTGATCACCGCCTGCGTGACCGGCTCGCCGAGATAGGCCTCGGTATCCGCCTTGAGTTTCTGGAGGATCATGGCGGAGATCTCCGGTGGCGAGTAGCGTTTCCCCTTCAACTCGACCCAGGCGTCCCCGTTGCTCGCCCGAATGACCTTATATGGGACCAGCTTGATTTCCTGAGCGACCTCCTCAAAGCGGCGACCCATGAAGCGCTTGATGGAAAACACGGTGTTCTCCGGATTCGTGGTAGCTTGGCGCTTCGCGACCTGACCGACCAGTCGTTCCCCCTCTTTGGTGAATGCCACGACGGATGGTGTCAATCGACCCCCTTCCGCGTTGGGGACCACGACCGGGTCGCCTGCTTCCATGATGGCTACAACGGAGTTGGTTGTCCCGAGGTCAATGCCGATGACTTTCGCCACGTCCTCTCCTCCTTATTGGTCGTTGCTGTGTAATGCTTCAGCGAAGTCCGCTTTCAGTAGGGAGCATAATACTTGAGTGGTAACTTGTCAAGTATATCTAATAAAAAAAGTTAAGATTATATGAGAACCCTCGGCCTCATCTCGTGCGCAAATACTCTTGACTTCTAGGAGCAAGTCGGCTACTTTTGCAATAAACTATTGAATCTTCTGTCTTACTAACTGGTCAGGCAAGGCTCTATTTTGAAGGCCAGAATGACCTCGCCGTGAGCCGGTCATTATCGTCTGAGTTCCGAGAGGGTCGAGTGCTAGACCATCGAGGATCGCGGAAAGGACCTCTATTTTTCAAGCAGTTATAGACATGTAGCCGAAGGGAGGTCATGCTGATGGAACAGAAACCGGCTCATATGGTCGTGCTGATTACAGCAAGCTCCTCGGACGAGGCTCGGGCGATTGGAAAAACGCTAGTCGAAAGGCGGCTTGCCGCCTGCGTGAATATCGCGCCGGGCGTGCGCTCCCTCTTCCGGTGGCGGGGGGAGATCGAGGATCAGGAGGAGGCGCTCATGGTCGTCAAGAGCCGGGCCGAGCTCCTCCCCTCCATCATAGAGGCGGTCAAACAGGTCCACTCCTATACGGTACCCGAGGTGATCGCCATCCCGATCCTGGCGGGCTCGACAGACTACCTGGCCTGGCTCGATGAGTCGGTTGAATGACGGTCTCGTCCTCGGCTCAGGGACGGCCGCCGCTGTTCGCGCTCGTCCTCGGCGGAGGGGCCGCGCGCGGAGCCGCACACATCGGCGCGCTGCAGGCACTGTTGGAGGAGGGTCTGTGGCCCGACCTTATTGTGGGGGTCAGCATCGGGGCGATCGTGGGCGCCGGCTTCGGGTCGGAGCAGGACCCGGTGCGGGGCCTCGATCGGCTGCGAGAGGCGGCGGCTGCCCTTCAGTCGCACTTCCGGGATCTGCCCCTTCTGGTGAAGGCCTGCGAGGTTCTTCGTCTCTTTGGCCGCCGTCAACGGCGCCGGTGGCTGGAGGATCGACTCGATCTGAAGGGATTGAGTTTCGGATCGTTGCGCCCGCCGCTTCTGGTCGCTGCGACAAGCCTTGTGCCTTTTCGGCGGGCTGTCTTTGGCCTGAATCCCGCCGAGGCCGTGATCGAGCCGTTGATGGCGACCTCAGCTCTCCCCTCCCGCTTCCCGATTCGTTACGGCGGGACGTTTTTCGTGGATGGCGCGCTGTCTGGGAATCTGCCGACCCGCAGCGCCCT
>Ga0187893_10008731_pt1 | contig 15861 bp, 16 predicted proteins | sample MA1701074metaG_FD_139574 | JGI IMG/M metagenome (GOLD analysis project Ga0187893, IMG submission 139574) | White microbial mat communities from a basaltic lava cave in the Kipuka Kanohina Cave System on the Island of Hawaii, USA - MA170107-4 metaG ... | reverse complement strand
CGAAACGGTGCTTCTGGCAGAGGACGAAGAGCTGGTGAGAAAATTCGTGCGGAGTATTCTGGAGAAGAGCGGGTATACCGTGCTGGAGGCACACCACGGTTCGGAAGCACTGAGGGTGGCACTACAGCACCCTGGCCCTATCCACCTTTTGCTGACAGATATGGTCATGCCTCTGATGGACGGTAAGCTCTTGGCCCAACGCATGGTCGGTTTGCGGCCGGGCATCAGGGTCCTGTACATGTCGGGTTACAGTGAAAATGCCGTGGTTCACTACGGCGTCTTGGAATCCGGAACGGCTTTTATTGAAAAGCCTTTTACTGTGGAGACCCTTGCACACAAGGTGCGCGAGACCTTAGACACCTGACAGCCTCAGGCCCTAGGGATTTGCGAACCACTCTGGCGGTTCTTCATCCAGCGTAGCTAGGAGACCTTCGGACCGCACTTCTCAGCATTTGGTAATTAGAGTCCCTGGCAGAATTCGGCGCCTGGAGCTGGCAAAATCCGGGTCATGGTGGCTCGGATTTTTGCGTGAGAGGTGACACGCGGATATTGGCTCTGTATACGGAAATTGGCTGGATTGGCCGTTGATTACAGCTCCGTCGCGCGAGCTGAGTGTTATTTTGGTACGTCGCGGGTTTTGCGAGTGTCTATCTCTATTTTGGGAATCTGGATGCGGATTTCGGGAATCTTGATTTCGGGGATGTTGATTTCTGGTACCTGGACCTCTGTGGGCGTTTGGACGTGGAGTTTTGGTATCTGGATTTTCGGTATGTGAATCTCTGGTATTTGTACGTTGATCTCTGGAACCTGCACTTTGATGCGAATCGACTTCAGCAATTCGGGCAGTTCAGTTTCGAGCTCCCGGAGTGCACTCCGTATCTCTTGCTCTATGGCGTCGCGATCCACCGTGACATCCTTCTCCAGTGCATTCCGTATTTCCTGTTCGATCGCATCGCGATCTACCTTTGCAACATTGCTCTCCCGGAGTGCATCGCGTATCTCCTCCTCTATAGCGTCGCGGTCCACCGGTGCAACATCCCTCTCGTGACGAGCATTCTGTGTTTCCTGTTCTATAGCGTCATCGTCCACCGCCCCAACGTCCTTTCCTATCCAGGTCGGTATCCCCAAACAAACAGACAACAGTAGCGAAGCAAGTGGCTTTGTCACCTTTCACCTCCCTTTGGGTGCGCGCAGCAGCCCCCTCTATTCTCTTTAAACGATCCCGTCATTGTTTTAGACGACCAATTCTGATTTTGGTTCGCGTAAAGGTAAAAAAAGACCGCGTGAGTGGCCTTTGAGACTTGGTTCGGCGTTGCGTTCAAACGCACGATGCGATGCCGGCTTTAGGTGTGTTGCAGCTGAGTGGCTAGTTGGCTCTTCGCGAACGAATAGGCGGTGTATGCGGAGATGAGGTGGCAGATCCATCCGAGAGTTCCGCCACTACCGATCCAGAAACCGGGTGTGATGATGAGCCAGAAGATGGCTCGCCAGAACTTCCCATTGTAGATTTGGCCCACACCCGGAATAAAGAAGCTCAAGACAGCTGCGGTACCAGGGGTTTTCATCATTGCCTCTCTTTGATCCATTCTCGCCGGCTTCCCAACAAAAAAGCCGCGCATTCTGAATACGCAGAGACTGCGGCATATGTTCCATTGTGGAACGATTTGAGTTTTGCTACGGAGTTGTGGGGCGATTTTACTTTGGGTAGATTGGGGAACATCACGTGAGCATGGTACGGATGGTGTTTTCGTACTCCGGGAAGTAGCGCTGGATTTTGGGCAGATCGAACGTGGCAAGGATGCTCGTGTTTGGTTCGCGTTCAAGGAGAAACTCGAAGGATTTCTCGACCAATTTCTCTGGAGTGACTGTACCGCCGGTGAGTTTCAGCCAGTATTCGGGACTTATCGTGACCGTGTGCGCGGTGGTTGTCTGGTCCCAGACGGTGACCTTGAAGGTCGTCTCGTTCATCTTTTTGATGGTGATGGGCATGGGTACTACGCACAGACGAGCAGCAACCGCTGTTGGCCTGAGAGATTGTCACCTGACCGTCTTCGAACGGCTGCCATTGTCACCATAGAGCCTTAGGAGGTAGGAGGAGAGGTTGGTGGAGCTGGTGGGACTTGAACCCACGCTTCCTGGGATATCTTTACTTCCTATGATTGCAAGCCCGGAAGCCCACCTGGCAGCCCCATTTGCCTCTGAAGTATAAGGGCGCCCTCAGGCTTTGTCAAAGATGGACCACAAAAACGAGGGCTCTAACTCTTTTTCTTTCCGAGTTGTGCTATATCGATGATTCTGTTCTCGCCGTCCACGGCCGTGTAGGGTATCCATTTTGGGTCGATCCCAAACCAGACGTACACTTTCTCGATCAATTGGTACCCGACTCTCGCTGGATTCTGCTGCAATCTGTTGGTTTTGATTTCGATTTCTGTCTTCACGCTAGGGTCAGGTGCAAAATAGGGATCCTCGTTAAACCCCCAGGTGATGGAACCGACTTCGCCAGGATTGAGAAAGAGTTTTGCGTCATCAATGATTGCGTTCTGGAATTCGACTCTCATGTTGAGATGCCTGCGCGCTGTTTCGAAATGGGGGGTGAGTCGGGCGTAGAAGGCAGCGAAGCTGTACGTGAACTCAATGAGTGCGATCGGATGGAGTCGGAGGTTCTTCTTGTCGCGAGACTTGCTGGTTGCCCATGCCAGGAAGGTTTCATCGGCCGCTGCTCGCACGATGAAGGTGCCGTCTTCGTAGAGATGTAGTATTTTCTTGTCGCCGCTTTTTACCTCCAAGTATTCGCCACGAATGATTCTTGCTTTGTCGTCGGTTTGTAAGTCCCACCCTGCATAGCGTAATTGGCCGGGGTGTTCTAACAAGGTTCTGACGGACGCATCACCGGATTCAAAGAATTTCTTGAGCCGCGAGGGCTCGGTAGGGGTTGCTGCGAGAATGTATGTTCGGGCAGTCATTGTGCTTCGAGTATTCTTTTGATGCGCAGGTCGAGATCCGCTGGAGCTTCCTGCGTTCGGGGTTGCTCACGGATCGCTTCGAGCAGGACGTCGAGCTTTTCGTCGATGCCGGTGATCCTTTGGGCAGTGGTGTGCCTCCCGTTTTGCATCATGCGATACAAGTCCTCAACGGGGACTGGATCATTGTCATCGTCCTTTCTCTTGATGATCCCGAAAACGATCTCCTTCTGCGTTTCCCCTTCATCGACGACCTTTGCGATCAAGAAGAATTTTCTATCCTCAACCTGGCGCGGAACGCAGATGCAACCGATCCCCAAGCCGGGGGTGTGCAGATCCTCAATCCACGTTACCTGCAGGCCGTCGATCCTGGGATGAAGGTGGCTACCAATGATCCCTTCGTAGCGAGCGATAGGAAAGTTGGCTGCTGGCAGGAGGTCAAGCACACTAATTTCATCGGTTCGTTCAACCAGTGCTGGCGTCGTCGTCAAGCCGATCAGGAGGTATCCCCCTTCAGTATTTGCGAAAGCCGAAACGTCCTTGGCAAGCTCATATCGACCGGACGGAACCGTAAGATCGTATGGGTTCTGGCCTTTCACCTCAAGAAAGAGGTCTTCTCTGAGTCCAATCAGACTATTGAAATCGCGAACTTCCAGAATAGCTCTTACATCGTCAAGAGTTGGCACAATATGCGCTTAGTAGATGAAGTAAAATAGAGCAAACCCGCAGCAAAGACCAGCACGCACACGCTCACCACCAAACTCATTTCTGGCCGTCGTTCCGGATTTTTGTAAGGGATGCAGAAGTGGTAACTGCGACACCGCTTGCCGAGTTGCTGGTGAAGAACTTGTGTTCGCTTACGGTTGATTTCCGGGGCTCATATGCCCGAGCGGGAAGTTTCTGGACTAACGGTGTCCCGCTGTCTTGCCAGATTGCTTTCCAAATGTTGTCAATTGTCGTTGCCACCGCTTTCATGGTCGTGTTCGCTAACTCACCAACCTCGCAGAAGTCACGTTCCAGGACTTCTGGCTGGTCGGCGATCGCAGCGACAGATTTCCAAGTGAGATAATTCTTTGGGTTTCTGGGCGCGAGGATGCGATGGTCGCCGTGCAACAGCAATTTGGCAGTGAGTGCTGTGTGGATGAAAGCATTCCGCGGCGTTCTTACCTCATCCCGGATTCGAACGAATTCGTCCCACAACGTGGCATGCTGTGGAGCAGCTTGGAGAAAGACGCTCTTCTGTGGTGTGTTGAGGAAATGCACCTGATATGATCGTCCAGTTTGTGCAACCCTTTCCCTGTATTTGTCTGCCGTTCTGGTCTCTGCCCACTTGACGAGGTGCTGTGCTAGTGCTTCTCTGGTTTGTACCTCGCTTGGCGGTCCAGGCGCTACCCCTTTGAGTATGGAAGCGGTAATGAAGAAGAAATCCTCAACGAGATCTAACATCGAGCCGAGATGTGCGAAGACCTCCTCGAAAGCGAGGAGTTCCTCGTAACACCGTTTTGCGCGATTATCGGCAGCCGCAAGATGCAAGAAGATCGAGTAGTGATCCTCAGCGAACCTAGCCCATTCTTCAGGTAGGTCACCTCGCAGGCTTTTGCTCTGGGGGCGCTCTGTGAGGTGCCATATCAAGTTCTGCCACATGGTTTCGTAGTGCGGGAAGACGGTCTTGAGCTCTGGCCACGCTCGTTGTTCTTCCGCGTCACCACCGTAGTTGCCCGGTGCATCGATTGCATAACTCATCGAACTCCTCCCAAGGTTTCCATTTCGGAAGCCAATGTGGCAGGTCTAGATGATGATGACATTGATTAAACGTTTTGTTTCTGCAAGCAAGAACAACGCGTCATCCTGTGTGATCGGTCGCGAGTGCATGGTGGCCAGTCGGATCGGGTGCAGTCGTTGGAATGATTCCCTGACAGTCTCTGGTCGATGAAAGAATGGTTCAAACACCTCCTTCCAGTTGTCTCCCTTGCAGATCACGCGCTCATAGTCGGTGAAGTCAGCATAGGCAATCAATGGCAATTCTCCGCTTCCATCCTTCTCTTTTTTTGCTTTCCATTGATCATAGAGGTTATTGGGGAGACGGTGTTTTTGCCAGTCCGTCCCAAAAGACCGCGTCATCTGCTCGTCGATGAATCGCCGCAAGCATGTTTCCAGGCGCATCAGCCAGTCATGCGCTTTATTCGCCCGTTGCAGGGCTTTTTCCTCTGCAGGATCTTCGGAACGCAATTTTGGCACCCTGTAGCCGAGGGTGAGTGGTGGCTCATCGTACAATCCGGCAATCGTGAGACTCTCCTCGAATGCTGGTCGCGGGAAATCCGTGAGTGATCGGTTAAAACCCTTGCTCGCATAGAAGTCCGATCGCACAAGATCATCGTGGAAGATTTCAGCAGGCCAAGTGATACGGTCGCGCCAATCCCCAAGCTGATCTCGCAAGAACGACCCGACACTGTCACTGAACGAGTGCATTTCCTTCAACACAGAACCAATCCTCTGGAGTCCCGTAAATGCAGACAGCGACTGCAACTCATTTGCACTATTAAGCCAAGGCGTACTCATGCTTTCGATAGCACGCTGCAACTCGAATCCGGGAAGCATGCTTTTCCCGAGTGTCTCCGCAAAAGAGCTCGTGTGGAACTGCGTCATCAGTGCTGCGGTTTCGGTCAGGGCCGGCAGACGGAACTGCGCATTAAACTGATCCCAGTCTATCTTCGACTGCTCGACAATAAGCGATGCTGCCGAACTCATTGTGGGCACATTCCCCAACGTCTTCCGCAGTGCTTCCTCAAGATTGGGGATTCCAAGCGCCGTCCTCTCAAGGCTTCTTTCGATGTCTCGAATATGACCTGGTACAGGTCGTGCCAGTTCTGCGCCCTGAATTAATTTTTTGAATTGATAGTGATCCGACAATACCCCTGTGATCCCACGACTCATAGACTTAACGAGATCATCCGACAACGCCACCGCGATACCGCCAGCCGTGAGGCTCGTCTTAAGAAGATCAGTGGCGGACACTGCACCAGTGGCGACATCACTTGCCTTTCGTCCCGTATGATCTGGCATTGACCCTCCTTCCAGCGTGACCGAAGACTGGTTTCCAAGCATCTAATTGTCAGGGCTTGGCGATTATTGTCAAGCGCTAACTCCCGGATGATGCTACACGATACTGTAGGGCGGAAGCCCATCGACTACAGAATCCTGTGGTTTTGCTTTTTCTTCCCATGCCGTCAAAATTGCACTACTATCCTCCGCAGATGGTCAAAGCAAGTGTGGAAAATAATCACTAAAATACTGAAGGAAGAAGGGACCGTTTCTCCGAAAGGAATTCTTGATGCAGGGCTCTGTGCGACGAGGTGCCGAGTCTGACTTTGACGCTATCTGTCGTGTTTTTCAGGGACGCGTCGGAGGAGATCCGGACGCTACTCTCAAGATTGGACTGACACCTGAGGCCAACACGGATTGTCTTGTAGCGGAGGTGTCTGGACAGATTGTTGGTTTTGGAAACCGACGTAAGAACAAAATAAAAATAATCTGTCGACTAAAAGGGTCAACATTCGCAGGTGTTGCTGACGACATCCTTGCTGGATTGGAACAGCTCATTCTTGCGGATGGACTGCGTCAGGTTTCGCTCTATGCGCAACCGATAGAGAAAGGATATCCAGCCGAGAATCTCATCGGATTTTATCTACGACACGGTTATCGAGTGACTAGCTATAACAACGGCTTTTCAATTGACCAAAAACCATTCCTCTTAGGCGCAGAGATGGTCAAAGACCTCTAAACTGATGAGTGGACAGACAAGAAGGGGCGCACAGTGAGACGACCAATGGTCGGCATGGATGACTATCAACAAGTAGTCGCATCCTTCCACTCCGAATCAGATCGGGGAGCCGCCTTGCTTGCGGCAAGTATCGTTGAAACGTACCTCGGGCAGTATCTTCGTCAATTCATGAAGGTCGAAGACAATGAGGTCTCAAAGCATTTGTTTGAAGGAGTAGGGCCTCTCTCCAGTTTGAGTTCACGACACGAAGTAGCATACGCCTTCGGGTGGATCAACGTTATGCAGCGCAGCGACCTGCGCTATATTCGGGAGATCAGAAACTTCGCTCACCATCCCTGGCGGGCTTTGACAAGAGTCCCGTTATGATTGGGTATTTCAGCTGTCCGGGATGAAGTGGGAAGTCCCACCCGGGATCACCCACACTCCCCGAGATAAGTACATCCTCACCATTTCTTCCGTCATAATCTTCTTCGCGGAAACGGCACAAGGAACCAAGGAATAACGAAGCGTCGCCCGTTCATGGAGTTTCTCGTTCGAGGTAGTCGAGGCTGATGACCATTGGGGTTTTGGTGTTGTCCCATTTGACGCGCACCGCTTCACCAAGGGCCTTGGCTCCTCGGAGGGTTACGCCGTGGCGGTGGTGCTTTGCGCGTGGGAAGGTTGCCCGGTGGCGCTCGTTGAGCTGGACCCTGTCACCGGGCAGGATGAGGCATTACTTCTTCTTCGCTGCCGTAGGACGACGGCGTCTCCCGTTCTCCGTTGTGGCTGTCAACTTTTCACCTTCAGCCCGGATGCGTTCAAGTAGGACAGATGCGGGTTCATATTCGCGGCCCTCTTGCCGTGCAAGTTCTGCTTCGGTGGGAACGAGTTCGCCGCGGAATGCTCTTGCAAGAATCGCCTGTGTGAGTTTGTCGGCCCGCCTCGTTGCAGCCTCGACCCTTTTTTCGATCATGTCGGCAAGTTTGAAGAGGGCTTCGACGCGACGGACGATTTCTTGTAGTTCCTCGAAGGGTGGGAGCGCGACGGCCGTTGCTTTCAATTGTTCGAAACTCAGATGGGGGCGACCTTCACCATAGATCCAGTTTTGGTATTGAGCCAGACCGTGTGCCGCGGAGTTTAGATAAATCTCCAAGAATTGGGAGGTTTCTTCAAATACGGGTCGCATCAGTGCAACGCTTTGACATACATAATGTTGCTCGACCGATTTAGTGACACGGCATAGATCTCCAGTGTTTGCGCCAACTATAGTTATCAGGAGATCGCCTTTCTTGACTTCACTGCGCTCGCGGTCTCGGTCACTTGGGGGGGCTGAACCCCTTGTCGAACCGAGGTGTCAAATCGAAGTGGCCGGACATTTTTGGCCATGACGAAGGTCCCAGTCCCACCATCACGGTAGTAGCGCTTCCAGTCCCTGGAGCCGCTTGTTATGTGGCTCATGAGCGCGTCTGTGCTGACGACTATCCACTCCTCAGGTACATCACCGAGCAGAGAGGTGTCTGGTTCGCAAGGTTCTTTGGCGCTCCTGGTTCTAGCCTTCCGTTCGGTGAGAATTTTGGAAAGTAGCTCTTTAGCTGCATCACCGACCGGATTTGTGTCACGCCAATCTTCGGTGAGGCGGCCGGAGCATGCGGCGGAAAGAACGGATTGACGGAACCGTTTGAGAATTCTTGGAATTTTTGCGAGATGTTCGCGACTTGCGTTGACTTGTATGGCCAATTCTTCAGTCTTAAGAACAATGCGTTTCTGTTCAGCAGGTGGAGGTAAAGCAATCTCGGTTTCAAGAAGAACGCTGCGGCTCACGCTGGATTGCGATACGTGTTGGTTACATACTCCTTGGAAGTACCCTCCTCTCCATAATTGATGGAGGGCGAGAGAACAGAATTGCGAATTGAGGACATCAGAATGACAGCGCACTCGCGTCATGTGGTTGGAAAACGCTCTGAGCTGAGATAATCCGTAATACGCAGTCTTTCCGACTAGTTCCGTGCTGTTTGTATTATTGAAAATAACGTCACCCTTTCTGACTAGCCGCTCATCCTGATCACATTCCGACTCAGGCACGTATTTGAGATCTTTAAGATCAATTTCTCCATTTGCATTTACATTCATGGGTCGCAGGTGGGCAATGCCATGTCCTTCGCGATTATTGATCCCGCAAGCAAATCCTGTCTGAACATCTGTGACAAGAGAATCACCTAGTGCAGCGAGGGCCCACCCGTCTGGTAGGTCGGAGTCATTGTTGTCGGTTGAGGCAGTAGCCGAAGTCTTAATTTGTGCGGTTCTCCTCATGCTTTTTTGGCGGGTTTAGCGGGTACTGCTTCATTCCCATTTCCGTTTTCGAGAAGTGCTATCACCGCATTCAATTCCCCGACTGCAGCTTCAAGTTCCGCAATAGCATCGGTGGCGAGTTCTTCAGGTTCCGGAAGCTCATCGCCGTCGTCGAGCGACTCGTCTTTGAGCCATTTGAGCGAGTCAATCTTGTAATCACGCTTCTTGATCTCTTCAATCGCAAACGAGCGCCAGCGGTCCTCCTTCGAGTCGACTTCTTTGCGCTTGGCGCGGCCGTTGGGGTCTGCGCCGTAACACTTCTCGAAATCGGTGAAATGCTCGGGCGTGAGCGGTCGATCCTTCTTTGTTATGTGGGGTACATTCGTTCGGCCGTCATAAACCCACATGGTTTCGGTTTTGTAGGCCTTGGTAAAGAAGACCACATTCGTCTTCGTTCCAGGGCTATAGGGCGTGAAGGTGCCGTTCGGAAGACGCAGCACGGTGTGCAGGGAGCAATCCTGCATGAGAATATCGAATACTTCCCCGGCTTGATCGGCAAAGAGGCAGTTGTCAGGCACGACAACGGCAGCGCGACCGCCGGGCTTTAACATCGTCATGACATGCTGGATGAAATTGAGCTGTTTGTTGCTGGTTGAGATCACAAAGTCATCGCGTTCGGGAACCTGATTCGCTCCCTTTGTGCCGAACGGCGGATTTGTGAGGATGACATCAAAACGGCGACCGTCCGGGACTTCGTAGATCGAGTCGCCAAGCTTGATTTCCGGTTCAAGGCCGTGGAGGTACAGATTCATTAGCGCGAGGCGCCGAGGGCGCGGGACGAGTTCCTGGCCATAGTAGGTACCGCGCTTTACGCGCTTGGCGACATCGCGGTCGAGAGCGCCGCCTTTTGTCTGGGCAATCAACCATTCGTAGGCTGCAACGAGAAAACCCCCGGAGCCGCAGGCTGGGTCGGATATGGTGAATTCTTTGTGAGCACGGGGATCGGGCTTGACGCATCGGGCAATCGTCTGAATGAGGAGACGCGGCGTAAAGTATTGTCCCGCACCCTTCTTACCTTCGCTTGCGGCCTTCTCCAGTAGGCCTTCAAACGCGGCCGCCTTCACATCCGTATCGAGCGCAGTCCATTCGGTCTCGTCAATCAGGCCGATGAGTTTCTTGAGATTGACGGGATTCGTGAAACGCGAGATGGCTCCGGCGAAGATATCGCCAAGCAAACCACGTTGTTGGCCGAGCGCACGCAAGACCTCAATATAGCCATCCGTGAGATCCGTTCCGGACTTTGCTTCGAGCGCGGGCCAGGAGCAGTCAACTTCCCTGACCTTCCCGTGTCCATTCTTGATTTCCGTGCGGCTAAGATCGATTCTCCGCTCATCCGCCATCTTCAAAAAGAGCAGATAGGTGAGCTGCTCGATGTAATCGCCGTAGTCCACGCCGTCGTGGCGCAGCGTGTGGCAGAAGCCCCAGAGTTTTTGGACGATATCCGTCATGCGGCTATAGCTCGATTTAGTTTCTTGATAAATTCCGGCATCTCGCCCAGAAAGACATTCGTCACTCTGCCCCAACCGCCAAAACGCGTGAAGATCGGCAGGGTTTCGAAATCGTCCTTATCGATGGATAAATTTTGACGCAAGTGCGCCCGGATTCGTCCCAGCCACTGCTGCTGTTCGGGTGTGAACCTTTTTTCTTCGGTTATTTCTTCGAACGCTCGGTCAACCCGTTCTTCGGCGGTGTAGAGTGGGTAGTCATTATCGACGGCGTGCTTAATCATGGAGATGATGTCGGCAAGCGCCTTTTTGTACTGCAGTTCATGGACTTTCTGGAGGTTCTCCACGGTGAAGCGCTCGGGCGTTGCTGCCAATTTCTGGCGCAATTCCGCCAGCGATTCGGTATTCCATTCCTGGGGTCGGTCCATGAGAATGCGGATCGCCTCGATCTGGGCAGGATTTTCTCTGACGAAGCGAGCGAAAGCTGTCAGGTAGTCTTCAGGTTTATATTCCTTTCCGTCCGAGTCGCGGACGCGCCATTCGGAAGAGACGGTGTCCTCGGCTTCGTAGGCGACAATGAAGGATCTTTTTGGGCGGGGGTAATCCATCAAAAGCTTCTGAAAACTCTCGTTCCGCAGCAGCGCCATGGTCGCGGTGAAGTCCTGGCGGAGTGAGGCCGGAAGATCTTGCGCGAACTTACCCATATCTCCCGCGGGGATGTAGGCGGAGAACATCTCTCTGGCTTCGCCGGACATTTCTTTGTCTATTCGCCGGAGTCGCTTGACCAGGCAGCGAATGTTGTAATCGCGATCTCGGTTCTGCCAGACATCCTCGATGATCTCGACAATCGTTCGCGATTCGCGCGTTGGCAGCTCGGCCGTGATTGACGTTGCCTGCTTGAAGTATTCGAGCAAGGTGCCGTCGAAACAGTCGAACACAACGAACTTAGACTTGTCGCTGAAGTTTTTGCCTTTTCTCGTCCCGCGACCAAGCATCTGTTCAAATAGGATGCGGGATTTTACCGGTCGCAGGAATACGATGAACTCCAGGTCCGGAATGTCCACGCCAGTCGAGAGCATATCCACCGATACCACGACGCCGGTCTGCTGCCGGTTGCGGAACTCGCGAATCTTCTGCAACGGCCGGTCTACCCTACCCGTGATTTTCTGCACGAAGGTATCGCCGCGACCGAACACATCGCGCGCAATATCGACAAGACTATCGGCATGGGAGGTATGCGGGAGATCGTTTACGGCAAAAATGAGAGTTTTGGGAAACCGACCGCAGAGCTTTTCGTGTTCGAGGGCGTATTTCTTGATTTCATCCAATATCTTGCGGTTGGAATCTGGGGAGGTGACTTTTTCCTCTATCTCGGTCGTCTCGTATTGCCGCTCGCCTTCGAGCAGATCCAGCTGCTTCGCTCCGGTCTCGGCATTGACGACACCTATCTGCTCCCCTTCCTTCAAAAAAATACCCTGCATGCGGACATTGGATTTGACCGAGACGACGTCATAATCCACCAGGTGTCCTTCGCGAACGGCCCGCTCATATCCATAGCGGAACACAATATCCTTGAAGTAGGTCGTGGTGTGCGCGGCTGGCGTTGCGGTGAGCCCGACTTTGATTGCGTCGAAGTGTTGGAGCGTCTGTCGCCAGATGGCGACTTCCGAAGAGGTATAACCTCGGTGGCATTCGTCCGCGATGACGAGGTCAAAGGCATGGATGGGAATGTCGAGTTGTTGGGCGTCTTCATCGATCTCCTCGTCCCCAAGTCCGAAGATGGCATTCCGGCCCAGGAGGTTAATGCTCATGCGTTGGATCGTGGAGACATAGACGAACGCATGTCCCGGCTGAGGATTCGTAAGATATGAGTTCGGCAGAACCCTCGGATCGAACTTTTCTTCTTCTCCGAAATCTTCGCGATGAAAGCGCTGGCTGTAGACTTCGTAAATCTTGTCGAACTTGAGTCCGGGTTCTGCCTCGAAAGACGCAAACTCCCGAACGGCCTGTGCTGCAAGCGCCCGGCGGTCAACCAGAAAGAGTATCCGCCGCGCCGTAGCACCTTTCATGAGCCGGTAGATCTGATTGACCATGGTGAAGGTCTTGCCGGTGCCGGTTGCCATTGCGATTAGCATCTGGCGCTTATGGTCGGCAATTGCCTGCTCAACCGCGGCGTTAGCTTCTTGCTGATAGGGACGGACCAGCGGGTGGTCGTTCGGTCTCAGCTGAAGTTTTTTGACTGCTTCGTCTATGTCGCGTTCGAAGAGTTCCTTTAACGCTTCTGCGGTGTGAAATTGGGCAATCTCGCGGGATCGATTCAGCTCGTGGCGAACGTCGTGATGCCAGATCACTTCGCCGTTGGTCGAGTAGAGAAAGGGGACTCGAAAGCCACGGTAGTTGAGCGGACTTGAGGACAGTCCCTTGGCATACCGCTCCGCCTGTGGGAGAACTTCCTGGGGGCCCAGGCTCAGTTTCTTTCCTTCAACGATGCCGAGGATCTTTCCTTCGGCACAGAGTGCATAGTCCGCGGGGCCGTTATCGGTCGGATATTCTTCTATTGCACACCGGTCGTAGACGCGGAGTGGCTTTAATGAATCGAACTCTTTTTCGGGAACGACGCGCCAACCGGCGGCGATGAGCCGTCTGTCTATCAGCTGTTTGCGTGTGAGTTTTTCAGAGAATGCTGGAGAGTTCTTTTTCATCTATGGGGATGACTTCTTACTCTTTAAGTTTCTCCGTAGTGATGCCGTCCAGCCACAAGTCGGAGTCGCCAAGGCAGAACAAGTTCTTTATATATATGGAATTCAGAGGGAAGCACCGGCTACAGCATAGCGATCATATCAAGAGACGCTGACTGGCGCTATGGTTGGCACAGTGAGATTGGGGCGCATTGATTGCTTCGCGGCCTCGGGGATTCAGCAGTCATCCACTCGGCGCCTCGGTTGGCTACGTTGAAGTCGCCGGCGGGGCAAATTGACCCTGGGGAGGCGGGGCTTGGGAGGCCAGTGGGCTACTAGGTTGACGGCCTCAGCTTCTTCCGAATCCAGGCGGGACTTCTTCGGCAATCGAGCACGGCGTAGACCTGGGCTGTCTGGTCTTGGACACGATAGTAAACAGCGAAGGGAAATCGCTTGGATAATAGTCGGTGATACTTTCCAAAGTGGACAGGATGAATCCCGGCGCTGATTACCAAAGAGTCAATGTCCGAGAAGAGCGTATCGAGAAAATACGCCCCCACGCCTTCGGCCTGTTTCTCATAAAACCGGTAACCATCGAGCAAGTCCTGGCTGGCGGAGGCCAGTATTTGGATTTTCACGGGACCTGTTTTCGGATGTTCCTTTTCGCGCTATCCCAATCTTCAAACGCGTCTTCCCCTGTTCCGAGCGACTCTTCTCTTTGAGCCAATATGTCCCGGTGCCACGTTGGAGATTCGATGCCGTCTGGCTTCTGGCATAAGTCGTCCCAGAGAGACTCCATCATCTGAATCTTCTCTGCCACCGACATTTCTTCCAGGGGTTTAGTGGTACTCATAGGAAGCCTCCCAAGGTCGTTCGCCCTGAAATCTCGCTATAGAGAAGATAGCAGAACCGCTAGTTTGTTGACCATTTTGTTCGCTCTCCGGCTTCAGAATGGGAGCCGATTTGCAGAGTTCCGGAATCTGACGTAAGAAGAGGAGAGTGGCGTTCGACGAGCCCCAAAAGGAGGTGACGATGAGTTCGCGCCTGCCTGATGAGCTGATCGACAACTACTTTCGTTTGTTCGTCAATCGCCGCGTTTATACCGTCCAGTCTGCCAGGCCCCATCCAAACAGCGGGAAACATTACTATTACCGGCCGAAAGAACAGGACCGAAGTTGCCTCCTGACAGGCAAAGCCATTGAAGACCACTTATTGGGGGAAGTGACGATTGGCTTGTACGTCATCAATCCGAAGACCCAGCGCTGCAAGTGGGCTGCAATTGATGCCGACTACGCTAACTCGCTGGCAGACCTGTTGAAGTTGCAGTGGGAACTGAAGAACGATGGCATCGAAGCTGCACTGGAAAAGAGCCGTCGCGGCGGCCATCTTTGGATTCTCGCAGAAACGCCACTGTTAGCGAGCGACTGCCGAGTCTATATCCATAGCCTGGCTGGGCGATTAAAACTGCCAGTTAGAGGTACCGGACTGGCCGAAGGCATTGAGATCTTTCCGCGCCAGAGCTTCCTGAGGCCCGGGGAATTCGGCAATGCCATTCGAGGACCGCTCGGGGTGCATCAGGCGAACAAGAAGCGCTACTTCTTCTACGGGGCGGACTACACGCTGGATGCACAGATGAGCTACCTGAAGGGACTAGACAAGCTGACTGAGGAACGGTTGAAGTCTCTGATTTCAGGAATGGCAATTCCTGAGGAGATGAGGGAAGGGAATCCCAAGGCCCCTTCTGAGACGTTCACTCGAAGCGCTCAAGGCTTTCGGATTCTGGATCACGTCCGACCCATTCGTAAGAGCGGGCGAAACTACTGGGCGCAGTGCCCGTCTTGTGCGCTTGATGGACACGACCGCGGCCACGATAACCTGGCAATTGCCATAGACGATCCCCGGAAATACAAGTGTTGGGCCGGCTGCACGCGGGAGATGATTCGGGAGGCCGTGGGAAGACCGATAAAGCAGTGACGAGTGACAAGTGACAAGTGACCAGTGACAAGTACTGAGTGCTGAGTACTGAGTTTTGAGTGCTGAGTGATGAGGTGGGGATAGTCGTGAAACCTGCAACAGCTCGTGTTCTGGAGCATCTCGTTCTTCCAAGAGGAACGTTGAGGCGTTTGGAGGAGGTCGGTATCCATTGCCGTTGCGAGGTTCGACTGGAGTATCAGCCTGTGGCAAAGCGCTATGTGGTTCACGGTACCGAATCGGGTGGGGCTGTGCGGGAGCTGGGCCGTTACGTAACCTTTGCCGGCGTTGAAGGAGAACCCATTGCGCACCTTCATCCGATCGATTCGTTGAAGGCCAATGGGGCCCATGCCGTGGTGGCCGCGCCAACGTTAGTCAAGGTAGATATGTTTCGCTTTGGCCGAACTTGCCAATTGCTTATTGTGAAGCATGAACCTCACGTGGAAGTTCCAGGGAAACGGCCGGACTTGAAGAGTACTGTCCTTTTCCGAGGCGTGGACGGCTATTTGGGATCAGAGCAGGAAGCCAAGGGCAGGGAAGCGATGGGAACGATACTTCCAGAGTTCTATTCACGTTCCGGCGAAAAGATAGAAATCCCGTCGCAGTTTCGAGCCGTCGTCCAGGCTGCGACGCTTGCAGTTTCCTGCATTGATTGCCGCCATTCGCACTTTCTTCTGGCATGCTGATTCATGTGACTT
>Ga0187893_10008730_pt1 | contig 15861 bp, 14 predicted proteins | sample MA1701074metaG_FD_139574 | JGI IMG/M metagenome (GOLD analysis project Ga0187893, IMG submission 139574) | White microbial mat communities from a basaltic lava cave in the Kipuka Kanohina Cave System on the Island of Hawaii, USA - MA170107-4 metaG ... | reverse complement strand
CTCCTCGGAGCTGGGCTCGCGGCCCAGCTCCTGGACCAGCGCCCGGGAGGTGCGGATCAGCTTGTTGATGGTCTCGATCATGTGGACCGGGATGCGGATGGTGCGGGCCTGGTCCGCGATGGCTCGCGTGATGGCCTGCCGGATCCACCAGGTGGCGTAGGTCGAGAACTTGTAGCCGCGTTTGTACTCGAACTTGTCCACGGCCTTCATCAGGCCGATGTTGCCCTCCTGGATCAGGTCCAGGAACTGCAGGCCGCGGTTCGTGTATTTCTTGGCGATCGACACCACCAGGCGCAGGTTGGCCTCCACCAGCTCCTTCTTGGCCTGTTCGGCCTGGGCCTCGCCGATCAGCACCGTCTCCAGTGTGCGTTTCAGCTCCTCGGGCTTGGTGTCGAACTCGTCCTGGATCTGGCGCAGCACGTCCTTCTGGTCCTGGATCAGCTTCTTGACCTGCTTCTTGTAGTCGTCGCTGACCTTGGCCCGCAGCTTGGGCTCCAGGCGGGCGATCTTCTCCTCCACGTCGTAGATGCGGTCCACGGAGTCCCGGATCCGTTCGGTGAGCCGGCGCTTCACCGGCTCCGCCAGCTCGATGTTGCGGATCGCCTGGCTCACCGCGACCCGGGCCCGGCCCAGCTTCCACTTGGTCCGGACGTGTTTGGGGGTGCGGCGCGGCGCGTCCAGGAACTTCTTGCGCCGCTCCAGGAGCTCGGCGTGCGCCTTGGCCACCTTGTCCGCGAGGCGCAGGGTCTCGCGGACCTTGGCCTCCAGCTTGTCCTCGGTGATCTCCTCCTCGTTGAAGACCACCACGTCCCGCACGCTGATCTCGTCGGCCTTCAGCCGCTCGCCCAGGCGCACGATCTCGGCCGCCGCGTGGGGGGTGCGGGTCACGACCTTCAGCACCGCCTTCTTGCCCCGCTCGATGCGCTTGGCGATCTCCACCTCGCCCTCGCGGGTGAGCAGGGGCACGGTGCCCATCTCGCGCAGGTACATGCGCACCGGGTCGTTGGTCTTATCGAGGGCGCCGGGAGTGAGGTCGATCTCCGCGCCCTCCTCGCCCTCGCCCTTCTCGCGGAACTTCTGCTCGGAGTCCACCACCTCGATGCCCATCGAGCCGAACATCGAGAAGATGTCGTCCAGGTCGTCCGAGGAGGTGATCTCCGACGGCAGCATGTCGTTGACCTCCTCGTAGAGGAGGTAACCCTTCTCCTTGCCCATGGTGATGAGCTGCCGGACTTCGTCGTACTTTTCCTCGATCGTCAGCGCCATCGCTTCGAATTCACCTCTAGGAAACCGTCGCTCGGGTCAAGCCCTGCACGCGCCGCTTCAGCGCGATCTGTTCGCGGAGCAGCGTGCTCTGCTCCGCGGCGTCGGCCGTCCGCTTCAGCTCCTCCCCGATCGCGTCGATCCGGGCGTCCAGCAGCCGGCATTTGATCTCGTTCACGCAGGCGGTCGGGGTGGCGTCGCCGGTGGGCGAGGCCAGCACCGCCAGCTCCGTGACCAGCCGTCGCGCCTCCTCGCCCAGGATGGCCGCCTGCAACGCGCCGGCGCTCACGCGCTCGCCACGCAGGTGCAGCTCCCGCGCCGCGCGCAGGATCTCGGCCGAGGCCAGGGGCGCGATCTCCGCCTCGTCCAACTCGCCCAGGGCCTCCTGCGCACCCTCGCTCTCGCGGAGCAGCAGCGCCAGCAACCACTTCTCCGCGGGCAGCAACGCACGACGCGGCGCCGGGCGCGGGACCGTCGGGGCCGGCGCCTCCGCCGGCCGCGCGCCGCCCAGGGCGCGTTTCAGCTCCAGGCGCGCGGCCTGGGGGTCGAGACGGCCACGCTCCACCGCCATCTGCAGCCAGGCGGCCCGCTCGACCGCGCTGGGCAACTTCGCCAGGCTCGGCAGCAGCGCCCCCAGGAAGGCGGCCTTGCCCGGCGGCGACGTCGTGTCGTGCTCCTTCGCGGACTTGTGGATCAGCCATTCCATCCAGGGCTTGGCGCCCGTCAGCCGCTGGCGGTAGGCGTCGCCGCCCTGCGACTTGATGAAGGTGTCGGGGTCGTCGCCCGCCGGCAGCTCCACCACCTTGGCCTCGAGGCCCTCCGCCGAGAGCAGGCCCAGGCAACGTTCGGCGGCATTCTGGCCCGCGGGGTCCTGGTCGAAGTTGACCACGGCCTGTTCCGAGAAACGGCGCAGCAGCCGCGCATGGTTCTGGGTGAGAGCGGTGCCGCAGGTCGCCACCGCCTCCCCGACGCCGCCCTCGATGGCCCGGGCCACGTCCAGGTAACCCTCCATCAGCACGACGCGCGCCTCGCGGCGGATCGCGTCCCGGGCCCAGAACAGGCCGTAGAGCGTGCGGCTCTTCTGGTAGACCGGCGTCTCCGGGGAGTTCAGGTACTTGGGTTCGCTGCCGTCGAGTGCGCGCGCGCCAAAGGCGACCACCTTCCCCGACTCGTTGACGATCGGGAACACGACGCGGTTCCGGAAGCGGTCGTAGTGGCCGTCCCGGCCCTGACGCTCCAGGACCAGGCCGGCCCTCTGGAGCAGCGCTGGCGCGAAGCGGCGCTTCAACGCCTCGAGCAGGTCGTTCCAGGAGTCGGCCGCCGCTCCGGCCCTGATCCGCTCCAGCGTCTCTTTCTGGAACCCGCGGCCCAGCAGGTACTCGCGGGCGCGCGCGCCCGGGGCGGTCCAGAAGCAACGCGCGAAATGTTCGGCGGCCGCCTCCATCACCGCCAGCAACTCCTCCTTCTCCCTGCGCTCCGGGCCGGGCTCGAAACTCCGCTCGGGCACCGCCATCCCGAAACGCCGGGCCACGATCTCGACGGACTCCGGAAACCCGCAGCGCTCGCGCAGCATCACGAACTTGAAGACGTCGCCGCCCTCGCCGCAGCCGAAGCAGTGGAACAGCGGCGGCTCCTGGCGCACGTTGAACGAAGGCGTCTTCTCCTCGTGAAACGGGCACAGGCCTTTCCAGGAGGTGCCCATCTTCTTGAGCGCGACGTGGTCCTGGATCAAACGCACGATGTCCGCCGTGCGTTTGACCTCCTCGAGGAAACCGCTGGGGAATGCCATGGCCTAGCGCCCGGCTGCCGTCATTCGCGCAGCTCCACGATGGTGGCGCCGGCGCCGCCCTCGCGCGGCTCGCCGAGGCGGAACGAGGAGACGTGGGGATGGCCGTCCAACAGGCCCGCCACGGCCTTGCGCAGCCGGCCCTCGCCGAAGCCGTGGACGACGCGTACGCTGCGCCGGTCGGCGAGGGCGGACTCGTCCAGGAACTTGTCCACCCTGGGCAACGCCTCGTCCACCGTCAGGCCGATGACGTTCACTTCGGCCGACTCGCCCCCGCCGCTGGGCGCCTCCGTCTGCACTCGCGGCGGCGGGACGGGGTTCGCCGCCGGCCGACCGGGCTCGAGCGCCAGCAGCTCGGTCAGCGGAACGCGCATCCGCTTTCCGCTCACCGCCAACTCGGCGGCCTGGCCGTGAAGGGTCAAGACCTCGCCGATCACGTCCAGCGTCTTGACCCGCGCCCTCCCGCCCACGTGAATCGGCGCGACCCGGGCGGGCTCGGGCGACGCCGCGGCCTCGCGCAGCGCCTGCTCCTGCGCCTCGCGCACACGCGACAAGGCGCCGGTGCGGACGCGGGCGGCCTGGTTCGCGAGCTGGCGTGCGGTGACCGGCCGGCGGGTGCTCTCGGCCTCGACGCGTTTGCGCGTCTCTTCGAGCTTCGCCACCGCGTCCCGGATCGCGTCGGCCGCCTGGCGCGCGGCACTCTCGCCGCGCCGCTTCAGCTCGCGGCTGAAGGCCTCGAGCTCCTGCCGCTTGGCGGCCTCCAGCGCCTGCTCGGAGGCTCGAAGCTGGGTACGCTCCTCGGACAACAACGAGCGCTGGGCGGCCAGCCGCTCCGCCTCACGCAGCAGCCGCTGCCGCTCGTCCTCCAGCTCCTTGAGCATGGCCTCGGCCTGGGCCTCCTTCTGCGACAGGCGGGAGCGGGCGTCGCTGACCACCGCCGGGGGCAGGCCCAGGCGCTCGGCCATCTCCAGGGCGAGGCTGCGGCCCGGCACCCCCAGCTCCAGGCGATAGCTGGGCGCGAAGCTGCGCGCGTCGTAGCCGAACGAAGCGCAGGCCACGCCGGGGGTGGACTGGGCGTAGGCCTTCATCAGGCCGTGGTGGGTGGTCGCCACCACCAGGGCGCCCGCCGCCCGAAAGTGGTCGACGATCGCGACGCCGAGCCCGCCGCCCTCCGTGGGGTCGGTGCCGGCGCCGACCTCGTCGAGCAGCACGAGAGCCGGGCCCTGCAGGTCCCGGGTCATCTCGACGATCGCCGCGAGGTGGGCGGAGAACGTGGACAGGCTCTCGGCGATCGACTGGTCGTCGCCGATGTCGGCGTAGATCCGGCGGAACACGGGCAGGCGGCTGCCCGGCGCGGCGGGGACGAAGAGCCCGCACTGGGCCATCAGGGCGAACAGGCCGACGGTCTTCAGGGCCACGGTCTTGCCGCCCGTGTTCGGCCCGCTGATCACCAGCACCGGCGCGCCGAAACCCACGCGCAGGCTCACCGGCACCGGCTCCTTGGCGCGTGGCGGGATGCCCAGGCGTTCGGCGATCTTCGGCATCAGGAACGGATGCCGGGCGTCGAAGAGCTCCAGCTCCAGCCCGTCGGCGATCTCGGGACAACGCGCGTCCATCTCGCCGGCGAGCAGGGCGGCGGCCTGCAGCGCGTCCAGCTCGCCCAGCACGTTGGCGGCGCGGTCGAGCTCGCGCGCGCGCAGCGCCACCCGCGAGGTCAGGTCCCGCAGGATGCGCAGCACCTCGGCGCGCTCGTCGTCCGCCAGGGCGACCAGGTCGTTGTTCAGCTCGACGGTCGGCATCGGCTCGACGTACAGCGAGGCGCCCGACCCCGAGCCGCCGTGGACGATGCCGGGGATCTGGCCGCGGTGCTCGGCCTTGAGCAGGAGCACGTAGCGGTCGTTCCGCGTGGTGATCAGCTTGTCCTGGAGCAGGCGCGACGCGTCCTTGCCCCGCAGGTAACCCTCCATCACGGACTGGAGCTGGGCGCGCAGGCGCGTGATGGCATGCCGGATCTCGAGCAGCCGCGGGGAGGCGTCGTCCGCAACCTCGCGGGAGGGCAGGATCGAGCGCCGGATGGCGGCCGCGAGGTCGCCGAAATCGGCGATCTCCGCGGCCCGCCGCGCAAGGTCCGGCGCGGCCGCCGTCACGCCGACCTGGCGGCCGATCTCCGACGCTCCCCCCACGAACGACGCCACGTCGAGGAGTGCCGCGGGCTCCAGATGCATGCCGGCGACCTGGGCCGACGCCAGGGACTGCGACACGTCCGGCAGGTCGTGGTAGGGCTGGCGGCCGTGGCTCTCCACCAGACGTACGGCCTGGCGGGTCAGGTCCAGGGCGGTGCGGACAGCCGTCGGGTCTGTCAAGGGTTGAAGGGCGTGGATGCGGGCACGGCCGGGCGCACTTCCAGCGTGGCTCAGGAGCAGAGCACGGATCTTCTCGAGCTCGAGGACGCGAAACGTGTTCCCGTTCAAAGCTAAACGCCTACCAATCTGTGCGTTAGAGACAGGAACACAGGAGGGATCCCGCCATCGCCGCGCTTGGGGTCCTTGGGTAACGCCGCCAGACCCCAGGGTCGGAGGACAGGACCAGTCTATAAAATGAGCAGCATCAACGGTTTTGTCAACTGCGACCCAGGTTTTTTCGCAGCATCAGGCATGCCAGGTAGCCCGCGCCGAAGCCGTTGTCGATGTTGACCACGGCCACGCCCGAGGCGCACGAGTTGAGCATCGCCAGAAGGGCCGCCAGGCCCTGGAACGAGGCCCCGTAACCAACGCTGGTCGGCACCGCGATCACCGGGGCGTCCACCAGCCCCCCCACGACCGAGGGCAGGGCGCCCTCCATGCCGGCGGCCACGATCAGCACGCTGGCGCTGCGCAGGGAGTCCGCCCGGTCCAGAAGGCGGTGCAGGCCGGCGACGCCGACGTCGTGGATGCGATCGACGCGGGCACCGTGGACCTCGGCGGTGACGGCTGCCTCCTCCGCCACCGGCACGTCCGAGGTCCCCGCACACACCACCGCCACTTGCCCGGGCAGCTGGGCCGGCTCCCTGACCGTCACGCTGAGGCAACGCGCCGCCGGGTGCCAGGCCGAGCCGGGATGGCGCACCTTCACCAATTCGTGCACATCGCTGCCCGTACGCGTCACCAGCACATTCTGGCCCTGCGCCACGATGCGGTCGACGATGGCGGCCACCTGCTCGGGGGTTTTGCCCGCGCCGAAAATGGCCTCGGGAAAGCCGCGGCGCAGGGCGCGGTGGTGGTCGACCTTGGCAAAGCCGAGGTCCTCGTAGGGCATGGCCTTCAGGCGCTCGGCGGCCTGGGCGGGCGTCAGCCGGCCCTCCCTCACCTGCTCGAGCAGTGTTTCCACGTCCCGCGGGTCCAACGCAACTCCTCCTGTTGGTTTGACTTGGCGTGTTTTTTGCTTATGCTGGACTTTTGTGCCCGCGCGGCACGCGCGCCCTACCGGCGCAGCGCCCAACGGCCATGTTCCCTTGTGGGGTTTCTGGCTGTCAAGGGTGGCCGTTAGAACGAAAGGCAGTCAGTGAGCCCAGTCGAATTGACCGTCCTCGGCCTGTACTTCCTCACCCTGGTGATCCTGGCGGTGTTTGGCCTGCACCGCTACCTGGTGGTCTTCCTGTATTACCGGCACCGCCAGCGGCGCGCACTGCCCGCTCCACCCCCGAAGCGGCTGCCCCACGTCACGGTCCAGCTGCCGCTCTACAACGAGATGTACGTCGTGGACCGGCTGCTGGACTCGGTCACCCGGATCCGGCACCCGAAGCAGCTGCTGGAGATCCAGGTCCTCGACGATTCGACCGACGAGACGGTGGCGATCGCCCGTGCGGCCGTGGCGCGTTACCGCGAGCAGGGCTTCGACATCCACTACCTGCACCGCAGCGAGCGCACCGGCTTCAAGGCGGGCGCCCTGGAAGCGGGCCTGCGTGTGGCGAAGGGCGAGTTCCTGCTGATCTTCGACGCCGACTTCGTCGCCAGCCCGGACATCCTGGAGCGGACCCTGGGCCACTTCGACGAGCCGACGGTGGGGATGGTGCAGGTGCGCTGGGGCCACGTGAACCGCGACTTCTCCCTGCTCACCCAGGTGCAGTCGATCCTGCTCGACGGCCACTTCATTCTCGAGCACGGCGGACGCAACCGGGCGGGGCGCTTCTTCAACTTCAACGGCACGGCCGGCATCTGGCGCCGGGAGGTGATCGGCGACGCCGGCGGCTGGCAACACGACACCCTGACCGAAGACCTCGACCTCAGCTACCGCGCGCAGATGAGGGGCTGGCGTTTCGTGTTCGTGCAGGACCTGGTGTGCCCGGCCGAGATTCCGGTCGAGATGAACGCCTTCAAGAGCCAGCAGCACCGCTGGGCCAAGGGCTCGATCCAGACCTGCAAGAAGCTGCTGCCGGCGATCCTGGCCGCGAAGCTGCCGCTGCCGGTCAAGATCGAAGCCGCCTTCCACCTGACCGCCAACTTCGCGTACCCGTTGATGGTGCTGCTCTCGCTGTTGATGTTCCCGGCCATGGTGATCCGCTACAACATGGGCGTCTACGAGATGATGATCGTGGACCTGCCGCTGTTCCTGGGCGCCACTATGAGCGTGTGCTCGTTCTACCTGGTGAGCCAACGCGAGGTGTTCGGGCACGGCTGGCCCTCGCGGATCAAGTACCTGCCCGCGGTGCTGGCGGTGGGCATCGGGCTGTCGGTGAACAACGCCCGCGCCGTGATCGAGGCGCTGCTGGGACACCAGTCGGGGTTCGTCCGCACCCCGAAGCACAAGGTGGAGGCGGCCGGCGAGGACTGGAAGTCGCGGCGCTACCGCGGCCACGCGAGTTTCGTGCCCTTCGTGGAGCTGGGCCTGGGACTGTACTTCGGCGTCATGGCTTGGTACGCGGTCGTGAGCGGCATCCTGGCGACCCTGCCCTTCATCCTGCTGTTCCAGTTCGGCTTCCTGTACTCCGGCGTGGTGTCGCTGTGCCAGGACCTCGGCGACCGGCTGCCGTCCTTCCGCGAGCAGGCCGCCTAGCCGGAGACCTCCGGCGGCGCTACTTCTCGAACAGCTTCTCGTACTCGGCGTATCCCTCCGCGGCCAGCTTCTCGCGGGGGATGAAGCGCAGCGCCGCGGAGTTCATGCAATACCGCTGGCCGCCGGGCTGGGGGCCGTCGGGAAACACGTGGCCGAGGTGGGAGTCGGCGCGGACGGAGCGCACCTCGGTGCGCGGCACGGCCAGCTTGTGGTCGGTGCGCGTCGTCACCGCAGCATCGGCAATGGGTCGGGTGAAGCTGGGCCAGCCGGTTCCGGACTCGAACTTGTCCCTGGAGCTGAACAATGGCTCGCCCGACACGACGTCGACGTAGATCCCCTCGCGGTGCTCGTTCCAGTACTCGTTCCGGAACGGCGGCTCGGTGCCGTCCAGCTGCGTGACCTGGTACTGCAGCGGCGTCAGCCGCTTGCGAAGCTCGTCGTCACCCGGTTTCCTGGAATCCACGGCCGATCCTTTCGAGCCCTGAGGGCCCACAACCAGCGCGACGCCCAGCAGCAGGCCGAACAAGCCGGTCACGCGCAAGCCAACCCTCACATCCTAGCCAACGTCCGCGCCAGGGTGGTATTCCCGCGCCGTTTCGCCCCCTGACCGGCGGCGCGAATGGAGTTACCCTGATCCCCGGTGGGCGCTGCGGAGATCACGGGCCGGGGCGTGCGACGGGTGCTCTGGATCACCTTGGGCCTGAACCTGGCCGTGAGCCTGGGCAAGATCGTGGTGGGCAGCGTGTCGGGCAGCCTCAGCATGCTGGCCGACGGTTACCACAGCCTGGTGGACGGCTCGAACAACGTGATCGGCCTGTTCGTGGCCAGCCTGGCCTACGCGCCGCCCGATCCCGGACACAACTACGGCCACCGCAAGTTCGAGACCGCGGCCACCCTGGGCATCGGCGTCGCGCTGCTGTTCCTCGCCTACCACGTGGTCGAAGGCGCCTTCATGGGCGTCAAGACCGGTGCGCAACCCGAGATCGGCCTGCTGAACTGGGTGGTCACGGGCGTGACGCTGCTGGTCAACCTCTTCGTGGCGAGTTACGAGACCCGGGAGGGCAGGCGCCTGGGCAGCGCCTACCTGGTGGCCGACGCCGCCCACACGCAGTCCGACATCTACGTGACGCTGGGCGTCGCCGCGTCCTTCGCCGGCGTTCGCGCGGGGCTGCCCTGGGTGGACAGCCTGGTGGCGGCCGGGATCGCGGCCTTCATCGCGACGCTGGCGGTGCGGATCCTGGTCAACGCCTTCCACGTCTTGACCGACCGCTCCCCGATCCCCCCAGACCGGGTGCTCCAGGTCGTGGCGGGCGTGCCCGGCGTGCGTGGCTGCCGCGAGGCGCGCACCCGAGGCGGAGCCGGCGCGGTCTACGTGGATCTCATCGCACACGTGGACGGCGCCCTGCCCCTGCGCGACGCCCACGACGTCTCGGACCGCATCGAGGCCGCGTTGCAGGCCGCCTTCCCCGAGGTGGTGGACGTCGTCGTGCACCTGGAGCCCGAAGCAACGTGAAACCCAAGCGGCGCCGCGGACTCGTGGAGCTCCGGCCGGGGGAGCTGCTCGCGGAGACCGGCGCCGCGCGCTTCCTGGGCCGGCTGGACGCATCGGCGCTGCGCGGCGAGTTCGAAGCGGCGGGGCTGCTGACGGGCCTCGCCCAGCGCGGCTTCTCGCCGGTCTCCCTGGATCTCTCGCGCGAGCAGGACGAGCACCGCCTGCTGGTGCGCGCCACCGGGCCGGGTGCCGAGGAGATGCCGCCCCTGGTCGAGTTGCGCTGCGCCGAGCCGACGCTGCTGCTCCGCGATCTCGACCCGCGCCCGGAGGGCGTCGAGGTGTTGTCGGTGCTCGCGATACGCTGGCTGGCGATGCAGGACCCGCTCTCGCGTTTCACCCCGGCACGACCCCGCCTGCCCGGCCAGCGTTACCCGGGCCTGGGCCTGGCGCGGCCCCTGATCCTGCGCCTCCGCGACTGGGCCCGGGCCTGGGGCAAGGACGCCCTGGTCAACTTCCCCGAGTTCTTCCACAACGCCGTGTTCTATTCGGCCTTCTACCGCTTCGCCTCCGCGCGGCTCCAGGGACGTTTCGAGGCGCTGCGGCGCGACCTGGCCGGGCTGGACATCGCCAGCGCCTCCCACGCCGTGGAGGACGGGCGCGTCATCGAGGAGCCTGCGGGCAGCGGGCTGCGCTGGGAGGCGGGCGAGATGCTGCTGCCGCTCACCGAGCCGGTGCGGGACTTCCTGGAGGGCGCGGCGTACCAGGCGGCGCGGGAACGGACCTGCGAGGCGGTGCGCTTCTGGGTGCGCGGGGAGGCCGCGTGACGTCCCTGCTGCTGGCCGCGGCGCTGCGGCTGCTCGTGGAGACCGAGCTGGGGGCCTTCACGCTGGAGCTGGACGACGCGCGCGCGCCGGTCACGACTCGCAACTTCCTGCGTTACGTGGACGCCGGCCATTACGACGGCGGTTCGTTCTTCCGCACCGTTCGCGCCGACAACCAGGGCGCCGCACGGGTGCCGATCGCGGTGATCCAGGCCGGCGTGCTCGCGGAGCGCGAGCCGGACGACTTCCCCCCGATCGGCCTCGAGCGCACCCGCGACACGGGGCTGCGCCACGTCGACGGCGCCCTCTCCATGGCCCGGGACGGCCCCGATAGCGCGACCTCCAGCTTCTTCCTCTGCGTCGGCGATCAGCCGGAGCTGGATTTCGGAGGCCGGCGCAACCCCGATGGCCAGGGTTTCGCGGCCTTCGGTCGTGTCGCGAGCGGGATGGACGTGGTGCGGCGGATCCACGCGGCGCCCGCCGACGGCGAGCGCCTGGCGCCGTCGGTCCGGATCCAGCGCGTGCGCCGCGTGGGCGCGCCTCCGGCCACGCAGGCGCGCGAGGATCAGACCTCCGGGACCGCGTAGTTCTCGGGGTGGCGGGCCATCCCTGGGGCGAACAAGGCGCGCAGCGCGGCGAGGTCCCGAGGGTAGTCCCCGGTGGGCTCGTAATAAGGCAGGAGGCGCACGGCCCGAGCGGAGTAATCGAGGGCCACGGGCAGGATCGGAACGCCGGCGCTCATCGCGATGCGGTGGAAGCCGGTTTTCCAGCGCGCCACGCGCCGGCGCGTGCCCTCCGGGGCGATCACGATGTAGAGCGGCGCGCCGTGGGCGAAGAAGCCGCCGACCTTCTCCACGTAACCCTCGGCCGCCCGCCGGTCCACGGGCATGCCGCCCACGGCTCGCATGAAGATGCCGAGGGGGAAGCGGAACAACGTGTGTTTCCCGAGGAAACGCACGCGTAGGCCCAGCGCCCACTTGGCCGCAAGGCCGAACAGGAAGTCCCAGTTCGAGGTGTGGGGCGCCACCAGCAGCACGCACTGCGGTCGGTCCGGCGAGATGCCTTGGAGACGCCAGCCCGAGAGGCGCAGGATCAACCGGCCCAGCGCCCGCGAGACGAACACGGCGCTCTTCGGCACGCCCGGCCCGAGCACCGGAGCCCTGACGCCGGCCTCAGCGCTTCTCACCGCCACAGTCGTCGCAGGGACACAAGCTGCGCAGCAGCCGGAAGCTGAAGATGCCGGTCGAGTGGCCGTCCTTCCAGGTCGGGGCGAGCGCGTAGTTCCCGACACCCTCGATGTGCACCAGCTCCTGGTCCTGCAGCTCGAGGTAGCTGGCCTTCAGGGCGTGGCCCTGGCAACCGGCGCACGGGCACCAGCTCCGCAGGTAGTCGAGGCGGTAGGTCGAGACGTGGCCGTCGTCCCACTCGATCACGAGCCGGCGCGCGGACTTCTCGTGACGGACCTCGACGGGCTCGGGGTACGGGGGTGGCGCCGGCACTAGCGGACCGGCTCGAGGGAGAGCGCGGCGATCTTCCAGGCGCCGCCCTGCCGGACCAGCTCGCACACCAGCCGTTCTTCGGTCCCGTCTTTCGCCACCAGCACTCCTGTGATGCGGGCGCGGTCGTTCACCCGGTTCACGCTGCCCGACGGGGGCCACAGCCGCGTCTCGGCGTTCTGCTTGAGCGCGGGATGTTGCTCGACGTAGGCCGTGAACTCCTCGGGCGAGAGCTGGCTGCGCTGCTCATCGCTGAACTGCGCGTAGGCCGCCTCCAGGTCACCGCGGCCGATCGCGGCAACGTGGGCCTTCACGGCGTCCACCGGCCCGGACATCATGACGTAACAGCTGCCGCCCGCCAGGGCCACGACCAGCGCGACCATGGTCAGGCAGCCGCCGCAGCCGAGCCCGATCCAGAACAGCGGCCCCTTGCCCTTCTTCGGCGGCCGGGACCCGCCGGCCGGCGGCGGCTCCACCGGCCGCGGTGGCACACGCGTGGCCGCGGTCGGGGGCGGAGGCGGATGCGAAATGGCGGGGGCCGCCGGGGCGGGGGGCGGCGCGACGGGTGCCGTGGGCAAGGACAGGGGCGAGGGCTGCACCACGGTCGGGCCCGTGTCCCGGCCCGGCCCGGAGCCGGGCTCCTCGGCGCCCGCTTCCAGCTCCACGCGGAACGGCATCACCCCGAAGCGCAGCTCCTGGCCGTCTCGCAACGCGGCGTCCGCCACCCGCTGGCTGTCGAGGAACGTGCCGTTGGCGCTGCCCTGGTCCACCACGGCCCAGCCCGAACCTCGGCGCAGCAGCCGCGCGTGTTTTCGTGACACCGAGCCATCCGGGATCACGAAATCGCTTTGCGGGTCGCGGCCGACCGAAACCTCGTCCTTTTCGAGGGTGATGCCCGCAGCGGAAGGCGGGTGCAGGGTGAGCTTGCCCATGCGGTGCGCGGATTCTACAATGCCCCGTCGCTCCCGCCATTCCAGAGGTTCGGAACGCATGTTGATGAAGACGCTGACGCTGTGCGTGTTGCTCGCGGCCGTGGTGCGGCCGGTCGGCGCGGCCGAGGAGATGGTGACGTTCAAGAGCGGGGCCGCCGACGCAGGCGCCGGCTGGCTCGTGACCCCCGACGCCAAGGGTCCGTCGCCCGGCGTGATCGTGATCCAGGAGTGGTGGGGCCTGAACGACTGGGTCAAGGACCAGGCCCGCAACCTGGCCAGGGAAGGTTACGTGGCGCTCGCGGTGGACCTGTACCGCGGCAAGGTGACGAAGGACAAGGACGTCGCACACCAGTACATGATGGGGATGCCGGACGAACGCGCCATGAACGACCTGCGGGGCGCCTTCAGCTTCCTGGCCGCGCGCGCCGAGGTGAAAAAAGACCGCCTCGGCTCGATCGGCTGGTGCCTGGGCGGCAAGTACTCCCTGAAGCTCGCCGTGGCCGAGCCGAAGCTGGTGGCCGCGGTCGCGTACTACGGCGCGCCCCCCACCAGGCAGGAGGACATCGCGGCGATCCGGGCGTCGCTCCTGGGGAACTTCGGCGGCGACGACCAGGGGCCGTCCCCGGAGCAGGTCAGGGCCTTCGAGGCGGCGCTGCGGAAGGCAGGCAAGAGCGCCGACATCAAGATCTACGAGGGCGCCGGCCACGCCTTCGCCAACGTCGACAACCCCTGGGGCGGCTACCGCGAGGCGGCGGCCAAGGACGCCTGGAACCGCACCACGGCCTTTTTCGCGAAACACCTCAAGAGGTAACCGGTCCATGCGCGTCTCCCGCCGCCGCTTCGCGCTGACCCTGGCGGGGGGCGCAGCCCTCGGGGTGTCCACCCGCGCGGCGGGCGGCCGCTCCGCCGAGGCAGCGCCGGCCGCCCTCGACGACGACGAGGCGTTCTGGTCCTCGCTGCGCAAGGAGTTCCTGATCCCCGAGGACGAGGTGTTCGGCAACTCGGCCACCCTGGGCGCCGTGCCGCGGCGAGTGGTCGAGACGGTGACGCGCAGCATGCTCGAGCTGCAACAGACCCTGGCCCATTGGGACTACCGGCCCGAGGGCCGCGACTGGTTCACCGGGTACCAGCCCTTCGAGGACGTGCGGGCGCCGCTGTCGCGCCTGATCGGCTGCGCGGTGGACGAGCTGGCCCTGGCCCAGAACGCGACCTTCGGGATGAACTTCGTCGCCAGCGGCCTCGACCTGCAGGCGGGCGACGAGGTGGTCCAAACCGACCAGGAGCACCCGGGTGGCCGCTGCGGCTTCGAGCTGCGCGCCGCCCGGCATGGCGTCGTGTGGCGCAGCGTCCCGATCCCGCGCCCGCCCAACGACCCCGGCGCCATCGTCGCGGCCTTCGCCGGCGCCATCACGCCGAAGACCCGCGTGCTGGCGATCCCGCACCAGACCTCGATGCTGGGCCTGGTGCTGCCGGTCGAGGAGATCGTGGCGCTGGCGCGCAAGCAGGGCCACCCGCGGTTGTTCGTGGTCCTGGATGGGGCCCAGTCCGTGGGCCAGATCGACGTGGACCTGCGGCGTCTGGACGCCGACGCGTACTACCTGTCGCCCCACAAGTGGCTGCTGGCGCCGCCGGGATGCGGCGCGCTCTACCTGCGCCGCGAGCGGCAGCAGGAGCTGTGGACGACCCTGGCCTCGACGGAGTGGGCGAACCAGGAGCGCGGCGCGTACCGCTTCATGCAGAGCGGCACCGGCAACCGGTCGCTGTGGGAGGGGCTGAAGGCCGCGGCCGAATGGCGGCTGGAGCTCGGCCAGCAACGCGTCTCGCGCCGGATCCGCTTCCTCGGCGAGCGCCTGCGGGGGGGGCTGCGCGGGATCCCAGGCGTCGAGGTCCTCTCGTCTCTGCATCCCCGCATGGCGGCCGGCATCACCACCTACAGGATCCAGGGCCTGACGGGCCCACAGACCATGGACGCGTTCTGGAAGCGCAAGTACCGCGTGCGCTCGATGGGAGATGAGCTGGGCGTGCGCCACTCGCTCCACATCTACAACTCCGTCGCCGACGTGGACCGGGGCCTCGAGCTGGTCGGCGAGCTGGCGCGGCGTGCCTGAGCCCGGTTCAGTCGAACTCGCGCCGCGGCTCCGCCTGCGCGTCGCCCACCCGACCCGCGACGATCTCGGCCTTCAAGTAGTTCTCGCCGCGCACTGGGGAGCCCGCCAGGCGGCGGAGCAGCGCGATCTGGCCGACATGGGTCAGGGCGTCGGCGATGGACCCTGGAACATGCCCTCCGCGGGAGACCGCAGGGGCTCGGGTGACGCCAGGCGTTCGTCGAGGGCCTTGACGCAGCCGAAAAACCGCGCGCACGCCTCGGGCCACGGCAACGCCGGCGAGTCGCGCCACTGGTGGCGGCCGTCGCAGAGCGCCAGGCCCCAGTCCATCAGGTCGCCGACGTGGGCCAGGATCTCGCCGGCGCCGCGCGAGCCGGGCGCGGCCCGGAACTCGGAGAACGCCTCGGGCGCGCCGCGGATGGCCTTGCCGCCGCGGTAGGCCAGGGTGGCGAGGGTGTGGCGCAGGAAGCCGCGCGCGCTGGGATCACTCATGCCGTCAAGTCTAGCGTCACGCGGGCGTCGTTGACGGGCGGCGCCCCGCGGCGTAGCCTCGGTTGGGAGGTGCCGATGGCCCTGATGGAGAAGTACCGCAAGGCGCTGGAGCTGGCCGGGCAACACGTCGGCCCGGACCTGGAGATCGGCGAGCAGGGCGGCAAGCTGCAGATCAAGGGCACCGCAACCTGGGAGATGGGCAAGAACATCGTCTGGGACGCCATCAAGGCCGCGGGCGACGGCTGGGAACAGGAGGTTGCCGCGAACATCAAGGTCGCCGACACCAGCGTGTACGGCCGCTACACGGTGAGCAAGGGCGACACGCTGTCGAAGATCGCGCAGCTCACCCTGGGCAAGGCGGCGCGCTACATGGAGATCTTCGAGGCCAACAAGGGGATCCTGAAGAACCCCGACCTGATCCAGCCCGGACAGGAGCTCACGAT
>Ga0187893_10008729_pt1 | contig 15861 bp, 13 predicted proteins | sample MA1701074metaG_FD_139574 | JGI IMG/M metagenome (GOLD analysis project Ga0187893, IMG submission 139574) | White microbial mat communities from a basaltic lava cave in the Kipuka Kanohina Cave System on the Island of Hawaii, USA - MA170107-4 metaG ... | reverse complement strand
GACAATTCAAGCACTTCTTTCCCTTGGAGCGTCTGTCTTGTCATTCCCAACGCGGTGGACTACTCTGTCCCCGATTTTGGAAGGGCGGAGAATCGCTCCCGGCGCGAGCCGGGGGAGGAAAGTCCGAACTCCAGAGGGCGCGATGCCGCGTAACCCGGGTCCGTGCGGAACGGGATACACGCGGGCGGAAGGTTCGAAAGGGCCTTTCGACGGACAGTGCCACAGAAAACAAACCGCCGCTGAAACTGTGTGTGCAGCGGCAAGGGTGAAAAGGCGGGGTAAGAGCCCACCGCCCGGCGAGTAATCGCCGGGGCACGGAAAACCCCATCGGGAGCAAGGCCAAATAGGGGATCCTTGAAGCGGCCCGCTTCAGGCGAAAGCCGGGTCCCGGGTACTGGCTGCTGAGACAAATGATTCTCTCCCCGGCCGGTCACGCACCGGTCGGGCAGACAGAATTCGGCTTACAGCCCTTCCAAAATCACCGCAGGCCAGCAGGTGAGTGGGCCGCGGGCCGGAAAGCCCGCAGGCGGAATCACGTTGGCTTTGCGCCTCGCCGGCCTGCTGGCCTGCTCGCTTTCCGGCCTGCGATTGAAAACAATTGCTGGCCATCCTCGCTGCCTTCTTCCTATACTCCGGTCAACAATCACCACGGAAACAGGAGCCAGCGCGATGAAAACCAATTTGCCCGCGGACATTCGGAATTTCGCCATCGTCGGACACGCCTCCAGCGGCAAGACCACCCTCACCGAAGCCATGCTCGCCTGCGCGGGCGTGCTCAACCGCATGGGGAACATCGCCCAGGGCAACACCGCCTCGGACTACCACGAAGACGAGCAGGACCACCAGATTTCCATCCACACCTCGCTCCTGCACTGCGATTGGCTGGGGAAGAAACTTAACATCATCGACTGCCCGGGTTACCTCGACTTCATCAGTGAAGGACTTGGCGCGCTTCGGGTCGGCGATTTCGCTCTCGTCGTCATCCACGCCCAGCACGGCATCGGCGTGGGCACCGATCAGGTCTGGAAATACGCCACCCAGTTCGACATCCCGAAGATGATCGTCGTCAACGCGATGGACAAGGAGAACATCGACTTCGACTCCATCCTCGCCGCCTGCCGCGCCCGGTTCGGCGGAAAAGTTTTTCCCCTCAACATCCCGCTCAATCCCGGTCCCGGCTTCAATCAAGTCCTCGACGTGCTGCGCAACGACGTCGTCACCTACGCCACCGATGGCTCCGGCAAATTCACCGAGTCTCCCGCCACCGGCGCCAATCAAGAGCGCGTTTCGCAGCTTCACAAGGAACTCATCGAACTCACCGCCGAAGCCGATGACGCGCTCATGGAAAAATTCTTCGAGCAGGGCAACCTCACCGAAGAACAACTCCGCGCCGGCGAACACGCCGCCGTCCAGAAGCAATCCATCATCCCGCTCTTCTGCACCAACGCCGCCGGCAACATCGGCGTCGCGCGCATGATGGACTTCATTGCCAAGTACGGTTCCTCGCCGGTGGACCGCGAACACGTGACCGCGCAGGACCTGTCGGGCAAGGCAATCGACGTGGCCCTTAACGCCCCCGAACCTGCCGCCTATGTCTTCAAGACGATGAGCGAGGCGCAGTTTGGCGAGTTGTCCTACTTCCGCGTCTATTCCGGCCACATCCACGCCGGTATGGACCTCTACAACGCCGATCGCAAATGCACCGAGCGCATCGGGCAGATTTTCATCCTCAACGGCAAGACCCGCACCGCCGTCGCCGACCTCGGCCCCGGCGACATCGGCGCGACCGTGAAGCTAAAGGACACCCACACGGGCAACACGCTTTGTTCGCCGAAACGCATCGTCACGCTGCCCAAAGTCAAATATCCTACGCCCAATATCCACGCCGCTCTCAAGCTCAAGGCCAAGGGTGAGGAAGACAAGATGGCCAGTGGCCTCGCCGCGCTCCACGAGGAAGACCCGACGTTCCTCTTCCACGTCGATTCCGAGTTGCACCAGACCGTCATCAGCGGCCAGGGCGAACTTCACCTGCGCGTCGTGGGCGAGCGCCTCAAAGCCCGGTTCAAAGTCGATTTTGAAATGGCCGAGCCGCGCGTGCCTTATCGCGAAACCATCCACTCACCCGGCGACAGCAAATACCGCCACAAAAAACAAACCGGCGGCGCCGGCCAGTTCGCCGAAGTGTGGATGAAGATCGAGCCGAAGGAGCGCAACACCGGTGTCGAATTCACCCAAAGCCTCACCGGCCAGAACGTTGACCGCGTCTTCGTGCCCAGCGTCGAGAAAGGCGTCAACTCCGCCTGTACCGAAGGCGTCATCGCCGGCTATCGCGTCGTGGATGTGAAGATCGATTTCTATGACGGCAAGATGCACCCCGTCGATTCCAAGGACATCGCCTTTCAAATCGCCGGCAAAGCCGCGTTCAAGGAAGCTTTCCTCAAGGCCCGCCCCTGCCTGCTTGAGCCGTATTACGAAGTCGAAGTGCGCGTGCCCGAAGATTGCCTGGGCGCCATCATGGGTGATCTCAGCAGCCGGCGCGGACGCATCACCGGCACTGACGGCGCGGACGGTTACAGCGTGGTGAAGGCGCACATCCCGCAAAAGGAACTCTACAAATACGCGAGCGTCATCCGTTCCCTCACGGGCGGCCGGGGCATCCACAGTGAAGCCTTCAGTCACTACGAAGAAATGCCGCGCGAACTGGAGGCGAAGATCATCGCCGAGCACAAGAAGCCGACGGACGAAGAGTGATCGGCCCGCCCGGCGCGACAAAGGACTTCACGGCCGCTTGCGCCTGAACTTTAGAAGGTGCTTCTCGTCTTGCGCGCGGATGCCCGATGTATGGAAAGTCCTGCTTTCTCCCAAATCCTCCGCTTCCAATCCGCGCCTTCGGGCAGCCTCCTGGTAAAACAGGAGCGCACGGAAAACCACTGGAAAACCCTGCCAGTGTCCCTCGGATTTTTCACCGCGGTCACGTTGAGTGTCCTGCTCGACGACGGGGCGGTTGTCTATCTGAATGGCACAAATGATTATCTGAAGGGGCGCTGGCCGCCAGGCTCTAGACTAGAATCGAAATCGAAAGGCGCATTGAAAATGCATGGACTCGAACGGAGTCGAATCCGACGCGCAAAGGTTCTCCAAACCTGTTATGCATGTAGAGTCGCGATGCCTTCAGTCAACACAAGACTACCCGTCAGGCACGAGCGCTCGTTCAGCAATCCCGCCAACGCTCCAAGCTGAGAGGCGACATTTAAGCGAATCAAAGAACATCAAGGCCGCAGTCGCACAAATTTTAGGAGATGCTTTTCATCCTGGGCACGGATGCCTGAAGCATGAAAGCTCTTGCTCGTTCCCAGATCCTGCACATCCAGACCATGACGGCGAGCGGCCTCCCGATAGAACGGAAGCGTGCGGTAAACCACAGGGAATCCCTGCCAATGGCCGTCGGATTTTTCACCCAGGTTCACGTTGGCGTAAAACGCGCCTGAATCATTCAAATGCCGCTCCACCATCAACAGGCAACCGTCCAGGATTTCATCGGTCATGTGGATCAACACCGAAAAAGCCCAGGCATAGTCGAAGCGTTGCTCCAACTTCAAGTCAGGCAAGGACGGAGAAGGAATCAGCCGGGGCACCTTCGGTTCCAACCCGTGCTCTAGAAGTTCTTTGCGAGCCTCGTCCAGCACGGCTTCGCGAGATTCCAAGCCGAAGTAGCGTCCGGGCTGGAGATACTCAATCAAAGGAATGCCTCCCCGCAGCGTGCCACAACCGATGTCCATGAGATAATGCTCCGGCTTTAGCCCCATGCGTTTGAGGAACAGGATCTGGAACTCACGCTTTTTTTCCCACTCGCGCATCGGACCAACCAGCGAATGACGGCGCTGTGCCGGACTGGCCAGCCACCATTTGATCTTTTTGCGCAGCGCTTTGATTGGGTTTGTCATCGGGGATGGCCGGGGCCACGAGGACGTTTCTAATTGCAGGAGGCGCGCGGGTAAAGTTAAACCATCTCGTTCCGTGAGAGACCTTCTCGATCAGTTCGCCTGTCAACGGGCGCCCGGTGGCCTGCGCCTGTGGACGGCCGACACTTTTCAAGTTTCAGCTCGCGTGCAGGAAATTCTACGCACGCTGTATCGTCCCTCCGGCCCAGATGTGGAGACGCTGAAGCTTTCGGAACGCCGAAGCGTGCTCCGCATCAGCCCTTTTTCGCGGGAGTTACCCTCTCTCATCGTGAAAGGTTTTCCGCTGCGAAAATTTGAGTCACGTTGGAAGTACGCCAAATACGGCCTCACCGAGTTCTGCCATTATCGTAGCGCGGTCGAGCGGCGGATTCCGGTCCCGCGCTGTTACGGCTACTTTGAAGTTCGCGCGTTCGGCCTAGTGAACGCCAATGGGGTACTGATCGAAGACCTTCGGGGCTGGCGTAGCCTCGCGGAACTGGCGAACGACGATCCGCAGCGAAGCCTCGCGGTTCTGGTGAGGGCCGTGCCTTTGCTGAAGCAGCTTTATGAAGCCGGAGTCAATCACATCGACGCCAGCCCACAAAACATCCTGGAATCGCCGGACCGGACCGAGCAGCGTCTGATCGATTGGCAATACGCCTCCTTCATCGCACCGCGTCAAATCGCCCAACTGGTGCTGCAGGCCGTGCACTTCCTGGCCTATTCCAACCTGACGGCCAATTCACCAGACGGAAAAGTATGGCTGAAAGAACTGCACGCGGCCTGCCATCCGCCCGTCGGCTTTGAGCGGTTCACCTGGGCAGTGACCAATTTGCAGGAACGCGGAAAGATTAGCGGCTCCGACCGCCTGGCCCTGAGGCTCGACCAGTTCACCGAACAGCAGTTGCAACAGGCCTGACGCCATGGACAGCCTCGCCCATTATTTCCGTCATCTTTGCCTCCGATGGAAGTGGAACCGTGCCCGGCGAAAAGGGAGAACGCTGCGATTGCGGCTGGGCCATTTCTGCGAATTTTTCTCCGCCTTGAACGAGGCGGGAATTCCTTACGTTGTACTGCGCTGGTTTGATGAAGTGCCGCTGACGCCAGAAGCTGAACGCGGGGCCGTGCATGACATCGATTTTCTGGTGGACGCAAAGCGGTTGGAGGAAATCATTGCCTTGGCTTCGAAATTCCCTGGGCCGGTGAAGTGCGATTTCTACAGCCCCACCGGACGGCGCGCAACCGCGTTCAAAAAGATGCCATACTATCCACCTGTCTTCGCCGAGGAGATTCTGTCCAACCGCGAACTCGCCCGGAACTCGTTCTTCGTCCCAACGCCCGACCTTCACTTCAAATCACTTGCTTTCCATCTCCTGTATCACAAAGGCGCGGCGTCCGGGATTCCTTCGGGCGCAGAAACACCGACCGAGGCGAACCCCGTCCGTTCATATGCCAGTTTACTTGAGCAGATGGGCCGGGAATTGAACATCCCAATCGAACGCCCGTACACCTTGCTCAAGCTGCACGATTATTTGAAGGCAGTAGAATGGTCGATGCCCCATGACTTGATGGTCCGTTGGCCCCAACAACACGACTGGCTGCGCTGGCTGGCGCGTCACGAAGAGAATCTGGTCCGCCCTTTCGCTGAACAGATGCCCAATCTGATCGTCTTTCTGCTCCGTGCCGATGCGGTCGAACCAGGGATGGAGTCAAAGGCCGTTGAGCTTTTACGGACGAAGTTTTGTCTGCTCAAGATTGAGAGGCTGGATAATGTCCAAATCCGCCGAGTAATGCGCTCGGTTCGCGGAGGCAACTGGATGGAGCACGGGAAGACAATGCTTGTTGAGCCACGAGTGGCGCTGATCTGCGACGATCCTTCTCCAAAGCCGGTTGCGGAGAACGACCCCTTTCGGCAGAAATATCCTTTCGTGACGAACGAGAATGCCTTTTTTAAAAATGAAGTGCGCGCGCAACTGAACGGGCTTTTTCCCGCCAGGCCGAAACGGGTGGCGATTCATGGGAGTGACAATGCTCTTGAGGCCCAGCATTACCTTCTGGCGATCTACGGACCGCGATACGCCGAGGCCTGGGGCTATTTGCAAAAGGCGGAAGAGAAACGGACATGAACCTGGGTTTTCTTCTCTTCGACTACTTTCCTTTCGGCGGCCTGCAACGGGACTGTCTGAAAATCGCCACGCTTTGCGCGCAGCGCGGGCACCAGGTGACGTTGTTCACCCGCACCTGGCTTGGTGAAAAGCCGGGCAACGTCGTCGTCGAACTTTTCGGACGCCGGGGTTTTACGAACGTCTCGCGCAACCGCGCCTGGCTGCGGCAACTCACCACAACTCTGCCGCGTCACGATCTCGACGGCATCATCGGGTTCAACAAACTTCCCGGCCTGGATGTCTATTACGGGTCGGATCCCTGCTATGTGGCGAAGACGGAAAGACTCAAGCCCGCGTGGTATCGCTGGCTGCCGCGTTTCCGGCATTTCAGCGAACTCGAACGCTCGGTATTTGCGGCCGGAAGGCCGACCCAGATACTACTGCTGACGCCTCACGAGATTCCGCTTTACCAGAAATATTACGGGACCGAGTCAAACCGCTTCCACGTGCTGCCACCGGGGATTGCGCGCCGCGAGTATTCGGAGCATTTACGGCGCGAAGCACGGCAGCGCCTGCGTGCGCAGCAGCGCTGGGCCGACGATGAAAGATTATTGCTGCTGGTTGGTTCCGGGTTTCGTGTGAAGGGATTGGCCAGGGCCATTACGGCGGCGGCGGCCTTGCCACCGTCACTCAAGGCCACGACTCGCCTCATCGTGATCGGACAAAACCCGAGCGGAGAGTTCGCGCGACTGGCTCGGCGGCTCAACATAGGAGATCGGGTTCACTTTCTCGGAGGCAGGCTCGACGTGCCCGACTGGATGCTCGCGTGCGACCTTTGCTTTCACCCGGCGTACAGCGAATCCGCGGGCATGATCCTGCTGGAAGCCATGACCTGCGGGTTGCCTGTGCTCACCACTGACACTTGCGGCTACGCCTTTCACGTCCTGAAGGCGAAGGCCGGCATTGTGCTGCCGTCGCCGTTCAACCAGGACGAATGCAACCGGACGCTGGCCGAAATGCTCGTCTCGCCCACGCGAAAGGAATGGCAGGCGAACGGCCTGGCCTATGCAGCGCGGGAGGATTTGTACAGTTGCCACGAACGCGCGTCGGATCTCATCGAGCAAACCATCCTGCGAAAGCTCGAACATCCCTCCACCGCAAGTTCCGGGCAAGGGATCCCTCTCTCCCCGCGAGAGGCGAGCGGGGAGAGAGCCGGAGAGAGGGGCCATCCAAAAAAATAAACCTCCTCTCCCCAGCCCTCTCCTCCTTCCTGCGTCGGAGAAGCGAAGGAGAAAAGACGGACAGTCAGGAACCCTTGAAGGGTTCCTCTGAGGCTCATTCCGAAATGGTATTATTCCGGTTCCAAACGTCGCAGGAGCGGATCGTCGATGTCCCGCTGCCAGCGCAGCAGTTTCTTTTGCAGGCCCGCTTTAATGCGCGCGTGGCGGGAGTCGTTGAATAGGTTTCGCGTTTCGCCTGGATCGTCGCGCAAATGGTACAGTTCGTCTGCGTCCGCAGTGAAGTAGTGGCGGATCAGTTTCCATTCGCCCGTACGGATCATGCGCATAAAATCCGCGGCGTCATTCTGCAGGTCGTACTGCGCGTAAATCTCGGCGTGAGGCGTGAATCGTTTCCCGCGCAACAACGGCGCCAGATCCACTCCCTCCTGTTTCCAATTCGCCGGGGCGTTGACTCCAAGCATCGACAACACCGTGGCGTAAGTATCCAGGTTGGAAACGGGCTGAGGTATCTCCAGCCCTGGCCTGGTCACGCCCGGCCAGCGGACAATGAGCGGGATGCGGATCGATTCCTCGAACATGTTGGGCCGCGTCTGCCGGGGTGTCGTGCCTCGCTGACGCCCGATGCGATACCCGTTGCCTTTGGCGTGCAGACCGTGATGGCCGATCATGTAACCGTGATCGCTGGTGAACATCACAATGGTGCTCTCCGAAAAGCGGAGTTCATCCAGACGGGCAAGCAAACGGCCCAGGTTGCGATCCACCGAATGGACCGCGCCGTAGTAAAGGCGCGTCCACTGCTTGACCTGCGGAGTGTTCGTGCCCAGGGCGGGCGGAACCGTCGGGTCGAGTTCCTTGAACGGAGCCGAGTCTGCGTCTGGCACCGGGTCATAGGGCATGTGCGGCTCGCGGAAATGGATGAGCAAAGCGAATGGCCCGGCCCGGTTTGTCTCGATGAAACGCAGGGCGGCGTCCATCAAAATGTCCGCGCCGAAGCCCTCGACCTTGACGGTGCTTCCGTCCACCTCCAGTTCCGGGTCTTTCGGTCTGAAACTTCCGGCGAGTGAACCCATGAAGTAATCGAAGCCCAGTCGTGTTGGGTGGTGCTCCGGCTGGACGCCCAGATGCCACTTGCCAATCAGTCCTGTCCGGTAGCCGCGTTGCTGGAGAATCTTCGGCCAGGTGACGCTATCAGGCGGCAAGCCAAGGCCGGCCTTTGCCTGTCTGGGAGTTATCCAATCCGTGACCCCCAGTTGCGTGCCATAGCGACCGGTCAGGAACGATGCGCGACTGGGCGAGCAGACCGGCGTACAGGCAAAGGCATTAAGAAACCGGGCGCCGTCGCGGGCCAGTCGGTCGATGTTTGGTGTGCGGGATTCGCGATTGCCATAAGCGCCAATCGACCAGGCCGCCTGATCGTCTGTGACGATGGAAACCAGATTCAGCCGCCGCGTTTGGGCGGCGGACAATTCCAGGCCGCTTAAGGCGAGCAAAACCGCGAGCCATTGGGTTGGCGTGAGAACGAACGGGAGCACGCGAACGTTCATGTTGTGGAATTCTCTCCGGGTGTCGTCATCTGCAGACGTCTCATCGGTCTTGAAAACCAAAATCCACCAAACCCACCCAGAGCGATCATGATCAAGGTGAGTGGTCGAAGGTCAAACAGGTGGGTCACGAAATAATTGAAGCTTTCATTTTCCACGAACGGAAAATGCTTCCACTCCGCGAAAACGCCGAGTGCCAGCGCCAGAACACCGCACGCCACCGCCAGGGCCATCGACTGTCTCTTGCCGAGCAGCCCGGCACCGAGGCCAAGCAGAACTCCCGGCAATGCCAGGGCATAAAAGCCTTGTCTGGCCAGCCACCCAAAAGCCAGGTAGCCCAGCAGGCCGCCAGCCACCGCGCCAGCCAGGCCCAACGCCACATTAGCGGGCATAGTTGGGTTCGGCTGGTGTTCCATGATTTGCGCGATTCTTCACCGGGGTAGGGCCGGTATGCAAGGCCCGGATTATAGCGAAGTAAGAAAGTCCCGCCTTCAGCCGGAACCATGCAGTAGGGAACCACGGATAGACACGGATGCACACGGATTCCAAAGCGCGGACGAGGCAAACAGCGCTGGAAAATGACTCACGGTTTGGTGGGTCGAGAGCTGCCTTGTCTCCCCTGTCAGCATCCGTGTCTATCCGTGTGCATCCGTGGTTGAATAAAATTTCCAACTGCATAGTTACGGCTTCAGGCGGTAGCGCATCCAGCAGGCTGAAGCCGGAACTCCAAACCAATGCCATAGGTCACGGGGCGCAAAGCGCACAAAGTCCGGGAATTCTCTCCTCCATCCGAGTCAAGCATGACGCGCTTGGAGGCTCAATAGATCAACTGAAACTCCGGCAGCATGGCCATCGCCCAGAGCAAGTCCTCGACGGCTTCCGACTGCGCGGTCTGGCCGAGCAGTTCGTCGGCGAGTTTCAATTCCGCGCCGGTCGGTTTGCGTCCGAGTCCTTTGGTGTAAAGGCGCGTGATCAATTCACGATTTGTTCCTGGCTTTTCCGCGACCACCTTCTCCGCCCCTCTCTTGAGCAGCTTGCTCAACGTGTCGCCATTGGTCAGTTCCAGGGTTTGCAAGGTCGTCGCCGCCGAAGCGCGCGTGGTGATGACCTGCTCGCGGTTCGGCCGGCCCAAAGCGACGGCAAGCGGATCGGCGGCCACGAGGCTCGCGCGAACATCAGTGTGCGCCCGGCTCATGGCAAGGGCGGCGGCCAGTTGCGGAGCAGCATTCCATGGGGACATGGATGGCGGACCCAGTTCGGCGGCGGGTTGGGCATCAGTCATGACGAAGTCCGCTTTCTGCCAGCCTTCCTTTTTCTGCCTTGTCCAGTGCCAGGAACTGTCGGTGCCAATCTCGACGGTGCCGTTGCCCGTCTTGATGCGCGTGAAGAAAATGAGTCCGGCAGGGTTGGCGCCGTCTTCGACTGACGGTTTGTCTTCGGGAGGCGGCTTGTTGTCCAGCGTGTGATTGGCCGCAACGACAGAAATGACATTGGTGCCGGGCTTCAAGTGCGGGCCGAGGTTCGCCAGATTGGGCGCGGTGTAATCGGTGCCCGAAACGACCTTTGTCCCATTCACGTAAAGCGCGTGGCTGTTGTCGCATGCAATCACCGCCCACGCTTCCTTGGGCGCTTCAGGCAACACTGCGGTTTTTTGCCAATAGATAAACTCCGCTGGAGCCGTCGTGGCGGCTTTGGCCTCGCTCCAAATCCAACGCACCGAGTCGGGCAATGCGAACCCCGCAGCCTCCGGCGAACCGGGCACAACCAGCGCGACACCTTTGGCCGGCTCCGAGTGCCACACGCCGGTGAGCGCGCCGACCGCGTCACGGAACTGCTCGGCGGACATGCGGCGCACGGCAGGGCCGGCAAAGACATAACTGGCTTGCTTCTGTTCGTTGAGGCTCATGGCAGGCAACTGATAGGCGCGCGAGGTCAGGATGAGTTTCATCGTGCGTTTGAGGTCGTGGCCATGCGCGGCGAAATCCTCCGCCAGCCAGTCGAGCAAGTCCTGGTTCCAGGCGGGCTGCTCCATTTCGTCCACCGGCTCCACGAGGCCGTAGCCCAGAAATTTTGCCCAGAGCCGGTTAACGATGGTGCGCGTGAGCCGTCCATTCTTTGGCTGTGTGATGATTTCGGCCAGACGTTTGGTCCGTTCGGCCTTGGATGCCTTTGCCGGAATTTCGCCAAGTTCGGAATAGATGAACCCCATGCCCGCTTTTTTTCCAGTCGGCTTGTCACACTGGAACATCTCCAGCGGCTCTTCGGCGTAAACGTTGGCCAGCGCGTAAGCGTCGGCGAGCGCCCAGTCGTTGATGAAACTGTCGTGGCAACTGGCGCACTTGAGGTTCACTCCCATGAAGACCTGCGAGATGTTCTGCGCGGCCTGCATGGGCGGAATCTGGCTCGCATTCACCGTGCCGCGCCAGACAATGCCCTTGGTGAAGCCGGCGGATTTCGGCGTGGGATTGATCAGTTCCGCAACGAACTGGTCGTAGCGCTTGTTTTGGTAAAGCGCGGCGTAGAGCCAGGAGGAAATCTGTTCGCGCCCGCCGTCGATGTAGCCGGTGCCCCTGTAATCGTTTCGCAGCAGGTCGTTCCAGAACGTCAGCCAATGTTCGGCGTAACGGCGGTTGTCCGCGAGCAGGCGCTCGACGAGCTGCTCGCGTTTGTCAGCGCGCTTATCGCCGAGGAACTGGTCCATCTCCCTGGGCGATGGGAGCAGGCCGATGACATCCAGATAAACGCGCCGGGCAAACGTGCGATCATCCACAGGCTTGCCCGGTTTGATGTTGTGTTGCGCAAAGTAAGGCGCGAGCAATCGGTCGATGGCATTCCCCGCACCCCGCCGCGCGGGAGGCAACTCTGGTCGGCGTGGGCGCAGGTTGATTGGCGGCGGCTTGGCAAAGGTGATGCCAGCGTCCCATTTCATGCCCTGGTCGATCCAGGCCCGCAACAGACCCACCTGCTTTGCGCTGAGCTTCGAGCCTTTCAGGGGCATGACATTGTCGGGGTCGAGGCCGGAGACGAGTTCGATGAGATGACTCTCGGCGCTCCGACCGGCGATGGCGACCGCACCATTGTCACCGCCTTTGAGAAACGTCTCGTGCGTGTCCAGGCGGAAGCCGCCCTTGTCCTTGCCGCGACCGTGACATTTCACGCAACTGGCTTCGAAGATGGGTCTGATGTCGCGCGTGAAATCAATCTGACCGGCGGCCGGTGGCGGCAATTTCTGGATCTGTTCCGGCGTAAGCTCCGCCTTCGCACCAAGGCAGGCGGCCAGCAGCAGAACGAACGGCAATAGAGCGGGTTTAATCACAAGAGTTATTTACGCCAGGGAGCGGCGCGAATTCAATCCTTTCAACGTGCCGCCGGCAGCACGTTCTTACTGCGGGGGCTTCATTTCTTCATCCCCAAACATGAACACCAGATCGCGCTGAAAGACGGCGCGTGCCAGATCTCCCTTCAAATGCGCCGCCTGCACTTCCTGCAGCACCGGGCCGGCGCTTTCAAGCCGGAAAATGATTCGGTTGGCCGGGAGTTCCAGGACGACCCGTTCGATGTGTTGAGCGTGACTGCGGTCAAACGCATCAGCCAGCCGAAGGATGGCCGCCAGGCGCTGGACCAACCGCCGGTCCCAGTCGTTGAGCGCTTTGAACTCTTCGTGCGACAACTCCGGCATGGCCTTGCGATGGTAGCGGGCCACCTGGGCGACAACTTCGACTTCCAGTCCGCTGAAATGTTTCCACGCGCGTTCCCGGATCATCCGCGCCGATTCATGGTGATGGCCCGCGCCGGGTGCCGCGCTCCGATGCCCGATGTCGTGCAAACGCGCCGCCGCTTCGAGCAACAGCCGTTCGCGTGCGCCGAGTCCGTGCAGGCTCACGAGTTGATCGAACAGTTGCAGGGCCAGGCCAGTGACATGCTGAACATGGGCCGGACGAACCTCCATTTCGGACATGAAGGCCAGGACTTCTTCCCGGGCAGCGGCTTCGTTCATGGTGCAAACACGCCGGGCATGATGCAGCGCTCAGACAACCGAGAGCGTCTCCATCCCCGGCTGCGGCGCGAAGATAATTTCGCGCTGGAAAACGGCGCGCGCGAGGTCCGCCTTCCGGATGGCCGCCGCGATTTCGCGCGAGGCCGGACGGGAAGCATTCAGATGAATCACGATCTGTCCGGGGGAGATGACCGCGCTAAGATGTCTGATGTGCTGCTGGTGGCTGCGGTCGAGTCCATCGGCAATGCGCAACAGCGAGGCCAGTTGCTGCACCCGGAGGCGCTCGGCGGGCGATAGCACGGCGTATTCCTCGTGTTCAAGGTCCGGCAGGCTCTTGCGATGATACCGCGCCACCTGGGCCATCAGCGCGACGCTGGTTGAATTGAAATACTTCCAGCCGTGCTCGCGAATAATCCGGGCGGACTCGCGATGGTGGCCCTTGCCATCCGGTGACGCGCTCCAGCCAATGTCGTGCAAGCACGATGCGGCTTCGAGCAGGAGACGATCGAAGTCGCCCAGGCCGTGAAGATCTTCCAATTCATCGAACAGATGCACGGCCAGCATGGCGACATGCTGGACATGGTGTGGTTCCTCTTCCAGCGCCTGCATCAGGGCGAGGACTTCCTGGCGGGCAGCTTCCACGTTCATGGCGTGTCCAGAAGAGCTCCAAAGCGCAGGCCGCGCGTGCTCACGTAGAGTTCGGGCAGGTTGAAATGTTGCATCACGGCTTCATAAATCGCAACGCCCATGATGATGACATCGGCGCGGTTCGCAGGCAAGCCGACCATCTTCTTGCGATTGGCCAGGGACACACTCCAGAGATGGACCATATATTCCAGGATTTGTTGCCGGCTCAACTTCGTGCCCTCGATACTCGCGCGATCGAAGCGCTCCAGTTTCCTCTCCATGCGGGCAAGGATCGTCGTCGTGCCGCCGGTCCCGACCAACGTGACGTTTTGACGGGCATCGCCGTCCAGTATCTTGTCCAGAGACGGGCCAATTTCCCGACTTAGAAAATCGTGCAGCCATTGGCGGCAGCCCGCCAGGTCAGCCAGTGACGGCGGATCGCCCGGGCGCAACTGTTCCAACAGCCGTACGCTGCCAATCGGAAAACTGTGCCGGAACGAGTGATGCTCGTGGCCGCCGACGATGAACTCGGTGCTGCCGCCACCGACATCAAGAATGAGCAATGAGCGTCCGTGCAGCGCGGGGTCGGAGGTAACACCGCAAAAGACCCACTCCGCCTCCTGCTCGCCGGAAATGATTTCGACACGCAGACCGGCGGCGCGCTGGATTGCCTGGGTCAAGTCCTCCGCATTCCGGGCATCGCGGGCCGCGCTGGTGGCAATAATCCGAATGGACTCGGCCTCCGCGTCGCGCGCCATGGCGACAAACCGCGCCACGGCGCTGGCCGTCCGCGCGATCGGAACCGGTTGCAGTTCCCGATTTTCATAAAACCCGGCGCCCAAACGCGTCTGGTCGCTGCGTTCATCGATGGGGCGCGCGACGCCATCGGCCACCTCGCCAATCAATAGCTTGATCGAGTTGGTGCCGACGTCGATCACGGCCCGGCGCGTCGGTTTCATGTGCGTGCCGCGATTAGAACATTTCAGCCGCTCCCTGCCCAACTGAAAACGCTCGGCCACCGGCCAGCCTCGTAACAAGCGCGTAACATCTCCGGCGAGATGGCAGAAAGCCGGAAATAAAAAGAGCGAATTGGCTTCCCAATTCGCTCGATTGAAAAAAACCAAATCTCTATGTCAGCACGATCTTGTCGCCTTCCTTCAAAGTCACGATGGCCTTCTTCCAGTTTTCGTCCCGACCGGCCTGGCTGGTGCGCTGGCGGCGGGCCTTGCCCCGCACGTTGAGGGTGTTCACGCGAATGACCTTCACTTTGAACAATTCCTCGACGGCTTTCTTGATCTGCGGTTTGCTGGCCCGCGGGTCGGCCACCATCGTGTACTGATTGTGCTTCGTTCCCTGGCGCGTGCCTTTCTCGGTCAAACGCGCCGTCCGGATGATGTCAAACGTGTTCATGGCTTAATCCTTCAAGCGGGCTTCCAGTTTCTCGAATGCACTCTTCGTGACGAGCAGCTTGTTCGGGCGGAGCACCTGGTAGGTGTTCAGATTGTCGGCCGTGGTCACTTCAATGCCCTGGACGTTGCGCGACGCGAGGCGTACGTTGTTCTCGATGGCCGCATCGACCACGAGGGCGGTGCCCTTCACCTCAAGCTTCGCAAGAATGGCGGTGAAGCCTTTCGTCTTCGGCGAATCCAATTTGAGATCGGACACCACCTGCACGTCGCCCGACTTGAGGCGCTCGGTGAGCGCCTTGCGAAGGGCAAGCTGCTTGGTCCTGGCGTTGACTTTCTTGCTGAAGTCGCGAGGGCGGGGGCCGAAGACAACGCCGCCACCAGCCCACAGCGGGGATTGATGCGAGCCGGCGCGGGCGCGTCCCGTGCCCTTCTGGCGCCAGGGCTTCTTGTTCGAGCCGGAGACTTCGCCGACCGTCTTGGTGCAAGCGGTGCCCATGCGCTGGGCCGCTTGATAGGCCACGACCGTGTCATGGACTGCCTGAGTGCCGCGGCCACCCTCCACCAGTTCGAACTTCACTTCGAGTTCACCCTGCTGGTTGCCGTTGAGATCTTTGACTGAGAGTTTCATGGTCCGTTATTTCTTGGCGGGTTCAGCGGGCTTGGCTGGAGCGGCAGCCTTCGCGCCCTTCTTGGCGGGAGCGGCCTTGGCCTTGGCGGCGGCTTCGGCGCGTTTCTTCGCCACCAGTTCACGCGACATTTTCTTGGCCTCGCGGATGATGACGTAGTCGCCTTCCGAGCCAGGAATGGAGCCTTTAATCAGGAGCAGGTTGTCTGCATCCCGAACCTGGATGATTTCGAGGTTCTGAGTAGTGCGCCGGATCTGACCCATGTGGCCGGGCATCTTCATGCCGCGATTGACCGTACCGGGGAACAAACGGCAACCGATGGCGCCGGAGCGGCGGTGCCAGCCCTTCGCGCCGTGCGTGCTGTCGCCGCCGCG
>Ga0187893_10008728_pt1 | contig 15862 bp, 27 predicted proteins | sample MA1701074metaG_FD_139574 | JGI IMG/M metagenome (GOLD analysis project Ga0187893, IMG submission 139574) | White microbial mat communities from a basaltic lava cave in the Kipuka Kanohina Cave System on the Island of Hawaii, USA - MA170107-4 metaG ... | reverse complement strand
AGACGTTCTGGTTCGTTTTTGGATTAGCTGCCCACCGGATGGTATATAGTTGCCCCTTCTCCAGACCGAAGTCCGGCTGGGCGGCATTGTGGGCGAGTGGGGAAAAGGGGAAAGAACCCTCGCCAAAGGACGTCTTTTCGACTTGGCCTCCAATGGCCTGCGCCCGAACCGGCGACTGATTGCCGGCGCCGAGGAAGGGGATGAAAAAGTTGGATTGGTCGACGCGGCTCTCGACTTTGATATAGCGGATGTTGGCGGCGGAAGCCGGGTTGGTTTCGAATCCGCTGTCTGGCGCAGTGGAAAACTGGACATCCCGATTGCTGATAGTATTGTTGCCAAAGTTCCACTTGTTTACGCTCGCAGCTACAATATCGCGGGCGCGTTGAAGCCCTGCCTCGGTGCCATCCAGTTCAAGGGACGCTGCGAGGGTGGCGGCATCCACATATGTCTGAGATTCGCTTCGCGCGATGTACATGCGGCCGAGGTCAATAGCGATGCCGAGCATGCCGAAGATGACAGCCGCTGAGACACCCAGAGCCAATAGAGAAAAACCCGACTCGCGGGAACGAGACATGCGTGATAACCCTCTCCTACGAATATAAGCTCTATAGCGGGTATGATTGACACAGAAAAGACCTTAAACTGGGAACGAATAGCACTTAGCCTTGATTAGGGGATTGCCTTAGGTCTCTATAGCGGCGCCTTCGATGCGTTCCCTTGATTCAGGATGGCCCAGCAAGCGGCTCTGGTCTCGGTAATCGCCGACCACTGATACAGTGGGGCAAGGGCGAAGGCCGCCCATGCCGGTAGCCAGAGAAACCATGTCACGGAGGTATAGGGCCAGCGCAGATACTCCCAGTTGACCAGCCAGATGCCGAGGTTACCGAGGCATGTGAAGAATATACCGGCAGCGTATGCACTCCAGCACGCGCTGACCCATCCTCCGCCCATCGCCATCGCGGATCGCCGGAGAAGGAGGACCTCCGCAAGCAAGAGGACCAGCAATGGATCTGTGAGCCAGTTCAGGGCGTGAGTCACTTCCAGCTTCCATCCGGAAGACCGTGTATTCAAGTACACCTGGTGGAAGTGATGGAGGCAATAGAGAATTCCGGCGCCGATCCAGGCAAGGTCGACGCGCTGGTATTTCTCAAGCCAGCCAAGACAAGAATATGTGCGCAGGACGATCCCAAGCCCACTGCCCACGAGAACCAACGCCAACGGCCCATGTAGTACGAATCCAATCTGGCGGAGCTGGTCGGGCGGGACGGATTCCCAGAGCGGGCCCCTCCGGAACAGGTTCAAAGCAGCATCAGAAGCGAACCACTGAACGAACGCCGTTCCCAGAACGCGGCAGATGGCGCCGCTCAACAGAAGAAACCAAGCTCCGTGGAGGGGCTCGGAGGGTTCGAACTGGCGGTAGGCGAACGCGGCGAAGCTAGCTTCGGTAATGCTGCAAATGATCAGGAACAAGGCCGCTGGATAGGTGAAATAGCTCCCAACGTGGTTGAAGTTCCCGGTGATCGCCCAAGCAGCGAGACTGAAGAATCCTAATGCAAGAATGACTGTGCTGAGAATCAAGAAAGAACGGGGAAGACGGCCGGCGTCAGACATCCGCGGATTGATCCTCATTCCTGCGCGACGGTGGGCGCGAGTCCTTGGAAATTGCCATCGAGATTGAGTTCGCGTTACGCCTTCCCACGAAAACCGCCAACGGGGAAGAGACTCTCCTCCAGACCTGCGGGCCTAGCCGGCAGGAGGAATCCACCGCTTTCGAGCCGAGGCATCGCAGCATAGATTCGGCCAAGGCATGCCAAGTCGATTCCTCGAAGCCGCCCTCCCACCGCCAGGAACGCATCACTCGGAGGAGTTGATTGCGCGTGTCCAAGCGATCGACTGCCCGCATATCAGGTTTCAGTAAAGCAGCATCGACCTGATCACAGAGGTTGCGCATCTGGGATTCCTTCTCCACGCAGAAGTCACACCGGCGAAGATGACGCTGGAGCCACCATCTCCGGAGTGGACCACCGGCGCCCTGTTGTAAATCCAATAGGTCCCCGTCACTGAGATGACGAACCGGCAGCCCCAGCATCCTTTCGTCTCCCCTCATCCCTTTGAAATTCATCGCGAAGCTTGCGGATGGCCCGGGCAATCAACGCCCCCACAGTGCCGCAACGGATCGACATGATTTCGGCGATCTCTTCATACTGGAAACCCTCGGCGCGCAACTGCATGCATTCCAGCTCACGTGGGCTCAACAACCGGGTGAGCTTGCCGGACAATTCCGCTTGCGCGTATTGCTCCTCAGGATCATGGCCGGCATCAGCCTTGGAGCGCAGCGGCTCGATCCCAACGGTGCGGTGTTCGCGCCGCCCGGTACGATTCAGGAAATCGCGCATGGACCTGAAAAGCCATGCTTTCGGGTCTGCCAGATTACCACCCGACATGCGGAAACTGAAGATGTGAAGGAAACACTCTTGAACGGCTTCCTGCGACACACCGGAATTGCCAGTCACCGAAAGAGCAAAACGATACAAGCTGGTGGCAAATTCATCGTAGAGGGCTATCATCTCTCGCTCGACTTGTTCGCGATCGGGAGGATGGTGCCCGGTCTTGGCACCAAGCGTAGATCGCTCCTTGATACGATCTGCTTCGAACGGGTCCTCGGCGCTTTCGGACCACCAGCCAATCCATGCAGCTCCGAAGTCAAAGTCGAAAGAATGCATAGATTAACCAAGCATCTCACGGACACGATCTTGGGCACAATCCCAATCTGGTTGTTGCATCCACCACCTCAAAAAGGCCGTCGGACCCGATCCTGCTCCTCCCGAGTTCCCGCCTCCCTTGCCCGGCTTCCATCAGGGGGGTCCTGTCGTACCAGAACTTACTACATTCCTGGCTATGTCGTTTAATGGCTGCTGCCCGGCGAGCTTTCATGCCGGGTTATCGATCGGAACACCAGGAATAGGAAGCGACGATATCCAATCAACCATCATTAGCATCGATAACTCGACTTTGGGACTGACCGCTTCCAGCTTCCTCGATTTCGCGGTTCGTCTTACGAGCGTCGGCGATGCCAGCGGCACTCGCAGCGACAGCGCAAAGCTTTACGACTGCTGCGGCGACGATTTTCCGGATGAAGACGATATCCCTCCGATACCCGAGCCTTCCACTTACGCGCTCATGGGAGTGGGTCTCATTGGGCTAGCGCTGGCTCGCCGTCGCGTTCACTAAGATCCCCGGGCGGCGATCCTGCCCATCGACATCTCCAAGCGCAACCGCCCGGCACAATCCTTCAGGGGCCGATGCCGTAATATGATTGGATGACCCTGCGGAAGTCATCCGGAGTCTTGCCGGCCGTACTGGCGTGGGCGGCCCTTGCGGCCGAGCGCCCGAATGTCGTCCTGATCATCTCCGACGATCACGGGTGGACGGACTATGGTTTCATGGGCCACCCCGCGGTGAAGACACCCTACATCGACCGCCTTGCCGCAGGAAGCCTGACCTTCACGCGCGGATACGTGCCCACGTCGTTGTGCCGGCCGAGTCTGGCATCGATCATGACGGGACTCTGGCCGCACCAGCACCGAATCACGGGAAACGACCCTCCCGGGAATGCGCGGGACCCTGCCAATCGCACCGCGATGGTCAATGTGTTTCGCGAATCGAGGAGCCTGGCCGGGTTGATGCAGGCGTCAGGCTACGTGAGCCATCAGTCGGGCAAGTGGTGGGAAGGCGATTGCGTCTGCTGCGGGTTCACGGTATGCATGACGCATGGGGACGTCTCGAAAGGAGGGCGCCACGGCGATGATGGCCTGCGGATCGGGCGGCAGACGATGCAACCAATTTTCGACTTTATCGATAAGGCGGAAGGGAAGCCGTTCTTCCTGTGGTATGCGCCGTTTCTGCCGCACACGCCGCACAACCCGCCCGAGCGGTTACTGAAGCAATTCACCACGCCGGGACGCGCAGTTGCGGTAGCCAAGTACTACGCCATGATCGCGTGGCTGGATGAAACGGTCGGGCAACTGCTGGATTACCTCGATCGTAAGGGATTGGCCCAGAATACGGTGGTGGCCTATCTGGCGGATAACGGGTGGGTGCAACTCGAAGGGCAACAGCCGCTGTTTGATACACGGGCCAAGCTATCGCCCTACGATGCGGGGGTGCGCACACCAATTCTGGTGCGATATCCGGCCAGGATCAAACCTAAGCGGGATGAAGAGACGTTGGCATCCTCGATCGATCTGGCGCCCACAATTCTGGCGGCGGCCGGGTTGAAGGTGGACCCCGGCATGCCGGGAATCAATCTCATGGATGTGGGGAAGCTGGCGCGACGCAAAGCGGTCTACGGATCGATCTTCGTGCATACATCCCTCGACATCCGGAATCCGGTGGCGAACTTGAAGTACCGCTGGATGGTTCGAGGCCGCTACAAGATCATTTCGCCGCACCAGCCGATGTTGAAAGCGCCGATTTGGGAGGGACAGCCAGCGACGCATTGGGGGATCGAAGACGAGGTTTATGACGTGTTGGCGGATTCAGGCGAAAGGAAGAATCTGGCCAGGGAGCGCGCGGACCTTTTGCAATCCCTTCGGCAGGACTTGGATCGGTGGTGGAAGCTGGACTGACAAAAAAGGCCGCCGACGGGGAGGAGTCGGCGGCCATAGTTGGTGCAGGAATTCAGGTTAATTTTGAGTTTGGGGACGGATCGAGACGAACTTGCCGAACCGGCCGCGGTCGCGAAATACGACGATACCGGGAATCTTCGCAAACAGAGTGTCATCCTTGCCGACGCCGACGTTCTCGCCGGGGTTATAACGCGTGCCGCGCTGTCGGACGATGATGGATCCGCCGCTCACGAGCTCGCCGGAAAAAACCTTGATTCCCAGGCGCTGCGAGTTGGAGTCGCGCCCGTTTTTCGAACTGCCGAGCCCTTTTTTATGTGCCATACATTCCTCCTAGGCGATCTCGTCGATCTTCACCGCGGTATACTTCTGCCGGTGGCCGATGGTCTTCTTATACTGCTTCTTGCGCTTGAACTTAAAGACCAGGATCTTGTCTCCGCTGCCGTGACTTGCAATGGTGCCCCTGACCTTCGCCGCGGGGGCGGTATCGACGGAACCATCACTCACTACCGCAAGAACGCGTCCGAGCTCAACCGGTGAGCCTACCTCGCCCTCGAGTTTCTCCACGTGAATGGTGTCGCCGGCCACAACGCGATACTGTTTTCCACCGGTCTCGATCACTGCATACATACCCATACCTCGATTCTCTCAAATGCTTCTTTCGGCCTACTCCTGGCTCGCGCCCTCTTCCCCTTCCCTGCCCTCTCGCATAGCCTGGAGGCGCTCTTCCTTGCGCTTCTTACGCTCCTCGGCGCGCCGCACCAGCTCGGAGCCGACCAGCTCGAGCATACAAATCTCGGAGCCGTCGCCCTTACGCCAGCCGAGGCGCACGATGCGGGTATAGCCTCCCGCGCGTTGTGAGAAGCGAGGTCCAAGCTTATCGAACAGCTTCTTGACGGACGCGGGGGTCATCAGGTAAGAGGCGGCCTGGCGTCGCGAATGCAAGGAGTCCTGCTTGGCGAGTGTGATCATTTTATCGACCAGGGGCTTGACAGCTTTGGCTTTGGGCACGGTGGTCTGGACGCGCTCCACATCGATCACACTGGTGACCAGGTTTCGAAGCAGAGAGCGGCGGGCGCTGGCATCGCGCTTGAGTTTGAATCCGGCTCGGCGGTGACGCATGACGAAAACCTCGTAATAAATTCCCGGCGGTTACTCCCCGAATTCGGCGGCCGCGGCCGCCCCGCCCTCCACCTCCGACCCTAGCGCGACGGGAGCGCCACTGGGGGAAAGGAGGCGTCCCTGGGAGTCAAATCGCATGCCGAAGGAAAGGCCGAGATTGCCCAGAATCTCTTTGATCTCGTTGAGCGACTTACGGCCGAAGTTCTTGGTCCGGAGCATCTCGGCTTCGGTCTTCTGGACCAGATCGCCGATCGTTTGGATATTCGCGTTCTTGAGACAGTTGTAGGAGCGGACCGAGAGCTCGAGCTCTTCGACGGAGCGGTTGAGCACCTCGTTCATCTGATTGATGGCGCGCTCTGCGGGCTCTTCGGCCAGCTCGGGGATCTCCTCGAAATTGATGAAGATCGTCATATGATCCTTGAGGAGCTTGGCTGCCTGACCGATGGCGTCCTGCGGAGAGATGGCGCCGTTGGTCCAGACTTCGAGAGCGAGCTTGTCGTAGTCGGTCATCTGCCCCAGACGGGCATTCTCGACCGCGAAGTTGACCTTGCGCACGGGCGAGTGGACCGAGTCGATGGCGATGAAGTCCACCGGAAGGTCCTCGTCAAAATTGCGATCGGCCGACACGTACCCCCGGCCCGACTTGAGACGCATCTCAATTGCGATCCGCCCGCCTTCGCTAACGGTCGCGATCGGCATGTGGCGGTCCAGGACTTCGACGTCCGGGTCGGTTTGAATCTGGGAGGAGAGCACCACGCCGGACGCATCGACGGAGACACGCGCCGTACGAATGCCTTCTCCCGCCATCTTGAAGGGAATTTGCTTCAGGTTGAGGATGATGTCGGTGGCGTCCTCGACCACGCCGGGGATCGGACTGAACTCGTGCGAGATGCCATCGATTCGAACGGCCGTGATGGCGCAACCCTCGATGGAGCTCAGCAGCACGCGGCGGAGACCATTTCCGATGGTGGTTCCAAAGCCGCGCTCAAACGGCTGAGCCGAGAACATGCCGTAGCGGTCGGTGAGCGACTCGGTGTTGGCGACCAGGCGCTTGGGTTTTTGAAAGCCTTTGAACATTCGGTTCTCCCTTTGAACTTCCCTACTGGACAGCTACTTCGAGTACAACTCGACGATCTGCTGCTCGTTGATCTGGATCTGTACGAGTTCTTCCCGCTTCGGCATGCTGACGACGCGGCCCTTGAGATTCTCGCGGTCTACATCGAGCCAATTTGGAACCGGAGCGTGAGCCGTGGCATCCCGGGCGGAAAGAATCGTGGGATGCTTGCGGCTATTCTCGCGGACTTCGACGACGTCGTTGGCGCGGACCACGAAGGACGGAATATTGACCTTGCGGCCGTTGACCTGAACGTGGCCGTGGCGGACGATCTGCCGGCTCTGCGCGCGGCTGGTCCCCAGTCCCATGCGATAGATGACGTTATCGAGGCGGCGTTCGAGCAATTGCAACAGGTTGTCACCGGTGATGCCCTTATGTCGAGCGGCCTTCTCGAACAGATTCCGGAACTGCACTTCGTTCATGCCATAAATCCGGCGGACCTTCTGCTTCTCGCGAAGCTGGAGGCCGTAGCCCTGGATCTTGGGCTTGCGGGCCTTGCCATGCTGCCCCGGAGGAAAGTTCCGTTTCTCGATGGCGCATTTTTCCGTATGGCAGCGTTCGCCCTTGAGAAACAGTTTCATGCCCTCACGCCGGCAAAGCCGGCACACCGGGCCAGTATATCGAGCCATTCTGACTTACTCCTTCAAACCTGACTTCAGGTGCAGTTTACGGGTCGCGTTCCTGCGCGGCCCTTCGTCCTGTTTTGTGGCGCACGCTTCAGCGTGCTGGCATAGGCTTCAGCCTATGGCTCTCCGGCGAGTTGAAACCCGCCGCGGCACGCTAAAGCGTGCGCCACTTCAAACTGACTGGCTACACGCGGCGCTTTTTAGGCGGGCGGCAGCCGTTGTGCGGAATGGGCGTGGTGTCGCGAATCGTTTTGACTTCCACACCCGCGGTGGCCAGGGCTCGGATAGCGGACTCACGGCCTGACCCAGGACCACTGACATAGACATCGACGCTGCGCAGGCCCGATTCCTTCGCCTTGGTGGCGGCGGTGAGCGCGGCCTGCTGGGCCGCAAAGGGAGTGCCCTTGCGCGACCCACGAAAACCGAGAGAACCGGAACTCGACCAGCACAATACGTTGCCAGTTAGATCGGTGATGGTGACGATGGTGTTATTGAACGACGCCTGGACGTAAACGTACCCAACGGGCACGCTCTTCTTCTCGCGCTTCTTGAAGACTTTCTTCTTGCCGGCTTTACCCGTCGTCTTGCCCGTTGCTTTAGCGGCTTGTGCTTTGGCCATGTTTGTTTTTCTATCCTGGAACGACTACTTCACGCCGGTTTTCTTCTTATTGGCGACCGTCCCACGGCGCGGTCCCTTGCGGGTGCGCGCGTTGGTATGGGACCGTTGTCCCCGCACTGGCAAGCCGCGGCGGTGGCGAAGGCCCCGGTACGACCCCATTTCGATCAGACGTTTCACCGCCATCGTGACTTCTTTCCGGAGATCGCCTTCGATCGCGCCTTCCTCTTCGATGAGCAGGCGAAGACGGTTGATTTCCTCTTCGGTGAGGTCCACGATCTTGCGGTCGGCGCTAACGCCGACGCGATGAAGAATCGATTTGGCCCGAGTACGGCCGATGCCATAGATGTAAGTGAGGCCGACTTCGGCTCTCTTCTTGGGGGGAAGATCGACGCCCGCGATGCGTGCCATGTTTCAATGCTCTCCTTTATCCTGGGCCTTATCCCTGCCGCTGCTTGTGTTTGGGGTTGCTACAGATCACGCGGACGACGCCGTGGCGCTGGATCAATTTGCACTTTTCACAAATCGGTTTGACGGAAGCTCTAACTTTCATAATCCACTTTCCTTTTTCGCCAGCCAGCGGCTCGCGTCACTCTACGGCCTGGTCAACACCCATGGCCCATTGGCGGTGACAGCCACGCAATGCTCGAAGTGGGCCGAGTAGGAACCATCCTTGGTAAAGGCGGTCCACCGGTCCGGCCCGACACGACTGTCAGGCTTGCCTGCGTTGACCATCGGCTCGATGGCCAAAACCATACCTTCCTTGAGCCGCGGATTCTCGTTCTTGCGATCCACATAATTGGGCACCTGCGGCTCTTCATGCAGAGAAGTTCCGATCCCATGGCCGACGAATTCGCGCACAATCCCGAATCCATGGCTGGTGACGTACCGTTCCACTGCTCCACAGACATCGAACAAGCGATTTCCCGGACGAACCTGGTCTATCGCCATTTCAAGCGATTCCCGGGTCACCTGGAGCAAGCGCATTGTCTGGGGGCTGATCTCGCCGACTCCGGCGGTAATGGCCGAGTCACCGAAATATCCGTTCAACTCGACACCCGTGTCAATTGAGACGATGTCCCCTTTCTTCAAAACCCGTTTCACCGAAGGCATCCCGTGGACGATCTCGTCGTTCACCGACGTGCAGAGCACATACTTGTATTTGGCGCCGACGGCCTGAACATAATAACCCTTGAAGGCCGGCCGGGCGCCCGCGTCACGGATCATCTTTTCGGCTGCCATCTCGAGGTCCCACGTTGTAGTCCCCTCGACGACCATGTCTTCGAGCTCCCGCAGAACCCGGTGAACCAGCAGCCCGGCGGCCCGCATCTTTTCGAGTTCCGTGGGAGACTTTCTTACGATCATCGGGGCAGAGCGGAAAAACCCTATCTTATTGTAACAACATCCAGCTAGAACGCGCTCCGCCGGCCACGGATTCGGCCGGAGCGCGGGGTAAACCCTTCATAATGGCGCATGATCAATTGCGCCTCGATCTGGTTGACAGTGTCCATCGCAACACCGACCACAATCAGCAGCGAAGTGCCGCCGAAATAAAAGCTGACACCCAAGCCGTCGAGGATGAACCGGGGGAAAGTGGCATCCACCCAATTGTTCACGAAAGGCAGGTGGTGCAGCTTGACCCCCACGATCATCATTTCGGGGATGAGGGAAAGAATGGCCAGATAAAGACCACCGACCATTGTGATCCGGGTGAGGATCTTGTTGAGGTAGTCTGCCGTGTTCCGGCCCGGGCGGATTCCTGGAATGAAGCCGCCGTACTTGCGCATGTTATCGGCCGCTTCATTGGGATTGAAAATGATGGAGATGTAAAAGAAACAGAAAAAGACGATCCCCACTGTGTAAAGCAGGTAATAGAGTACCTCGCCGTTACCGATCGATTCAAGCATCGACTTCAACCAGACACTGTTCTTCACCCAGTCGATCTGGAGGAAGCTTTGGGGAATGGCCAGCAGAGAGGATGCGAAGATCACCGGGATCACGCCTCCGGCGTTGACCTTGAGAGGCAGGTGCGTGGATTGGCCGCCGAGCATACGCCGTCCGACCATGCGCTTGGCGTACTGCACCGGGATGCGCCGCTCGCCGCGCTCGACGAGCACGATGAAACCCACTACCACCACCATCATCGCCACGATCATCAGCACCTGGAAGAAGTTCCAGTTGCCGGTGCGCACGTTCGTAACCATTTCGATGATGGCATTGGGCAGGCCGCGCACGATGCCGGTGAAGATGATCAGGGACATCCCGTTGCCGATGCCGCGCTCCGAGATCTGCTCACCCAGCCACATGATGAAGGCCGTTCCTGTAGTGAGCGACATCATTGTCAGGAGGACGAAGCCGATCCCGGGGTTGACGACGAATCCCCCCTGCGCGTTCTGGAGCGTGAGGGCGATGCCGAACGACTGGACCAGGGCGAGTCCGACCGTCAGATAGCGGGTCCACTGGGTGATCTTGCGTCGCCCGAGCTCCCCTTCCTTCTGAAGCTTCTCGAGAGCAGGAACCACGACGGTAAGGAGTTGAAGGATGATCGATGCCGTGATGTAGGGCATGATACCCAGGGCGAACACGGTGAGGCGGCGGAACATGCCGCCGCTGAACATATCGAGAAAGCCAAAGAAGGTCGCTTGATTCTGCTCGAAGAACGCTTCGAGTTTGGTGGCATCGACGCCAGGCGTTGGAATGTTCCCCCCCAGGCAATAGACGGCCAACAGCCCGAGCGTGAACAGAACACGCTTGCGAAGGTCGGGAATCTTGAAGATGTTCACTACGGCTTCGAAAAACTTCGACATGGAACTATCCTCGGGTTTTCTTGCTCTTCTCTGCCCTTGGCGCGGGCCCTTTCGCCCGCACGGCGATCTTTTCGATGCTGCCACCGGCGGCAAGGATTTTCTTTTCCGCCTCGGCTGAGAACAGGTGCGCCTTGACTGTGATCTTCCGCGTCAGCTCGCCACTGGCGAGAATCTTGAGACCATCGTTCAGTTTCCGGACCGCGCCCACCGCCATGAGAGACTCGGGCGAGAACGAGTCGCCTTCGAGCTTTTCCAGGAGGCTGACGTTGATGACGGCGTAAGTCTTCTTGAACGGCGCGTTGGAAAACCCACGCTTGGGGAGGCGGCGGTGGAGGGGCATCTGGCCGCCTTCAAAGCCACGCATCATGCTGTATCCGGAAATCGCGCGGGCTCCTTTGTGGCCACGACCGGAGGTCTTGCCGCGATGGGAGCCCATGCCGCGGCCGACGCGGCGCTGCTGCTTGACTTGACCGGCGGGAGGCTTCAACTGGCTGAGATTCATAATACGGACTCCAGGTTTATTCGACAATGGCCAGCAGGTGCGGCACCTTCTTGACGACGCCGCGGAAATTCGGGGTATCCGGTTTTTCGACGACCTGATTCATCTTCTTGAGCCCCAGCGCCCGGACCATTTTCTTCTGTGGTTCGACGCGCCCAATGGGACTGCCGATGAGCTTGATCTTGATGGTTGCCATGGGAAATTCCTATCCGAGTTTCTCCAGGGGAATGCCGCGCAGGTCGGCCATCTGCTGGCGGTCCCGAAGCTGGTCGAGTGCGGCGAAGGTTGCGCGGATCACGTTGTGCGGGTTGTGCGACCCGATAGACTTGGTGAGCACGTTGGGGACGCCGGCGGCCTGCATGACTGCCCGCACCGGGCCACCCGCGATCACGCCCGTGCCGGCCGGGGCGGGCTTCAACAGCACCTGGCCCGAACCGAACCGGCCGAGCACCGCGTGGAGAATGGTGTGCTCGAGCACGTGGACCTTGCGTAGATTCCGCTTGGCCGACTCGATCCCTTTCTTGATGGCCGCAGGCACTTCGCGTGCCTTACCGGTGCCGAAGCCCACGACTTTGGCCCCTGGATCTCCGATCACGACCAGCGCGGCAAAGCTGAGATTCTTCCCGCCCTTAACCACCTTGGTAACGCGGTTGATGGAGATGACATGCTCTTTGAGGCTTAGTGAGCTGCTATCGAGGCGCTTCACAGGTTGGTGTGGCATGTTTCCTAAAACTCCAATCCGGCTTGCCGTGCGGCCTCGGCCAGCGCTTTGATGCGCCCGTGAAAAAGATAACCGCCGCGATCGAAAACCACGGCCTTGATCCCGTTGGCCGTAGCGCGCTCGGCCACCAGCTTGCCGACGGCCTTGGCTCCTGACAAATTGCCGCCGCTGCCCACCGGTGCATTCTTTTCGGCCGAGGAGGCAGCAACCAGCGTGCGGCCCAAGCGGTCATCGATCACCTGCGCGTAGATGTGCTTTAGGCTTCGAAAGACGGCCAGACGGGGCCGCTCGGTAGAGCCCTTGAGCCGCTTGCGGAGGCGGATATGAATTCGCTGACGGTGTGCGTCGCGCGAGGCTTTGATGATCATCGCTTCTTCCAATCTCCCTTACTTGGCACTGGCGCCCGTCTTACCGACCTTCTTGCGAAGCTGCTCGCCGGTGTAGCGTACACCTTTGTTTTTGTACGGATCGGGCGGCCGCAACGAACGCATATTGGCGGCTGTCTGACCCAGTAACTGCCGATCGTGGCTGCTCAGAACCAGGTGGGTCTGTTTATCGATCTTGCAGTCGACTCCGTCCGGCAACAGGAACTCGACAGCATGCGAGTAGCCGAGCGTGAAGACTACGACCCGGCCTTTCTGGTCGGCACGATAGCCGATGCCCACAATGTCAAGCTCGCGCGTGAAGCCGCCAGAGACGCCCGTGACGGCGTTGGCAGCGAGCGCCCGCGTGAGCCCATGGAGGGCGGACTGCTGGTCGTTTTCGCGCGTGATTTCCAGGATGCCGTTCTTGTTGTTGATCGAGATGCCTGGAGGTACCGGCACCTGGAGCGAGCCTTTGGGTCCTTTCACCTCGAGGGTTGCGCCCACATTGATCGTGACGCCTTTTGGCAACGGAATGGGTTTCTTACCGATACGCGACATAGGATTGCCTCAATGCCTCATTACCAGATTTGGCAGAGCAATTCTCCGCCAACGCCGTTTTTCCGCGCATCCGAGCCGGTCATGACGCCGCGCGAAGTGGTTAAAATATTGATCCCGAGCCCGCCGAGCACGCGCGGGATGTCGCCGCCGCCGACGTAGATGCGGCAACCCGGACGCGACACGCGCTCGATGCGGTTGATGACGGGGGCGTTCGCACCCGTGTACTTCAGATAAATGCGGATGATTTTGGCGGGGCCCTCGTCCACCAGCTTGAAATTGAGAACGTAGCCCTCTTCCTTGAGGATGCGGGCGATCTCCAGTTTAAGCTTGGAGGAAGGCACGTCGACCTTAGGATGCCGTGCGGCCAAAGCGTTGCGGATGCGCGTCAGCATGTCTGCGATGGGATCGGAAATCATCGAAATCTTTTCCTTGTCAGTAACTCAATCCTTTTTTTCCTGCCGGGGCTGGCCTACCAACTCGACTTGGTGACCCCCGGAATCTGGCCCGAGAGCGCCAGTTTACGGAAACAGATGCGGCAGAGCTTGAACTTGCGCAAAAAGCCGCGCGGCCGGCCACATTGGCTGCACCGGTTGCGGTGACGGCACCGGAGCTTGGGCGTCTTGGCGGAGCGGGCTTTCTCAAGCTGTAGATCCTTGGCGATTTTTGCGGTGGTTGCCATCTGTGATCAGCCTCTTTCAGTACGGAACGGCATGCCCATCTGCTTGAGCAGAGCCAGACCCTCGGCGTCGGTCTTGGCCGTAGTGGTGATGCAGATATTCATGCCCTTGGTCTTGTCGACCTTGTTGTAGTCAATTTCAGGGAAGATCAACTGGTCGCGGAGGCCGAGCGTAAAATTGCCGCGGCCATCGAACGAGTTGGCCTTGACGCCGCGAAAGTCGCGCACGCGGGGCAAAGCGACGTTCATCAGGCGGTCGAGGAATTCGAACATGCGTTCGCCGCGCAAGGTGACCATCACGCCGATGGGCATTCCCTCGCGAACCTTAAAAGCGGCGACGGATTTCTTGGCTTTGCAAACAACAGGCCTCTGGCCAGTGATGGCGCCCAGTTCGTTGGCGGCGCCATCGATCAGCTTGGGGTTCTGCGTGGCTTCGCCCATGCCGAAATTGATGGTGACCTTTTCGAGCTTTGGCACAGCCATGACGTTGGTGTACTGGAACTCCTTGCGGAGGGCCGGAACCACGTTCTTCAGATAGTGTTCTCTCATCCGGGAAGCCATGCGACTTCTTAGCCTTTCTTGTCCAGCGTTTCTTTGTTCTTGCGGGCGATGCGGTGCTTCGTAGTGATGCCAGCCGCGCTCGTTTCCATGCGGTAACCCACCCGAGTCGGCAGGCCGCCCGAGGTCAGGATCATGACATTCGAAATGTGGATAAAACTTTCGCGCTCGGCGATGCCACCCTTGATCTGGCGCTGTGGGTTCGGCCGGGTGTGGCGCTTGATCATGTGCGCGCCTTCCACCAGCACGCGTCCGCGCTCACGGTCGACCTCCAGCACGCGGCCTTCCTTGGTGACAAGCTTGTCGTTGACCTTCTTCGGGCGGTCCGGTCCGGTCATGATGCGGACGATATCGCCCTTCTTGATCTTGATCGTCTCGGGCGGCGGAGCCATTTTCTTCTTGGGCATCGTTCTAGATCACCTCCGGAGCGAGCGAGACAATCTTCATGAATCTTTTGTCGCGGAGCTCGCGGGCTACCGGGCCGAATACACGTGTGCCGACCGGTTCGCCGAGCTCACTGATGAGTACAGCGGCGTTCGAGTCAAAGCGGATATACGTCCCATCCCGGCGCCGGGTTTCCTTGCGCATGCGCACGATGACGCACCGCACAACTTTCCCTTTCTTGATCGCCGAATCAGGGGCGGCTTCCTTCACCGCGGCCGTGATGATATCGCCCAAGCCGGCGCGCAGTCCGAGATCTCCGCCGCGCGGCAGGATGCATTGGAGCTTGCGGGCGCCGCTGTTGTCGGCTACCTCGAGGATCGTTCTCATTCCGATCATGGGTGTTCTCCGTGGGAGGCTCTATCTTTTCTTCTTCTTCACCGACTTGCGCTGCTCCTTGCCCGAAACTGTAGTTTCAATCAAGGCCACCTCGACAGCCTTCCGCACGACTTCGCCCAGCGTCCAGCGCTTGAGGCGGCTGACCGGCCGGCTCTCGACGATCCGAACTGTGTCGCCAACCTTGGCCGAATCCTGCTCATCATGCGCATAAAACTTCTTACGCTTGGTAATAATGCGCTTGTAAACCGGGTGGGGAACGCGGCGCGTTACTTCCACAACAATCGTCTTCTGCATTTTGTTCGAGACGACCAATCCGGTCTTTTCGTTCTTGCTTCCCTGCGCGGTGGTGTTCTGTTCTGCCATTTACAAACTCGCTTCGGACCCTTTGGACTGGGCAACCGCGCGCTCGCGGAGGATGGTGAGCATTCGGGCGCGGTCCTTCCGCAATATGCGGTATTTCTTCAGGCCTTCATTCTGGCCCATGTTGATCTGGAGCCGCAGGCGGAACATCTGCTCCTCGGACTCCTTTAACTGCTTGTCGAGTTCGTTGCTATCGAGCTCCCGGACTTTACTGGCTTTCATTGTCAATTCCTCTTTCGGTCAGGCTGCCTGCTCACGCTCGATCAGCTTGCAGGGGATCGGCAGTTTCTGCGCGGCCAGGCGCATCGCTTCTTCGGCCGTCTTACGGTCGACGCCTTCCATCTCGAACAAGATCTTTCCGGGCCGGACAATACACACCCACCCTTCGGGGGCTCCCTTACCCTTTCCCATACGCGTTTCCTGGGGCTTTTTGGT